>Ga0335081_10003111_pt1 | contig 26089 bp, 8 predicted proteins | sample Lox_Sample_35_FD_206713 | JGI IMG/M metagenome (GOLD analysis project Ga0335081, IMG submission 206713) | Soil microbial communities from Loxahatchee National Wildlife Refuge, Florida, United States - Lox_Sample_3.5 | ecosystem: Environmental > Terrestrial > Soil > Wetlands | place: USA: Florida...
AGGCGTTCTCATAAAAGCCCGGGCGATTCCAAGAATCAATGACCAACAGTTCATGAGCATGATAAGCAGTGAGATTAATACTCCGACCCTTGCCCCAGTCCTCCAAGATTGAGCCATCCGCGTTGCGAAGGACATACGTGTAAGAAATCGGGGTTCTTAGCGCAGCCGCGCTGGGCCATGCAATGATGACTTCCCAGAACTCGTCGTTGACATAGTGCAGTGGCATTGCATTTTCGACGGAACCTTGACCAAGCCGTTCGTGATTCCCAACAATCGAGAGGGATTGCCCGATATTAGTATGAAAACGTAAACGAAATGTCAGTTTCATTAGTGTTGGCACGTTGAATCCAATCGAGACCGCTTGAAAGTACCAACAACTGGCCGAGCTTGCCAGATATTACCATCATCAGAAATTATTCTGAACTGCGGTTCGCAACAAGGGGCAATGTCGTCAGCCGCAAATGCGTGGCTCCGTAGGGCACCATCACCATGGGGACGGGTTCTTGGTCGTCCGTTTGCAGTTCAACTCTCGGCAGCACGCAAGGCTCGGCTGCCAACCTGACGGCACCATTCGGTTCGGCCTGGATATTCGTCGTCCATTTCGGCGCCCAATCGGGCACGTGGTAGAGCGGCACTTCCAGACGAACCGGCGTCTGACTTTCGACAAGGGGATTGTCGGTCATGGGCGATTCGACCACTTTGATTTTCGGCAATTCAGTTTTCAACGACGCCGGAAAACCATAACGCCAGTCGCTTTCCGGGTAGAACTCGACTTCAGGGAAACCCTGGATATTGTGGCCGCGCAGAAAGGGCCTAATGTCGTCGGGATCTCTGGTGTGTTCGACACGTTTCTCGGCAATTTGGAGCGAATAGACCAGTGGCCCGCGCGTGACACATACGGTCTGGTTTGAGAACCAGCTCTCGATCCTCACCGGCATGGGCAGTTTGAGATTGATCGCGTCCCCATCTTGGAACTTCCTCCGAATTGTGACGAATGTGCCCGCTTTCGCTGTGTCGTGGATGGTTCTTCCGTTCACCTGAATGGTCGCGTTGGTGCACCATTGGGGAATGCGGAACTGTAAATCCGTAGCAAGCGACTTCTCTGTTTTCACGTGAAAGCTAATGTTGTCGCGAAAAGGATAATCCGTTTGCTCGCTAACGGTCAGTGATTGTCCGCCCACGGTCGTTGTGACTTCACTCGGCCCGTAATAGACGGCGGCCAGCCCGCCGTCCGACGACCGCATCCACATGCGAATGACATAATTCGGCATGGCCCGGTTGATATTGCCGGCGCAACACTCCGTGTCGTGAGCCGCGCGGTAACTCATGCGAGTAGGGCACTGGGGCGTGCTGCTGACGGTGGTCGGGATCACCACCTGGTTCACTGCCGAGAAATACTGGAGTTGCTTGAACTCTTTGGTGACTGCCCCGGGCAGCGCGTTGAAAGTGGCGCGCTCGACCAAATCGGCCCAATGACCTTCGCCCGTCGCCATGAACAAATACCCCAGGCTCCACGACCAATCCGTGATGTCACAGCTTTCATGCAGCGAATTGAATGTGACCGGGTCCAAGTATTCTGAGCTGACGAAACCGCCATCGGGCATGAGACTGTTGTCCACCACCTTTTGATATGCGCGCCGTCCGAGTTGGAGAACCCGCGGGTTGCCCGTGTAAAGAAAAGTGAGCGGGAAGCATTTCAGTGTTTCCGCGGCCGTCACGCCATGCTCGTGGAATGGAACATCGCTCTGGATGTTCTTGGTCGAGCAGAACGACTTGGAGTTGCGCAGAAAATTGTTACAAACGCCGCGGCCAATGTCCAACAACCGCCGGTCTCCCGTGAGCCCGTAAAGATAAAAGGCCTCTTCGAAATTGGCCCCACTTCGATAGAGGTAAAACTTTTCCTTCGGATTCCGGTTGGTGATCTCGTCGGCGTTGGCCAGCAGGGCACGCTGCAAGACCTGCACCATTTTGGGATTCCCCGTGGCCGAGAATTGCGCCATCAATGCGCGCCCCACGACCGCATTGGGCCAGCACCAGCGCGATGGACCCAGATTACCGTTCGTCGAGTTATTCAAGATGTAATCGAGATTGGCATCGCGCCGTCGGGTGATCGAAGGATCGTTGATCAGCCAACTAAGGCGCGTCGTGGCGTCCACAAAATAGCCAGCTTGTTCGTATGGCCACCAAGCGGACCACCATTTGTTCGTGTACGGAGGCGAGGGAATATCGCCGGTGTAAAGGCAGGTGTCGTAGGGGTACGACATATTCTCGGGGTGGCCAGTCAACCCGCGCGCTTGGCGCTCCAGCCATTTCTGAATCCAGCCGCGCGGCTGGACAGCACCTACTGGAAGTTCTGAAAAGTGGCCGTAGTACTTGACCTTGAAGTGACCGGGCTCGGTTACCGACGGCTGGCGCGGTTTGGAGGATGCTCCTGTTCCGACCAAACCGACGACCAAAACCGCGATGGCCATCCATCGGTTCCATCTTGCGAAGTGGCGGTATCCCATTTCCAGCTCTGGTTCAATCTGCGAAATGCAACAGGCGGATGGAGGCGATATTGACGAAGTTGTACGGAGAGTTCCCGCCGCCCACGAACGCGGTGTAACGCTCGTTGTGAGCCAGATAACTCATGTTGCGCGAATATTCGTCCTCGAAGATTCGAATCGAATAGGATTTCCCCGCCTTCAGGTCGGCGCGAACGGGGGACGACAAATCAAAGCGCTGCCAGTTTCCCGATTGCGGCATCACGAGATACCCGGCGCCGACGATTTTCCCCGAATCCGTTTCGCGAATCTCCAGTTTCTTGACGGCGCAGGTGATGCCGGTGTTTACGGGGCCGGCGCCGTTCGAGAATTCGACACGGACGAGGTAGTGACCGCTCCGTTTGGCCGTGAAACTCTTCACGCGGAGTTCATGATCCGGTTTTCCCCAATCCATGAAATAACGGTTATCCGCGAGTTTGCCCCCGCGATTTTCCATTTCTTTGGTGGGAATGATCCACGCGGCGTTCGTACCTGCATAAAAACGGGTTGGGGTCAGATGCGACACGTTGCCGGATTTTTCATCCAATGCCTCCACGGCGTAGAAGTGCGTCTTGTTTGCGTAATCCGACGAATCAGGATCGACCCACTGCGTTTTGCTCACGTGCTTGGCGCAGAGCTGGCCGTCACGGTAGATGTTGAACACAACATTCGAGGCATCGGCTTGCCGGTAATGCAGCGTCAGCAAACCTTTCTCGACGGTGATACCGCCCTCTCCAATGGTCTCCCATTCCGGTTGTACCGGCCCGAAGATCGTTCGCCCATCGGAGACATTTTCGATCAAATCGAGCTTGCCTCCGCTCGCGTCCGGGGCCGGACTTTGCAGATAAACGTCCCATTCATTTTGATCCCGCAGCCCGGTGGCCGCGACGAAGTCTTTGTTGATCGTTTTTCCGTTCAATTCGATCTTGGCAATACCGCACGACCCGGGTCCTTGGGCGCCGGTGGGCGGCAAATGAACGCGCACGTCAATCGTTTTGCCGCGGTACTTAAAATTCTGAAGCTCGATGAGATTGGTGGAGCCAAAGGTTTCGTTCCTCAGGTGGCCCGTCACGTAAGGCAGGAAGCGGATTCCATCCCAAGAGGTCTCTAAGCCGAAAACCACGTCTTGTACCATCGAAAGGTAGCCGGCTACCGACCAGATTTGCCGACGGGAAGTGATGACCGGGCCGCTGAGGATACCGTCTTTCACTCGTGCTTTGCCGGTGACAAAATCGAAGTTCTCCATGTTCGACAGGTTGAGCGCCGCACCGCGCATCAGGGAATGGATGCCTTGGTCTACGACCGCCGCGTTATTCACCTTGCGAGCGGCTTTGGTCCAGAAAGCCGTAACGAAGGGCCAGATGCCCTGGTTGTGATAGATTGGCACCGTATGCTCCTGCGGCCAGACAACCGGCGGACCATGCGGCCCGGTCGGATAATGACTTATGATCGATTTGGTCTGCGCGTCGTCAGCGACCCCTAACAGGACCGCGAGCGATTCGCCCAACAGATCGTAACGCTGCGCCCGAATTCCGTACGCCGAATCGGTCAAAATGTAGGTACTGTACAGACCCGTGACAGGATCGAAGAAGCGGCGGCTGATCGCATTCCTCAATTCTTTCGCCCAAGCGGCATAACGGATTTGGTCGTCGTGCCGACCCAATCGTTCGGCGTACCGGGACGCCGTCCGAAGCGCGAAGTAATTGGCGGCGTTTACCGAGAGCGCTTTGGACATGGCGATACCCATCACGTTGTTCTTCGTCCAGCCAGGATACGATTGCTCGCGCCAGTCAAGGAAGGATTGTTCGCCGCGATAAAGGCCGTCCTCCGGATCGAATACCACCCGTCGATCTTGCTCAAGAGTGTCGTGAAGAATTGGCCAGACCTTTTCGAGAAAGCTCTTCTGTTCCGGCTCCGGAAGATACTTCAAAACCTCGCTGGCTCCCAAAATCCAGACAATCCGGTCGCTGGATACGGGGTAGCTGCCGCCGGAGCCGGTGTCCTGCACAACTTGGTTGGTGAATCCGCCGCTCACCGACGGCTTCAGCAGAGAGGTTTTGAACAGAAGCGAGTGAATGGCTCGCTGCGGGTCAAAGCCAGCTAACGCAAGATACGTGGAGTATGACAGGTCCCGAGTCCAAACATATGTCCAGAACTCGCCGGTCTGGAACGCTTCGAGCTGAATCGGCTGTCCATGTCCGTAAGCCCCATCCTTGATCTGCGAGACGGAGTTTTGCAGCGCCTCGGAGACGGCCAGGGCATAGAGGCCATCAAACATCAGATTGCCCGTACGAATTCGGGCGTGGTCCGCCTCTTCAGAAAAGCTAATGCGCTTGTCGGGCGGCCGGTTGTCCCGCAACTGGGCATTACTCGACAGTTCATAGGCCCGCAGTTTTCCAGTTTCATTGGGGACAATCATGGCGCGCAGTGAGCCTTCCACGAGAACATCACCTGATTCGGCCAATGCTGGAAGTGAGCTGAGACCAAGAATCACAATGGCCAGCAGCGAAAGACTTGGCCGGAGCGGATTCCTGAGGCTTGGGATGGTGGACCGTAACTCGCCAACTAGCATGCGCTGAAATTTACAGGAGTTGGCGTAGCGAATCAACAGTTGTTGAAGAACTCCCTCTAGCTGTGCCTTCTGAAATCCCTAAACCGTTTGCCATCTGAATTCGCGGAGTGACTGGACGGAGAAGCAGAAGGTTCAGCCGACGTCGGTTTGTGCCCAATCATCTCCGCTTTACGGTGATGGGGAGCGGAACTGACAGGGGCTTAGCAATTTGCCGAGAGCCCCGCAGAAATGTATTGCAAGTTGGTGCCGAATATGTTAGGAATTCTTACTGGGTATGAGGATAGGCCGTGAGTAATTGCGCGCGTGTTTTTTTTTGCGGTCGGAAGTAAAGCGCTTTTACGGGCTCCCCATGCCTTCGATAGATCACAGAACACGTTCAGCTTGAGATGGGTCGCATGAAGCCTACTGTTACTTGGGTGCTGGCTGCTACTCTGGGGATTCTTGCCTTGCCTCGGCTTGTTGGAGCAAGCACAGGTGTCCATACGTCATGGATGTGGCATATGCACCAACCGATTTACTGGCCCGACCGCGCGCCAGCCAATCATCTCGGCGATCATTACCAAAACGCCTACGACACAATCCAACTAAAGGCGGCCGGTTCCACCGTCCCGAGCGACGATTTGGCCGGGACTTTCAGCGATATCAATCGCGTCTACGATTACACGTTCTATCCGCATGATGCGATTCAAGCGCTGTTCAGTCTTCCAAACGCCGGTGGTCAGCTCAATTACTCAGGAGCGTTGATGGAAAATGTCGCCAGCTTGGCAAGCCACGGTTGGGGATCTTATCCGTCAAATTGGAACAGTTACAACCAGGAAGCGCGTGGCTGGACCACTTCCGGTGGCAAGCCACGCATGGACTTGACCAACTTCACCTATCATCATTGCATCGCCCCATTCGTAAGCGACGATACGTTGGAAATGGAGATTCGCATCCATCAACGCGAACAACAACTCTTTTGGGGGAACGGCTCGACGAACCTGATTTCGCGCGGGTTCTTTCCCGCAGAAATGTGCTTCAGCGAGCGCATCATCCCCGTCCTCAGCAAGCTGGGAATTACCTGGAGTATCGTCTCGGGAAGCCATTTGGCGCGCGCCTGTACGGATTACCCTTTCATGTCTGGTTCACCCGAGAACATGGAAATCCCCAATAAAGCCGATCAGCTCAATCCCGCACAACCAGCAGGCGACTACTGGACTACTTCTATAGATCGCGGTTGCTCTCCTTCGGCAGTCGCACCATTCGGCTACCAGATGCACTATGCTCGATATGTCAATCCGAGCAACGGCGTCGCTTCCACCATCATCGTGGTGCCGGCGGATCAGGCGCTCGGCTGGAAAGACAGTTACAGCACCTGGGATCTCGGGCTGATCGCACCGATCGCTTCGCGGAACGATCCCGCGAAACCCTCATTTCTCTTGCTCGCTCACGACGGCGACAACGCATGGGCCGACGGATATTCGTATTGGGGCGCGGGGCAATGGGCTGATACGTTTGCGAACTCTGCCAATGCAGACGGCTATGAGCCGAGCACTGTCGAACAGTTCTTGTCCGAGTTCCCGCCCAGTACTGGCGACGTTGTGCACGTCGAAGACGGCGGCTGGGCGTATGCCGATCAGGATTTCGGGTCGCCGATCATGATCAACTGGCTCTGGCCCGGTACGATCGTGGTGAACGGCCGCAACGTGGTTGACCCCAGTCAGGCCACCAGCGAGAAGGCCGACGAGTGGCGCACGATCATTGCCACAGAGAACCGTGTCCGGACCGCCCAGCAAATCACAAACTCAATTGCACTCGAAACGTATACCACGTATACCAACCGCATCGATCAGATTCGCGATCCAGGTTATGGTTCTGTCGCCGCGAATCCAATTGAACTCGGCTGGCACTATTATCTGGGCAGCCTCGACAGCGGTTTTGTTTACTACGGATGCAGCGGCACACATTGCGACAGCGCCGTGGTGGCGCAGTCCAACGCCGTGCGCAACGTGGATGGCGTCATCAGTGGACACACGTCACTCGATGCGACTCCCCCAACCGTTTTTATCCCCCAGCGCAGTCCGTGGAATCCCGGCGGCGCCAATTTCGGGCCCGAATATCAATTGAATGGCAACTGGAACGCAGCCCCGGCTACCAACACCGACTTCTGGATCTGGACTTACGCGTATGACGTTTCGGGGATCACGAATGTGAGCTTGCTCTATCGTTCCAATGGCAATGCCAATCCAGCGTCAGCCGATGAATTCAAGACCTATGGCGGCGGTCCTGACACTGCCCCGTGGGTTCGCCAAGCCATGACGCAGCGCACAGTCGCTCCAGTCCTCAACGCGTCTCCTCAGTATATCGCGGATTACTATTACACCAAGGTGACCGGCTTGGCCGATACCTACGTGGATTACTATGTCAGCGCTACTGACAGCCGGGGCAACACCTACAACTCTCCGATCCAACACGTCTACGTCTCGCCGACGCCCACCGGCGGAGGCGGCTCGACCGACGGATGTAATGGGCGCGTGTGTGTCTGGCCGGTACCGCCCATTGCGGGCAATACGACCACCATCACCTTCACGCCCGACGGCGGTTCGCTAGCCGGCGCGGGTCAGGTCTATATCCATCTCGGTTGGAATAATTGGAATCCGGTCCTCTCGCCAGACGCTGGCATGACTGCGGTTTCCAATACCTGGGTTTATACGGCTGCAGTTCCCAGCGACGCGACGCAACTCGACTGCGTTTTCAACAACGGCGCGGGCACCTGGGACAACAATAGCGGCCAAGATTGGCATTTCGCCGTCACAAACGGCGCTCCGCCACAAACTCCACCGATGCCGACAAACGTCACGGCCACGGCCGTCAGCTCGAATGAAATCGATGTGAGTTGGTCCGCGACGTCGAATACGATTGCTTACGTTGTGTTCCGTGACGGGATAAGGATCGGCACTACAGTTGCGGCCGCTTATGATGACCTCAATCTGGCTGCCAGTACGCTCTATTGCTATACGGTAGCCTCCTCGAACGCCGCGGGTGCATCTGCTCAGAGTTCGCAATCATGTGCCATGACGCTCAACGGCCCGCCGCCGCAGCCCCCGACCACACCAACCAACGTGTTCGCCACGGGTGTCGCCACGAATCAGATCAACATCACTTGGTCTACTTCAAGTGGCGCCACGGCCTATATCGTAGCCCGCGGCGGCACGCCAATCGCCACCGTTGCAACGACCCCGTATCTTGATACCGGCTTGTCGGCCAACTCGCTGTACTGCTACTCAATTGCCGCAAGTAACAGCGCTGGCGCCTCCGCCTTCTCCTCATCCGCGTGCGGAACGACGTGGGCAGCACCACCGCCGGGCTTCGTCCTGAATGGCAGTGTGAGCAATTACCCGGGATATCTGCTGTCTTCGCCCGGCATGACGTTGTATGCCGCCGTGCGCGGGACAATGCTATACGTTGCTACATGGTCGCCCGGCACGAACGGTCCGAACGATCATTTCATTCTTGTGTCCGATCAACTTTTGGGTTCGGCGACAACGGCTGCTCCCTGGGCCAAGGCTGGAACGGTTGCGGTCCCGCTCAACAAAGTGATGTTGACTGCAGAGAGTCAGGGCACTTACGCGGGCTGGCAGAACCTTAACGGGTCATCTGCGACGGCATCGAACCAAGTGATCAAGTCGCCGACGAATTCCGGCCAACTGCAGGGGACAATCGATTTGGTGCAGGCCTTTGGTTCGATGCCTCCGACGCTGTACCTGAGCGCCGCCGCCTATACGACGGCCAATGACGGGGCGCTGGTCGCCCAAGCGCCAGCCGGCAATGGCGACGGCAACATCGATCCCAATGAATTTCTGGCCGTACCGGTTACCGCGTTAACCGATAGCAACGGCGATGGCATTCTGGACGATCTCGATCCTGCAATCGGGTTCATCATCCAAAGCGTTCAACCGGCCGGGCCAGGCGGTTTCACCATTACGTGGCCGGCCATTCCCGGCAAAACCTACGACGTAATGTATTGCGATTCGCTGGATGCCGCTTGGACGGATTTACCGGGCGCACAAATCACCGCCGGCAGCGGTCAGATTTCTTTGTCGTATACCGACACCTCGGCGACCAACACAACACAACGCTTTTACCTCATCCATTCACAATGAAACGAAACGCTGTTCATGCAATCCTCATTCCCTGGCTGATAGGAGCTGCCTGGCTGGCGGCGCCCGGCTCTTATGCCATCACCATCGGTCAGGGGCCGGCGATTGGCACGGACAAGCGAGGGACAACTTGGTATCAGGAGTTCCAGGACTGGTCCAGTAACGATGTGCGTGCCGTAAGCGCCAACGACAATGAGTACAAGTTTAATGACCAGTACGACAGCAGCCGCGACCTGATTGCGTTCTACTCGCACGATGGGGGCGCGGATGGGAATTACTACTTTCGCATCGACTTCTTCGATCTGCTGCTGGGCGCTGAAAACGGGAACGTCGACGTCTACATCGCGATCGCCACGCAGCCCGGTGATCCCAACGGTCAGGTGTGGCTACCCGATTTCACCGACGCGCAAACGGATAATCCGTGGCGCATCTGTGTCGCTGTTTACGACGCCACTCACGGTTCGATTTACGACACCAATTGGAATGGCAGTGGTGTGACCAACAATTTCGTGCCGTCGCAGAATGGTGGCATTTCGTATTGGCGCAGCGACCTGGACACTGTGGAATTCGGCATCAAAAGACAGGTTCTGCTCAATGCCGGTTGGAACGGTACCAGCCCACTCTATTTCCAGGTGTTCACGACGCGGGACGGCACCGACGGCGGTGCCGGCGAAATCAGCGGAGCCGACATCATGGACTACATTGTCTGCCAGGGCTGCGGCGGTTTGCAGCGCGACCTCGGCGGCGGGACCGGTCGATTGATGGGATCCATCGCCTCGACCAACACCATTCGCACCGCGAAGTACGCGGCCATCGCGCATGCCAACCAATCACTGGGCACGCGCACGCAAACGCAGGGACACATTTATACCAAACGACCGGACCTGGACCTCTATCCGGGCTTTGTTCGCACCATCGACACCCACGAGATGCTGCATGTCCCCCTGAACATGCATCTGAGTGGCACATTGATCAGTTCGCTGGAATGGGCAAGGCAAGATCCGAGCGATGCGACGTATGCGCCCGGCGAGCGCGATGGCCCAACGTTTCTTGCGCGCTTGAAGGATTTCATCAACAATGGCACGGGTTCCCTGATCGGGGGCGTGTACGCCGAGAACATCATGCCGTATTTCGAGGGCTCGGCCAACCAGGCGTCGATCCGCGCGTTCAACGATCTGGCACTGTCGGTGTTCGGCGTGACGACCAACGACATGAAAGTGATGCACGTACCTGAACGTGTTATCGATTCAAACACAGGCTGGGCGCACGCCAATCCGAACGGTCCGCTGAAGGGCAAACCGTTTGACGACATCAAGGCGGGCGGCTACGTCGCCACATATCTCGACGAAGTCTCGCACCTGCACTGGTGGTTTTACTCCGACGAAACGAATTACTTCAACGCATGTGATTGTGGCGAGAAATGGGCGGGCTTTGGCGGCTGCAACGATCGTCAGTATCACCACAAACTTCATAAGATTAACGGCGTCCTGACGTTTTTTATCAACGATCGTGAGGACCAGGAGAAATTTGGCCCTGAAGATGGTGGCATGGCAAAGGACACGCGATACACACTGCTCGACAAGGCGCTGCAAGCCAACGACCCCGGCAATCCGGGTGGTTATGCCCAAATCACTACCGTGTTCGATGATTGGGAAGCCTATGCCGGAAATTCGTTCGCGTCAGCCACGCCGAATAATAACGCGGACCAGTGGCATCAGACAATTCGCTGGGCGGCAAACCACCAGTGGATTCAAGTAGTGAACCTCAAGGACGTGGTCACCTGGGCACAGGCTGACACGAACTGGATCTATGAAGATCACGGCAACGTCGATGGCAAGACGATGCAAACGTATGAGTGGCTCAAGCGCGCCTCAGAGCAGGATTACGATCATTGGTATTATGGGTCGGGACAGGAACAGAGTTTCTTCGACCGCCAGCCGCCGACCGATCCGAACGCCAGCGTCACCACGGCAAAGAAATACGGTGACATGAACACTCCTGGCACGCTGATTCGCGATTCTTGGGACAAGGTGCTCGCCATGCCGCAGGGGCGATTGCGTTCGCTCGCTGAATGGATGTACTCGGCCATGATTTATGAAACTGCCTGGCACGATGAAGACGCCGACCCGAATACATACCATTCCCGCAATTACCAGTTCAATTTCGATGTCAGTGACGGTTGCACAACCTCCACCGCCGACCATACGCCCGACAACATCTCCGGTTGGGCTCTGCAACTCCAAGGCCACGTGCGTACAGTCGGCATCTTCGCCGACGCGGCTCAATGGGTGCAGGACATCAAGAACCATGTGCAGGGGGCGACGACCGTCGTGCAACAAAAGGACTTGGATGACGATCCATGGAGCGAGTACATCATGAAGAATGACAAGGTGTATCTCTGCTTCAAGCGCTGGGGTGCACGGTTGGTTTACGCATTCGTCTATGACCCGATTTCGCAGGACGCTATCGAGGTGGTTGGCGCGCCGGTAGCCGACCCGGCGGAAGAAACCGATGCCGAAGAGGCCGACAATAATCGTTGTTCGGCTTTCAAGGACCGGTACGCGTCGACACCGAGCAACCACAACCAGTATGTGGACCTCGACTACGCTCAGACTCCGCCCATACAGGGCTCCAACTTCTGGGAATTCGTTTCGCAGGATGGTCAGATCCGCAAGCGCATTACGCTCCCGAGCGGTCGCGACGCCGTGCAAGCGCAATACGCCTTGGGCAGTGGAGTGGGAACGCTCTACATCCGCCACGGGTTGGGGCCGAACCAATGGGACTTGCTCCACCACGGCGACACCAATCTCGTGGTTCACACCGACTCGTCATACTTTTATGGCCTGACGAACAAAGTCGGCGGTGCAGCCTATGCGGTTCGCGGCAAAGCCAACGCACTGAACATTGTCAACTTGCCTCAGGCCGGTTATCAGAACCGCGAGCTGCCGCTCGTCGAGGAGGTCGAGGTGTATAACACCGGCGGCGCAACGAACTTCACAACGTGGCTGGCCTTCAGCCCCGCCAGCGCCAACGATATCGATGGCGATGGCTTGTCAAACATTGCGGAGGGGATGGCCGGCACCGACCCGGAGAATCCGGACACCGATGGCGACGGCATGACAGATGGCTACGAGGTGGCGAATGGTTTGAACCCGCTCGTTAACGACGCGAGTGGCGACCTTGACGGTGACGGGATGTCGAACTTGCGGGAGTATCTTGCCGGCACGGCAGCCAACAATGCGGCCTCGGTGTTCAAGATTTCGGCAGTGACGCCGCAGATGGGTGGCGGATTTGTGGTGGCCTGGCAAAGTGTTCCGGGCAAGACGTACCAACTGCAGTCCACGGACGATTTGGGAACGCCCTTTGCCTCATTGGGTGGAACGATCACGGCCAGTGGTGTGACAACAAGTTACCTAGACAGCACCGCCACCGGACAGAGGTTCTACAAAGTGAAGCTGATCGCGCCCTAGTTTGGACAACCAATGAAAGCGATGCTAACGTTGAGGTGATTCCACGTGAGAACCAAGGCTTGTATTGTCGCTGTTGTTTTGAGTGCACTTTCCAGCCAGTCTGCCCGCGCAGAGGTCATCCTTCAATATTTCAATACCAGCTGGAACGAAATTGCCGCGCGCATGCCCGAACTAGCTGAAGTGGGCTACACCGCACTGTGGCTGCCGCCGCCCTATGAAGCCGGCAGTCAGGACTCCGTCGGCTATGATTGTTTCGATCGCTTCAATTTTGGCAGTGGCGGTGTGGTTACCCGCTACGGCACAGCCGACGATCTCCTCAACATGGTACAGATCGCGCACCGTTTCGGCATTCGCGTATACTTCGACAGCATAACGGCGCACAACGGTGGGCCGCTTCCCGATACTGCCCCCAGCACATTAAGCAACACTCAGCCCGGCTTCGTGCCTGAAGACTTCCATTTGATCCAGACCAACGGCACCTATGCCGAGCCTCCCCCGCTCACTGAAGGCGACTACGATACCAACGAGTGGCGTGTCTTGAATCGCAGTTCCTTTGGCCTGGACATCGCCCAAGAGGACCCCAACACCAGCTTCGGCCCGAATGAGAACGACGATTTTCCGAAGTTTCACGGCATCCGCCAGCCGACCCATCCCGAGTTTTATCCCGATACAAACATCACCGTTGCGGTGAATGGCCAGGGCCAGAACGTTCATCCGTTCACCGGCATTGGGCAGCCGGTTTCTGAAGATGTGAACGCGATGCTCATTCGCGCCGCGCGATGGTTTATGGACGAGACGAAATGCGATGGGTTCCGGCTCGATGACGTGAAAGGTGTGCCAAGTTACTTCTACGGGGAGCAATACGCCACCAACAAGGATATTCTAAACAACGGCTACTGCGGCAACATCCAGGAGCAGTTCAATATCACCCACGGCTACAGCGATTGGAATAATCACCGGGACACGCTCTTCAACACCGAGGCGCCACGCGACGACGCCATGATCTGGGGAGAAGACCTCGGCCAGCCAAATCCATGTCAGTACACCTGCCAGCAGGGGTACGTGGATGCGGGCATGCGGGTCGATGACAACGAATTCTACAGTCGCATGTTTCACTCCGTGTGCGGTGGGTGCACGGATGAAAACCAATCACCCCCCGAAGGACTCTGGTACCTTGACCAGCCTGGTGCGTTCTCGTTTGACGGTGTCGGCACCAGCTTCATTCATGTCGGAAGCCATGACTATAACGATATTCCCTTCGCCGACCGCACTCCTGCGCACGCGTTGCTGCTCACGCGCGCCGGTCTGCCATCTGTGTACACTGACGGCTACAATATGGAGCAGACACAGTCCAATGGGAAGTACTTCCCGGCGCACGGTGACAACGCTTTCCTCGGACAGTTCAGCGACTACCATTTGCCAAACCTGCTCTACATTAATCAGTTGTTTGCGCGTGGCGATCAGATTCCGAAATGGAGTGACATGGACTACTGCGCCTACGAACGCCGCGACAAACGCGAAAACCCGAGCATGACAGACGCCGACGGCACGGTGCTCCTGTTCATGATGGCGCGCAACGGCTCAGGTGGCGCCTCTCGGGATTACGCGACTACATTCCCGGTCGGCGCCCGGCTGGTGAACTACTCCATCTTTGGCGGCCCGTTCCAAGCCACGGTCGCCGCCAACGGTCGATTGACCAATGACAATGGTCTGATCGTCGCGCCAGCGGGTGGCTACTTCGCTTTTTCATGGCGAACCCCGGAGATGCCCCTCGTTTGGGACGACGGAATGTGGGGACAGGTGCAACCGATTACGATCCTACAAAACGGCCAACAGGTTGGGACCATGACCTATTATCGGAAGGATGGCCGCAATGGGGACCCGAATTTCAACCCGTACGGAGTGTCGAACGCGATCCCGGGTTCTTACGAGTATCCCATGACCGTGCCGCTCGTCACCAGTCCATCGAACCTGACGTTTATCGCTCGCGCCGACGGTTCGGCCGCCAACATTCTGATGAAACTTGACGGCGGCATCGATATCAATTCGCAGATGGGCATCGGTCCGCAGACTGGCGGCAAACGCGACCAAGCGCCGGGCGTCGCAACAGATGTATTTCTGGGCTACGAGCAACCGCAATTCGTTCAGCGCGTCGCCGAGAAATTTGCCGCGCGAGACGTGTCGCGCAACGTCATCGGTTCCCCCGGCTGCGAGACTTATCAAGCCACCATCGGCACTGCCGGATTCACCGTGAACAATGGCAGCGGACCGAATACCGCCAACGGAACGGTTACGTGGGTCTACCATGATCCAGCCGCCAACAATCAACTGCCCTCGCCAACGTTGCAGTTTTTCCCCGCCCCAGAAAATGCTGCCGGCCAACCTATCACGGTCTGGGTGAAAATCGGCTATACGAACCAGGCGCAGTACGCATTCCTATATTACACCACCAATGGCGTGGCGTATCCTGAAGGCAGCGCGGGCCTCGGCAAAGGGACAACCCAGGTCGCTCAGTTGACATTTGACAGCAACGGAGTTGCCGACGGCACAGGCACGCCGGTTTGGTGGAAAACCACAGTGCCGGCGATGCCCTCCGGCACGGTGCTGCGTTACAAGATCGGGGTGTACCGCACGGACGCTGCCTCTTGGTTCCCATTCAGCGCCTCCGACATCACGATGAAGAAGCGGATGGAAACGATTTATCAGATTACCGACTTCAATGCGCAGACGGTCTTCTTCTATCCTCACGACGATTACGGCGTGACGCAGACCGGCTTGGATGAAGGATTTCACGTTTTGCGGTCGAAGGCATTCCTGCAGCGGGACGGTCGCGCTTCGATCTACAATCTCAACGTCCAGACGTTTTACTACGACACAAGGACCCCCGAAGGCGAAATTCTGTTCCCGGGCAGCAACGAGACGATCACCGGTTCGAGTTATGGGGTCGTCGTCCGGGCCGACCGCACCGTCACCGAGGCCTGGTATCGGATTACTGACAGCAACGGCACGGGGATTTGGACCCAGGCCACTCAAATTCTACCGCCGACGTCGGGACTCAACACCATCTATCCAACTGAATGGCGATTCAATTACACCAATATTCCCACGAACGGCACGGCGACGATCGAGGTGCGGCTGCGCGAACTAACTTCCTCAACCGACATGGGTCTTGATGATGTGACTGGCCATTTTACGACACTGACGCGCACGGTCATCACCGGTCAAAACACCGACAGCATAGGCGATGGAATCCCTGATTGGTGGCGAGCCCAGTACTTCGGTGGCGATGGAACGACCACCAACATCCCCGGATCGTGCGCTACTTGCGATCCCGATGGCGATGGAATGAACAATTTGGCCGAGTATCTCTCGGGGACGACGCCAACGAATTCGACCTCCGCGTTGCGCATCATCAGTGTCGAACTACAGCCCGACGGCAGTTGCCAGATTCTGTGGAACAGCGCACCGGGCATCAATTACCAGGTCTGGACGGCCTCAGATTTGTCCACTCCCTTTAGCCAACTCAGTGGGACAATTCCGTCGGCCGGCGCCACGACGAGCTACACCGACACCTCAGCGGGCGGTGAGCACAAGTACTACAACATTCATGTCGTTCCATAATTGCTGAATTCGGACCGGAACGCTTTTGCGTTTCATTTGGCCGACGGGATCGAAACCGATTCCGGTCCGAGTCGCTTCTGGGAATTGTGGAGCGCGAGAGCCTGAAAAGTGCCGCGCCAAAAACCCATGACAAATCCTACGGCCTCACGAGAATCGCCGCCGATTTGTGAGCGAGATTTAAGCGAAGTTTGCCGCTGCGGACGATCAGGACGGGCACATCGGGCTTCACTCGGATGGCGAGGACCATTGCATTCTTACTGAACTGTGGGAAGCCAATGCTCGTCATCGGAGCATCGTAGAATTCGGCGGGCGCGCTCTCCAAATCGGACACCCGCGCGTCGTTCGGGAACGGGGAAGGGACCTCTACGGTCTGATCTTTCACGCTGTCGTTGATGACAACAGCGACGATGTCCTTTCCGAGCGTTCGCGTGAACGCAAAAACGTCGTTCGCATCATCGGTGAGCAAGGTCTGATACAAGCCGGTGCGCAGCGCTGGGTACGTGTTGCGGATCGCTATCACCCGGGCATAGTGGGACCAGACAGCATTCATGACTGCATCTTGCGGATTGTCGTACGGCTGCAGATCGCTCCAGAGCATCGGTTTGCGGTCGATCGGATCGTCGGCGCCAAACATGCCGGCCTCATCCCCATAGTATATCATTGGCGCGCCGACGAAAGTCATCTGGAATGTGGCCATTAATTTCATCACCCGGTATGCCTCGGGACCGGGCTTGTGGCCGTCGTACGGGCAATCTCGGTCCGGGCGATTAGAGTGATCGTAACCACGGTCGGGGTTGGCAATCATGCTTACCAAGCGGTCCGTGTCGTGCGAGTCATAAAGATTCTGCATGACCTCATCCACCTGCAGCGGATAGCTTGCGAGGAGCTCGCGTAACTGGCGATCGAATTCGGTGGCGGTGATTTTGCGTTTTTGGTCGATAAAGAAATGCGTGGCGCGAAAGACGAACGGATAATTCATCACCGCGTCCCACTCATCGCCTCGCAGATATTGCGTCGCCATGTCCCAGATTTCGCCGGTAATGTACGCGTTGGGATTGATCTTCTTCACGAGTTTGCGCCAAGCCACCCAGAACGGTTTCGGCACATCCTGCGCCACATCGAGCCGCCAACCGTCCACGCCATCCGATGGATCACCATCTCCGTCGGGATCCATCCAACGGCGGGTGACGTCGAAAATGTATTTCTTCGCGGTGGAAGAGGCATAGCCTTTGACCGGATCTTTTCGGAAAATGGGCATCGCACCACCGCCATCCCATGATTTATATTTCACGGGTGGACCCCAATCGGTTACCTCAAACCAATCGGCGTACACGGATTTCACGCCGTTCGTAAGGACGTCCTGCAAGGCGAACGAGTTCCGTCCCATGTGATTGAAGACGCCGTCAATGATTACCTTGACCCCCTGGGCGTGGGCTCTCTTGACAAACTCGAGAAACAGTTTGTCTGAAGGTGTCCACTGCCACGTCTTGGGATCGAGGGTCTCTTTCCCCGCCAGCTCTGAATAGTCACCCTTGACGCCGAAGAACTCCGAGATGTGCCGGTAGTCGATCGTGTCATAGCCGTGATTTGAACCCGACTCGAACAGCGGATTGAAATACAACGCCGTCACGCCGAGTTGGTGGAAATACGGCAACTCCGCGGTGATCCCCTGCAAATCGCCCCCGAACCGGCGTGAACCCCAGTCACGCGAGAAACTCTTCGCATCGTTCGGTGTTTCCCATGGCGCGAACTTGTACCAGTCCCAACGCCACCGCAACGTACGAGGCGGATCGTTCAGGGGCGTACCGTTGCGGAAACGCTCGGGAAAAATCTGATACCACACAACGTTCTTCGCCCAGTCCGGCGTCGCGAATTGCGGCTGCGACTTCGTCTGGGCGAACAAACCGAGCGGGACCAGCAAAGCCAGCAGCAGAATTAACTTCCTCATGTCATCTGCAGAATGATTGGTAGACGCGCACACGTCAATTGCTGTCTTTTGGTGACGAGACGTAGTGCCGGCGCGTCAAACCCTGGTACCCGGGGACGAGAACAGCCAAACGGTTTAGATCGGGATCCTGCGGGCGCGGAATGTCTATTTCTTGTCGATGATCCGGCTAACGCAGACCAAACCGGCGATTTTGCCTTCCTCGTCACGATAAGGAACCTTGCTGGCGTAAACCACGACTTTTTCACCGCGCTGATCCGCCAGTTGCTCTTCCCGGTTTAACCGAGGAATCTTGGCATCCAAAACCGCCTGGTCATCCGCGCGAATCCGCTCCGCCACTTCCTGCGGATACAAATCAAAGTCGGTCTTGCCGGCGATATCTTCGACGGTTCGCAGTCCAAGAAATGCACGGTGCGATGGATTATCCATCAGATAGCGCCCTTGGGTATCCTTCACATAAACGAGGTCCGGCAAACTATCCAGCAAGTTGTGAAGCAGGTGCTCGGTCATCTCATGTTCGGTAACATCGCGGCTGATGCCGACCAGTCCAACGGATATGCCCTCCGTATCGCGCAACGGCACCTTGGTCGCCGTGACCCAGCGAAACTGACCGTCGGCGCGACGAATGCGTTCCGTCTTGCTGATCAAACGCTCGCCAGATTCCAGGATCCGCTGTTCGTCTGCAAGTGCAGCTTTGGCGTGCTCGGCTGTGAAAAAGTCGAAATCTGTTTTGCCGACGGCCTGATCAGCAGATTTCAAACCGAGCACCTCAGCTTGAGCTCGGTTGACGCGGGTAAACCGAGACTGTGTGTCTTTGAAATAAATTGTATCAGGAATGTTGTCCATGAGCATCCGCAGTAGCAATTGCTCGTGCGCCAGTTCTTTGGTGCGCTCCCGGACGCGCCGTTCGAGTTCGTCGTTGGCCTTGCCCAGGACGATGGTATGCCCGCCAAACCAAGCAGCGGCCAGCGCCAGCAGCGAAACCACGGTTAGGCCTAGCAGATTATGTGCGAGTTGTTTGTTGGCGTCGACCAGAGCGATTTCGGTGGGAATGCTTACGCTCACGTACGCATCTGCGGCCCCGCGCTTCCCGTTGATCGGAGAGAAGGCATAAATCTGTTGGACGCCATTGGTGTCGGCAATCTGCATTGTGCCCTGTCCGCGCGAGCCGGCCATTGCCCGGAACGGAAAGAGTTCGGGCGTTGACTGTATATGCCAATTCGTTTCCGGAGAACGAGCGAGGATGGCTCCTTGCCGATCAAAAACCACTGAGGTCGCACCCTCCGGAAGTCTGATTCGACTGATACGGCGGTTCAAATACCTCAAATCTAACGCTGCGAAAACCACGGATTGCACAGGCCCGTTGCCATCCGAGATGGGAGACGCGAAATCGACACATGGTTTGCCAGTGAGACGGTCAGTTTGCCATTCTCCAATGGCGAACTCGCGCGATTTAACCGCATTGTGAAACCAGCTCTGATCCGCGACGGTGACGGAATTAGTCAAAGGCACCGCGCTGCAAACCACAGTGCCATCCGGTGATGCGACGCCCAATGTGGAATAGAATGAATACATCGCGAGCAGTTTCGTCATTACCGTGCTGCAAGATTCAGGATTGTCGCTCCGAATCTCACGAAATTGTGCGAGACCACCCAATAATTGCTGTGCCCCATCCATCACTCCCGAGACATCGGTGGCCGTCAGGTTTGCGGTCCGAGATAGATTTTCATAGGCGGCTTCGGTTGCCACCAGGCGCTGCACGCGTGCTGTGTACAGGATCAGTCCTAGGGCAGGGATCACTGCCAATAGGACCAGAAGAACGAGTCGTACCCGCAAGCTACTAAGAGAAAATGCTTTCATCTAGCCATACCTCCGTCGTTTACACTTTTAGCCTCTCGGGCATCAAAGCTAAGACTCAGAACTACAGAATCCTAACAACGAATGCAATACTGCAAATTGGCGCCCTTGGGAACGGCCTCTTATCTGGCAAGAATCCCCGGCCGATAACCACGGCTGCCGCTCCCTAAATTCAGCGTGCCCGCAGCCAGAGTCAGGGATGGAAACCAGGACAGTTGCAGTTGTTGGCCCGGAGCAATCCCATTCGTGTAGGTCGCGATGCTTTGGCCGCCGAGAGCGCCGTTGCTTCGCGAATAACCCGCGGAAGAAACGAAGCTCCTCTAAGCCGATGTGCCCCATGCGTTGACCGCGCTTTGTTGCGTCAAACCCCGCCCGTGTTCAAACTCTTTTGGCGGGTAAAACGGTCCACAGCAGGCTTGCCTTGATGCGAACAATTGCTACTATTCAGCCCTGTTCGGAACGCGTGGCACTCGGTCGCAGGGCAGTGCCCGGGCAAAAGCCTCCAAAGAGGCGGGCCGAAGGGAGAAAATCTACATGCGGTTCAGTACGGGTTTGGTCGCGGTGCTATGCGTGTTGGGCACCGACGCACTCGCGCAAACTGTGTTTACCGAGGCGGGCGGTGTGGTCGTCATCGAGGCGGAGGACTTTTCCAACAACACGCCACATAGTATCGACGGTACGAATTTCCAGTGGATCGCCACCAACGCCATTTCTGGCTTTAGCGGTAATGGCTACATGGAGGCGACACCCAACGTCGGTGCAAATCAGAGCGTCACGTGGCGCGATACGAGTCCGGAGCTGGATTACTCGGTCAACTTTAGCCAGAGCGGTACGCACTACGTCTGGGTGCGGGCGTTCGCTTTCACGAACACCGACGACTCTGTCCACGCCGGCTTAAACGGTATAACGAACACGGCGTTCGGCATTTCGTTGGGGGATGCGCAGACGAATTTCTGGGCTTGGACCACCAATCGTGTCACCGGTGTCAGCAACCGCGCCACCATCAGTGCCTCCACTGGTACATACACGTTCAGCCTTTGGATGCGCGAAGACGGCATGCGCGTGGACAAAATCATTCTAACGACAAACATCAATTTCCAAGCGAGTCTTGGAAACGCATTTCACATTCCCAATGGAATCGAAGCCGGCTCGGGGAATACAACCATGCGCAGTCCAGTGGAGGCGATTTTCTCCAATACCGCGGTGTTCCTTTACACGGGCAACCAATTTCAAGGTTCAGGCGGCAATCCAGGGAATCAACTACAAACCGGCAGCACAATTCTCTATCGTAACGCGACGAATACGACATGGTCATCACTCCCGATGGCGTTCTGGTACACGGGCGGAGCGAGCGGAAATAACAAGTATTACTCGAATTCAATTCCCGCCAACCTCTTCAGTGCAGGCGACACCGTGCAGTATTATTTCAAGATTGCGTACAGCGATCATCTTCCGACTTTCGTTGGTGGCAACAATATCAAATATGAGATCGAAGCTGATGCTCAAGCCAATCCGTTCTCTTACACCGTTCAAGGGCCTCTCATTGCGCCTTCGGGTTGCTACATCGCGTACTCGAATGTGGTGGGATCGACCATCTACGAGGTTCGTATCTTCCAAAACTCCGGCCAAATCACGCTGAGCGGCCCGGATCTCGCAGGTAATCCTTTGGCTAATACCATCACTATCGAGCCGCCGTCCGCCACCGTGAACGGTAACAACATTTCACCAGGTCCAGTGTTTTCCTCAGCTCCGCTCAGCAATGGTCTTCAAGTGGTCGAGGCTTTCGGTTCAACCAGTGTGGTCGTCCAAATCACCTTCCCGAATGACGGCGTGATGCATTACGAAGTGGCCGATTGGGGCGCGCAGGTGGTAGCGGCTACGGCCATCACGGCGCCGTCTGATCCCAGTGAACACTTCTATGGTTTCGGCGAAAAATTCAACGCTCTCGATCAGTCCGGCAACAAGGTCCACATCCTGACACGCGATATCGCTGGCGACAAAGGCGACAATTCCTACAAGGTTGTGCCGTGGTTCATCAGCACGCGCGGTTACGGTTTTCATCTCGATTCGAGCGCCGAGAGCTATTTCGACATGCGTAATGAATTCTCTGATCGGTATGTAATCAATAATTTGTTCGGCACTCTGAAGTTTAACGTGATCTGTGGACCGAGACTAACGGACGTGTTAACTCGCTACACTGGCTATTCGGGCCGACCGGCATTGCCGCCAAAGTGGGCGTTCGCACCCTGGATGTCGAGTGATGTCTGGCATACTGGCGGCGAGGTGCGCTATGCGATTTCGAAGTACCGTGCGCTCGGAATTCCAGGCTCAGCGTTCGTCTTCGATTCGCCGTGGGAAGTCGGCTATAACGATTTCACGTGGAATACGGCGCAGTGGGGGAGCAGCGGCATCTGCTCGAATATTAATGGCGGCGGGGCTAGTAATTATTTGGGGTTCGCCAGCGTCACCGACATGATGACCTTTCTTCGTACGAACGGCTTTTATGCGATCTGTTGGATGACACCGTTCGTCGACACCAGTTCGCTCAATCCCGAAGGCGTGGCTGGTCTAAATACAAATCAATCTGCCAACTATGCCGAAGGTGCAGCCAGCAATTACTTCGTCCTCGCTTCCAGCGGTGGACCACCCCTTGTGGTGCCGTGGTGGAAAGGGAGCGGCAGCCCCATTGATTTCACCAATCCCAATGCCGCGCGTTGGGCACAGCGTCAACTCAGCAATCTTGTCGCCCAAAGCCTGAGCGGCGGGTTCAACGTCATCGGTGGATTCAAAACGGACGACGGCGAAACTGACAACGGGTCGGATACGTACATCCCAACTACTGCTGTGTATTCCGACGGTCGCACGGGAATCGAGATGCGCAACGGTTTCTGCGTCGAGTATCACAAGATGATCTGGAATGTGCTCGGTACGAACGGTCTGTTGCTTGCGCGGAGCGGCTTCTCCGGTTCTCAGGCATATTCTGGGCACTGGGCGGGCGATAATCAGCCGAACTTTGGGGACTCCAACGGCCTGCCCAGTGTGGTGGTTGCCGGTCTGTCATCCGCCATGAGCGGCTTCTCCATCTGGGCATCTGATGTCGGCGGCTATCAGAATTCCAGTTTCAGTTCTACGCCCGACAATCTGTTCATGCGTTGGACGCAATTCGGCGCATTCTCGCCGCTGATGCAAATGCATCGTCAGGTTGATACCAGCAATCTGCAGCAGTTTCCCTGGGGTTATAGTGCCGACGCGTTGACGAATTATCTTTTCTACGCCAGATTGCACACGGCGTTGTTCCCATACATTTATTCGTACGCCGTGGAAAGCAGCACCAATGGCTTACCGATCATGCGCCCGCTCGTCCTGATGTTTCAGACGGATCCCAATACATATGGCGGCGATTACAACGCCAGTCACTCGTACTTGTTCGGTAATGAATTGCTTGTCGCTCCCGCCATCACTAACACGGTTTCCATTCGCTCGGTCTATCTACCGGAAGGTAATTGGTACGATTTCTTTACCAATCTTCGATACCATGGAGGACAGACCGTCATTTGGACGAACACAAATCAATCCCAGATGCCGCTGTTCGTGTGCGAGGGCGGCATCATCCCGATGATTTCGACGAATGTGCAGACGTTGTGCGACGCCTCCTATGTCAGTAATCCCGCCATCATGACAATGGACGACTCTCTTCAATTCCTTGTCTATCCTACAACCAATTCGAGCTTTACGGTTTATGACGGTACTACCCTGTCGTGCCAATCGAATGGCACAGTTATCACTGCGACGCTAAACTCCAATCCGCGCCCGATTTTGCTGCGATTCTTTGCCGCGCAACCGTTCGGCGTGGAACGCGACGGAGTTCGGCTCCCGCAACGCAGCGATTCCACAGAGTTTGACGCCAATGATCGCGGATGGTTCTCTGACAGCGATGGGTTTGTGAACGTCAAATTCAATCATATGGGTGGCGTTACGCAAATCGCGTTCGGCCCGGATTCAGTTGGCGACGGCATTTCCGATTCATGGCGTGCTTCGCAGTTTGGCGCGCCCACCACGACAAACGCCAACTCCTGTGCCACCTGTGATCCCGACGGAGATGGACTGAACAACCTGCAGGAGTATCTTGCGGGAACCATTCCCCTCGATTCCTCAAACCTGCTGAAGATAGATTCAGCCACCACGAGCGGCAGTAATGTCGTCATTAATTTTGGAAGCGTTCTCGGGATGAAGTATCAAGTCGAATATAGTGCCGATCTTTCGAGTGGAACGTGGCCGGTGTTGACCAACGGCGTCGTCGGCACGGGCGGATCGCTCCCAATTATCGACCCGAACGGTACAGGCCTGACGCAGAGGTTTTATCGAATCAGACTGTTGCCGTAGCGCAAAACGGCCGCGTTAAGAATGCCGTCGCCGCCGCAGGACACCTACTCCCGCCAAGCCTGCTACAACCAGCAACAATGTTGACGGTTCTGGAATAAGCTCAATCGTGATGTCGTTGGAATTGTAAACGACATTGTAGTTTGGCGTTACCGAACCGAAGACGCCAGACACGGCACTGAAGGTCGCAACCGTGTAAACGTTCCCGATTGCGCCGCCTGAGATGTCGAGCGCGCTGTTGGAATCCAACGTGAGGCCTCCAGTTATTGCCAGCAGATCTTGCTGACCTGCCAACAATCCCAATTCAACCTCGAAGGTACTATTGCTGCCAAACGCAACGTCTCCACCAACGTTGAGTGTTCCCAGGCTCAAGCCGGGCGATATTACACCACCGCTCACGTTTGTGACCGAGGCATTGATGACGCCATTGCCGTCGATTATGCCCGCGTTGAGCAACGCGCGGGCGTTGTTCAGTCCTCCGTCATCCGCGGTTTCTAGCACTCCGTTGTTCAGGCTGACAAGCCCCGAATTGATGGGCAGGTTTCCAGCATTCCATGCCGCCGACGTACGGCTGAGCCGGACTGTGCTGCTGCCGCTGATAAAGACCGAACCGTTGGCTTCATTGTTGAATGGGTTGGAAAACGAGTTCGATGTGTTGATGGTTAAGCGACCACCTCCGCTGACGTCCATGATGCCGTTGTTAAACAGGCCAAAGTTGTTTCCGCCCGAGCCAAAACCGGTAGTGATTGTCGCGTTGCCGCCTCCAGATTTCTTGATCACCCATTCATTGGTCAATGACCCTGCTGACGCCGAATTGGCAATGAAAACATTGGCTGCGCCCGCAAAATCGATCGTGCCCGAATTCTCCCGGTAACTGGTGGAGAGTGTCATGTTCGCGCCGTCAATGACACGAATCGTCCCATTGCTGTTGAGCAGGGTGCCCCCGCCGAGATCAAAGTTGCCAGTGGTGAAATTCAATACACTGGCATTGCCGCCGTAATTCGTGGATACCCATGTGCCGTTGTTGCCCGTACCCGAAACGAAAGAGAGTGTGCCATCCCGGGCTTCGATCGTGCCCAGATTCCGCATGGTAAGATTCATCAGGCCATTGCCCCGAATGTAACCACTGCTGCCATTCACGACAATGCGTGATGTGTTGGTGCTACCCGGACCGTCCGTATCAAAGGTCAACGCTGTCCCGCCGTTCATGAAAATGGTGCCGAAATTGGTGGGCGCCGGACCGGAGGTCCAGGCATTTGCCGAACGGCGCAGCTCCAAAACGCCATTAGTGTCAACTTGGATAAAACCGGTCGAGCTGTTTTGAAAGCCGCCCCGGCTGAAGGCATCGCGCGAATCGATACGGAGGGTGCCCGCATTCACGAAAATCGAGCCGTTGTTGACCAGCGCCCGGTTCTGATTGCCAAAATTGCCGACGAAAGCACCAGTGCCCGAACCATTCATCACAATCGTCCCGAGCGTATCGTTGGTGAATGCCAGTGCCTGGCCATAATTCATCGACACCAGTTGGCCATTGTTCGGTTTGAACTGAATCGTGCCCGCATTGACGATTCCATTGGTGGTGG
>Ga0335081_10003112_pt1 | contig 26085 bp, 21 predicted proteins | sample Lox_Sample_35_FD_206713 | JGI IMG/M metagenome (GOLD analysis project Ga0335081, IMG submission 206713) | Soil microbial communities from Loxahatchee National Wildlife Refuge, Florida, United States - Lox_Sample_3.5 | ecosystem: Environmental > Terrestrial > Soil > Wetlands | place: USA...
ATGAGGAGGTTGAAAATGCCTTTCAGCCCGTGGCGATCCAGCACGCGGTTGCAGATCTTCTGCACGGCGATGGCGGTGAGCGGCACTTCTGAGCTTGGCCTCCACAGCAGGCAATCGCCGCAGACCGCCGCGATCATGGCGTTCCAGGACCACACGGCCACGGGAAAATTGAACGCGCTGATTACACCCACAATGCCCAGCGGGTGCCATTGCTCATACATCCGGTGGCCGGGCCTTTCGCTGTGCATCGTAAGCCCGTAGAGCTGACGCGACAGGCCGACGGCGAAATCGGCAATGTCGATCATCTCCTGCACTTCGCCCAGTCCTTCCGCGAGAATTTTGCCCATTTCGAGCGAAACCAGGGTGCCCAATGCCTGTTTGTGTTCGCGCAATTCCAGGCCGATCTGCCGGACGATCTCGCCGCGCTGCGGCGCGGGCATCATACGCCAGTCAAGGAACGCCTCGGACGCGCGCGACACCACCAATTCGTAGTCGGCCGGTCCCGCCAGCCGGACCTTGGCCAATGCTTCACCGGTGGCAGGATTCAGCGAAGCGAGTTCACCGCCCGAAGGATTTGGAATCCAATCGCCGTAACACGCGCCTGAATTCAGAGGCTCGATGTGAAGGGTTTCGAGAATCTCGGGGATAGCAGCAGTAACAGTCCGCACTCCTTCATTTTATCGGAGCGGGCGTGAGCGGCTGTGTCCCTAATCGATCGCCGGTCCGAAATAGCCCTGCGCCAATTCGGGCTCGGCTTCCAGCGCGCGGCTCCAGCAGGAACGCGCTTCGTCGAGCTTGCCCATGGTCTCCAGAATCCGCCCCAGGTTGAGCAGAGCTTCCGGCATATCGGGTTGCTGCGCCAGCGCATCGCGGTAGAGTTTGACGGCCTTATCGGGCTGCCCGGCTTTTTCGTACATCAGGCCGGCGTTGTAAAGCACTTCCGGCGAACGTTCGCCCAACTCGATCAGCCGGACGTGAAACTCCAAAGCGGTCTCGAAGTCCGAGGCCTGCATGGCCAGCGCCGCCAGGCCGCGCAAGGCATCCATGCACTTGGGATCGCTTTCCAGCATCTTCTGATAGAGGCGCTCGGCGTATTGCCGCTCGCCCAGGCCGCTGTATGCCAACGCCAGATTCGCCTGGGCCTCGGGCCACTGCGGCCGGTATTTCAGACATCCTTCGAAGGCCTCCACCGCGCCGCGGAAATCCTGCCGTTGCAGCCGCAGATAGCCCATGCGGAAGCGCGCTTCTTCTTCTTTCGGCGCCCGCTCCAAAACTTGCCGGTACCAGCGCTCGGCATCTTCCGATTGGCCGGCATGTTCGAGCAGCAGCGCCATGTTCCACATCGGCGAGAGGGCGTCGGGACTGATCGCCAGGGCGCGCTCGTAGGCCGTGCGCGCTCCGGCAACGTCGCCGAGTTGCTCCCGAACGATGCCCAGGTTGGTGAATGCCTCGCCCGATTTCGGCCGCGCCTTCAGCGCCTCTTCATACGCCTCGGCCGCCTGCTCCCACAATCCGGCCTTCTGATGCGCCAGCGCCAGGTTAAACCATCCCTCGAAGTGGCTGGGCACCACCGAAACCAGCAGTGTGCAGAACTTGGCGGTGAGTGAATGCTCGTTGGCGGCGCACGCCCAGGCGGCAAGTCCTTCCAGCGCTACCGTAGACTCGGGCTTCAACTCCAGAAGCCGCTCGGAAAATTCGCGCACCATGTCGAAATCCTCTTTCGACATGCCAATCAGCACCAGGTTGGCGAGAGATTCCTCCGATTCCGAATTGCGCGCCAGGATCTTTTCGTACAACTCAGCGGCTTCATCGCTGTGACCCAGCGATTGCAAGGCGGCCGCTTTGCCGAACAAACCGTCCTCGTGATCGGGAGCGAGTTCGAGACAGTGCTCGAACGCAAACAGTGCCGATTTGGGATCTTCCAGCCGCAGCCGGCAGACGCCCATTCCCAGGTGCGCGTCGAGATTACTCTGCTCCAACTCACAGGTCTTCTGGAAAGCTTCGGAAGCTTCCTCCCAATCTCCCAGCCGCTCCAGGCACACGGCCAGATTGAACCAGCCCATGGAATAAGCCGGCTTGAGGCGGACAAGTGCCCGATAGCTCTTCGCCGACTCCGCGTAGTCATTCAGCTCGAACTGAATATGACCCATCGCGCGGAAGATCTCGGGTGATGCCTCGTTGGCCGCAATCGCACGACGCAGTTGCTCCAACGCTTCATCGCGCTTCCCCGCCAGGTGAAGCGCTACGGCGCGAGCCAGGTAGCCGCCGGAAGAGGAGCCGCGGTGAGCGGACGGCCCCACATCACCGGCATTCCCATTGGAGCGATTGCTGATGCCGCCCGGCCTGTCATTCATCTTCTCGGCTGTCCGCAGGGTTTGCACCTTGGCAGTCGTCCTGATCGCGCTTGTGCTCATGCTCTATCCTCCTCGGAACTGATCGCGTAGTGCATGGATTCTTGTAATTCGATTCGTACTTGCGCCACGCGGGCCGCATCGGGCCCTGCCGGCACCGTGCCGGCGGCGGGATTCGATCCTGGAACCTCCCGGAGCTCGGACCGCACCCCGCTCCAGGGTTGGCAAAATGAAAATTCCGGCTGCGCCACGTAGAGCCGCGTCCGTATTGCGCTCCACTGCTCGCACGCGGCGCGGACCTCGACCGGCCGGTCCACGGTTTCCCCCCCGAACTGGCGAATGCCGGGACGGATCTGCACGCTGGGCAGCCGGGGCTTGACGTGCCGCACTTCCACCGGCCGCAAACGAAAACCGGCGCTGCCCGAGACGCGCAGTAGTTCGCCGCGACGGGGCGACAGCCCCATCCTGCGCCACGGCGCCGCCGGCCGTTCGCTGCTGCGCATGCCCCCCCGTCTGTAACGGGGGGAAAGAAACAGGCTGAGCGAACGCTGCAGCAAGAGCGTTGCCGCTCTCCGCGCTTCGCCCGTACCGAGTACGTGAAATCGCACCAACGCAACCTGCGCGCGCCGCGATTGGCCCAGCCGAGGCCTCTTGCCGCTGCCGGCCGCGATGGCCACGTCTTTGGTAACTATGGCGGACCGTACCGGCATCGGCGGACCTTGGGAGATTACCCGTCGCTCCAGCGACGCGCCGCTATCCGTTGGTTGCGGGATGATCGGCTTGGGAAGCTCTCGCCGCCGCATCAGGTTGGCGACCTTGTTCGCCTCCATCAGACGGTCCATACCTTGGCGCAATCGATACTGGTTGCGGTGTTCGCGCGAGCAGAAGTCCCCGTCGGTGCCCACCCGAATCCGGCTGAGCGGCTTTCCACAAAGTTGACACGCTCTCGCGCTCATGATGAAAGCCATTATAGGGATGCCGTATTGAAATTGCTAGAATACACGCCGACAGCATAACTATGTTATCTAAGGTTAATAAATATCTCAAAAGTAAATACCCTTTTGGTTAGCTAACTAAAAAATTGGCGACAACTTAACTTCGGTACGGGTAAAATCTTCTGTGAAGCGCTGTTCTGATCCCTATCAGAGCTGCGGCGGAGGATCGAATGGTTGAATCGGCTGCGAGACGCGATCGCATTGATTCACAGGCAGTATCTGGATGGTACCTTTGGGAGGCCCCGAAGAAACCGGCTTGTGTCTATCTGTCCTTTGAGTTGATCGACAAACTGGAACGCGAGGTTGTAGAGAACTTTCGCTCTCTTACTTCACGCGGATCTGAGGTAGGCGGCATCCTACTGGGCGCGATAGCACCCGGCGTGCCGGCCGGCATTTCGGTTGAGGACTTCGAGGCTGTCGCTTGCGATTACAGCCGGGGACCCTTGTACCGCCTCTCCGATGCCGACCTTGGGCGGTTTGAACGGGCCATGGAAGAGCGCTCCGCGGCGTCGAACCTTCAGGTAGTGGGCTTTTTCCGAAGCCATACCCGCAAGGGACTGGCTCTCGACGCCGAGGACCTGGCCTTCCTGGAAGCGCGTTTTCGCAACCCCCATGCCATGGCTCTGTTGGTGCGGCCCTTTGCCACCAAAGCCAGCGTGGGCGGAATCTTCCTGCGTGAGGACGGCGGTTTCAACAGTGAAGCGAGCGCGCTCGAGTTTCCTTTCCGTTCGTCCCAACTTACGCCCTGCAAACGCCCTCCGGAACCGGCCACACCCACGCCGGCGCCGACCCGCGCCCAAGTGGTGCCCATAGCGACCAGGCGCGAAATCTCGACTCCGCCGGCCGTGCCGCCCACGCCTGTTTCGGCGCCGGAGCCAGTGGTGGAAGCACTCAAACCGGTGCCCGTGCCCGAACCGAAGGCAGTATCACTGGCAGCGTCGGTCACGCCTCCTCCCGCTCCTCCTGCGCAGGCCGAAACGCCGAAGCCCGCTCCAGCCACACAGGCCGCGGCTCCTTCGCCGGTGGCGCCTAAGCCGGCGCCCGCGCCCGCCAAGAACGCCGCACCGGCTACCAAAGGCGCGCCTGCCCCTGCGCCGGCCGCCAAGGTCAAGGAATCTACTCCCGTTCCTGCTCCGGCTCCCAAGGCCGACGCGCCCAAACCGGAAGTCAAAAAGCTGGAAGCTGTCGAGACTGCTGAGCCTGACGTTGCCAACCGCGGCAGCAAAGTGCCGATGCTCACAGGATTGCTTGCGGCTGTCTTGTTAGTGTTGGTGTTGCTTTTTGTCTATCCCGGCTTCCTGCATCATTCGCAGCGTCCTTCGACCGCGGTTAACCAGGACTCTTCTCCGCTCACTTTGCGCGTGGAACACACTGGTACAGACCTTCTGCTCACTTGGAACCGCGATTCCGCCGCCATTCGTAACGCTGCCCGCGCCTCGCTTTCTATCTCCGACGGAGACCGGCACGAAAATTATGATATGGATCTCGCCCAGTTGAAAACCGGAAGTATCGTTTATTCGCCGCTGGGAGGGGATGTCAGCTTCCAGATGGAGGTGACTGGAAAGGATCAGAGTCGTACCGCCACGGAAACGCTTCGCCTGTTGCAAACCCGTCCATCGCCCATGCCGGCCGAGGGACAGGACCCGAAGACCGCCAAAAATGGCAACCCCGCGCAGCCGTTGGCCAACGCGCAGAATTCCGTTCCGTCCACTGTGTCCCCCGACCCCAAGACTGGCGACGGTACTCCCGCCGACGATCCCAAGCAGCCCAGCACCCCGGTGAAACCATTTGACGCTTCCTCGCTGGGGCAGCGGTTGAGGCCTGCCCGGACCGCGGATCTGGCCGACGTGCCCAGCCCGGTCACTGGATCGCCGGTGACTCCGAAGGTGTCCGCCGATCCTTCCATGCCATTCACTTCGCTGCCTGCCGCGCCGGCTGCTCCGCCCGTGGCGACTCCCGCGCCCGCCCCGGTCCGCGTGGCTGCACCGCCGCCGCCCGCTCCGGCTGCCCAGAAGAAAGGCAGCGATGCAGGCGGTCAAATCCAGGCGGCCCAACTCATCTCCCGCAAGGAGCCCGAATATCCGTTGCTGGCGCGCCAGATGGGAGCCAAGGGCACTGTGGAACTGATCGCTACCATTGGCGCCGACGGCAGCGTCAAAGCCGTGAAAGTGGTGAAGGGCCATCCGCTCCTCGTCAAGGCCGCCCAGGATGCCGTGATGCAATGGCGTTATCGGCCCACGCTCTTGAACGGGGTTGCGGTGCAGAACGATACCCGCATCACTTTGAACTTCGTCGCACAACAATAGCTGGGTCACGCTTCGGGGCATGCCATACTGAAGGTCTGCCCCGATGAGTACTTCCCGACCCTTCCTCTCGCGAGCCGCTCTGTGGCTCACCTTCGGCTCGGCTACCGCCATCCTGTTCTCGATCGCCATTTCACAGATCCTTCTCGGCTTGGCCCTGGCCGTGCTCTTCTTCTCCGGCGATCCTCTGCGCTTGCCCCGTATTAAGTGGGCGCTCGCGCTTTTCTTGCTGGGCACCATCGTGTCGCTGCTCTTCTCCGGCGATCCCGCCGCCGGTCTGCCACAGATCCGCAAGTTCTACGTGTTCTGTGAACTGCTGATTGTCTTTTCCTGCTTGCGGGACCGCGCCGCCATCCGCTGGTTGTTTTTGACGTGGGCCGGCTTCGGGAGTATCGACGCGCTTCGCGGCTTCGTTCAGTTCGTTGCCAAGATCCGGCAAGCCCGTCAGTTGGGCATCAATGCCTACGACTACTATGTGGCCGAGCGCATCACCGGGTTTACCAGCCACTGGAACACCTTCTCCGCCGAGCAGATGTTTGCTTTTATCATGCTCGTCTCCTTCCTGTTCTTTGCGCCAACCATGCGCAAACGAGTCTGGATCTGGATACTTTGTGCGGCTCTCATGAGCCTGGCTGTCCTCCTGGCGGAAACGCGCGGCGTCTGGATTGCCACGGTCGTGGCGGCGCTTTACCTGGTCTGGTTCTGGAAACGAAAACTGGTATTGCTGGTACCGGCGTGTATCGTGGTTGCGTTTCTGCTGTCGCCGCAGGCAATCCGCGAGCGTTTTGAATCGCTCCTGCGGCCTCGCCAATCGGATTCCAACGCATTTCGCCTCGTTACCTGGCGCACCGGTCTTCGCATGATCGAGGCGCACCCTTGGCTCGGGCTCGGCCCCGAGGGCCCGCACTACCAGTTCGAAAAGTGGGTGCCTCCGGATATACCGCGACCCTTGCCGTCCGGCTGGTACGGCCATCTACATAACATTTATCTCCAGTATGCAGCAGAAAGAGGAATTCCCACCATGCTGGTGATGATGTGGATGCTCGGGCAAATTGTATTCGATTTCTGGCGCGGTATCGGTAAATTGCCGCCGGGCAGGAGTAATCGGAGATTTTTGCTGCACGGTGGCATCGCCGTAGTCTTAGCCATACTTACGGAAGGCTTCGTCGAGTATAATCTGGGCGATAGCGAAGTCCTTACTATGTTTCTGGTGGTTGTGGCTTGTGGTTACCTGGCTCTGGAGAAGGACGTCGCCATCGAATAGCTCGCTTGTGGGGCAGGGAAGTAGCATTGTCCGGCGGGACAGGTTCTTGGCGCGAACGGAGGCATGAAACCCTAACCTCCCATGTAGGACGATCGCGACTCTCCCGGGTCGAGCGGCAGCGCGTATCCGATGAGGCAGAATTGATCCAGCGCAAATAACACCACGGATTCCAGCCCGGCCGCCATTGCCAGGCTCCACTCTTGCTGCCAAGGCGTGGTGTAATCTCCAATCCCAATCAGGTGGCTCGATTGCGACGGGGGAAAACCGAGCGTCGCGGGTAGTTCTACTGATTGCCGTACTTGGTTCAGATCGCGATCTCCGGTATAAGTGAAGTTCTCGGTCTTTAAGCAGGCAAGGTTCGCTGGTGTCCAGGCTGACGCCGGTAAATTGATCACCTTTGTCAGGGGGGCATCATTTACATCGGGTGGATAGAGGACCTCGAAACGCGCCGTCGGATGAACATTGCGTACGCCACTCTCGATGCTTTCTGTGAATGAGCCTATAAGTCGCGAAAGGAACGCGCTTTCATTCGGATATGGTGTGGGGTCGTTCGATGGATCGGTGAAGACATGCATGGCCGTGCCGTATTGCGCCTGAAAAGCACTGGTTGTGTAGCCATCGTAAAATGGCATGCCGCCGTTCGCTAGCGGCGTCCAATTTCCGTGGTTCGGGTCGGTAGGCGGGCAGAAATACCACCACTCCACTTCGCCGAATTGCAAAAACACCGGCACTCCGGCGCCGTTCATCACGGCGGCCATGTCTAAGTAGACCTGTTGCCAGAATGTCGCGCTCTGCGGGCTAAAATTCGTTTGTAGGGATGGCGTGTTCAGCCATACCGCCGCGCCGTTCGGATATCGTTGGGCGATGCCTGCCGCTGTGGAATCGTCCCCGTTTCCTAGTTCCATGCTAAACGATACCGCCACGGTAATTCCGTAGCCTTTCAAAGCTTGAAAGAAACTGGAACTCCAGTCGCGGGCGGCTCGATTCAGGCGTGGAACCGCGGCCATGTCTGTGAGCCATTTCGCGTCGACGCCGCCCGTCAGCGACGAACTGCTGGTCTGGGCTGTGAATTGACTACTGTTCGTAGACGCGCTGATCGCGGTGCTGTTCCCCGCTGTTCCAATCGCGCGCGCTGTCACATTTAGGGCTGTTCCACTGGATTGTGCCCACACTCCGGTTGCGCCGGCGTTAATCAGTAACTCGAAGCATTTAGCGATGCTTTCGGCTGTGTCCCCAATCAGGTTCACGTGGTCGATCTCGGTGCCGCCTAAGAACACCGAGGTTGTCTTCCCAAATTCGGGTGCGCCGGCGAAGGTAATACTCGCTGAAGCATACTGCTGCCCGGGGCAAGTTAATTCATAAAACCACAAACAGCCCGCATAGTGGTTTGCCCGTCCCTGAAAACCGAGCTTGTTAATCATCCAGGCAGTCCTCTCCGGCGCCAGCACCTGCGAGTGTTCTGTATCCCAATCCGTGGCGAGAGTCGTGTTTCGGGTCGTGCCGAATACAGGCAGCATACTTGAGGGCACGGCAATCTCCAGGAAGTCGAAATACAAAGCGGAACCTGTCGTACCGGTATGAGTCACCTTGACCGTGTGTTGCCCACCCGCCGCCATCGATCTAACCGGTATGCGAACCAGCACGTCCTCTCCGCTGAACGCCAGTTGAAATGTGGAAATTGCTTCCCCGTCCACTTGAACCGCGGCCGATGCGCCGTTATCCAGGTAGCGTGTTCCCAGATACAGGGTGTGTGCCGGCACCGCCGCGTAGCTGCACTGAAGAGACGCTCCAGGCTGCGTCGTGAAAGTGATAGAGCCTCCGGAGTAGTTCCCACGCTGTTGCGTCCAGGTGCCTGTATAAGTCACGCTCACATCTGTATCTTCTACGCATCTGCTTCCCGGCCCGGCCACGTTGTATTGCAAATTTGTTCCCGCAACAGCCCAATTCGACACTGCCACCGCGAACTCACTTCTCTGGAAGTTACCGGCCTGGATATCGGCAGCCCAGGTCCAGCGTAGCTTCCGGACGCTGTTTGTCGGAACCTTGTTGCCTTGGCTATCCTGGAGATTGCTGAAATTCAGGTTCACTTGCCATTGGGCTGGTGTTATGCCTCCCGCCAGGATGGCGGCCGCCGGAGCCCACGATTCCGTGGCCGCTCCGTGGACCGTGCCATAGACGCCAACGCGGTTGCCGTTCGATCCCGGCATGCCGAGATACGTCAATGTGATCGTGTTTCCGTTTGCAGCGGCCGTCATCCCCGTGGCAGCGTGGTTCGCGGTGATAATGCTCGCCAGTGCAGCGATCGCGCTAGCCGGTGTATCGGCCGCCTTCGTTTGATAATTGAGATGCTGGTCCAGCCATGCCAACTCGATGTAGTCGCCTCCAGTGATTGTCCCTTGTAACTGAAACTGGGCCGTTGCCGGCGTGTAACTGGAGAGCGGGGTGGCGTAATTGAGGAGAGGAACCCGGTAGACCGTCTCCTGTCCGTTCGCATCGGCCCACACACGAAGGTAGGGCCAATCGACGGTCGCGTACAGTGTGGAATCGAAAGGGATCGAGTTCGTTCGCGTCTCCTGGTACGACAAACAGATCCCGCTCAGGTCGCCATCTGGAAGATTTCGCAGGGTGGGATGTTCGAATACATTGTCGCGGTTCCATTCCACCACCGCCCAATCGAACTGTTGCCGCCAGCACCCCGAAACCGTAAAGCCGTTAGGGCTGGTTCCGCTAAGCGCGGCAATAGCGGACGGCTCGAAAAAGTAACACTGCAAGTCGCGGTCGGGTCGGAGTTTGGTGAGTTGATCGCCCATTAGAGTCGAACCAACACAGTGAGATTAGCGCCGGGGTACGTTTGGCCCACGGACAGGATGGACAGAGTAAGTTGGGAGCTGGCTGGAAGCGGGGGCAGCGTCGATCCGTCGACACTGTTGGAAACAATTGCGCTCGGGGCGAAAGTAAGTTGGCAGTAGGCCGTGCCGTTTAGATTCAACTGCACCTGTACCTGGCTATCGGCCGAAGTCCCCAGGATGGCGAACACGTCTCGTACCGAGTGTGCGGTATCGATCACCACCGCCGGCGCCGCCGATTGATCCACCGCTAAAAAGCCTCCGACTTGAATCGAATACTGTCCGCCCGAAAGCGTGCGCAAGCCGCAGCTCACCGAATGTGTCAGCGAAACCGTGGCCGCCGGGCCGTCTCCCCTGTCGTTGGTTAAGTAGAGCGCTCCGCTGGCAATTCGAACGTCCGGTAGAGAAGTTGGATAGCTCCAACCGCCGCTATAGGGCGACCCGAAAAAGCCCTGCGGAAACGGCGCGATCAGCGTCTTATTGGCCAAGTGATAGATCGGCGCTTGCATCGCGTGAGTGGCTGCCGTTGTCCCATGTGCGCCTCGCGTCACGGCGTATTGCGTCCCATTGTTGGAGGTTGCGGTTACTTCCATGATCTCCGCATCGATCTGTATGAAATTGCCGCTTTGCGCAGGCCCCGATGCGCTCAATGTCAGGCCCTGGTCTCCGGTCACCATGGCCGCCGCCAGGGTTATTCCGGGCGTTCCTTGAATCTCGTCCCAGTAATACAGCGTGAGCGTGCCCGCTGAAATCGTGTGTGTATTCGTCAGGTCGGAGAATGAGATACTGCTCAACTCTACTGTGCCTGCCGCCTTTCCTGCCCCAATGCCAAACACCGGCGCCGGCGGCACGTCGGCGTCGCTTTCTCCCGCCCCGCCGATCTGCCACCGCGTCACGATCGAGAGCTCCGGCGAGCATTCCACGTCGTAGGCATTAGCCGCTCGCCCCGTGATCTCCACGGTTTCGCCGCCGAGGTTTGGAATCGTGAATTCCACCGGGCTGCTGCTGGCGAGCGCTGCGAAGTGCCACGACGCCTCTGCGATGGCGAAGAAGCTGGTGGCATCCGGTTCTACGTTCCAGGCGGTGGAAAGCGTCACCGTCGTCGCGGTGTTCGTGGCAATCGTCCGCTGCTGTCCCGCTCCCGTCCCTCGCGTGATCCGCGCCGTCAGTCCCCGGTACGCGTTCACCGTCATTTCCAGCGATCCGTTTCCGGCCGTAGTCGGTGAGTGAATCGCCACCGCCGTCTCCGGAACGCTTTCCATGCGCCAGTAGAAATTCGCATGATCGAAATTCGGATCGGGGGGAGCGATCGTCTGCGGGTTCAGCCCCGTATCGATAAACTGGCTTGCCAGTGCCTGGTTGGAAGTGATTTGCAGAAGATTGGCCGGTGAAGTCCCTCGATATACGTTGAACCCCGCGCTGTCCGCCGTGAAACTCAGGCCCGACAACGTCACCGCGCTCCCATCTTGCTGTACCACCGCCGTAACAATGAACGACAGCCCGCCTTCATTTCCGGCCGCGTTCACCGCGGAGATTGCGTAGTACAGCACGCCGCCGCTCTTCAGTGTGCCGCCTGGCCCGATCGTCGCCGCCATGTTGATCAACGGTATTCCCGGACCGGCCGGCGCGTTCGGTGCCGGCGTCACGAAGGTCACGGCCACGTTAGCCTGCATCGTCCCGTCGCTGGCCGTCGCATCGGTCTCCACCACGCCGAATTCCAGGCAACCGTTCGCGTCAATTACGCTTCCGACCAGAGGCCTTGGGATTCCTACGCCGGCGTTGGGTTGCTGCACGGCTCCGCTGGCCGAACTCGTCTGCCCGTTCGAGTCCGCGTACCACGCATCGTCATGGATCTGCGCCGATATCGTGATCGTCCGGTAATTCGTCGCGGGCGAGATCTTCAATACCCGGAAAGGCTGTCGGTTGAAGCCTTCCTTCTGATACGTGACTGCGATCAGATCCCCGGGCCGGATGCCGAACGCTTTCACACTGGTCTCGAATTCGATGTAGGTGTTGCCCTTCACTGAGCGGTCCAGGTTGAACTTGAGAATCCGCGCCGCCTGGTCGTAATTCGGCAGCCCCAGTGCCATCAGTGTTGACGTGACTTGCTGGCCCGCCAGCGTCGCATCGTCCGGGTCGACCACCGTGTAGCTGTCTTGTTGGTATCCGTTCAGGGCGTCCTGAAACTCCACCGTCAGGCAATTGGGTGTGTCGGCGATATTCCGTGCCGAGAGTGTCACGCTCGGTTCGCCGTTCGCGCGCCGTAAGATTCCCGAAATGCCCGTCGTGCCGTCGCCAAATTCGTAACTCGGCCAGCCCCCGTTGAGCGATGCCGTACTGTTCGACCACGCCAATTCGCCCGGCTGTTGCAGCGCCAGCGTGTTCTCCACTTGCAGTTGCAGAACGCCTCCTGGCCCGTAAGTCAGGAACAGCCGCGCGCAATTTCGCACTCCCCGCACCACATCCCCTGCGCTGCGCCGCTTTTGCAGCACCAGGTTGCACTGGAAGCGCGAAATCGAGATTGCGTTGCCGTTCAAATCGGTCGTGCTGATTTGCTGGTCGCAATATGCCGCCGCGGCCGCGAAACTCGTGAGGTCGATCCCCGCCAGCGTCCATCCGCTTCGCCGCAGCGCATCCAGCAGAATCCACGCCGGGTTGCTGCTGAACTGGTCGCCGATGTACGTCCCGCTCGCGTCGTATACCGGCACCAGCAGCCCTTGCGCCAGCACCTTCACCGTCGGCAGAGAGTTTCCGTCGTTGATCTGGTTCGGCACCACCACCGAAAGGTAAGCCATGCTGCCATACGGGTCGCCCGCCGGCTGCCCGCTCGAATCCACAAAATTGTAATCGAAAGCCCCGTCCCGCGTGCCGAGCGTGATCACGTTGTACCAGCCCGTGCCCGTCATGTTCTGGCCGTTAATCCCCAGCGGAATCTGGATGTCGTTTACCAGCACCGTCGCCACGCCCTGCATCGGGCCGATTCCCAGCAGCACTTCCATCCGTGTCAGGTTGCCGTCGTTGCGTGCGAAGGTAACCAGCGGTTCGTACCACGCCGTCCCGTACACCATCGGCACATAGTCGTTGTAGCGTGCCTGGTTCACGGAAAGTGCGGAGGTGGACCGGTCCTTCCCGTAACTTCGCACCGCAATCGCCGGCGGCACGAACTCCAGTCCGCCAAACCGCGTCCACATGCCGCGTGCCTGGCAGTCTGTGCGCGTATAGCCGCACTCGGTGAACGCGGCCGTCCCGTTCAGATTGCCGGTCCCTCCGGACTGCCCCGCCGAGTACCCGCAGCGGTAATATTGCGAATACTTCCCATTCACGCCGCCATCCACCGCTTCCTGCTGTTGCGCCGCCGTGGCGGGAAATGCCCATGGACAGCGCCGCTGGATCCGTACTTCCGGTAGCAGCAGCCGTTGCAGGTTCATCCGGTTCGTAGCCGTCAGCCGGAGTGTGGCTTCCTTGATTTGCACCGGCGGGTTGCAGATACCTTGAAATACCACCGCCGCATCGGTCAGCGGTGCGCCGTTGCGCAAATCGTAGAACAGGAACGACACCGTCAGTTGTGCGCCCTTCCATCCCGTGGACCGCTCGATCTCCGAAAAGTGCGAATCCGCGTTCGCCAGCAGAATCGATATCGTCGGACTGCCATCCACCCCCTGGTCCGAAGCCGTCTGGATATCGAAGTTGCTGTGCTGCATCACCCGCGCGGCGTATGCCGTTCCGTTCACTGTCACCGTATGGGTGCTCCAGTGTTCCACTTGCCCATTTGAGAGCGTGCAATCGAACAGCACCAGCGGCGTATCGGTGACAGCCTGTTCCTTCAACTCAGAGATCGTCTGCATAGAAAATGTTCACTGTAGTGCTGTGCCGGTTTACGTCCGTCGTCGTATACGTGATGGTGTCGTCTTGAAAACGTGCCCCCTCGTAGACGCCGCCCGTAGTGCCGGTCTTGTAGACCGAGGCAGCCGGCTGCGCCTCCACCTGTGGGCCGAACAAATCCACCGCTCCTCCGGCCGGAATTTGCACTCCGAATGCGATCGACGTAGCCGTGGGATCGCTCACCACCGCGAATGACAGCCGGCTCCAGCCCGTGTCGACCGTCCGGTTCACGCTCTGGCTCCCCGCCAGCAGCGAAATCGTGGTCGCTTGCGCCGCCTGCCCATACACACTGAAACAGTAGATATATCCGCCCGGTGCATTGAGCGTTTGAATCATGCTTTGCGGTCCGCCGCCGGAGTTCACCGCGTGCCATCCGTTGCTCCCGCCCATCGCATCCGTCACCCCGCCGGTTAAAGCTAGTAGCGGATCGGCGTGCCACACCGCGTTGTTCAGTTCTTCGCTCCAGGCCAGCAGGTTTCCGCAGGGGTCCAGGAAAGTGAAGCCGTTCAGCGAGCCTTCCATGTCCGAAAAGAACTGCTGCAGGTTGTCCAGTTCGGCGTCGCTCAGACCGCGATACTCCAGCCGCCATTCCAAGCTTCCTCCGGCCGGGTCCGCCAGCTTGATCGACGTGCCGTCGACCGCTGGATTCACCACCGTCCGCGTCCGCCGCCGTTTCGTCACCGGAAACTGGCTGAATCCGCCCGGTCCGAGTTGTGGAAATACGCTCATGTCCTATCCCCGGTTCTCGGTTACGGTCAGCGATGTCTTCGCACGCATCTCCCCCGTCGCAATCATGTCCATTTCATCCGCTGCCAGGCTGCAATTTGTATACGTCTGTCCATCCCACGGGTCGGTGAATGAGAAGCTTTCGAACTGCCCTTCGTTGGTCGCGAAGAAATCCTCCAGCGCCGCCAATTCGCTCTCGTCCAATTCGTTCAATGCAATCAACCATCGGTGCAGGGGCCCCGCCGAATCCCTGTATCTCTGTTCCACCCCGTCCACAAACCGCAGCACCTGGTTCTGAAACCGGATCGCCTTGCTCGCCGGGTATTGAGCCACGGCTTTGGTTTTGAGTGCCGGAAACGTCGCCATCAAAGTTCGCTCACTATGTCGTTTATGGAGCTCATGTTCAGCATGGCGCTGCGCACTGCCTGGGCGATGTCGCTGCTTCGGTCCAGAAACGACTGCGCATCCATCGCCTGTACGTTCAGCGTGATCTGCGGCGTCCCCGCTCCCGCGCTCGCGTTCGCGCTGCTTCCGCCCGGTGCTGCAGCGTTGTTCTCCGCCGGATCGCTAGTCCCGGAATTGTCTGTGTCCGCGCCATCGTACACTCGCGGCAGCCCCATCTGGTCGTAATCCGCTGCACCCAACTGGTCGCCGCTGTCCGCGCTCATAAAAGAAATGCTGGAGGGCATCTGGTATTTCAGAAGCGGCGCCGGGCTGTTGGATCCGCCGCCTCCAAACAGCCCGACCAGATCGCCAATCAACGGCACCACCCCCAGCCCGTTTTCGAACACGTCCTTCATCACCGTCTCGGCCGTGCTCCCGCCCCCGCTGTCCTGCTGTTCGGTTTTCACCCCTCCTTCCACGTCCTGGCCCGCCGGCGTGGCCGCGGAACCGATGCCGGTTGGGGCCGTTGCCGTCTGCACGCTTTCCTTTCCGGACACTTCCTCGAACCGCTTAAGAATTTCTTCTTGAGTTTTGCTGGCCATTTTCCCTCTCCCGGCGGAACTCTCTCTCCAGAATCGCGAACGCTTCTACCTGGCGCGCACTCAGCTCCGCAAAATCCATCTTTCCCAGCCGCCTCCGCAGCAGGAATTCTTCTACCAGAACCTGGCTCTCGGCCGTAATCGTTGATTTCGGGCACTGCCAGAGCACAATTTCTCCCCGTCCCCACACCGGCTTACCGCATTCGTTTCTGTCAGCTATGAGCCATCCGCATCGGCGCCGACTCTCCAGGCCGGATTTCCGGCAGACGTCGCACTTCCATCCGGCCTGGTTCGAAAAATGAAAGTGGAAGGCGACGATCAGTTTTTTCGTTCTGCGCCCGACAATCCCGTCTCTGCCTGCACCGCCGCCAGCGCTTCCCGAAAAAGTTCCTCCGGCCCGTCCCGCGCCAGCGATTCCGGCGTCGCCGGCCGCCCATCTAGCTCCAGCCCTCCAATCTCGCGCAATCCCCACAACACCCAGATCCGGTCGATCTCCGCCCGCAGCAGCGCGGCGTCCATCTTGTCTCCCGGTTCCGCGCCCGCTTCCAGGAATTCCATCCGCCGCGCCTGTTCCCGGATCCGCCGCATCAACTCCAGCCTCCGCTCGAACGACACCCTCGCCACCGTGTACCTGACTCCATCAGCCACCCGCGAATCCACTGTGACCACACTCTCGTAAGTCATTACTCTTCTCCGCGCGCTCCGCTCCTCCGCGTCTCCGCGATGAAGATTTTGCCTATCCGAACGCCACCGCGATTTCATCGTCCACCGTGCCTTGTGCCCGCGCGCTCTTGAACTGCCATTGCAGCCGGTTCTTGCTGTCGTCGAATTCCGGTACCACCGGAATCACGCTTTTCAAATACACCGCCATCAGTTGTCCCGCCGTCTCGCCTAGTTGGAACATCACGCTGATCGGCGATTGTTGCCGTGCCGCCTGGTACAATCCCGCCGTGGTGCTGTCGTCCAGGCTGTAGAGTTGGAAGGTGGCCTCCACCGACCGCTCGCCCGGTGAAATCGCCTGCGGAAGACTTGAGCCGAACTCCCGCATTCTGGCATCCAGGTTGTTCTTCAGCGTCATCGACGCGCTCGTGATCGTGAAGAATTGCGCTGGCGTGCTCCCCAGCCAGGCTTCCCCCATGTTGCCCGGCACAATCGAATAATCGAATGCGCCCAGCGCCGGTTCCGCCGGAAAGCTTGTGAGTTGGCTCGCGCCGCCGCTCGAAAAACTCGAGCTGTCCACAACGTCTTGCGCCAGGCCGCTGAAGTGAAATTCGTGGTAATCGCCGTTGATCTCGATCGCCATTTGATCTACCGCCGCCCCGCCCAGAACCCTCTGTACCGCTGTCGCCGGGCTCCAGTAATCGAAGATGGTCGCGCTCGGCAGTTCCGTCGCCGGCACGTAGGTCACGGTGGCGCCCACCGCCGCCCCCGCCCCCGGAGCTGTCGTCAGCGGAGCGTTCAGTTGCACCGTGTTAGGGTCCACGATCGCCGCCGCAAACCGTATCTCGCCGCCGCACATCACCGCCTGGCCCGCGCTCAGCCCGTGCGCCGCCGCGAATCCCAGGCGCCCGCCGCTGTACGATGCCACTGCGCCCCCAGCGAATCCCAGCGGTGTCCCTCCCAGTGCCGCTTGGAAGAGTGGTCCGTATGCCGGGCCCGAGCTCCCCGGAGTCCAGCTCGTAAGGTAGGTCCTCAGTTCGAAGTTCGTCCGCCGCCGGCCGCCCGCCGGCAGCCCAGGAAACGTCCGGCTTCCCGTCTTGTCCTTCCGGTCGAGCACTTCCAACTGCTGTCGAACCGCCAGCTTCACTGTCGGAATCCGGTTGCTCGCCGTTATCGTCGCTATTGTGCCGTACGCGCTTTCCAGCGCCGTGTAAAACCGGTTCGCGTTCGAAGAAATATACGAGGCCATCTAATTAATCCCCACTGCGATCTCGAAACTCACCTTCGCCACTTGCACGAAATTCCGTCCGCCATGTTTCACCGCGCCGAACGCCACCTGGTAGCCCCCGGCGTAATACATGCCATCGCCCCAATCCCCGCGGTTCCCGTCGAGCGACTGCATCACTGCATCCGCGTAAAGCTCCACCGCCGCCTCCAGCCCATCCAGCCCATCCTGTGAGTGCCGGATCTCGACCGCCATCTGCACGCTGCCCGAAAACGTCTGAAACTTCTCCGCCAGGTTATTCACGATTTTTTCGCAGTACACGTTCACCGTCGGGTACTGCATCGGGGCGCTCCGCTCCGCCAGGTCCGCCGCCACGTTCTGCGCGCGCATCTGCGCTATGTTCAGCGTGCCCGCCGCCGCGCCCCCGCTTTGCGTCAGCGCGGCTAGACTCGCATTGACCCCTGTGGTCGCCGTCAGCCGCTGAATGGTCTTCGTCGTGCCCGCACTGCCGATGGTTGCCATTAGCCCCTCTCCAGCACGCGCGGAATCGGCTGTATGTAACCGGGCTTTTGCCCGCCGCTCGGTGGGATTCCCGCGCTATAAACCTGGTTCGGCTGGAGCCAGGTTTGGCCCACCGCGATCGGCTGTGTGTTCTGCCGCACCAGGCTATCCGGCGCCGATCCCACGTACACGTTCCAGCCGGTTGCGTTCTGCGGTGCGCTGCCCGGTTCCACCGCCAGCGTGCTCGCTGCCGTCGTGGCCACTGCCGGTGCCGCGCTTCCGCCCTCTTCACCCGCCCGGTTCACCCAGGCCATCGTCACAAAATACGTTCCATCGGGAATCGCACCCGACGCTGTCGTCACCGTCGGCGTCGCTGCCTTCGCCACCGGTATCTGCACAATCCCCAGCCCGTTCTGCACCAGCTTCTCGTATGCCCACCGCGCGCTCTCGTGGTATTGGTCGCGCTTTCCTGCGTAGCGATCGTTTAACTGGCTGTTATAGGCATCGGCGTAGACCATCTCCAGTGAGCGGTACGCGTGCCAGAGCTTCAGGGGCGGTGTCACCGCCACTGTCTCAAGGTTTGGTTTCGGCGCTAACCAGAACAGGGGATCCACGTAACTCATCTTCGTCAGCAGCGTGTACAGATCCATGCCGACTTCTTCGTGTGCCAGCCATAGCTTTTGCGTCACATCGATCCCCTCCACGTTGGCTACGTTGAGGAGCTGTGAATCCCGCGCCGAAAGGTCTTCGATGCTCGAGGGAAGGCCGTCCGTGAACAGAGCCATGTCGTTATCCCTTCTTGCGCAAACTCTCCAGCAGTTCCCTCGGAACCAGCGTCACTTGCACCCTCGAAACCGCCCGCTCGTCCTCCACCGCCTTCCTCATATCGGCCTGTGCCTGCCGGAACTCCCTCGCTTCTACCTCGTTCGCCAGGCGCGCCGCCCCGTCCACCAGGAGCTTCGCGGCCAGGTCGCGCGGCACCTCCGTCAGGGCGCCGCTTTTTCCGCCGTCTGGCGTTTCGTTGCTCACCACAATCGGAAACTCATCGCGAATCGTGCTCCGCTGGTTTCGTATCTTCTGGTAGTAAATCTTCAGATCCATCCTCGTCTCCCCTATGTGGCGCACGCACTCGTGCGTGCCGCGTCGGCAATCGTGCCGGCGCCGTTCGCCCAAGTGCGTGCGCTGTCGGCCCTACGTGTTCACCTGCACGCCCGCGGAATTCCGCAGCACGCCGCAACCGTACAGCACGTCCACCGTGAACTGCTGCGCCAGGGTGTTCGGCTGGTAGCTCATCACCACCCGCATCCCGAAGTTGCCCAGTTCCGCGTACTCCGCAATCGCACCCGTCCCCGGTAGCGGCTGCGGCAGCCGGCGGACCACCAGTCCCATCGCGTCCCGCGTGAATGCGACGTTGTGTGTGTTCACCGGGCTACTCCCCGTCTTCGGCACGAACTGCGAGCGGAAAACGAAGAAGTCCTTCACCTTTCCGATCGTGCCGTACACCAGGGCCCGCAAGCCGGCATCGCCCGCTGTCTGAAATTCGCTGAATCGCGGAATCTGCCGCCAAGCCGAGTAAGCCGCCGCGTCCACCACGATGTACTTCTGCGAAATGGCCGGCTCCTTTGCCAGGAACAGCGCCGTTTCCGCCGCGTCGATCGTTGCTTCCGTAATCGCCGTTCCTGCCGTTCCCACGGCCGTGTTGGCCGTGAAGCCCGCGTACAGGTTGAGCAGGTCGCTCTCAATCCGCTGTGCGATCGCCGCTACCGCCGGCTGCATGTACACCTTCAGCAGGTCCGGAACCGCCAGCACCTTGGTCACGTCCGGAATCTGGAAAGTCGCTTCTGCGTGCGTGTCCAGCACGATCTGCGCATTTCCCAGGCTCGGGTTCTGCAGCGTAACCGTATTGCCTTCCGCAATGTTATTGGCCACCATCGTCGGTGGAATCGGAATGTTCACCGTGTCGCCGGCGTGTGCCAGCACCGGTTCGTAATCCCGGTTCACCAGGTTGCCCATCACCAGGTTGCCCACCAAAGTCGGCAACGCGTCTGCCGCCACCAGCTTCACAATCGCATTGGCGACATTATTTGAAGTAATTGCTCCCATTCAGTCTCCTTATTGCCTTTCACAGACCTCGCAGGGTCTGCGACGCCACGCGCACGATTTCCTCTCGTACCCGCTGCATTTCCTCCGCGCTCATACCAGGGCGGATGCGATCGAGAGTTATAATGTCACTCCCGCTCGCGGGGGCCTTCTGTGTGGCCGTCATCCCGGTTCCCCCGGGAATGCGGGCCGGTAGAAATTCCGGATTCTCGCTCACGAACGCGGCCAGATAATCCTTTAGCGGTACTTCGCCGCGTTCGCCGCGTGCCATGAATCGCCCGTCCGCGCCCCGCGCCACTCCGTCCTGTACCGCCTTGTATGCCAAATCCACCTTCGCTACTCCGAGCCGTTGCAGCTCGCTGCGGATCGCTGAATTCCTCTCTGCTTCCGCCATCTCCTTCTTCGTTCGCGTGTTCTCTTCCACCAGGTCGTTGAACTTTCGCTCCAGGTCCTCCCGCCTCCGGCGCTCCTCTTCCAACTCCACCTTGTATGCCGGCTCGCTCTTCTGCTGTTCGCGGCTCACGAACTCGTCCACCGCCTGCCTCACAACCGCTTGAATATCGATTCCTTCCATAAACCTCCTTTCCCCATTCCCATCCCCCTGTTCACGCCTCTTCTATCTCCTCCGCCACCCTGTTCTTCACCTCCTGTTTCGCATCCGCCAGATACTGCAGCGCCAGCCTCTTATAGATCTGCTTCTTGAGCGTCGGCGACGTGATTCCCAGGTCCAGCAACTTCTTCGCATCGTCCAGCTCGGTGCTGAAATCATCGATATCGAACTCGTCCATGCCCGCGACGTCCAGCGATACCGCATCCTGCCGCGCCGCTCCAATCGCCCACAGCACTTGTTTCATGCTTTCGCGCACCGTCGAGCCGTACGCTGCCAGCACCTCGTCCGTCGTCTGAAAGTCCAGTTGTTTGCTTAGTCCCGATTGCCGCTGCCCGCCCGCTTCGCCGCTCGCCGCCTGGCTCATCAGGTAGCAGACCCGGTAGATCTCGTCCTTTAGCTGTATTAGGTTCTCGGCCGCGATCTGGTAAACCTTGCCTTCCGGCTCCGTCCACCCGAACCGGTCCTCCGGCCCAAGTTGGATGTAATACGATTCGCCCACGATCTGGTTCCATTCGCGATCTGAGTAAACTACCGGTGTCGCGAACAGTCCCATTGTCAGCGCCCATGAAAGCGCGTTCGACTTATTGAAGTGCTCCAGTTGGAGCAGCGCGGCCTTATTCATCAGCCAAAGCCCTTCCGTCACCTTCAACTGGAAAACCGGCACTTGGTTCAACCCTGCCAGCCCATGCCTGCCTTCGTCCACTAACTCGATCCACCCCTCTCCCGCCTTCCGGAAGATCTGGTAATTTTCGCGGTCGTAATAAATCCAGCGCGTCTCCTGTTCCCATTCGGCATCGGTTACTTTCGACTGCTGCAGACAACTCGTCCGGATCACCGCCCAGTCCAGCCCTCCGTTTTCGTCGTAGCTCCAGTTGATAACTTCATCCGCGCCGTAATCCACCAGGTAAGCGCGCGATCGCCCGGAGGCATCTTCGTCCGCCTTGTTCAGCGCCGGCACGTTTCCTCGCGGGAAGTCCACCACTATGTAGCTTCTGCCGCATACCAGCGCCTCCACGAAGCGCTTGCGAAAGAATTCGGTCAGGTTGCTGCCCCGCAGATCGCAATCGTCCGCCAGCAGGCTGTAGTACTGCCGCGCGTTGCTGTCGCTGCCTTCCACCAGCAGCGCCGGCTCGCGGTGCATCAATGTCGCGGAGTACCAGTCGATGATCGATCCGATATAGTTCTGGTAAAAGACTCTGCTCAGCCGTTCCAGAAAGATCTCGTTAGGCTCCTTGTGCCGCCGCACCAGGTACTCTGCTGCCCGCTCGCGCAACTGTTCGCCGCCCGCGTACAAGTCCTGGTACCGTCTCCACATCGCCTTCCGCGCGACGTATTCCGGATGTTCCCGATTGATGTTCTGCATTCATCTCCTCTCTTGTGGAGCAGGTTGGTAACCTGCGTCGGGTTGGCAACCCGCCCGGCCAATCCTTACAACAGCCGCATCGGCTGCTCGCCAACCTTCGCCGGCTGCATGCATTTCTGCCAAAGCAGGTATCCCAGCGCGTCTGAAAGGTGCGTCCGTAGCCGGTCGCGATCTTTATCGATCAGGTTTGTGTCCGCCTTGTACGCCACCTGTTCGAAATCTTTGATCAGCTCCTTGCACCGACCGTCGATCAGTAACCCCACCTCTCCGCTCGCCGAGCGCAGCTTCGCGTTCGTCAGGTTGATTCGCTCCCGCACGCTGGGATTTGCCTTCGGCACCTGGTACTTCACTTGCATCGCGGACCGCGTCTTGAAGAATTCCCGCACCATGTCGTAGTCCGATGCGCCCGTCGTCTGTGCGTGAAATCCGGACGCGTCCCCATATACCTTCAGCTCGCCTTGGTGCTTCCCATAGCGCCGCAGAAACTCCTCGCATGCTTCCATCGTGGTCGCGTTTCGCAGCACAATCTCATCCACCACCAGTGTCTTGCCGTCCGCTTCCTGCGCAATCACCGAGCTCATCGGGTCCACGTTGAAATCCAGCGCCCACGCTAGCGGCGTCCTGGGATCCAACGCAATGTCTTGCACGTGTACCTCGCGCGCGAACGCACTGTAAACCTTCCCGCCGGTCAGGTTCAGGTACGATCCCAGTACTTCCTGTTCGTAAAACTTCGCATCGTAGCTATTCTTCAACCGCAGGTAAAAATCCGGTATCTTGCCCAACAGAAACCGGTTTTCGAACGGTTTGGCGACAATCGTCTCGTACTTGTCTCCGCCGTCCGCCAGAAACTTCCGGTACACCCAGTCGTAGCCCTTCGGCGTCCACACCGCGAATCCGCACAACCGGGCGGCCTTTGGGTCGCGTAGCCGCCCTTCCAGCCGCAGCCACGCTTGCTCTTGTGTGTAAGTAAGTTCATCCAGGCCGAACCATGCTAGGTTCGTGCCCCGTAACCGCTCGAACTCATCCACCGCCCGGAACACGATCCGCGATCGCGTTTCCTTCATCAACAGCGTGTTCTCGGCCTTGTTGTGCTCGTACGGAATGCCGTTGCTGTCTAAAATCTCGAATAGTGTTGCCTGCGTCGCGTCCCGCAGCATCGGGTAAGTAGGCGCCCCCAGCAGCCCCATCCTCCCGGCATTCAAGTAACTTAACTTGATTGCTTCTTGGCAGAGCGCCTGGCTCTTACCGCTCCCGATCGGCCCCGAGAATCCTTTGAAACGCGCCGTGGATTGATGAAACAGGTGCTGGGAAGGCAAAGGTTCATAAGTTATTCTTCGGTCTCGGATTCCGTCGGTTCGACCCATGTCACTTTGATCTCCTTTACTGCATCCGAACCATGCTCCAATTGTTCCTCCATCTCCACCAGTTTCAAGTAATCCGCCACCGTCGGTTTGAAGTCCTGTGCTTCAAATCTCTCTTTGAGTTTCTGGATCGCAGTTCCCAATAACTCCGCAACCCGGACTTTCCTCCGGATCGCCTTCCATCGGCTGCATTCCTCGCAGGTCTTCGGCTCCTCCCAATCGCCGGCCTCTTCTCCTTCCGTCACTTTTGACTCCTGACTTCTGACTCCCCGTTTCGGTTTGCCCTTAGTCTCCATCACCGCCCCAAAATAAAAAAGCGGCCTCGCGAATTCGCCGAAGCCGCATGCATCAACCCTCTACCCGGTTTCAAACTATCACCGGAAATTGGGCCGAAAGCCCGCCGTGCGTTCACAACTCACTGAAAATACGGTGAAAAAAACTTTCTATAAGTTAGTAAAAAGAAATTTGCCGCCGCTCGCCGCCACGGTATGCAGGGTCGCTTTCCCTACCAGGCCCTCCAGTCGCGGCACTTGTGGCCCTTCCACCACGATGTAATACCGCGCGGGCTCGAGCCACAATCTCTGAAAATCCCGGTCATCGAGGAATACGCCCTGTGGCGCATCCGGCGCATACGACCCGTATTCCAGGTTGTTGACCCGTCCATTGAGCAGCAGCGCCCTGCGGTCCGTATAGAAGAAGACCGACGAAAACGTGTAATACTGATCGTCCACAATCAGTTTCCCAGGCGGTGCGGCAGTGATCGCCGTGGCCAGTGGCCTCGATGACATGTACGGGTCGAATACCACCAGCGCTAGCCTCGCGGCGTGAAAGAATAGCACCATCATCACCGTCAGCGCCGCCACTGGAACCGCTTTGCGCTTCGCTCCCACCCACGCCCCCACCGCCCCGATTGCGAAAGCCGCGCCCGCTAACCCCAGCGGCAGTCTTAAATAAGCGAAGGAGCGCAGCGTCAGGTCGCCCATGTGTCCCAGCGAAAGCGTATAAGTGTTGATGTCTGGGCTAGGTTGGAGCGCCGCCGCAATGTCGCCCGGCGCGGCCATGCCCCGCACCATCCACAGGATCGCCGCCGTCATGCCCGCCGCCAGCGTCGCCACTACTGCAATCGCCCGTGTCCCCCACACCGCCAGTCGGTCCGGCGCGCTCGCTAGCGCCGATCCAACCAGCAGCGCCAGCGCCGGATAGCAAGGCATCGAGTAGTATTCCTGCGTGGTCGAAAATGTGAAGAACACCAGGATGACGCCCGTCCAGCACAGTGCCAGCAACCGTACTCGGGCCGCCCGGTCGCGGCCGCCATACCGCAGCTTCGCCAGCATCGGAAAATACGCGCTCCACGGAAACAGCCAGAGTAAATGGAAACACCAGAAATACAATCGCGGTACTGTGTTGTAATCCCGCGGATATCGCCTGTTCAGGAATCGTAGTAACTGCTCATTAATGAAATAAAACCAAAAAAAGCCGTGGTACGATCCCCGCTCGCTGTGCATCGTGAAGTTTAGGTAGGGCGGATTCTGCAGCGTTGCCAGCACGTGCCACGGTGCCGCGATCGCCACCAGCAGCGCCCCTCCCCAAAACGGTCGCAGCCGCTTCCATGTCTCCCGTCTTACTAACTGCCGGGTAAGTCTGAGATAGAGCAGTACCGCTCCCACCGGGAACACCACCGCAATCAGCCCTTTCAACAATAAGCCGGCCGCCAGCGAGGCCCACATCGCCAGCGCCCATGGTGTCGGGTGCGCTTCCTCGTCCTCCAGAGCCCGCATCAGGCAATAGAGCGCCAGCGTGATTGCCAGTGTGAGAATCGCATCCGGAATCAGCACGCGCGTAAATAGAAACAGTCCGACACTTGTGGCCAGCGCCAGCCCCGCGTACATTCCCGCCCGTCGCCCGAAGGCCCATCCCCCGAATTGCGCTGTCAGCCAGCACAACAGCACCGTAGCCAGCGCAATCGGAATCCGCGCCGCCCAGTCGTGTACCCCAAATATTTTGAAACACACCGCAATCGTCCAGTATTTCAGCGGCGATTTCTCCAGGTAGGCGATTCCGTCCAGCCGCGCCGTCACCCAGTTGCCCGATTGCAGCATGGTTCGCGCAATCTGCGCCTGAACCCCGTCCACATCGTCCATCAGGGAGGGCGGGCTCGGAATCGAGCCCAGGAAAATTACCGCTGCTACCAGCGCGACCGCGACCGCAGCGCCAGCACGTCGGTCCCTGCCGCTGCCCGCCCCGCTTCCGGCGGCTGGACCTCCACCTTCCATCTGTTCATCCACAGGAAAAGCGTCAGCAGGCCCCATAAGTGATATCCGATGTTGATGCGCCGCTCCATGTGATCCGCTATCAGCTCGCCGATCCCGCGCGCATTGAAAATGCCCGTCGCTTCAATCGCTGCCGGCGTCAGCGTGTCCAGCAGCAGGCTCCGCAGCGGCCCCCGGAACCAGTCGTGAGTCGGTATATCGAATCCCGTCTTCTTGCGATCCAGCACCACTGCCGGCAGCTTTCCCCGCATCAGTTCCCGCAAGACGTATTTCTGTTGCAACCCCCGAATTTTGAAACGGTCCGGTAGCCGCGCCGCCCACTCCACGATCCGGTGATCCAGGAACGGCGGCCGCACCTCCAGCGAATGCGCCATACTCATCCGGTCGGTCTTATACAGAATATCGTCCGGCAGATAATAATGCTGATCCACCGCCAGGTACCGCGCCGTAGTGCTCGTCCTGCCCAGCCCCAGCTCTTCCGCCAGCGCGCGCAACCCGTGCCCGTTTGCCCATCCCCCCGCCGCAATCCTTGCCCGCTGTTCTCCCGAAAACGTGCCGTTCCAGAAAAAGTGAGCCTCGTCTGCGTCCAGCCAGCTTCCTTCAATCCACCGTTTCAGTTTGTATTCCAGGCTAATCTTCTCGTCC
>Ga0335081_10003113_pt1 | contig 26084 bp, 28 predicted proteins | sample Lox_Sample_35_FD_206713 | JGI IMG/M metagenome (GOLD analysis project Ga0335081, IMG submission 206713) | Soil microbial communities from Loxahatchee National Wildlife Refuge, Florida, United States - Lox_Sample_3.5 | ecosystem: Environmental > Terrestrial > Soil > Wetlands | place: USA...
TTCGATCGACTCCTTCGGAAGCGGATTGGTCAGCACCATCAGCTTCTCCGGTCTTGCTCGAATGGACTATTCACTTCCTGGGAACAACGTGTTGAAAGATCACAGCTGGCCCAGTATATGATTCGGAACTCGAAGGCTGGCCAGCCCTCCGCCCGTTATAATCTCGCCGATGGCCAGTGACGCCTTTCTTTCGTGGGCGAACCGGACCGTGCTTCGCCCGGGCCGCGAAGAGCCCTACCTGTCTATCCAGGACATCGTCGTTTTCGTCCGCGATGTGGACGTGAGCAAGCGCTTTTACCTTGAACAATTGGGCTTCGAACTACTCACGGAACAACGCCTTCCCACGGGCGAACGCTGGATCGAAGTGGCGCCTCCCGATGGCAGCGCGAATCTCGCGCTGGTTCAACCCAAACCCGACGCACCGGAATACAAGCTGATCGGCGGCTACCGCTGGGTCCTTTTCATGACCGAAGATGTCCACGCCAAGTACAAAGAATGGAGCGAGCGCGGGGTTCGTTTCACAACTGCTCCGGAGACGCCGGGTTGGGGCGGTACCTACGCCCGGTTCGAGGACCCGGATGGGAATGCGTTTGGGCTGGAAGGGTTCGACGAGGTGAGGCAAAGCCTGGAATTACGCCGACAGGCGCACGCCGAGAAACTCGAAGCCGAACGCCGCGTCGCCCAGGAATTGGAAATCGCGCGGCAGGTGCAGGCGCGATTGTTTCCGCAGATTCAACCGGAGCTGAAAACGGTGGAGTACGCGGGCATCTGCCTGCAAGCCCGGCAGGTGGGAGGGGATTATTTCGATTTCCTGAATCTCGGGCCGCAGCGGCTCGGGTTGATCATCGGCGATGTTTCCGGCAAGGGAATCGCCGCAGCTCTGCTGATGGCGAATTTGCAGGCCAGCCTGCGCAGCCAGTCGGCGCTGGCCTTTGATCAGCCTGAGGCGTTGCTGCGGTCCGTGAATCGCCTGTTCTATGACAACACCGGCGAGAGCGCCTATGCATCGCTGTTGTTTGCCGAGTACGACGAACCGACGCGGCGGCTGCGCTACGCCAATTGCGGGCATTTGTCGGGCCTATTGGTGAGAAGCGACGGAAAGGTCGAGCGGCTTGAGTCCACCAGCACGCTGCTTGGGCTGTTTAGAGATTGGAACTGCTCGATGCGGGAGCAAGAGCTTTATCCCGGCGACGTGCTTGCGCTTTACACCGATGGCATCACCGAAGCCAGTAACGACCGAGGAGAAGAATTTGGCGAGCGGTATCTGATCGAATCGCTTCAGCAGCATCGGCAGCTGCCGTGCCAGGCACTGCTGACCGCGATCCTGGATCAGGTCCGGCGGTTCAGCGTTCAGGAACAGCATGACGACATCACGGCCATCGTCGCGAAATTCAGGGCCGCTTGATGGGGATCGCACCGGGAGCCCTAGTTAGCCGTTTTCGACACGGTCCTTTATATCCGAGTATGCCGCGTCGATGAGCCTTTCTAACGCTGCGGCGTTTGTGGGCGTTCCCGGTGTCAGCTTCGCATGGCGCATAAACTTGCCCGCGCCTTGCAACAAGCGGGCGGGGTCGGGCAGGGCTGCACCATGGAAGAATCCCACGTCAACTGCCTCACTCTGGCGCTGGTTAAGGCAGGCAGATGCCGCTAGCTTATTTCGTGTTGCCAGTCGAGCTTGGTCGTGCAACGGCGGATTTCAGCGACGGAATATAAATCGCCGCGATGTTGTCGGTCATGCGAGTCGGCATCAGCGCCTCATCGTCTTCTCCAAGGTTAATGAGAACGACAATCGAGATGCCGTCGTTCACGTACCTCGCAAATCTTGTGGTGAATGCGGTATCGACACCGTCATGCTGGATCAGACGATGTCCATTAACGTTCCGAATGCGCCAAGCGAAGCCGTAAGGGTAGACGGAACCGTCGTTGAGTCTTACCGGTGACCACATTTCTTCGAGAGTCGAGCGGCGGATCAACCGCTCCGTGTTGAGCGCCGCGTCCCATTTCTCCATGTCAAACACAGTCAAATAAAGTGATCCGGCCGCCGTGGAAGCCCATGAAGGCGTGACCCACGGTTCGTTTTTGAGCTTGCCATCCACGAGCACATATCCACTCGTGCGATTGGGGATAACGTCTTCCGCGCTGATCAGCCTTATGGACGTCATGCCCAACGGATCGAAGATACGTTCCTTTTCAAACTCAAACCAGGTCTTGCCTGTAATCCGGTGAATCACCGCTCCAAGGATGATGTATCCCGCATTGCAGTAGCTCCATTTCTCACCTGGAGAGAATCTCATGGATTGGGCAGCGAACAACTGCATCCAATCATCCTCAGAATAGTCGCGACGGGGATCAAACTTCGGATCTCCGTCTTCGCCGTAGAAGTCCCGGATTCCTGATGTGTGCGTCAGGAGGCGGCGAATCGTCACGTTTCTCCATGCAGCAGGAGACTCCGGCAGGTGCTTCGAAATTTTGTCGTCCAGTCCGATCTTGCCTTCCTCAACCAGCATCATGATCGATGTGGCGGTGAATGCTTTTGCGAGGGATCCGCTGTCGAAGAGCATTTCAGGGGTTACAGGGACTTTCAACTCTAGATTGGCAAATCCGTATCCCGCGGCCTTGATGATTTTGCCGCCGCGCATTACCCCGATGCTAACTCCAGGAATGTTCTGCTCGCGCATCTGAGCACGCACCACGTCATCGACCTGTGCCGACAGATTGTCGTCGTTGGCAAACTGCTGAGACAGAATCGGTAGCGAACAGACCAGGAGGAGCCCGAGACACAGCATGGCTTTGAACAATTGCATGGACATGATGGACATGGCGATGGAGTTTACACCAAAGCGTAAGTGACGTGACACGCCATTACACTGATTGACCTTAGCCCGTAAGGTCCCCGATTACCTTCCCCTGTCTTTCGTAACCTAGCTCCCTGCGCGCGGCCACGACTAAGCTCTGCGGCGAGGGTTAGATTCCGCTATGACCAACAAAATCACCAACTCGCTGTTAGCCCTGGCAGTTGGCGGTATGCTTTGCGTCTCCGCCGCTGCTCAAACCTCAACCAGCAACACAACCTCCGGCGCCGGCCCGGGCGTAGTGGATCCCGGACATCCGCGGGTGAACGAAGTCAACGGCCGCCAGCAGCTGCAGCAGGACCGCATCGCCAACGGCATGAAAAACGGCACTTTGAACTCCAAGCAAGCCACGCACCTGGAAAAGAGAGAAACTGCCGTCCAGAACCGTGAACAGAAAGACATGGCTGCGCACAACGGGCACCTGACCAAGGCGGAGCAGAGAGGCATCAACCGCCAGCAGAACCGGATCAGCAAGAGCATCTACAAAGACAAGCACGACAAATAGGCTGGCTTTGTGAGGCTCGGGTACCAAAGCCGCAGCCAGCTGCGGCTTTTTTGTTTTGATCGAAAATTTGGAACCCGTACAACTTTTGCAGAAAGACCGGGTTCATAATTGTGGATAAGAACGGACAGCACCCATCGTCATGAACATTGGTTTGTTTAAGCGACTCATTGCTTTCCTTTGCGCGTTTGCAGCTATGGCTTTGCCTGCGTGGGCCCAGGAAGCCGCCATTCCGGCTGGCGGAAAGTGGGTCGAGTTCAACTCCGAAGACCGCATGACTGGCGCGAAGAAAGCGCGGTTTGAACTGCTGGCCGACAACGCCGAAGAAAGCGACGAGAGCGCCAAAATTATCCTTTTCTGCTCTGACGGGAAGCTGGAATTGAGCGATTTTAGGCCTAACATAAGAATGGCTGGGCCGAACCGCCCCGGCTTTTGGGGACAGCCCCAGATGGAAGTTACCGTGCGGGCTGACAATTCTCACAGCAACCACGGCTGGAATTGGGTCAACGGTCGATTCCTAGCCATGGACAAGGGCACGACACGAGAATTGATCGGCGCGCAATTGTTCCGGGTGGAATTTGCCGGGCCGCGAGGACCGGTGATTGCCGAATTTTCGCCTGCGGGCCTTGATCTGGATAATGTTTCCAAGGCTTGTGGCCTGACCCCAAAGAAGCCGTGATTGGCTGAGCGAACAGATAACTCTCTGGCCGCTCGATCAAAACCTTTTGCCGCAAAGAGCGCGGAGCCTCCGCAAGCTACGCCGAGAAAACAATCCACCATCATTTTCGCCTGAAGCGGATTGATTACGCTGGTATGATGTTCGCCTTCGAGGGAAACATGTGCGGGCCGTTTTTATGTGCAATTATCTACTTTGCTTCGTTCGTCCCACCACACTCGCAACAGTTCGAAGATTCGTCCACCTATCCGTCAAAAATTGACGCCTCCGCCGTCTGGCAAATACCTGATCAGTTCATCAACAAGGCTCACGCCAGTTGCGACCCATCATCTCCCTCGCATTTCGCGGAATGTTTTATCAACCAGATGGCGAAAGCCGGCGCCAGCCCCGCGGCGGTAAAGTTCACCCGAGAACTGTACAAACAGAGCAAGGGCGATGTCGGAATCATGACCGGTTTCCAGCCAGTTGGCCCGGTCGATATTGGCTGGATCACTTATCCTTTGCGCGCCAATACGAATTACGGCCTGCTGTTTTTGAACGGGCATCCGGAGATCATAAACGTCGAAGATCTCAAGTTGCTCGACACAAAAGCCATGCGCGCAAGCGGGCAGTTTCAGGACCTGAAGAACCAATTTTCTCAAGTGGATGTGTGGCCGGGCGACCGCGACGGAAAAACCTGGCCGAATTCGCAGCCTGGCCCCGATGGCGGGACACAGTTTGTCGTGGCATACCCTCTCATCAATGGCTGCCATGCCTGCGCGAGGGCCGGAGCGGCATTGTTTACCTGGAATTTCAATGCCCAGGGAAAATTCTTGGGAACGACTTTCATTGGCATGACTCCGCCGCCGCTGCAATGAGAGCGACTGAATTTCCCAACCACAAAGGGCACGAAGTTACACGAAGGCGGAGATGGCAAAAACTTACTTCGTGGATCTTTGGGCCCTTCCTGGTTGGAGAATGAGAATCGATGGTTGTGATCCGTTACGTATGCCTATCCGATCTTCATCTCGGCGCTGACAACAGCTTGCTCACCCATCTGAACGCCGACTCGGTGGTCGATCCTCTGCAGCCGAGTGCCGTTTTGACAGATCTGATCTCATGGCTGGCGAGTGTTCTTCGCGAAGTGAACGGAGCGCTTCGGCCAACGCTCATCTTGAACGGCGATCTTCTTGAGCTTGCACTGGCACTCGACAACAAAGCGATTATGGCGTTTGAACGCTTGCTTGAGCTGTTATTTCCAGTCGGGAAGGAGCCACTGGTAGCTGATGAGATCGTCTTTCTCCCGGGCAACCACGACCACCATATGTGGGAAACGGCGCGGGAAACGCAATATGCTCAATTTCTTCAGCGGCGGGATCCGGGCACGTTTCTCGAACCCCCGTGGCACGCTACGCAAATGTTCAATCTCGACGCGCCGCTCTCCGTGGCTGCTCCGATTCTTAACTCGGTGATCGATCGCTATGTGTACCTCCGAGGAAGAGTAAATGTAAAGACTGTCTATCCGAATTACGGCATCCTCAACGAAAAGAAAACTAAATGTGTGATTTTCACGCATGGCCATTACGTCGAGCCGATTTACCTGCTGATGACCAGGCTCGGAAACACTTTATTTCCGGACAGGCCCAAGCCGATTTTTATCTGGGACATTGAAGCCGAAAATTTCGCGTGGATCGATTTCTTTTGGTCGGCGATGGGGCGTTCCGGTGATGTGGGCGACTACATCGAACGTGTCTACGACATGTTGCTCGTGCCTGAGCTGCGTTCGAAGCTGGCCCATCAGATTGGCCAGTTGGCGGGGCGGGAATGGTTTGCCAACCATCCCGAGCTGGGCAAAATTCTTGGGGGAGGCTTAACTCCGCTGGTTTCGCACGTGCTCGATCGATCTTACGGCCTGGAAAAGATGCAAACCGACCAAGCCTTGAGCCCTGACGCACAGGCCGGCCTTAAATGGTACGTGCAAGATCCACTGCGGCAGCAACTGTTGATGGAACTCGACGACAATACGCCGGAGGAAGTTACGGTCATATTCGGACACACTCACAAGCCGTTCAGCGCTACCTACACGTTTGCCGGTTTTCCGGGTCCGACTTACGTGTACAACAGCGGCGGCTGGGTGGTGGATACGGAAACGATCGAACCGATGCACGGCGGCGCGATCGTGCTGGTCGATGATGAGCTTAATGTCGTTTCTGCTCGCATGTACAACGAGGCGAAGGATGCGAGTCAATATGGCGTCAGGATCGAATCGCTGCGGCCCAGTCTGCTGCTCGATTCGGTCAACCAGGCTGCGGATTTGGCCAGCGAGCAGGCGGCGGCATTTTCAAAAGCAACGGCGACGGCAGTAGATGCCTATCACCAGAACTTCAAACGCCGGCTGGACCAGACGCTGTAACCGGGAAAATTGATCATTCCCTCTTTTGGATCAGCCAGCATAAGCTTTACAAACTTTTACGAGGAGGTTCACAACTCTTCTGTTTGAAGTGCGTTCTCATTAGAGCAAGGGTCTAGTGTCTTTCAAACAATGAACTCTGCCGGGTACCCAGGAATAAGTTTGGCACGGCTGGGGACGAGTATTTTCGTGATCGCCCTGGGTATGGGCGTGGCAAGCGCACAATCACCGTCTTCCGTAGCTGCTGCCCCGGCTCGTACCGCTGCCGATCAACCGACGCTGAATCAGCCGGCGACGACGATTCCAGTCCGCGTTAATGTCGTCAACGTCTTCGCCACAGTGCGCGACAAGCATGGAAAAATCGTCTCTGATTTAACCAAGGAGGATTTTTCGCTCAGTGAAGACGGCCGACCGCAAACCATTCATTATTTCGCGAAAGGAAGCGATCTTCCGCTTACGCTCGGCCTGCTGGTCGATACCAGTCTGAGCCAGCGACGTGTGCTCGACCAGGAGCGCAACGCGAGTTCGAGTTTTCTTCAGCAGATGGTGCGCACGGATAAAGACAAGGCCTTCGTGATTCATTTTGACCGCGAAGTGGAGCTGCTTCAGGACCTGACTTCTTCCCACGAAAAGTTGGCTTCCGCGATCGACAAATTGGAAACGCCTCAGCTTACGCGGACTTCCTCAGGGGGGTCGGACCCTGACTCAGGATCGGGCCGGGGATCGGGCCATCACTTTGGCGGCGGAACGCTGCTCTATGATGCGGTTTATCTCGCCTCTGACGAATTAATGAAGAAACAGGAAGGCCGGAAAGCCTTGATCGTGCTTTCTGACGGCGTCGACCAGGGGAGCAAAGAATCGCTCGACTATGCGATTGAGACCGCTCAGCGCTCAAACACGGTCGTCTACTCAATTCTCTTCAAGGATGACGAAGCCTACGGAAACCGTGGCGGCTACGGGAATCCACGCTGGGGCGGACCGGGAATGGGCGGCGGCCCGATGGGCGGAGGCGGTATGGGGCGCGGAGGACGAGGCCGGTATCCGCAGCAGGAGCAGCGTCCCGACGGCAAGAAAATTCTGGAACGAATTTCCAGGGAAACCGGCGGACGAATGTTCGAGGTCTCAAAGAAAGAACCTGTCGACCAGATTTACGCTCAGATTGAAGACGAACTGCGCAACCAATATAGCCTGGGTTACACTCCCGATCGCGCCGGTGGAATGGCCGCTGGTTATCACAAGATTCAACTGGCTGTGAAACAAAAAGACCTTGTCGTTCAGGCCCGCGACGGCTATTACGCCGAGCAATAATCTGGCGGCTTTTCCAATTATCAACGGGAAACTTCCGTAACAATTGTGTCGCCACAAATTTGTGGTGTACTACTTGGACATACTGACACCGATTGGTTCAGGATGTGCCCGGGGAGGTTTCACATGGATGTGACGTCCGCGTTGATGTTTCTCGTCTATCCAGTGTTGGCCATTTTCGTCATCGGCACGATTTTGAGCGGCCTGTTTCAGGTAACCACGGCGGAAGCCGCGGTGATTCAGCGAATGGGCAAGTTTCTGCGTGTGGCCAATGCCGGAATCAACTTCAAGTTGCCCTGGGTCGACCAGATCGCAGGGCGCATTGATTTGCGTGTGCAGCAGCTCGCACTCGATGTGGAAACCAAAACCAAAGACAACGTGTTCGTCAAAATTCCGGTCTCAGTGCAATACCACGTGATTCCGGACCACGTGTATGAGGCCTTCTACAAGCTGGCCAATCCCCGGCAGCAGATTTCTTCATATGTTTTCAACGTCATCCTCGGCCACGTGCCGAAGATGAATCTGGATGACGCATTCTTGCAGCAATCGGATATTGCGATCGCAATTAAGCAGGGTCTCGATGACGTGATGAAGACTTACGGCTACGCGATCGATCAGGCGCTTGTGACCGACATTGAACCCGACGAAAAGGTCAAAGCTGCGATGAATGAGATCAATGCTGCGCAGCGGGAACAGGTGGCGGCCAATGCGCGCGGCGAAGCGGAAAAAATTTTGAAGGTGAAGCAGGCCGAAGCCGAAGCAGAAAGCAAGGCACTGCAAGGCCAGGGAATTGCCAACCAGCGGAAAGCAATCATCGAAGGACTAAAGCAATCGGTCGAGACGTTTTCCGCTGCCGTGGAAGGCACAACTCCAAAAGATGTGATGATGCTGGTGCTGGTCACGCAATATCTCGATACCATCAAAGAAATCGGCGCTCAAGACAAGAGCAATACGCTGTTTTTGTCGCACTCTCCTTCCGCCATGAGCGATCTGTTTCACCAGATGCAGGAAGCAGTCATGATCGGCCAGAAAGCGGCCTCCGCGGCAGGATAACAAAACTTTACATGCCATCTTTGCGCGGCTTTCCCGGCCACAACTTTGCCCCTCTGTTCGGGTTTAATTCAATCGAGATCGGAGGGTGCCAAGATGCTAAGAAAGATGACGCTAAAAAGAATCTCAATGTTCGTGGCTGCGTTGGCCTTCGCAGCAATGTTGGTTAGTCCCGCGAAAGCAAATGCGGGAGTGGCCGTGGTGGTGGGGCCGGTTTATGCGCATCCGGTCGCCCCGGTGTATGTGGCGCGGCCGTACGTCGCGGCGCCCGTTGTTTATCCGCCAGCGCCGTATGTTTACGCTCATGTGTACGGCCCGCGCTGGGGCTTTTATCCCCACTACCGTTACAGCTGGAGACCGGTATATCGCGGATACTACGGGAGACCCTACTTCCACCGGTGGTAAGCATGCTCAAGAAAATTGCGACGCTCGGGGAGCCTATTGGCTCCCCGTCGCATTTGCAGGTGACTCAACCAGGCTGTACTCTGACTGAGGGCACATGCCGTGTACGAAGTGAGTCTGAAGCGCTTTGAGCAACCCGACGAAGTTCGGGCTTTCGAAAAGGGCCGTTTCGAAATTATTCATGTCAATGGCATGACCATCGGCCGCGCCACGTACGAACCGGGATGGAAATGGTCGCTGCACGTGGGTTCGGCGACAGGGGCGAAGAGTTGCCAGGTGGAGCATGTCGGCATGGTGGTCTCCGGCCGCGCTACTGCGGCGATGGACGATGGCCGCGTAATCGAAATGAAAGCGGGAGACGTTTTCTATATCGCGCCCGGACATGACAGCTGGGTGGTCGGAAACGAACCCTATGTTTCCTTGCATCTGATGGGCGCAAGCGACTACGCAAAGCACAAATGAAGTGCGCAAAAACTCCGCAGTAATAATATAGGCTGTTTAACAAGAGGCCAGCTTATGCCCACGACCCGCAGCATTCATCGACAAGCGGTTGCGACGGAAATTCCTGCCGTTCCTTTGACCATCGAAGGCTATAGCGTTCTCCATCAGATGATGCGCTTTCGCTGGTCGGCCTGGCGGCAACTTTCGGTGGGGCAACAAGGCGAAATCAGCGAGCAGGCGAGGGTCGCATTGTCGAAGATGGAGCAGAATTCCAGCGGCCAGTCAGCCTTGTTTTCTCTGCTTGGCCACAAAGGCGACATGATGCTGGTGCATTTTCGCAATTCCTTCGATGATTTGAATCGTGCGGAGTTGCAATTGTCGCAGCTTGCGCTGAGCAATTATTTCGAGCCGACGGCTTCCTACCTTTCGGTGATTGAGCTGGGATTGTACGAATCCACGATCAAGACATACCGCGATCTGGCTGATCGGGGAGTGGAGCCGCATTCGGAGGAGTGGAACAAGGCTATCGCCGACACTCTGGCCCGGCAGAAAGAAGCCATGCATCCGCGCCTTTTCCCTGATCTGCCCAAGCATCGATACATCTGCTTTTATCCGATGGACCGGCGGCGCGGCGAGGAAAAGAACTGGTACACACTGCCCATCGAAGAGCGCGCAAGGCAGATGAACGAGCATGGACTGGTGGGCCGGCGCTATGCGGGTGAAGTCAAACAAATCATCACGGGCTCGATCGGCTTTGATGACTGGGAATGGGGTGTAGATCTATGGGCCGAAGATCCGGTGGTCTTCAAGAAGCTGATTTACGAAATGCGCTTCGATGAAGTGAGCGCGGTTTACGCGTTGTTCGGGCAATTCTATGTTGGCATGCGCTGCCCGGCGGCTGAACTGGGCAGGCTACTGAGCGGAGAATTGCCGGATATCCGCGATTAATTTGGTTCAGCATATTTTTGTTGCGCAATGTTTGATCCGTTCTTCCGTCGCTTTGCAAATCTCTCCTGGAGTGTTCCATGGCAACCTTAAGACTCATCGAATACAAAGACGCCAGCCCGGAAGTGCGGGCGGTCTATGACGACATCATGGCCACCCGCAAAACTGACTGGATCAACAATTTCTGGAAGGCGCTGGCCCATGACCCGGCCACACTCAAGCGCACATGGCAAGACATCAAGCAGATCATGGCGCCGGGAGCGCTTGATGCTCTGACCAAGGAGATGGTTTATTTAGCGGTGAGTGTGAGTAATCAATGCGGATATTGCATTGCGTCGCACACCGCCGGCGCGAGGAGCAAGGGAATGACCGATGCCATGTTCAAGGAATTGATGGCCGTCATCGGTATGGCCAATGAAACGAATCGGCTGGTCGCGGGTTACCAGGTGGAAATCGACGAGAAGTTCAAAGTATAGGAGCGGCGATGGCGCACCAGTTCACAACCTCATACGTAAAAGACTCGATTGACTTGTTTCATTACTCCAAGCGGGTGGCGGAAGGTGCGATGGAACAGGTGAGCGATGAGCAGCTTTTTGCGACACTTGATCCAGAAATGAATTCAATCGCCATCGTCGTGAAGCACATGACGGGAAATATGCGGTCGCGCTGGACGGATTTTCTGACCAGCGACGGCGAAAAAGCGGACCGGAACCGCGACAGCGAGTTCGTCGAGCCACCAGCCACACGCGAAGCCGTGCTGAAACTCTGGAATGATGGCTGGAATTGCGTGTTTGAGGCGCTAGCACCGCTCTCTGATCAAGACCTGGATCGGACCGTGACGATTCGCGGTGAACCCCACTCAGTCATGCAGGCGATCAACCGTCAGATCGCCCACTATGCGTATCACTGCGGCCAGATTGTTTTTCTGGCGAAGCATTTCCAGCATGATCAATGGAAGTCGCTAAGCGTGCCGCGAAACAAGTCAGCCGAGTTTAATAAGAGAGTTCTTGCCGGCGAAGCCAGCCAGCGCTAGGAAGCACGGCGAACGTTCTTGCGGGCTTTCCTTCCCGCAAAATTGTATTCGTGCTGCTTCATGTCAACCCGGCGGCCGCGAAAGACCACGCCTTCCGCTTCCAATCGAAGACGCTGTTCAACGGCGTAATCTCCACGCAGCTTGATTTGGCCGCCAGCTCCCAGAATTCGGTGCCAGGGAAGCCCGAATGAACGGCGCAGAACACCCACCACCTGCCGGGAAGCTCCAGGGAATCCCGCTGCACGCGCGATGGCGCCATAGGTAGATACTTTGCCGCGGGGAACCTTGCGGATTGCACTTTCAATCGCACGCCGCAGATCATTGCGGGGCTTGGGCATTCTCAGGCAGCGCGGCCGGCAATTGCTTTACGCGGCTGCTCCTTTGCGGAACGAATCCACGGCTTTCTGCTCGTTATCGAAAACTTCAAACACCGTGACCAGTTTCGTCACCTGGAGCAGGTCGCCAACCCGCTGGGTAAGATTGACCAGCTTGACCGCGCCGCCGGCATTGTGCGCCGTCGTGTAAAGCGCTACGAGAGTGCCGAGGCCGCCGCTATCGATATAGTTGACGCCTTCGAGATTGAGCAAGATGCGGGCATTCTTGCCAATCACCCCCTTGACCGTATCGCGAATCAGCGCCGATTCGTCTCCAAAAACGATACGACCGTTGCAGTCGACGATGGTTACGCCATCGACGATTCGAGTGTTGAGTTTGAGCTGCATAAAAGCCTCCTGCCCTACCAAAGCAAGGCCAAAGGGTATCGCTTGATCGGCGGTAGCGCAAGCGGTTCATACAGCAAGTGTGACGTGACGCACTTTCGCACAATGCCTTAGCCAGCCAAGTAGGAGCCGCTCCAATCCCGTATAATCAGTTATCTGCCAATGAGCTATCAGGTTCTGGCGCGCAAGTACCGCCCGCAAAAATTCTCGGAAGTAATCGGGCAGGAGCATGTCACCCGGACGCTGAAAAACGCCATCGCCCAGGGGCGGACGGCGCATGGATACATCTTTAGCGGGCATCGCGGGATCGGCAAAACTACCGTCGCCCGGATTCTTGCCATGGCCCTTAACTGCCGGTCGGCACAGACGCCCGTACCCGAGCCCTGCGGCGTATGCGAATCGTGCACTGAGATCCGGGCGGGGAACTCGGTGGATGTAATTGAAATTGATGCCGCTACCAATCGCGGAATCGATGAAATCCGCGAGTTGCGCGAAGCGGCACGCTATCGGCCGGCCCGCGACCGGTTCAAAATCTACATCCTCGACGAAGCCCATCAGATTACTGATGCCGCCTTCAACGCCCTGCTCAAAACCCTGGAAGAGCCGCCGAGCCACGTGGTTTTCATGCTTGCCACAACCCAGCCGGAAGACATTCCGCAGACTATCCGATCCCGCTGCCAGCATTTCAGTTTTCGCGCCGTCAGTTTCGAGGACATTCTGGGGCAGCTTAAGGACATTGCCGCCCGAGAGAACATCAAAGCCGACGAGGATGCATTGGCGTTGCTCGCCGAGGCTGGAGATGGCTCCATGCGGGATGCGCTTTCTATTCTTGATCAGGCAATCGCGTCTTCCGACGGCCGGGTGACGGCGGAACAGGTCCGGGAATTGGTGGGCGCTGCGCCGTCGAGCGTGTTGGAAGAGGTAATGCGGGCCGTAGCGGAAGGATCAAGTCGCGACGTTTTGCGGCTGGTGGACAAGCTTATCACTGAGGGCCATAGCCCTACTCATTTCGCGCGGCAGATGGTGCGCTTTCTCCGCAATGTGACCGTGGCCAAGGTGGCCGGTGTTGACTCTTCCCTGCTGCAAATTTCAAGTGATGAACGGCAACTCGCGGTCCGCGTCGCCGAATGGTTCGGTGAGGAAGACCTGGCGCGGCATTTGCAAATCATGTTGCGGACCCACAGTGAGCTAGGCTATCGGCAGGAGCAGCGGTTTCACCTGGAGCTGGGCCTGCTGAAAATGGCCCATGCGCAGCGGCTTTTGCCGATTGAGCAGCTGTTGAGCGAAGCTGGTATTGCTGCACCAACACGAATTTCAGAAAAATCATCGGCAGTTCCCGACAGGAAGAGCGAATCGGGGCCCTTTTCGCGATCGGCCTCGATTTCCCCTTTTGCGGCCGACTCCGCCCGTAAGAGCGGATCAAAGCCGGAGCTTTCGGCTGGGGTTCGGCTGGTGGCGGCGCAGCAGCGGGAATCGTTTTCCGGGGCGGCTTCATCTCCAGTTGTGATGGGTTCGGCTGTTCCAGTTGCTTCTGTGGAACCCATGACAAGCGCTGATCTCCCAAAACAAGAGGAAAGTGGCACAGATCTTCGCCTAGCGGTTGTGAGCGCATTAAACGACGGAGGTCACCCGGTCGCTGCTTCCATGCTGCAATCGGGCGAATGGTCGGTCGAAGGCAATGAAGTGCGGGTCCAGGTTGCACTGTCGCAGACAGTCATTGACATGTCGATTGGGACCGACGCAAAGCGGCTTGCGGTTGCGGCAGCCAGCGGAGTGCTCGGACGTCCTGTGAAACTTCAGGTAAAGCCAGGTGAAGCGCCGGCACAACCAGCGGCAAAGCCGGCCTCGAACGGAAGCGGCAGAAGCCGGGTTGAACAGGACCCGGTCGTGCGGCGCATGCAGGAAAAATTTGGAGCAGAAATAAGAACAGTCATCGATTACAAGGGAAAGCGCTAGCCGCTTAAATCGAAACGCTATTCGGTAACCCTATGGGTGGATTCAACTTGCAGGAACTAATGTCGCAGGCCAAGCGTCAGTACGAGGCTTTGCAAAAGAAGATGCAAGACACCGTGGTGGAAGGTTCGGCGGGCGGCGGCACTGTGACCGTAAAAATGGATGGCCGCAAGAATGTGCTTAGCATCAAGATCGATCCGGAAGCCGTGAAAGCGGGCGACGTAGAAATGTTGCAAGACCTGATCACGGCCGCCATTAACGGCGCGGGCCGCAAAGTCGATGAAGCAATGCAGTCCACCGTGGGCGGCATGTTAGGCGGGATGGGACTGCCGGGAATTTAGGAATTTAGTAATCGGATAATTTCGTAATTTGAACCAGCCTCTCGGCGGTCTAAATTACGAAATTGCCAGAGTAAGAAATCTTCAAATCTACCAATGTCCAAGTTTGCCGAGCCGATGGCTCGATTAATCGAAGAACTGAAGAAGCTGCCGGGAATTGGCAGCAAGAGCGCCCAGCGCCTGGCTTTTCACATCCTGCGATCGAGCGATGAGGATGCGGCGGCGTTGGCTGCGGCCGTGCATGATGTGAAGGCCAATCTCCGCCTGTGCTCGATTTGTAACAACATTACCGATGTCGACCCCTGCGTCTATTGCAGCAGCGCTACGCGCAACCAGCGGCTGATTTGCGTGGTTGAGGAGCCGACCAACATCGCAGCCATTGAAAAAACCAAGCACTTCAACGGCGTTTACCATGTGCTGCACGGGTCTATTTCTCCGCTACACGGAGTGGGGCCTGAGCAACTGCGCATCGCCAACCTCATGCGGCGGGTAGCCGACGGACAAGTGGATGAAGTGATCCTGGCCACCAATCCCACGGTCGAGGGTGAAGCCACGGCTACTTATCTCTCCAATCAATTGCGGCGGGCCGGGCTGAAAGTGACGCGCATCGCCATGGGCATTCCGGTGGGCAGCGACATTGAGTACGCCGATGAAATCACGATGCTGAAAGCCATGGAAGGACGACGGGAAATTTAGACCATGGCAGTCTGGTTAGGCATCTCACGCCGCTTTGCTGCGCGCCTCTCTCTTTCTTTCGACGCCAGGGGCTGGCTTTCTCCATTGCCGCACGATCACAGGGCAGCGGCAAACCGTCTCGAGCAAGTGCCGCGCCGCCGCAATTGACTCAGCCAAACGATCCTGCTGAGAATAGCCTTCCGCAGCTATGACAATCACTCCCTGGTGAGGGCTGACTTTCACCCTCCGAATGCGGCCGTCATGCTCAGCATCAAAAGCGTCGGCCAGGCGGAGAATGGCCGCCAGCCGCCGGGCATGTTGTCTTTTCGCGGGCAATAGTTGCGCCATCGCCTTTTGCCCTGCTCGCGGCAAGGCCCCGCGATGATAACGAGCAACCGCCGCAGCGATCTTCAAGTCTTCCTCCTGCCATCCCATGGGGGTCGCCATCTGGCGAATTAGGCGATACGAAATTTTTTGATGGTTCTTCCGCCTGCGAAGGCGTCCTACATCGTGACCCAGCGCCGCAAAGCGCAAAAGCGAGCGATCATGACCCGGGGTATGCGCAATCTTTCCAATTCGCGTCAAGCCATCAAACAGCTGCAAGGCAAGGCGGGCTACGTGGCTGGAGTGCTGAAAATCGGGGTCGCGAAACGATGCCCAGAGTTTCATTCGCAGCAACGAGGCGGCGGCGATCTCTTCTGCTTGAGGCAACTGGGCACGCCACGCGCCCCAAAGCGAGGTCTTCCCGACCATCTTGCTTCGATAATTATCGATCCGGCTTGAGCGCTCTTGCAGAATGCGCGTGTGCCAGCGCGACCGGGCCTGAAGGTCGGGAAATACCTCTTGTTCCAGTGCGGTGGCCCACAGGACGTCCAAGTCGTGGATTTCTCCCAGCAGGTCCTGAAGCCCTTTCAAATCGTCCTTCCACGCCGCGTGCTGATGGGGTAGGAAATTCTCTACTACGTAACGGAAGCGCTTGAGGCCGATGCGCAGTCGGTGCCAGGCTAGTTTCGATCCCCCGCGCAAGGCTTTGCTGTGAAGCTGGCGAGCTTCAGTCCAACGCTCGAGCGCCATCAGCTTAAAGACCAAACCCGCGTGCTTTAACCGGGCAGCGCGGCGGGGCAACTGCTTGCTCCAATGTGCCCACTGCCTGGTGTCGAATTCCCCAAGAGAGAGTATGGCTGCTTCCTTCAGCTGGTGTTCGCGCTCTCGCAGGTATAGCAACAAATCCGCGGTCACAGAGTCATCGGGCGATCCGAGGCGCTGCACCCATTCCTGCATGACTTGCACGTCGCGCAATTCTCCCAGGCTGCTGAACAGGCGCTTGCCGGCCTTTCGCATCGCCCTCCAGCCGGGATCAGGGTCCACGGCCATGATGCCCTCAGCCATGGAACGGCAACGGCGCAGCGAGACGCGCAGATCGTGGACCGGATCGACGGCAAGGTCAGGAGCAGCACGCTCGCATTCCTCGAGCACGCGATTCATCCAGAAAGCAAGGCCCAATTTGTCGGGCGAAGTTTTGGCCTCTTTGGCGCTAACAGCGATTGACGACAAGTCTCTCTCCTGACTTCAGCGTTCCCCTTTATTTTCGCCTGTTGCGGGCTTTCGTTCCAGTTCCAAACCGGAGTCAGGTGGTTGGTTTGCTGCCTTCGCGGTCTTGTAAAAGTTGCAAGGCGTAACTTTGCTGCCATCTAACAGAAGAGGCGTAATCGAGGCTGGGGTTGATCTGTGCTGACGGCGACGGATAAGGATGAGAAGAGAGAGTATCCTTCATTATCATTCCGGCGATACTGAATCGTTGCCACTGATGCGAGGAGGACGGATGAAGCGAATTTTGCGTTTCTGCTTATTGGCTGGTTGCGGTGTCGCGCCAATGATGGCGGTGCCCCAGCCTCCACAGCAAACCTCGATGGAAGGCGCCCGCGCAAATAGATCAAACGTCATGATTGAGGGCTTGGTCCGAGACATAGCATGCCCCATTCAGAACCTCGATGGAAATGCGACTAGCTTGAGTCTGAAATGCGCGCGGGCATGCGTGAGGGCCGGTTCCCCGATCGCGATTCTCACTAAGGATGGCGACCTGTATCTGCCTATCTCTGACAAAATGCCGGACTATAGTCAGAGGAAAAAGTTGATGCCCTTCGTAGGCAAATATGTGCGAGTAAAGGGAATCGCGTTTGAGCGCAACGGGACCCACGCGATTGTCATCACGGAAATCAAGGAAATGAAGGAAGTTCATGTGACGGTAGAGGAGGAGTAACTGGTTCCGGAACGATTCGGAAGAAGGATTCTTCAGGCGCAGCCATCATCGCCAGTCTATTTCGCAGAAAAACCGTATTACCTCCGTAACGTGCATCGCCTTACCCTTTCGCATTACGCTAGCCCGGTAACTCCAACTTGGGGAGCGGCCTATTCCTGCGGCAGATACAACCAATCAGAGCCGGATCGCCACCGCTCGCGCTTTCGTCCACAGCCTGAACATACTGGTTAAGTATGTGCGACTTTACGGGCCGGAACACAAGCGCACCGAAGCACAGTTTGAGATTGCCTGGAACGAGCTGCAACAGGGGCTGCCGCGTGGCACGGATGGTGGATTTCTGCTCGGCGTTTCCGAAAACAAATTGTTGCTCGACGGCGTGCCGCTTGAAACCGGCCAAGCTGAGCGCAGTTTCGCGCAGTTGCTCACGACCGCCGGCCTGGCCAGCATTCATTTTTCCAATAGTGTCACGATCGAGGATTTTTCACGCCTGGTAAGGGCGTTTGCCGTGGGCGGATCGAAAGCTCAGGATGTCGCCAAGCAAATCAAGAGCACTTTTGGCGATAGCAAGCAGGCCGCGATCCGGATCAATGAAGTCAAGTTTGTCGCCGCTGATCCGGCGACCGGGGAAATCAGCATCGCGGCGCAAATTGCCGCACAATCGCTCGGCCCGGAATTCAAAGAATGGCTGAATGATCCGCAAAAGCTGTTGCAGTTGATTGCCGCGGCTGAGGGGGCGAAAAGCGGCGGAGGCGTACCCGGCGGCGCTCCAGTCGGGAGCGTTCCGAATGTTCCGGTTGGCACCGCGGTGCCCGGAGGCACATGGAACGGCGAGACCGTGCCTTTGCAGGAAGAGGAAGTCATCCAGGCGATTCGCCTGCTCACGAAATTCGGAGAAGTCGGCGGCGATGCTGCCCCGAACCCTGAATTGCTGCATAAGGAATTGAGCAGCGTCGACGCCAATACCAAGGTCAATCTGCAACAGTTGCTCGCCAGTTTAGCTTCGAAAAGCAATGCCGAGCAGGCAGAAACACCGCTTCTGATGAAGGCGGCCGAGCATATGGCCATTCGCTTTGCCCTGGATCGTTTCCAGAAAGGTGAAGTGAAAGTCAATGCCGTGCACCAGATGATGGAGCACATGAGCCGCCAGATGGACACGTTGCGCCAGATCCTGAAACTCCAGGAAGACAAGATGAGCAAGGCCGGGATTCTGGTGGAGTCGCACGCCGATATTCTGGACCGGCTCTTCTGGGCCGAAGTTCCCGAAGCAGGCAAGAAAAGTGTATTGCTTTCGCACGAAGCGCCCTGCGTCCCGCCTCGCAATGTTCGCCAGTTCATTGAAGTCTTGTTGGACCGTGAAGACAAGGAAAGCGTGAGCGCGATTCTGGAAAATTATGTAAGCTGCCTGGATGCCAAAGATGCCGAGCCGCGCCGCAAGACCGCAACCGGCATCTCGCAATTGGCTGACCTCTTCGCCGGCGCCGGCGGGGATGTGATGGCCGGCGCGATCCAAAAAATCGGCGATGCGCTGGTCCGCGAGTCCGACCCGGAATTACAAAGCTTGCTGGGAGCCGCCATTGTTCGCTTGAGCGCCGAGGGCAGCTCGCGCAAGCAATACCGCACTCTGAGCGCCCTCTGCACCATGATGGAAAACATCGGCAAACAGCGCCCCGTGCTGATTACCGAGTTGCGGCCGCGCATCGGCATCGAGAACCGCCTGCCTGAATTTATTGAAGAGTCCATGCACCTGCCGCAGATTCCGCCTGATCTGCTGAACGTGCTGAAGCTCACCTCGCAGGCTGCCGTCGAACATCTTGCCGACCGGTTTTTCCGTTGCATGCGGCGGGAAGAGTGCGACCGCATGGTGGAAATCGTCAAGGAGCTGGGATCGCCGGCCCAGCAACAATTGCGTGAAATGCTGCGCACCGGCCAGCCTCGCCAGGCGGCGGGAGTCGTGGGTCTGCTAAGCCGGCTCGACGTGCCTACGATGCTGGAGCTGCTGCCCACTCGTTTACCCGAGTGGAACCGCTTTTACCACGACGTTGTGGTACGCCAGGTGGCCTATGGCGCCGCCCACGATCGCGGGCGCTCTTTGCTGGAGCTTCTTGAAGTTCTCGATCAGCTGGTCCTGCCACAAGCCATTGATGAGATCGGCATGAGCGGCGATCGTACCGCCGTTCCACCGCTGCTCGTTATTGCTGAATCAGGCGAGGCCCAGGGCCGTTCGCCGCTTCTGCAATTGAAAGCAGTCGAATCGCTGGGGAGGCTCCGCGAGCCAGAGGCCGTTCCAGTCCTGCGAAATCTGCTCGAAGCCAAAAAGATGTGGAAGTGGATCAATCATCGTGAGTTGCGAATCGCCGCTGCCCAGGCGCTGACCAAGATTGATCCCCGTTACGGCAGCCAGGTCTTGGCCGAGAGCGGCTTGGAACCTGCTGAGCTGGCGATCGCTCCTTTGGACGCTGCTCCTGCCTGTCCCTGGGTTCGCCAGCGTCGTTATGAGCGCATTGTGTTGCGCAAAACCCTTTCCGCAACCATCAGCAGCTCCTGGGGAAAGTCGAACATCCAGGTCCGTGAGTTGAGCTTGGGCGGCGGAATGGGAACAAAGGAAGACAATCTCCGCATCGGTTCTGAAGCCAATATCGAAATCAATGCGGGTATGCGAAAAATCCGCGGCCAGGTCCTCCTGCGCCGCGCGCGAGTCAACGAAATCGGTTTTGAGCTGGTAAATACTGACCTCGAGAGTCGTTATCGCCTGCGCCGCTTATTGGTCGATTCCATTGAGAATTCGCCGGGAACAAAGGAAGGCGAGTGGGACGGCGAACGCCGGGCCTAAGGAATCCTGAGAAAAAAACAAAGCCTCTGCCATTCGGCAGAGGCTTTTCCGCTCTCGAACCCGCTTACTTCACCTTGGCGAAAATTATGACCAGCGTGTACAGCGCCAGGGACTCAATCAGCGCCAGACCAAGAATAAGCGCCAACTGAATTCCTGGCCGGGCGGCGGGATTTCGGGCCAAACCTTCGGCAGCGGCCGCTGTGGCTCTGGCTTGCGCCAGCCCGCAGACTGCGGAAGCAATGGCCATGGAAAATCCCGCTGTGATAGCCACCCAGTTAACGGCAGATGCCGCCTCCCCGCCCTGCGCGAAGGCCGGCAGCGCCAAACAAAGAACCGAAAAAACCATGAACAGCTGACTCAATCTACGCATTGTTTTCTCCTTCTATCAGATTGCCGCCAGTAGGTGGTTGACGCCATTCCGTGCAGACGCCCTCACGCTGGAAGCGAAAAACCTCTTCTCGAGTGACTGAATCCCCCCAACCGTCTAATGCTCTTCTGCCACTGCGCCGGCCAGATAAACCATGGTGAGTAGGACGAAAATGTACGTTTGTAGCAGGGACACGCCGATATGCAGTCCCAGAAACACGATTGGAACTCCCAGTGGAATCAGAGAAAAGAATACGAGCGTCACCATGTCCCCGGCGAACATATTGGCGAACAGTCGAACCGTGAGCGAAAGGATACGCGCCAGATGGCTGATCAGCTCGATCGGCAGCATTAGAAGGGCCAGCGGAATACGAATAAAAATCGACATGCTCTTGTCCGAGGGCCCCAGGAAGTGCGTCAGATAGCCGACGCCGGAATGTTTGAATCCCTGCACCTGATAATAGAGAAAAGCCGCGATGGCACAGCCCAAAGGAACCACGGGAACGGCCGTCGGCGATTCGAATCCCGGAATCACTCCGATCAAATTGCAAAACAGAATGAAATACGTGAGGCTCACAAGAAAGGCAGTGTAGCCCTCACTGTGCGGGCCGATAATCTCCAGGCTCTGGCCCTCCACGAAACCGTGAACGCCTTCGAAGACATGCTGCAAAGCGCTTGGCTTATCAACCGACAAGCGCATGCGCACAAGGAGGAACATCAGAATAAGGAAGAGAAAAACCAGCAACTCCATGGCCACCGAGTTGTGGATGGGCGCCTGCGGATATTTTGGCTCGATGTGCAAGAAACGCAGGAAAGCCGTAACCGGAGCGGCAAAGAGATGATTGAGGATGGCGGTAAACCAGAGTTGCTCAGGCATATGCCAGCTTTACAATAGAAGCATCTTTAGCTTTTTCCGGATTCACATGCCTCGCGCCAGCGCGGTATACGCCTCATAGGCGGCTTCGCACGCGATGGCCGCCACGGGCAGGCACAACCCGGCAAACAGCCCGTAGAGACTCGCGGGAGAAACATTAAATATAGCATAGGCCCCCGCAGCCAACAGCAGGTAGCGTGCCAGGAACCGCAACACGATTCCCTTCGTTGGGCGCGAACGTCCTGTCTGGACAATGCTCTCGGAGAATGCCTCAACACCTCGCTTGAGCCAATAAAAATTCAGATAGGCGATGACCGCTCCGCAAGCAAACCCAAGCGCAGCGCGCCATCCGTAGCGCAGGAGAGCAACTCCACTGAAAACAATCCCCAACGCGATCATGGCGCGTGAAATTCTGACGACTGCTCCCGAATAGAACGAATCGCTGCCGGGATCCATGGAAGAAATGCTACTCGGAATCCGAAGATGAAATCACAGCGCGGATCAGCTCCACGAAGGCGGCGACTGTCCCAAGAATGAGCCCGGCGATGCTCAACCAGCTTTTGTGAAGCCAGCGATCCAGTGCGGACCCCAACAGCCAGCCAACTGCCGAACCAGCAGGCAGCATGAACGCAATTTGACTGTAGCGCGCCACCTGCACCCAGAAATTATCGTTCTTGCCGGAATTAGGCTCCTGCGGCATTGTTTTTCCGCAACCGCCGGTTCGGCTCAGCGTGGCAAGCTTGCCGTTACCGTGCGGATGAACGGCTCAGGAAAGATTCCGATCAAAACCGTTGCCAGTCCGGTCACTCCCAACGCCACTCGCATCCCGAAGCTGACCGGCAAGCGGGTTTTATCGAGCGCCTCACGCATGAACATCTGACTGGCGATTCGCATGTAATAGTACAGCCCGACCACAGAGTAGAGCACGGCGAGCGAAGCCAGCGCATAATGGCCGCTTTCGATCAAACTGAGAAAGATGAAGTATTTGCCGTAGAAGCCGGCGAGGGGCGGGATGCCGGCCAGCGAGAGCAGGAAAATGAGCATGAGCACAGCTTCAACCGGGGCGCGGGAATAGAGGCCGGCGATGTCATCGATCTCGTCGCCGATGATTTCCCGCTGGCGCAGCGATGTGACCACGGCGAACGCGCCGAGATTCATGAAGGTATAAACCAGCAGGTAGAGCAGGATGCCCCTGAAACCATCGAAGAATGCCTGCGGCGGCGAGTTCACCCCGGCCAGCGCCACCAGGCCGAGAAGCATGTAGCCGACGTGCGCAATCGAGGAGTAAGCCAATAACCGCTTGAGGTTGGTTTGCGTCAGGGCCGCGAGATTGCCGACAGTCATCGTGAAAATTGAGACCACGATCACGAGAGGCACGTAGGCGATACGCAGCGGGGCCAAACCCCAGATGAAAATCCGCAGCAGCATGGCCCAGGCTGCGGCTTTCACCGCAACCGACATAAAACCGGTCACGCTGGTTGGCGCGCCTTCGTAGGCATCAGGCGCCCACTGATGGAAAGGAACAGCGGCGATCTTGAAGAGCAGCCCGGTCGCTGTCGCCAGCAGCGCAATCATCACAACCGCATTCACGTGGCCCTGGTTGGCAGAAATCAGCCTGTCCATGGCATCGGAGATGGCCCCCAATTTGGTGCTGCCGCTCAACCCGTAAAACAGCGATAAACCGTAGGCGAAAATTCCCGACGAGAAAGCTCCCAGGATCAAATACTTCAGCGAGGCTTCATTCGATCGCTTGTTGCTGCGCAGGAACCCGACGAGCACATAGGTGGAGATTGCCATCAACTCCAGGCCAATGAAGATGAGCACAATGTCGTAGCCCGCTGCCATGCACATCATGCCAACCAGCGAAAAGAGAATCAGTGAATAGAATTCGCCGTGTTGTTCGTGCTCAATTTCCAGATAATGCACCGACATGAGGATCGCGATGGCGCCGCCCGCCAGAAAGAGGTACCAGAAATAGATCGCGAACGGATCGACCAGCATGGAGTTCATGTACCCGGCCTGCGCAGTGATGTGCGCTTTATCGAACGCGATCTGAATCCTCGCTACCCCGATAGCGGAGGCCAGAATGCCGATCAAGGCCAGTGCCGCATTCACCCACTTCCATTCTCGTGGAAGCAAGAGGTCAAACAGAAGAATGCCCAGCGCGAACAGCGTCAGCTCGATGATTGGCAACGAGAGTAGATAGTCGGTGCGTGTGAAATATTGTCCCATCGCCTATTTCGCGTCTTTGGCTTTCATGGAATTCATTTGAGCGAGCGCGCCACCGCTCTCGGCAGCCTTGGGAGCTGTTTGAGCGAGTGCATTCACATTGCCGTTGATCGGATAATCCGGCCGTACTTTAAGCACGATTTCATTGACCGGCGTTTCCAGGATCTGGAAGAACGGCTTGGGGTAAAGCCCGATCCACAACGCCATGATGAGTAGCGGCGCAAAAGTCAGGATTTCACGTGGCGTGAGATCAGGCAACTTCTCGTTCTTCGGGTTTGTCACCGTGCCGAAGAAAACCCGCTGGTAAAGCCACAGCAGATAAGCTGCGGCCAGAATCACCCCGGGCACGGCCCACGCCGTCCAGAACAGTCCGCTGTGGCCGGCAATCTCCTTCGACATGAACGTGCCCTGCAAAATCGTGAACTCGCCGACGAAACCGTTCAGTAGAGGCAGTCCCATGGAGGAAAGAAACATGATCAGCGCGATCGTGGCGTAAACCGGCATCACGTTCGAGATGCCGCCGTATTCAGCGATCTCGCGGGTATGCCGCCGCTCATAGAGAATCCCGACGATCAAGAACAGCGCGCCCGTGGAAATTCCGTGATTCACCTGTTGCAGTACCGATCCGCTTAACCCAAGCGGTGTGAGAGCAAAAATTCCCAACGTGCAGAAACCCAGGTGGCTGACCGAGGAGTAGGCCACCAGCTTCTTCATGTCCTTCTGCATCAGCGAAACCAGCGCGCCATAGATGATGGCGATGATTGAGAGCGTAATCATCCACCAACGGACGCGCGGATACATCGCAACGTCCGGGAAAAACGGCAAGGCGAAGCGGAGAAAACCATACGTCCCCATTTTCAGCAGAACTCCAGCCAGAATGACCGAACCTGCTGTCGGAGCCTCGACGTGAGCATCCGGCAGCCATGTATGAAACGGGAACATCGGGACTTTGATGGCAAAGGCCACGAAAAATGCGAGGAAAAGCAGGATCGCGTAGGTAGCCCCATAGGCTGGATCGTGAAAAATTCCTGGCGCGGTCTTGTAAAGCTGTGGAATGCTGAAAGTGTAAGTCCCGGTCTGATGGTAGTTATAGAAATAGAGGAACAAGACAGCCAGCAGCATCAGCACCGAGCCGAACAAGGTATAAAGAAAGAACTTGATTGCTGCATAGAGCTTGCGCGGCCCGCCCCAAATCCCGATCAGCAGATACATTGGCACCAGCATCGCTTCCCAGAAAACGAAGAACAGGAAGAAATCGAGCGCCATGAAAACGCCCAGCATTCCGGTCTGCAACACCAGAAACCAGATGTAGTATTCCTTTACGCGGGTCTCAATCGCCGTCCATGAAGAGAGGATCGAAACCCAACCCAGCAGCGTGGTCAGCATGATGAGCAGGAACGAAATGCCATCAATCCCAAGGTAGTAGCCGGCACCGATCGAGGGAATCCAGTTGTTCGGTGCGCCTTCGATGAACTTGAAACCAGGCTGAAACCGTTGCTCCCAGAACCAGGGCACAAGAGGCAAAGAAATAAGAAGTCCGGCCAGGGCAAAAACGTTCGCGATCACGCGGATCGCGTGCTTGTTTTCCCTGGGAACAAACAAAAGCAGGATCGCGCCTGCCAGAGGCGTGAAGAGGATGATCGAAAGAATGTGATTTTCCATAAGTTTCGTTTAGCTCGGGCGCCCTCGCCCGTGAACTAGTTTGGTGGCCCACAAATACCAAAACCCATCGCGGCCGAGGGCGGCCGCGCCACACGTTTAATGCCAGGCAGAATACGCAACAAATCCCACCAGCCCGACCACCATCACAAAGGCATACCACTGCACCAGTCCCCACTGCAGCAGTCGCGTGGGGAAATATGAAAGAGCCTGTGCAACGTAAGCCGGCCCGTTGACCAGGAGGCCATCAATGATCCATTTATCCCACAAATTCGACAGCCAGCCAGCCGCGCGAGTCGTCCAGCCCGCGGCGTTCACCGTGCCGTCGATTACATGGGAATCGAACCAGGATGAAGCCTCGCCAAGCCCCGTGGCTCCAAGCCGGACCTTGCCGACCTTCCGCCTGCCGGTGAAAACGTAGTCGTATCCTTCATCCACGTAATACTTATTCAGCAAAACTTTGTACGCCGGTGGGAAGGCCACCTCCATGGGCTCGACGAAGCCTTTGTCGGCCCGGCTGAAAAGCCGATAGGCCATGCCGCCACCAGCTACCGCTGCTCCGATGGAAAGCAGCATCAATACATAT
>Ga0335081_10003114_pt1 | contig 26082 bp, 19 predicted proteins | sample Lox_Sample_35_FD_206713 | JGI IMG/M metagenome (GOLD analysis project Ga0335081, IMG submission 206713) | Soil microbial communities from Loxahatchee National Wildlife Refuge, Florida, United States - Lox_Sample_3.5 | ecosystem: Environmental > Terrestrial > Soil > Wetlands | place: USA...
CGACAGTATGGAGTGTTGCACCCCAAGGGTGGCGAACAGGGTCAAGACATCGCGCGCCCGGCCGAATTCCTCGTGGATGCATCCGGCACCGTCCGCTGGGAAAACCTGACGGATGATCTCCGTATCCGGGCGCGGCCCGAAACCGTCCTCGCCGCGATCGATCGGCTCTGACGTCGGGCGTGGGCCCCAGGCCTGAATCCCGGGCGTGCCTGTCGCGGCGTCTACAAAGCCAAGGGCATCAGCTCGCAAGGTTGGCACCACCTCTCCATCAACGAGGTTCTACCGATGCGTTTTCCGGTGCGAAAGGACCATCGACGTGACGAAGCCCGCCAACGCTAAGGGTACGCCATACAATACGGACGAGAAGAAGTAATCGATCGCTGGGCCCGCATCACGGAATACATCAGGCCCAAATTGCCGCTGATTCCACCATACGTAGAACCGCATCACACTGTCGAATATGCCCCATGCCGACGCAAGTGCCAGAATCACACGCAAAAAAGTACGTATCACATTGCTAATTGCATGAGACGTCATTCGACCTCAGCGCCCGCCTCCCACAAAAAACAAGAGACATGCCGGCCCAGTCAATACCCAGGACAGCCCTCGAAGCAGAGAGTCCAAAGCGGAGTTGGGTTCCATGGATCTCGAAGGATAACAGCCGTGCGGCTGATATTAGCGCCACCTTGTTTCCTGCCTGACTTGGCGGTCCGGTGTATCACCGCCGGTCGCTTACAGCCTGGTCGAGATGGCACTTTCCAACCGCACGCCCGTTCACTGACTCCCGCCCCCTGCCGGTGATATACTCGTAAACAATTTCGGAGGAATTTCTCGAATGATCAAACGAACCCTAGGATGTGCGGCTTTATTCGGTTGGTTGATGGCCGGGTCCTTGCAAGCTCATCATTCCCTTGCCGGCGTTTACGATATGAAAGCCGAGAAGGAGCTCTCGGGCGAAGTCTCACAAATTAAGTTTTCCAATCCCCACGGGTCGCTCAGTCTCGACGTCAAAGACGCGGAGGGTAAATCCACCCAATGGGTGCTGACCCTCGGCTCCGCCACCGCCCTCGCGCAGCGAGGAATCGGGAAGACCGGGCCGAATGCGCTCCATCAAGGCGACAAAATCACCGTGAAGTTCCTCCCTGCGAAGGACGGCAGTCCGCTCGGATTTCTCAAAACCGTCGTCATGCCCGACGGGCGCGTGATCCAGATCTCCGCCGGCAACCCCAACGATTAGACGATAGCGGGGGATCGTCATGACCATTCGGACGCGTGTCGCAACCGGACTCGTTTTCGCGATCAGTGCGTTGTTGACGGCGCCCGCGCAGGAACCGCGCGCCGGCGAGCCCCCTCCGCCATACCGGCCCGCCAAGGACGCGAAGGATCTCCGCGCCGTGCTCTTCAACTGGACTTGGTACATGGGCATGCTGCGCGGCATCGATGAACACGAGCTGATTACCTCGCTCGAATATCAGGGGAAGGGAAGTATCCAGGTCGACGGACAGCCCTGCACCCTCACGAAATATCGCGTAAGCACCAACTACGAGGTGCCCGGCCAGCGGGTCCAGTACACCTGTACCCGGCCCAACGGCCAAACGGTTTCCAACATCGAGGTGGTCCACGGGCCGTACGCCTGGAACGAAGACACGCCGGGCGCGGAGATCGTTCCCGGCAAAGGCAAAGCGATGCCGATGCCGGCGGCCGTGCAGGAGCGGCTCGTCCGCATCTGGGCCAGTCCGCAGGGCGCGCCGAAAGCGGCCATATTCGGGGCCGCGCCGAATGAGGAGTTGGGCGCCAACCCAGGCACGCTTCTCAAAGATGGCGTCATGAAGGCCGGCGAAACATCACTCGCGTGGCAGAATGGGAGACCAGTCGTAACCTTCCCCATTCCCGGCGTCGCAGGCGCCGTCGCCACCGCGACACTGAATGACAAGTACATGGTCGAACACGTGGTGGTGAAGCAGGGGTCGACCACCACCGAGTTCACCTACGGCGATTATCAGGACTGGAACAACCCGCTCAACAAGATTGAGGCGTTCTACGCCGGCAAAATCGACGAGCGGAAAAATGGCACGCTCGTTAGCGACCTGACGACCACGCAGACCGAAACCGGCAGCGTTTATGTCGTCATGCCTGTACCCGCCAGCGTGCAGGCGGCGATCCATGCCACGCCGTTCGCGATGCCAAAGTTCCGGAACGCCGAGCTGACGGCATCCGCCCAGACGCCGCGCATGCCCAACGGGCATCCCGACATGACCGGCAACTGGAACTACAACGCCATGAACTGGCGCTACGGATTCCGCCGCTGCGGGCCCACGCAGGAGGAAGGCTGCACCCGGGCTATCAACCAGACCATGGATTTCGAGTTCGAAGCGCCCTCGCGCTTCGGTCCCAGTCGCCCGATTTATAAGCCCGAAAACTGGGACAAGGTTCAGCAGCTCGACATGTGGACCAACAAGGACGATCCTGTGATGACCTGCCAGCCGCTGGGAATTCCGCGCGAAGGCCCGCCCCGCCGCATCGTCCAGTCGGCTAACGACATCATCTTCTTCTACACCCAGTACGTCGATGGCGGCGGCGGACAAGGCGAATATCGCATCATCCCCACTGACGGCCGCAAGCACGATGAGAAGAAGGCGATCGAATCGTTTTACATGGGGTATACGGTGGGTAAATGGGAAGGCGACACCCTGGTGCTCGACTCCATCTCGTTCGTCGATTCCACCTGGCTGGCGCGCGGTGGTTTCTTCCATTCCGACCAGATGCACGTCATCGAGAAGCTGACGCGAAAGGGCAATCAGATCCTCTACGAAGTCACCGTCGAAGATCCCGAAGTGCTGGCGGAGCCTTGGGTGATGACGCCGCGGGTCCTGACCCTCACCTCGAATCCCGAAGCGGGCCTGCTGCCTGAGCGCGGCAACTGCGAGGTCTACGAAACCAAGGACATCAGCTCCCAGATCCGCCATTAGTAACGCCGGCGATCTTGTCGCCGGTGCATTTGAGCGCCGACAAAATTGCTAACACCACGATGACCAAAGCACTATTAGCGGTACTCCTCGGAATTGCCCTTTCCACTTCGCTGGTTGAAGGCAGCTTGGCTCAGCCGCCGTCGCAGAAAGCCCCGGCGGCATCCCCCGCGCCGCCCGCAAACCTGAACCAACTAATGAGGGGCACGTTCTACCCGGCTGCGAATGTTGTTTTTTCGGCCCAGGATGTCAATCCCGCGGACGTGCCCCGCGCCAAAGATCCCAACATGGCGACCGATCCCTTGACCACAGTGTTCGGCAAATGGGAAGCCGTCGAGAACAGTGCCCTCGCAATCGCGGAGATGGCGAATCTCCTCGAAGTTCCCGGCCGCAAGTGCTCCAACGGCGCGGATGTTCCGCTGCAGAACCCCGATTGGTCCAAGTTCGTTCAAGAGCTTCGCGACGCCGGCATGACCGCCTACGCCGCCGCCAAAACCAAGGATCAGGACAAGATGACTGACGCTGCCGGCGTCCTGACCAACGCTTGCGGCCACTGCCACGGCAGATACCGCGAGCGCAGAGGCGCGGAACGCTGCAAATAGCTGGAACAGCCTGCCAGGCGCATTCACAATTTTTCAAAATTTCCCATCCCCTGTCAGTCCAGTCACTTCCCGTCAAACGCCGCATCCCGGAAACCGTGTTCTCAATCCCTGCGCGAGATAATGAGGTCGTGAGAAGGTCGATGCAATTCGGAGGGCCGATCGAAGCCCGCACTCTGAGCTCCAAACGGGAGCGAAACCATTCGTTTTGTACCAATCGGAAGTACCGACCTAACTCCCTTGCTTGCAACCAATGCTTTGCCTTTTCCGAAACGTACGGTTCGCAAAAAGGCGAAAACGCCGTCCAAGCCCGCACTTGACAGGAGTTCCGGTTCCGGGATAGCGTACGGGGAACTATGCGGACCCACATCTCCCGAGTCCTCCTTTTGCCGATGTTGCTCCTCGCCGCCTTCACGGCTAGCGCGCAGTCAGCGGCGCCCCCCGCCAGCAATTCGCAAATTCTCGACGTCCAGGGCGGCAAGATTCGTGTGGTGACCGTCGCCAGCGGACTCTATCATCCGTGGAGTGTGGCGTTCCCCGACGCTCGGACGATTCTGGTCACGGAGCGCAATGGCCGTCTTCGCATGATTCGCGATGGCGCGCTGCTGCCCGACCCGCTGTGGACTTCGCCGTCCGCATCCGCCGGCGGCGATGCGCTGCACTTTATCGCGATTCATCCCAAATTCGCGCAGAACCAGTTGGTCTACGTCTCTTATCCGAAACGCGACGGCGACCGCATCACCCTCGCGGTCGCGCGCGGGCGCCTGAGCGGCTCCAAGCTGACCGACGTTCAGGAAATTTTCGTCGCCGACGCCTGGGAGACCGGCGGCAATCTGGCGGGCCGGATTTTCTTCGGACCCGACGGGATGCTGTACGTCACGGTTGGCGACCGCGATCGGCTCTGTTGCACCGGGACCGAAGACAACAGCCTCCGCATGAAAGCGCAGAGCCTGAATAATGACGTGGGCAAGACCCTGCGCCTGCGCGACGACGGCACCGTGCCTCCCGATAATCCGTTCGCCGGCAAGCCCGGCGCGAAACCCGAGGTCTACACCTACGGCCACCGAAACGGCTATGGCCTTGCCGTGAATCCGGAGACCGGCGAATTGTGGCAGGCTGAGATCGGTCCGATGGGCGGAGACGAAGTCAACATCCTGCAGCCGGGGCACAACTACGGCTGGCCGCTGGTTTCGATGGGACGCAACTACACCGGCACTTTGGTTTCCGACCAGCCGTGGACCCGGCCGGGCATGGACAATCCGCGAATTTTCTGGGTTCCGTCCATCAGCCCGTCGAGCATCATCTTTTATACTGGCGACAAGTTCCCGAAATGGAAGAACAATCTGTTCATCGGCTCGCTCACGCAACAGGCGCTCGTGCGCATGGCGTTTCACCAGCCGTCGCAAGCCGAGTCGCGCGAGAGTCTCCTCGTGCCGCTGCATCAGCGTATCCGCGATGTTCAGCAAGGCCCGGACGGTTTTATCTATGTAGCCACGGAGCGCACCTTCCGCGGCGACGAAGTCGATGGCAGCGTGCTGCGGATCGAACCGGCCGAGCCGTAGCATGCCCAGCTAGTCGAGGAACCCGCCCTCCTCCAACCTCGCCGGGACGTATTCTTCGGTCACATAGCTGATGTCTTTGCTGATCAGGGCTTCCACTTCGAGCTTGAAGCCGTTCTTCAACATCATCTCGATTTCCTTTTGCCAGGGCTTTTTGTTCGCGAACCAGGGATATTGCGCGATCTGCCGGGCGCGTTTAACGTCTTGCTCGTTCAATTTGATTTGCACGCTGGGGCTTAGTTCGCAGCGGCCATAATCGAGGCTGCGCAACCCGAGGAAGCGCGCATCGGGGATCGCCATGCGGCGCGATTCGTAGGCGAGATTGATCGATCCCTGTTTGATGACGCTGTAGATGTAATACCCCCAGGGGTCGTTATCCAGCAGGCAGTACACCGGCAGTTCCAGCTCGTGATGCAGGCGGTGCAGCATGCGGCGCACGCCGCGGGGCGGCTGCCCGCCACCATGGGTCAGAATGCAGTTGTGTTTGCGCCAGAATTTATCCTCGTTGAATCGCCGCCAGACTGTGTCTTTTTCAACATGCAGGATGAATTTGGCGGTGTTTTTTTTGAACTGCACAATGTCCTGTTCGACGATCGACGGGATGCTGTAGCCGCCCGAGCCCATGCGCGCGCAGTCGATGGTGTCGCCGCTATCGACCAGTGTGATTGGGCCCACCATCGCTCCCGCGTTTTTGGCATAGAGATGAAGCTCTTCGCGCATCGAATCGAGCGAGACCTCGATGTCCTCGATGACGGGGTCGCATTCGTCCTGTGTATCGAACGTCTCTTCGCTCGTCCCTTCGATGGTGTGCTTCAGCAGGTAGAACAAACCTCGGATGCTGGTGGTCTTTTGCTGGTCGATCAGTTGCTTGCATCCGGACGCGACTAGCAAGGTTTGCATGTAGCTGCGGGCTTGCGCCAGATTGAATAATTCCCGCCGGTTGGTGCCGTTGCCCATCTCCACAATGCGCTTCGCTCGATTGAACCGAACATTCGATAACGATCGCGACGGGATATCCACGTACGGCGCCCGCCCCCGTTCCGCGGACTGGACGACGGAATCGGCAAGACCGCGAATCGAGCCGAGAGTTTTCTTGTCTTTCGCCGAGCCTTTCGATTTGTCTGAGGCCGGTTTCGCTTTTTTCGCCATAATTTTACTCAGTGGGTTCGGACGATTCGGTTTCGGCGGGAGGTGCTTCCGGGTTGACGATCAGCACATTCTCGCCAAACTCCTCGGCAGCTTTTTCACGACGCTTTCCTTCGCCGTTCAGCTGCGTATCCGCAACGGCCGTCTTGCGCTTCGCGACATCCACCAGCCGGCCGTACAGATCCTTCCTGGGACGATCGCCGTACTCCTTGATGGCGGCGACGGCGCCTGCCACTTCCCCAAGATAACGCAGGAAAATCTCACGACGTTGACCTTCCTGATGCACGCGTTTGCGCCGATTGAGGTAAATTGCCAGCTTCCTTCCCACCGCCTGCAGGCCGAGCCGCAACTCCTTCACGATTTCGGGATACGAAGCGATGGCTTCCTTCGATTCACTGGTGAACGGCACCCAGACGCTGGCCATATGCACCATCACGGTGACCGGGCCGACCGGCAATTGACCGCGGGATTGAGCCAAACCGTAAGCTCGCCAGTTGGTCCCGGTGACCGACTGGGTGATGGCGCACGCCGCCGGCTGAAACTGCAGGGGAACGCGGTTCGCGTAGCGCAGTACCTGCATCGACTGGTTTTCGCTCAGATTCACATTCTTCATGGCCGCAAAAAGCTGATCGATTTCGTCCTTCTTGAGCTTCGAAGGCGATTGGCGGGTTCCCATCTTCGCCTGCGACAGGATCTTTTCGGCGCCCGCCGCGCCGACTCCATCAAAAGTCGTCAGCAGGAATTGCTTCAGCGACCGGGCGTCGCTCTCGCTGAGCAAATCGGTCAATGCGTCCAGCGTGACCTTCTGGGTGGAGCTGGCGCCGCCATAGGCCAGTCCGACCTCGATGAGAAACGGGTTCCCGCGATACACCGCCGGCGGACGCGTCGCGGCACAGAAAAATTCACCGGGCAACTGATGATGAAGACCTTTCAAGATCAGCGATTCGCCGATCGGCGAAATGCAGTCGGTCGCGGGGGCGCTGATCTTCGTCTCTTGAATCGCCTTGTACAGCGAGTCGGCTTCCTGGCGCCCAATCCTTTTGGGGTTGGCGCGAGAGCTGATCTTTGCGGTTTCGCAGATTTTCTGCGCGACTCCGGAGCTGACACGAGAAAACGAGGTCGTCAGAAACTGGGCCATCGATCCCGCGGTGGTGTCCTTCAACATCGTGACCAGCTGCCCGAGCTCGATGCCATAGGGGTGTGGCTTGATCTCGACGGGTTCCGGGGGAAGGTCCGTGGTGGAGCGCGAATACGTGATCGCGCCGCCATCGGGATCGACATAGTGAATCGTCACGTGTGGATTGGCGATGGCGGTCTGTTCCAGGTATTCGTCCACACTGCCGCGCCCGCGTTGATAGCGTCCCTCGAGCTCGATGGTGACCCGCGTGCCGCTGCGGACGTCACGGTGATGAGAAGACTGTTGATCCGGACTGGGGTATTGCGACACCCATTCGATACCCTGGTCGGTAATGTACTTCTGGCCCTTTTCACCGGCGGGAATGTCTTCGCCGTCGCCTTTGCCGTTGATGATTTCCGGCATGTTTCGCCGGGTGTCGATTTGGATTTCGAAGTAATGCGCCGGCTTTCTCGGCGAAGTCATGGAAACGATCTTCACCGGTTTGCCGGTGGTCAGCATCCCGTACATGCCGGCGGCGCTGATCCCGATTCCCTGTTGGCCGCGGCTCATCCGCAGGCGATGAAATTTCGAGCCATAGAGCAGTTTTCCGAAGATGAGCGGGATCTGTTTTTTGACAATGCCCGGCCCGTTGTCCTGGACTCCGACTTTGTACCGATTGGTGCCCGTCGCTTCGATGTGAACCCAGATCTCGGGAACGATGCCCGCTTCCTCGCAAGCGTCGAGTGAATTGTCGACCGCCTCTTTCACTGCCGTCAGCAGAGCCTTTCTCGGATTGTCGAAGCCCAGCAGATGCCGGTTCTTCGCGAAGAATTCGCTGACGGAGATGTCACGCTGTTTGGCCGCCATCGACTCGGCCGTGACGGCGCGGCGCTTGGGCGGTTCAGCGGTTTCGTTAACGTTGGGCATATTTGTGTGCGTTCTTCCATTGTGCCGGATGCACTTTGGTATTTGTGACGGGCAGAGCAGGACCGGATGCCGGAATCAGGCCCGATCGGCAATGGGCTGAATGTTCGGAGTGGGTTAAACGCCGCTTCCGCTATTGAAGCACGAAGGAATACAAGGTGTCGCCTGCTCCGACGATGACATATTGCTTCCCGTCCAGCATCCATGTCGATGGGCCGTTGCTGTGATTGACGTTGAGTCCGGCGTGCCACAACGGTTTGCCGGTCTTCGCGTCGAAGGCGATGAAGTTGCCATTTCCGTCGCCGCCGAACAGCAGATTTCCGGCGGTCGAGAGCAGTCCCTGCGCACCGGTGCTGGTCGCTCGTTTCCAGACCAGGCTTCCCGTTTTCGCATCCAGAGCGCGCAGAAAATCGCCGCTGGAGCCGATGTTTCGTTCCGCCGCTCCGTAGCCTTGCGGATGATCGTCCGTGTCCGTCAGGTAGAACAGGCTGTACGTATCGCTGGTGCCTACATAGAAAAGACCGCTTTCCGGACTGTACGATGGAGGCGGCCAGTTCGTAAATCCACCGGATCCCGGAGAAACCAGGACGCCGGCCACCTTCGGATCTTTCGCCGGATCGCGGACGGGCTGGCCCTTGGCGTCTACGCCCTTGTACCAGTTGGCATGCTCGGCAATCATCTTGCTGGTGACGTTTTTGCCGTTGGTTCTGTCCAGAACGAAATAGAATCCATTGCGGCTGGACTGGGCCAGCAGCTTGCGCGGTTTCGCGTCGATGGTTGCGTCAAACAGGACCGGAACCTGAGTGCCGTCCCAATCATGCGTGTCGTGCGGCGAGACCTGGAAATACCAAGCCATTTTGCCGGTGTCGGGATTCAGCGCAACGATCGATGCGGTCCACAGGTTATCGCCGGCGCGGCTCTGGTCGGCCATCACCGGATTCGGATTGCCGGTGGGGACGTACAGGAGGTTCAATTCCGGATCGTAGGTAGCGGGCTGCCAGGTCATGCCGCCGCCATGCTCCATCGCATATCGGTTCGGCCAGCTCTCCGAACCTGCTTCGCCGGGCCGCGGCGTGGAATACCATTTCCACTGAACTGCGCCGGTCTCCGGGTCGCGCGCTTCCAGCCAACCGGGCACGTCGAGCGAGTCGCCGCCCATTCCCACGATTACGTGGTTGCCGATCACCAGCGGCGCCGGCGTGCAGAAGTATTCCTGCTTGACGTCGGCGATCTGGCGATGCCAGCGTTCCTTGCCGGTGGTGGCATCGAGCGAAACAAAGTAGCAATCGGGCGTTTCAAAGAACAGCCAGTTGTTATACATTCCGAAGCCGCGATTGCCGATGTGGATGCCGCCTCGCGTCCGCCAGTAGTAGTGCCAGATTTCGCGTCCCGTGCGCGCATCGACGGCCCACGCATGATCCGGCGCGGAAAAATAGAGAATGCCGTTCACCATCAGCGGGATCGATTTGATTGCGGGGCCGCCATAGCCGCCGGTCGAGCCCGGCGGGGGCGTCTCGGGGCCTTCTCCGCCGACGGTCGCGCCGGCGGTCGAAAGATTCAGGCGGTACACCCAGGCGAGGGTCAGGCGGTTGACGTTGCTGTCGTTGATTTGGCGTAACGGAGAGAAATGACGGCCGGAGTAATCGCCATGATAAGTGGGCCAGGCGGAAGCCGGCGGCAGCTTCAGCAACGCCGGATCGAGAGGCGCTTGTGCCAGGAGCGCTGCCGCCACGAAGAATGAGTAGAGAATCTTCATTTCAGTGACGCCAGATAGGCCGTGACATCGTGCAGATCCTTGTCGGTCCATTTCGACAACTGGTCCCAATGTCCCTGGAGCGGGTCTTTTCGTTCGATGCGCGGATTATCTTCACTGACGCGGGCGAAAGTTCGCACCCCGCCGGAAGTCTCCCGGATGGTGATATCGAAATCCGTCAGGAGGACGAGAATTCCGGTGTAACTGGTTCCCGAATCGACAGTCACCGTAGCGGTGACTGCATCGCGCCCCGATTCTTCAGGTAGAGCGCGCCGGGCACGGGGCATCACAATGCGGTTTTGCAGATTTTCGGCGTCGTATTTCGCTCCGATGTGCTGGAGATCGCCCGTGGGCAAATGGCAATTCCGGCAGCCGCCGGCTCGGTTGAAATACAGTTCTCCGGCTTTGGGATCGCCCACCAGGACATTCAGCACTTTGTACGTCTGGCGAAACTCAGCGTCAGTCACGCGCTGGTGCAAGAATGCGGCGATGTCGGAGACCTGTTCGGCCGAGAAATCGAAACGAGGCATGCCCTGATCGGGCCGGCCGGCCTTCAGAAAAGCTCCGAGTCCGGACCCGCCTTCATCGTCCAGGACGATCACTGACCGGATGAGGTCCGGCCCGCTCTCGCCGCCCTTGGCGTTCGATCCGTGACAAAACGCACATTGTGCGGCGAACGCCCGCTCACCGCGTTCGACAGCCTGCGAATCAAAAGTTGGGACTCGCGGGCGATCCGGACGGCGCTCGGATGGTTGGGCAGCCAACAGAGTGCCGGCACACAGGCCGGCCGCAAACAACGCTGTTGGCTTGTTCATCGAGCGTACCTCTCCGCCAAGTTACCGTCCCTGGTGGCCCTAAGGCAACACCGTCGCGGTACGTGAGCTTCGAATTAGACGTATGGACAAGCCAGTACGTCCCCCGATACGTCGAGGAATTGTCGGTGATATACTGTTTCCCCGCAGGCTTATGGCTGCCTCGCCGACAGGACGAATCTCGGAAACATCTGAAAGCCCAATTTGGATTCCCGAAACGGAAGCTGAACGCGCCGCGGTCCGCGAACAACTCGCGCGTCTGTTAAGCAGTCCTATTTTTATCAATAGCCGGCGATGCGCGAGTCTCCTTCGGTTCGTGGTGGACTCGGCGTTAGAGGGCAAAGCCGATCATTTGAAAGAACGGACGCTGGGAATCGATGTTTTTCAACGAGACCCGCACTACGATACGAACCACGACCCCGTGGTTCGCACGACGGCCGTCGAGATCCGGAAGCGGCTCGCCCAATACTACACCGCACCGGAACACGAGCAGGAACTGCGGATCTGTTTCCCGGCTGGTTCGTACATCCCCGAATTCAAGTTGCCGGCAGGCTGGATGGCGGTGAAGGCCGCAGATTCCGTGCAGGCCGCGGAAGCAGCCTCAACAGCCCGTCCAGCTGCCGAGACAACAGCAGCATTCAGAACGCCTCGGGTTCTGTGGGCTTGTCTGGCGGGGGCCGCTGTCCTTATGCTGGGAGGCTTGTATTTGGTGGAGGGCCGAACGACCCCGAGTGCCCTCGACCGTTTCTGGGGCCCGCTGTTTGCCTCTCGGGAACCCGTGCTGCTCCTGATTGGCCGCGTGACTCCGGATGCGGCTCAAGGTCCTCCGCCGGTGACGGTGGTGGATCTCCAGCAGTCGGAGCGGGTTGCTTTTGCCGATGCGGAAACTCTTTCTCGCGTTACCGGAATGATGATGAAGAAAGGCAAGGCCTTTCACATCCGGCGGGAGCAAGCGGCGAGTTTGGAGGATCTGCGGGAAGGCCCGGTGGTCCTCATCGGAGCTTTTAATAATGAATGGACTCTTCGCCTCACCGAGCAAGGCCGCTACCGTTTTCAGCGTGATGTGACGACGCGGGATAGCTGGATTACCGATCGTGAAAATCCGTCGGACCGGAAGTGGCTGGTCCATCAAGGGCAGCCTTATCGCAGCGTCACTCGAGACTACGCGCTGGTGTCCCGCATGCTAGATCCTACGACCGGCGAACTGGTGGTTACCGCAGCCGGCCTGACCAAGTATGGAACGGCCGCCGCGGGCGAATTTCTCTCCGAGCCGCATTACATGCAGGACGTGCTGCGCACCGCGCCGCGAAACTGGGACACGAAAAATGTTCAGATTGTCCTTTCCACTGCATTGGTCAGTGAGAGTTCCGGCGCTCCGCAAGTGATCGCCACCTATTTCTGGTAGACGCCGGCGGACGTACGGTACGTCTGCCAAAGCTTTGATTCCACGATCAAGTACCGTATTCTCCTTGTGACGGCACCAGCCCCTCCTTATTCTTTCCATCAGGCCAACTGAACTCGGAGCGTAAGGGGGGCGCTGGTTCAATGACTAGCAGATTTGCGTCGGTACTCGTCTCGACTGTGCTGTTCGCGACAGTCTCATTTGGACAAAACATAAACGGATCCATCACCGGCCGCGTGACGGACCAGCAGGGGGCGGTGGTTCCCAATGCCATGGTGACCGCGATCGATGCGAACCAGGCGACGTCTGTCATGAGCACGACTAACGATCAGGGCGTCTTTGTCCTGCCAGGCTTGCGCCCGGGCACTTACAACCTCCGCGTCGAAGCCTCCGGATTCAAACGGATGGACCGCGCGGGCATTGCACTGAACGCCGACCAGAAACTGGCGATGTCGGATCTGGTGATGGAAGTGGGCGCGATTTCGGAGAGCGTGGAAGTCACCGCGCAGGCCACTCTTCTTCAGACCCAGAGCGCCGAGCGTTCGGATACGATCATCGGCAAACAGATCGAGAACTTGCAGGTGAACGGCCGCAACCCGCTCGATATGACCAAGCTGATTCCCGGCGTCGTCGATACGGCGAACTTTCAGGTCGGAGGTCCCGGCGGGATCGGCAATATTCAGGTGAACGGAAACCGCGGTTCGGCGAACATGCTCACGATCAATGGAATCGGCAATATGGACACCGGGTCGAACGGTACCCAGAATGTGACGGTCAGCATTGATTCCACGCAGGAGTTTCATATCCTGACGGGCATGTACCAGGCCGAGTACGGTCGAAACGCCGGCGCGCAGATCGCAGTGGTTACCAAGACCGGCGGCTCCGATCTTCATGGCAGCGGCTATTGGTATCACCGCCACGACGACTTGAATGCCAATAGCTGGATCAACAACGCCAAAGGAATTCCGCGCAGCCTGTTCCGCTACAACGATCCCGGCTACACCATCGGCGGACCGGTCTACATACCGAAGCTGCTTCCGCAAAAGGACAAGCTCTTCTTCTTCTGGAGCCAGGAATTTCAGGAGCAGTTGGCGCCGAACACCGTTCGCAATGTCCAGGTGCCCACGGATTTGGAGCGCCAGGGAAACTTCTCGCAAAGTCTCAATAGCAACGGCCGTCCGGTGACGATTAAAGATCCCTCAACCGGCCAGCCATTTACCGGGAACGTGATCCCAAAGAGCCAGCTGTATAGCCCCGGCATGGCCCTGCTCAATCTGTTTCCGGAGCCCAATATATCCGGCCAGGTTGGATACAACTACACGTCACAGTTCTCCAACTCGCAAAACCGGCGCGAAGACTTACTCCGGATGGATTACAACGTAAGCTCGAACTTGCATGTCTTCGGCCACTATATTTACAACGCGCAACCGTTCACCTATCCCTACGGATCCTTTGTGGTCGGCATCAACGTGCCGGTCGTGCCGGTCGAATACCTCAACCCTGGATATAGCTGGGCGAGCGGCGCGACGTGGGTACTGGGTCCCCGGATGACCAACGAATTCAACATGGGCGTGACGCACAATTCGATCAATATCGACGAGACCGGCACCGCCCTCACGCGCACTAAGTCGGGCATCAACTTGCCGTTGCTCTATCCCAACGCGGTGCAGAAGGACTATATTCCGGGGTTCAATTTCGCGGGAACCAATATTTCAAGCGCGTTCGCTCCGAACTTCACATCGGTGGGCGATGCGCCATTTGTAAATTACAACACGGTGATCGATATCAGCGACAATCTCACGCGCATCATGGGAGGCCATACGCTCAAGACCGGCATCTTCCTCGAGCGCAGCCGCAAAAATCAGAGCTCGTTCGGCAACAACAACGGGTTCTACAATTTTGGCGACACCACTGCCAACCCACTCGATACCGGTTTTGGCTTTTCGAACGCCGCGCTCGGTGTGTACCAGACAATGGATCAGGCGGTCAACTACATCAACGGGGAATATCGTTATTGGAACATCGAAGGTTTCGTGCAGGACACCTGGAAGGTGACGCCGCGTCTCACTTTGGACTACGGCGTCCGGCTGGCCTGGTATCAGCCGCAGTATGACGCTTCTCTGCAGGCATCCACCTTCGTGTTGAGCAAGTGGGATCCCAGCCAGGCGCCCCGGTTATATCAACCTCAAACCGTCAACGGGGTGCGCTCCGCGGTTGATCCCGCGACCGGCCAGGTGCTGCCGGCCTACGATATCGGCCTCGAAGTGCCCAATTCCGGAAATCCGCTGAACGGCATCGTTCAGGCAGGAAAGGGATACAGCCAATACCTGCAGAACAACCTCGGTCCGCAGTGGGGGCCGCGGTTCGGCCTCGCTTGGGATGTGACCGGCAGACAGAACGTCGTCATTCGGACGGGCGGCGGCATCTATTACGATCGATTCCAAGGCAACCGTGTGTTCGACATGGTTCGCAATCCGCCTGAAGGGCTCGACCCCACGCTGACCTACGGACTGGCGCAAAACATCAATCCCAACAACATCATCCTGGCGCCGCCGACGTTGTACGCAGCCGACTCGAACGGAAAACTGCCGACCACTTACAACTATCAGTTCTCGATTCAAACGAAGCTACCGGGGAATTTGATGCTCGATACGGCTTATGTCGGCGACCTGGGCAGGCATCTGCAGGACGATCGGAACTTAAACCCAGTGCCCTACGGCGCCGATTTCCTCCCGCAGAACCAGGATCCCACCCTGGTGGCTGCGCAGCCGAACGCTTTGGCCGGCAATAACGCGTTGCAGCCAAACTTCCTTCGGCCGTTGCGCGGGTTCAATCAGATCGCGCTCTATGAAAGCGCGGCGACTTCGAATTACAATGCGCTGCAACTCAATCTGACCCGCCGTGTCGGCAATATCCTGTTTTTTGGAGCAGCCTACACATGGAGCAAGGCTCTGACGACCGCGACCACCGATACCACGTACGTTCATGCCGACAGCTTTGCCAAGCAGGCCGACTACGGGCCTGCTAATTTCGACCGCCGGCAGGTCTTCGCGCTGAACTACGTGGTCAACGTTCCCGGGATGAAGTCGGGCAACCGCTTCGCCCGCGGCGCGACCAACGGCTGGCAGTTGTCCGGTGTATCGCAGATCACCACGGGCGCTCCCTTTACGCCCACGTTTACGATTTCGGGCGTCAGTTCACAGAACATCACGGGGAACGTGGTCACCACCAATCCCGCGCCGGGCTCTTTGGCTTACGTGGCGGAAGGGGCGCGAGTCGGCTACGTCAGCGGCTGCGATCCGTATACCCATTCCAGCGATCCTTGGAACCGGTTCAACACGGCATGCTTCACAGCACCGCAGCCCGGCAGCAACGGCCTGGAATCGGGCGTCAACTGGCTCAATGCTCCAGGCATTACGAATTTCGATCTTTCGGTGCAGAAGCAGTTCGCAATCAAGGAACGGGTGCGTCTGCAGTTCAGGATGGATGCGTTCAATTTCATCAATCACCCGTACTTCACTACCCTGAACACCACCCTGAACTTCACAGGCACGTATCCTAACAATCTCACAGTCGCCAACAATCCATATAATGCAGCCGGGCAGTTGGTGAACCAGAATGGATTTGGGACGCCGAATACGCAGTTGATCACGAATACCACCGTCCCGGCGCCGAACCCGAGAATCTTGCAGACGTTGATTCGCATTCAGTTTTGAGAAAGAATGTCGGGCGTGGGTCCAGCACAAGGAGGGTGCTCATGAAAACTACAAAGCAATTGGCGAATTTGGAACGGCCGTCAAATACCTTTGGCCGCCGTACGCTGCTCAGGAGTGCGGCCGCAGTCGCGGGCGGCGTGGTCCTGGCACCGGAGATCTCAAAACAAGCGCGGGCCGTGGCGGCGAAATCCAATTCCTCCGGTTCGGCACCCATCATCGCCGTTTCCGATTCAGCGGACATCGTGGAGACGACGGCCGGCAAGGTTCGCGGCTACACGCGAAACGGGATGTACACGTTCAAAGGCATTCCGTATGCGGCTTCGACCGGCGGCAGCGTCCGCTTCCTTCCTCCCGAGAAACCGAAGCCGTGGTCTGGCGTGCGGAGTTCGCTTTACTACGGCGAAGTCTGCCCGCAAGGCCCGCGCGCCGGCTGGTCGGTTGACGAGAACGCGTTCATGTTCGAATGGGATGACGGCCAGCCCGGTGAAGATTGCCTTCGCGTCAACGTCTGGACGCCGGGAATCAACGACAATCGCAAACGGCCGGTATTGTTTTGGATTCACGGCGGCGGTTATTCGGCCGGCTCCGGGCAGGAGCTGAAATCCTATGACGGCGAAAACCTGGCTCGGCGTGGCGATGCGGTGGTGGTCAGCGTCAATCACCGCCTCAATTCCCTCGGTTATCTGAACCTGGCCGAATATGGCGCGCGGTGGGCGTCTTCGGCGAACGTCGGCATGCTCGATCTGGTGGCTTCGCTTGAATGGGTCCGCGACAACATTGGAAACTTCGGCGGCGATCCCGGCAGCGTCACCATTTTCGGACAATCGGGCGGCGGCTCCAAAGTGGGCGTGCTGATGGCGATGCCTTCGGCCAAGGGTTTGTTCCATCGTGGGATTGTGGAGAGCGGCTCCAGCCTGAGGCAATCGGAGCCCGCATCTTCGGCCAAACTGGCCGCGGGAGTTCTCTCCGAACTGGGCTTGACCGGTTCGCAGATCGATCGCCTGCAACACCTGCCAGTGGAGCGGGTGGTGGCTGCCGGTATCACCGCACAGCGCAAGCTCACGGCTCCGGGCGGCAATGTTCCGGGAGCGGGAACCGGCGTAGGCTGGGGGCCGACGGTCGACGGCAAGATTCTTCCGAATCACGCGTTCGACCCCGGCGCGCCCGCCATCTCGGCCAACGTTCCGATGATCATTGGGACGGTGCTCAACGAGTTTACGACCGGCATCGGCCATCCCGAATATGAGTCGATGACCATGGACGAAGTCCGCAAGCGTGTCAGTGCGCGCTACGGCGATAAGGCGGAAGCCATTATCGAAGCGTGCGGACGCGCTTATCCCGGCGCCAAGCCGTTTGACGTGCTTTCGGTGGTGATGGCGACGCCGATGAGGCAGAGCGCCATCACGCAGGCCGAGCGCAAGGCCGCACAAAACGCCGCGCCCGCGTATCTGTACTGGTTTACTTGGCAGACGCCGGTGCTTCACGGCAGGCCGCGTGCATTTCATTGCGCGGAGCTGCCATTCGTCTTCGACAACACGGATCGATGTGCCGCGATGACCGGCGGCACAGCGGAAGCCCGGGACCTGGGCGCGAAGATGTCGGAGAGCTGGATCAATTTCGCGCGCAAAGGCGATCCGAATCACAGCGGAATTCCCCATTGGGCGGCCTTCACGCCCGACAAGGTACAAACCATGATCTTCGACAACAAGTGCGAGTTGAAGAACGATCCGGCGGGCGAGGCCCGGCGGACGGTGCCGCGGGTCTGAAGACCACGATTTGGGAGGGCGCGATGAGCTATTCCAGACGGGATTTCGGCAAACTGGCATTGGCGGCCTTGCCCGCGGCGGCTTCCGCAGCCGCGGCCAATTCGAAAATCGATGGCGTGCAGATCGGCGTGATCAGTTATAGCTTCCGCGATCTGCCCGTCTCGCAGATCATCCCCGCGATGGTCAAGATCGGCCTCAGCGAAGTGGAATTGATGTCCAACCATGCGGAGGCATTGGCCGGAGCGCCGGCTGGCGGCGCGCGGGGTGACGATGCCGCCCGCAAGGCGCTGAACGAATGGCGTGCGTCGGTTACGCCGGAAACGTTCCAGCGAGTTCGCAAGCAATTCACCGATGCCGGCATCGACTTACGGCTTCTCTGCTTCAACATCGGCATGAATGCCACCGACGAAGACATCGATTACTCGTTCCGCATGGCACGCGCGCTGGGAGCCCGGGCCATCTCGTCCAGCAGCCGCCTGACCATGGCGAAGCGGGTGGCGCCGTTCGCCCAAAAATATGCATTGCGGTGGGGAGCGCACGGGCACGATAATGTCGCCGACCCGGAAGAGTTCGCAACGCCCGAGGTCTTCGCCAAGGTGATGGCGCTGAATCCGTACATGTGCGTGAATTTGGATATCGGCCATTTCACCGCCGCCGGTTACGACCCGGTCGGGTATATCAAACAGCATCACGATCGCATCACCAATCTCCATTTGAAGGATCGCAAGCGCAACGTTCCCGGCGACAAGCAGAGCATCGCGCAGAACAATTGGCCCTGGGGCCAGGGCGATACACCCATCAAAGCGGTCCTGCAGCTACTAAAGAAGGAACGATACGATATCCCGGCCAACATCGAGTACGAGTACGGTATGCACGCGACCGGCGATACCATTACGGAAGTGACGCGCTGCTTCGATTACGCCAAGAAGGCTCTCGAAGGAGCCTCCGCTTGAGGGTTGGAGTCTTCACGCCGCTGCTGTCGCAGTTTTCCCTCGATGACGTATTCAAAAAGCTGAAGCGCTACGATATCGATACCGTTGAGCTGGGCACGGGCAATTATCCCGGTGATGCCCACTGCAAACTCTCCATGCTGGAACAGGCCGGCGACCTGCAGGAATTCCGAAAAAAACTGGCCGATCATGGATTCCGCATCAGCGCGCTGAGCTGCCATGGAAACCCGCTGCATCCCGATCAGTCACGGGCCCGGCGCGACCAGGAGATCAGTCGCAAGACGATCCTTCTGGCTGAAAAGCTCGGCGTACCGGTGGTTGTCGACTTTTCGGGCTGTCCGGGCGATTCGCCGAATGCGAAGTCTCCGAACTGGGTGACTTGTCCGTGGCCGCCCGACTATCTCGAAATTCTCATGTGGCAATGGGACGACGTGGTGGCGCCGTACTGGCGCGAGCATGCGAAGTTTGCGCTCGATCACGGGGTTCGCATCGCCATCGAAATGCATCCCGGCTTTGTCGTCTACCATCCGGAGAGCCTGCTGAAGCTGCGGTCGATCGCGGGAGCGAATGTGGGATGCAATTACGACCCGAGCCACATGTTCTGGCAGGGGATCGATCCGATCGCCGCCATCCGCGTCCTGGGCGACGCCATTTTTCACGTTCACGCGAAAGACACGCAGATCTACGAATCCAATCTGCCGCGAACCGGCGTCCTCGATACAAAGCCATATACGGACGAACGCAATCGGGCCTGGATCTTCCGAACGTGCGGTTATGGCCACGGTGAACAATGGTGGCGCGAGTTCGCATCCACGCTTCGCATGTTCGGATATGACGACGTGCTCTCGATCGAACACGAAGACAGCCTGCTCTCGCCCGAGGAGGGGCTGGCGCGGGCTGCCGCATTCCTCAATCAAATTGTCATGAAGGAGAAGCCGGCCGCGGCGTGGTGGGTGTGACCAGAAAATCAGGAGTGGGTTTGGTGGGCGGCGGGTTCGTCGGCCGGGTGCACCTGGACGCCTTGCGCCGCCTGGGCGGCGTCGACGTGCGGCGGCTCTGCATCTCGAACCCGGATCGAGCCGGCGCGACCGCGGCCGAGTTGGGCATTGACGTCGTGACCGACTACCGGCTGCTTCTCGACGATCCGTCGATCGAGACCATCGATATCTGCACACCCAACGCTCTGCACTTCTCGATGGCGGCGGATGCGCTGGCGGCCGGCAAGCACGTGATTTGCGAGAAACCGCTAGCCATCTCGGCGGATCAGGCGCGCCGGCTGATTGCCGCTGCCGGGAACCGGCGCCACTGCACCTGCTACAACCTGCGTTACTATCCGCTCGTCCAGCAGATGCGCCGGATGTGCGAGGACGGCGACCTCGGCGAGATTCTCGTGGTGCAAGGGACCTACTCCCAGGACTGGCTGCTCTACGACACCGATTGGAACTGGCGAATCGAACCGGAGGCCAACGGGCCCTCGCGCGCCATGGCCGATATCGGCTCGCACTGGTGCGACATGGCGGAGCACGTAACCGGACAGCGGATCACGGCGCTTTGTGCCGATCTGAAAACGTTTCACCAGACGCGCAAGCGGCCGAGGGGATCGATCGAAACGTTCGCGGGCAAGATGCTGAAGCCCGATGACTACGTGGAAACTCCGATCGACACGGAAGATTTCGGAGCGGTCATTTTTCGCATGGGCGAGCGCACGCGCGGCAGCTTCACCGCGAGCCAGGTTTCGGCGGGCCGCAAGAACCGGCTGAGTATAGAAATTTACGGGACCAAAAGCTCGGTGGCTTGGGATGGGGAGCGCCCGAATGAACTGTGGATCGGGAGCCGGAATTCTCCAAACCAGATTATCGTGAAAGACCCATCCCTTCTGAAGCCACGCGTGCGGCCGTTTGCCGATCTCCCCGGGGGGCATGCGGAAGGGTACGGCGATACTTTCAAGCAGGTTTTCGAGCTGTTCTTCACGGCTGTCGAGGATCCCAGCCGCGAACCCGAGTACCCGCAATTCCAGGACGGGCTGCGTCAACTCTTGCTGGTGGAGGCCGCGTTAGCCAGCAGCGGGCGTCACGCCTGGGTGGAGATTTCATGCTGATTTTGGCCGCGGTTCTCGCCATTTTTGCGTACGGTATGATTGCGGCTACGCTGGGCACGATTCTTCCGGATCTGTCGGCCCGCCACGCTCTCACACCAAAGCAGAACGGCACGATCGCTTTCGCTCAGGCGATGGGTCTGATGATCGCGTCGCTGCTGATCGGGCCCTTCATGGATCGTGAAGGGCCGAAGGCCGCGCTGGTGATGGGGCTGGCGCTGGCGGCGATTGCTTTGTTGGCGCTACCGCGTTCAGAGAAATTCGGCAGCACGGTTGCCTTGCTGTTCGTGCTCGGCTTGGGAGGCGGCATCATTGTCACCGGCGCGAACGCGCTGGCCAGCAACGTCAGCGAAGCCCACCGGGCCACCACGCTCAACCTGGTAAACGTGTTCTTCGGCCTGGGCGGCCTGGCAACGCCGTTCGTTTCGGCGAATTTGCTCAAGAACGATTCGGCGCGGCTTTGTTATCTGGTTGGGTTGATCACGGCCGCTACCCTGGCGATCCACGTTGCGACGGCTATGCCGCAGCCCTCGGGAGCGCAAAGCTTCATGCTCTCGGAGGCCGGTACGGTTTTGGGAAAGCCGGTTTTATTTCTTTTGGCCCTGTTCCTGTTTCTCTATGTCGCGTGCGAAGTCGGTATTTGGAATTGGCTAGCGCGCCACTTGATTGCGCAAGGCATTCCGGAAGCACGCGCGCTGAATATTCTCTCGCTCGGATTCGCGCTCGGCCTGCTGATCGGCCGTCTGGCGGTTTCCCCGATTTTGATAAACGTACGTCCGCTCTGGGTGTTACTGGTGGCGTCGATCGCGATGACGTTCACGACAATCTGGATACTCAACACCACGAAAGCGATAACAGCCGGCATCCTCGTCTTTTTCGCCGGAGTTTCGATGGCGCCGGTCTATCCGACGACGCTCGCCGTCGTGGGCGACACCTTTCCGAAAATGGCGTCCACCGCGCTCGGCATCGTTGTGGCTGCGGGCTGGCTGGGGCTGGCGCTGAGTTCGCGAATTATCGGGGCCATTGCCGGCGCCGATCCGAAACGGCTGCGTCAAGCTCTGCGGGTGATCCCGGTTTCGTCGGCGGTGATGGTTGTCCTCGACCTGGTGATCCGCGCGGCGCAGTAGGTTAGCGCCCCTCGGCTCAGCCCAATGCCGGCAAGATCATGGAAAAGAGCAGTGTCTCGACGGCGTTGAGCAGCTCGGCGCCATTGACGCTGCCCCAACCCGTGCATGCGTCCCAGCCGACGCCCGCGGTGTAGCCGGGGGCACCGGAGTCCGAGTTGCTGCCGCCATCGGAAATATCGCGGAATACGTCCGTCTCTCCGAGCTGATACAGAATCGGGTTCAAGTAGCCGATCGAGTCGGCTAGCGTGGCGTTGATCAGCGCGATGAGCCCGGCATAGAGCGGGGCGGTTTCACTGGTACCGGTAATCCCGTCCTGAGTATCGCCGCCGAGGAAGATGGAATATCCATCGGCATGGCCGGCGATATCCGGAATGCCGCGCCCGCTATGCCCGTCATTCACCGACCCAGGAATGCCCGCCGATTCCTGCCAATAAGGCAAGGGGAAGAAGTCGCTGATGCCGCCGCCGGTGACACCGTTGTCATTCCACGTCGCTTCGTCGAAGGAATTGCCGTTGACATTGCGGACGCTGGTACCGCCACAAGCGGTCACAAACGGGTCGGACGCCGGGAAATTGACATGCGCCCTGCCATCGCCGATCTCACAATCCGATCCGTTGTCGCCGGTGGCGGCCAACACGGTGACTCCCAGCCTGGCAGCGTCCTGGAGGGTCTCATCGACGGCGTTCAGGGCCGCGGTGGTCCACGTGAAATCACCGATCGACTGAAGTTCTGCCCAGCCCCAGCTGATGCTGATGACGGAGGGCGCTTGCCAGTCAGGTGGCAACCCAGTTTCGAGCACAGCGGTCGTCATGATATCGACCCACCCTTGTTCGGTGAACGGGGCGAAAAAGACGGCGATGTTGGCGCCTTGCGCCACCGCACCGGCGACTTCGATATCGAGCGCGACTTCGATATCGGCGTCATCACCGGGAGAATTCGAAGAGCCATCGACACCAACCGCAAAAACCGCGGGCGTCGTGAGTCCCTGACTATTGAAGTACCCGTGGATGTCGCCGGGGTCAAATCCGCCGTCGAATTCAAGAATCCCAATGGTTTGCCCGCTGGCATTGACGGACAACGGGAAGTTGTAAAGCCCAGCCACCTGGCGCGGCGTGAGGCTGGGCGGATCGCCTCCGCCGCTCATCCTCCGGGCCATGCGGCGGTTGTCCAATCCGAAGACGCCTTCGACGATGCCGGCCAGCTCGTTGGGCAGATGCACGGGTCCTTCGCGCCCGCGATAGGCGGTCCGATCGGGCGATTCATATCGGCCCAACTCCACGCCGAAGGCGCGGTTCATCTGCTCGACGGTACCGGCCAGCCGAACTGTGCGGCGGGCCGCGCTCGATTCGACGACGGTGAGCCCATTCGCGCGCGCGAATTCGGCCACTTGTTTCAGGTCGGCCTCGGAAGCGCCGTACCGGGCGGCGAACTGCTCGCGGGAGATTCTGCTTTGCGCAGCAGGGTTGGCGGCCCAAGCCCGCATCTCCGGCAACGGCGGCGCATCCGATCGCCTGCGTACGCGAATACTGACCGTCAGCTTCTCGCCCGGATCGGCGGGTCCGACGCGCCGAGCGCCGCGGAGGGGCGTTCGCTCCGTTCCCGCAACCGGTTGATAGCCTCGAGGAACCTTCGCCATGTGAGTCGCTCAGGCTGGATCAGGCCGGCAACAAGTCGACCCAGCGGATGATCGACGATGTGTCGTCGTGAGTCAGCACCACGGTCTTGTTATTGAGCAGCGCGTCTTTCAGGATTGAGACCACGAGGCTCCTAGCGATCCACACGGAGAACGGGGTGGGGTGCCCGATATCAGCGGCCCAAACGATGAACTGTTCGGATTGGCCGTTTCCTTCGAGCAAAGTCACGAACGCGAGATCTGCGGCGCCATCCTGACGGACTTTCAGATCGGTCACTTTTCCGCTTGTGGACGTCACGCTTCTTCCTCCCGGCAGAGGGTGGTTAGGCCATCTGAGGCCGCCACATGCCGTAGCATGGTCTGCGCCAGCGCAGCGCTACCCCGAACTCGCATGCGGCCGCTCAAGAAAGCATCGTGGGGCGCCAGACGTCCCGAAGCGATTTGCGCCCAGATTTCGGGCGTGGTGATCAGCTCGACTGTGCGTTTGGCCGTGGCTTTCGATCCGGTTTTCGGCTTCTCGGCGCCCAGAGTCACCGTGTGTGTCGCTGCATTTTTCGGATCTCCGCCCTCGAGAAGCTGAAGGTGAAGCGTGCCGCGAAGCTTGGTGGACGCGAGCAGCTCGCGGAGGCGGTTCATTGTGTCTTTGGGCGAATGTCGCCCGGAAGCGGTGAGGTCTTTGATCACGGCGAAGCGCAGTGCGGTTGCCGGATCGGAGGCTGGCTTGTTTTCGTTGCTCATAAGCAGCGGCTCCGGGTGATTCAGATGGTTGGAAGTGTACACCAGAGAGGGGTGACGGGGAAGGGGGGAGATTCCCGCCGCGTAGGAAGAGGCGGAATCTTCGGCTCTTCAGGTAGGATGAGCCCCGCACCCGTGCTCGCGCTCGTGTTCGAGTAACGCGCCAAGCCGCCGCTCCTTCTCGCCGACGGCGGCAGCGAACTCCTGATCGAAAAGGCAGGCTTCGGAGGCGCTACTCTTGACAGCCATATGCTGCCGCAGGGCAGTTTCAATGATGCGCATCAGCGTCTCCGTGAAGGCGCCAACCAGCCGTTCTCGTTCCGGGCAGTCCACGGTTCCATTAAGCCGAAAAACCGCCCGTGAATGAAATACGAACGATCCTCCTATGAGTTTGTCCACCGAATCTCGTTGCGCTGAATTCTTGAGCGGGCGAGCGAAGGCCGGGTTTGACCCTATTCGAACAAGCCACATTAGTCTTTGGTTCACCGGACTTCACCCGACTATCTTTTGTAAAACGTTCCACAGCGGGCTATTTCGCACGTGTGCCCTTCGAACCTATAGGGCGGCCGGAGCCCGGATCGCCTACATCATTGCCTACGTGCTGAAAGTGCTCGGCGGAATGATCCCACCCGGCGAGCAATGCCCAAAACCCGGAGCAAACGAGCCCCGGCGACCTGCGTGCGTGGGTCTTTACCCGAGCGCCTTCTATAGTTTGCAGGACCCTTGGGAGTCCCGGTACATACAGGACCGGCGCTGCAAATCCTTCAGTAGACCTTAACCTTGAGAGCGATGGCACCGTTGCGCTGGGTTCTCATACTGGTAGTCACTGCCCTCAGCCTGAACGGTCAGAGAGTTCCGAAAACGGTTACGCCGCTGCGGACCGGCGACCCGACCCTTCCCCGCCGCGTGCCCGATCGCATAACCAACGCTCCGGTTCCAGAGGCATTTGTCGAAAACCCGCTCTCGTCGCTCGAATCCCGCGTCCACCGCCGAGGTCCAGTGGAACAGGCGGGTGTCCGCCGGGCGGTGCCTCGACAGGCCCTATCAAACGTCGCCATATCCATGTCGGATGACGGGCGGACGATCCTGACGGCCGCCCTGCGCTCCCCGGGTGCACAGCGAATTCGGTTGCACTTCACGACCTTCAATGCTGGCGCCGGCGAGGTCTGGGTCACGGGGCCCGGCGCACAGACGGCGGTAGGCCCGTATACCGGATCGGGCATCTTCGGCAATGGCGAGTTTTGGACGGCCGGGGTCGAGGGCGATACCGTCAGGATTGCGTACGTCGCGCCGCGCGGAGCTACGCCGGCCGCCTTTCCGTTTCATGTTGATTCCATCTCGCACCTGTGGCCCGCCTCGGCGCCGTCGGTGGCAGACCCGGCAGCCCCGTGCAATCTCGACGTCACGTGTTATGGGGAATATCAGTCGGCCGCCGCGGCCGTCGTGATGTACGATTTCATGGCCGACGACGGCACCGGCGAGTATACGTGCAGCGGCGCCATGATCAACACGCGCAGCAGCAGCCTGAAGCCGTATCTGCTGACCGCCCATCATTGCATCGGCAGCGAGACCGAGGCACGAAGCATCCAAGCTTATTTTCTCTATCAGACGGCCGCATGCAATGGGGCTCCACCCAATCTGTCGACGGTACCCGCGGTGCTGGGCGGTCATTTTGTAGCGGGGGCCAGCATCAGCGAGGGCGATTTCTCGCTGGTGTTGCTCAACGATCTACCGGGCGGAGTCACTCTCCTGGGATGGAGCACGGTTTCCGAGCCCCCGGCG
>Ga0335081_10003115_pt1 | contig 26080 bp, 22 predicted proteins | sample Lox_Sample_35_FD_206713 | JGI IMG/M metagenome (GOLD analysis project Ga0335081, IMG submission 206713) | Soil microbial communities from Loxahatchee National Wildlife Refuge, Florida, United States - Lox_Sample_3.5 | ecosystem: Environmental > Terrestrial > Soil > Wetlands | place: USA...
ACTACCGCGGAAGCCGCAATCCGCCGTGCGCTGCGCACCGGCGCCACGATAGAATTACCTGCCGGAGTGACTGAGCTTCAATCCGAGATCGACATTCCACCAGGCGCCACCGATATCGAGATCCGCGGCGCGCCCTCCGGAAGCACGCTGCGCGCGTCGGATCATTTTCAGGGGCGGGCCATATTCGCCGGCGAACGGGCGAACCGCGTCCGATTTGAAAACTTCGCCGTCGATGGCAATCGGCCTGCGCTCGAGCAGCGCAGCGGACTGCCCGGATTCAGCACATCGTTCGCTCGCTTCACGAAAGCCAACGGCATCCTCGCCATCAGTATCGCTTCGCTCCAGATTTCCAATGTCCGGTTTGCCAACCTGCCTGGATTTGCGATCCTGGTGAGCCGCTCCCGCGATGTCTCGATCGAGAAAGTTCAGGTCGTCGATTCGGGCTCGCGAACCATGTCCGGACGGAACAATGCCACCGGCGGCATCCTGCTGGAAGAAGGCACGCGCGACTTCCGCGTAGCCCGATGTGACGTGCGGAATGTGCGTGGCAATGGCATCTGGACGCATTCCCTCGCCACCGCGCCACAAAACCGTGACGGGCTGATCGCGTCGAACCATTTCGAGTCCATAGGCCGCGATGCCATCCAGGTGGGCCACGGCGCCCACGTTCATGTAGAAGACAATACCGGGAGTGAAATAGGTTATCCTCTCGAAGCCGTCGACATGGAGCACCTCGCGACGCCCGTGGCCATCGACACCGCGGGCGACACCACCGATTCGGAATACGCGCGCAATCAGTTCTCTGAAGTGAACGGTAAGTGTCTCGACCTCGACGGCTTCCACGACGGCAAAGTTCGCGGCAACGTATGCGTCAATCATTACGGCCCCGAGCACTATCCCTATGGAAACTTGGGCATCGTATTCAACAACAGCGATCCTGCGATGCGTTCGCAAGGAATCGAGCTCGAGGACAACACACTGGACGGCACTCTGTTCAGCGGCATCTTTGTGATCGGTGAGCATCACCGCATCGCGCGCAATCATCTACGCCACATCAATTTGGCTCACTGCGATGGAAGCACAGCGAAGTTCGGTTGTAACTACGCGCCCGACCAGCCCGGCTTGCTGCGCAGCGGCATCTACCTCGCCAGAGGCGGCGAGTTTCCGTCGCCCGCGCGCGCGAGTGTGATCGAAGACAACGAAATCGCAGGCTTCGGCATGGCCGCCAACTGTATCAACGCGGCGCCCGGCGTCGCCATCGCCGCCAACACCATCGCTCGAAACGCGTGCAAGGACGATCCGGCACAGTGAGCATGGTGAGGCCCGCGGTCACCAAACTCCCACGCACACTCGGACTGATCGATTCGGCCTCCATCATAATCGGCATCGTAATCGGCGCGGGAATTTTCCTCGTCCCGCGCCTGGTGGCACAAGCGCTGCCTTCCGCGCCCCTGATTGTCGGCGTCTGGATCACGTGCGGCATTCTCTGCTTCTTCGGCGGGCTGGCCTACGCCGAGCTCGGCGCTATGATGCCCGAAACCGGCGGGCACTACGTTTACCTCCGAGAGTGTTATGGTCCGCTGGCCGGTTTCCTGTGCGGCTGGACATTCACGCTGGTAGTGATGTGGGCTGCCATGGCCTGGCTGGCGGTGAGTTTTTCCATCACGCTCGCTTATTTCGTTCCGCTCACTCCTCTATCATCCAAACTGATATCCGTGCTGTTAATCGCACTGTTTTCCATCGTGAATTATCGCGGCATCCGTCTGAGTGCCACCGTGCAGAAGCTTTTGACCGCCTTGAAAGTTGCCGGCCTCTGCATCGTGATCGGTAGTGCGCTTGTACCGGGCGATGCCTCGGCCGGAATTCACTGGACCAGCCGTGCGAGCGCTTTTTCATGGGGGGCGCTCGGAGTTGCCATGGTCCCCATCGTCTTGTGCTACGACGGTTGGCCCACCATCAGTCACGTCGCCGGCGAGATTCGCGATCCTGATCGCAATATTCCGCGCAGCCTCGCTCTCGGCATCGCGACAGTCATTGCCATCTACTGCCTGGCGAATGTCGCTTACCTTCACGTTCTGCCCGTCGACGTGATCGCCAAGACCGATCGCACCGCGGCAGCCGTGGCCGAGCACACTCTGGGCCAAGCGAGCGGCGCCATTCTCTCCATCACCATTCTGCTTTCCATTGCCGGCGCCCTCAACGGTTTCATTATGACCGTCCCTCGCCTCTGCTTCGCCATGGCGCGTGACGGTCTGCTGTTCCGCAGTCTCGCCGCCATCCATCCGCGATACCAGACCCTCTCGGTCGGCATCGTCGTCCAAGCTGCGTGGGCTGCGGTTCTGGTGCTCTCCGGATCGTTCGAGACACTGGTACCCTACGGCATGATCGCTGCTTGGTTCTTCTACGGCCTGACCGTTACCGGCGTCATCATTCTGCGCGCCAAGTACCCGGACCGCACACGCCCCTATCGCATGTGGGGCTATCCCGCCACGCCGCTACTCTTCATCACGGTAGCGGTATGGTTCGTGGCCAACACCTGGATCACCCAGCCCGGCCCTTCCACCGTGGCGTTTCTGATTATTGCCAGCGGCATCCCGGTGTACTTCCTCTGGCGGCGTTTCGGCAGCTGAATCCCTGCACCATTCCCCGGCATCACAGAAAGTATGTCCCCTAGGCTCGCATTTCTGTCTGATGACGCTGTCGCACCGCGGTCCCAAGCGACCGAAAATGGCTCCAATGATCGCGAGCTCTTGGACGCCTATTCACGCGCGGTCATCGGAGCGGCGGAAACCGTCAGTCCCTCCGTAGTCAACATTGAAACTCGACATCGCCTCCGTGGTCGCGAGGCCGGCGGCAGCGGTTCCGGCTTTATCTTCACGCCGGATGGCTTTATTTTGACTAACAGCCATGTCGTGCACGGCGCGGCGCGCATCGATGTCACTCTTTCCGATGGCCGGCGATGCCGGGCTGACCTGGTGGGTGACGATCCCGACACGGACCTCGCCGTGATTCGCATCGATGCGTCCAACCTGCCGCCGGTCGTGCTCGGCGACTCCGGCCAGATCCGCCCCGGCCAGCTCGTGATCGCCATCGGCAACCCCTACGGTTTTCAGTGCACCGTGACATCCGGCGTGGTCAGTGCCCTCGGCCGCTCGCTGCGAGCCCAATCCGGCCGTCTCATCGATAATGTCATCCAAACCGACGCCGCGTTGAACCCCGGTAACTCCGGTGGTCCCCTTGTGACATCCCGCGGCGAAGTTATCGGCGTAAATACTGCCGTGATCCGCGGCGCGCAAGGAATCTGTTTCGCTACCGCCGTCAACACAGCCAAGTTCGTCGCCGCCCGGCTGATCAAAGACGGTTTCATCCGCCGCGGTCACATCGGCGTAGTCGGGCAAGATGTCGCGTTGCGTCGCCGGTTAGTCCGCTTCCACAACCTTCTCGTTGAGAGCGGAGTACGGGTCGAGGAAGTTCTGCCAGGAAGTCCGGCTGAAGCCGCCGGCATAGTCCGTGGTGACGTGATTGTGAGGTTGGCTGGCCGGCCCGTTGCCGGGATCGACCACCTGCACCGCGCCCTAGCAGAAACGCAGATCGGCATGCCGTGCGAAATAAGCCTGATCCGTGGTGTGGAAACTTTACAGCTGGCGATCATTCCACAAGCCCGCGTAACTGATTAAAGCCACTGGCTAATCCGGTATCTGTTAACTTACTAATAACTAAAGTTATCAACTGACTGCTAACTACTTTTGGTTACCCAAAGAGATCGGAAAGTTTGCTTGCTTATTCCTTCGTCGAGCGTCACAATTATAGCCAAAGTTAGTTAAGGACTGACCAAATATGTTGACGAATTACGATGCTTTGCCCGAGGCGAGAACCATTCTGGTTGTGGATGACGACCTTTCCGTACTCAGTGTCATTAAATGCATGCTCGAATGCGGCGATTACAACGTTCTTATAGCTCACAGCGCTGAGAGTGCCCTGCGGATGGCCGAACGCGACGATCTTTCTATTGACCTGATGTTGATGGATGTGGTGATGCCGGATATCAGCGGCCCCGACTTAGCCGAACGTATCCTGGCGTTGCGCCCGCATCTCAAGGTGCTTTTCATGTCCGGCTGCACGGAATCCGAGGTCGTGCGAGTCAAGATCCTCGATCGCGCGCTCGGCTTTCTACCCAAACCCTTTACGTCCGATAGTCTGCTGGAGCGGGTGCAAAAGGTACTCAGCCCGCCTCCGCCGCGGGCCTTCGGAGCAGCCGGTGGCTTGAGCTGGCGCTAAGAAGTGTATCAGGCTAACGCGACCCGGTTGCGCAGCACCCCGATACCCTGGATATCCACTTCCACAACGTCGCCCTCACTCATCCGGCTGGTGTGACCGGGAGTTCCCGTATAAATCACATCGCCGGGTGTGAGGGTGACATATTGGCTGATCCAGCTCACGATTGCGGGACCGTCAAAAATCAGGTCCGATGTGTACTGCTTCTGCACAACGTTGCCGTTCAGCCGCGTCTGTAGGAGCAGGTTTCCGTAGTCGAGGCCGGTCACAATTAGCGGACCCAGCGGTGCGAATGTGTCGGCGCCTTTCGCCCGCCACCACTGCAAATCTTTGTCCGGCCCGCCCTGCCAGTCACGCTCGCTCACGTCGTTGCCGCACGTGACTCCAAAAATGGCCGCACGTGCTTCGTCTGTAGATGCGCGCCTGACCCGCTTGCCGATCACCAGCACCATCTCGCCTTCGTAATGCACGTTCTTCGCGGATGGGGGAATGATAATATTGTCGCCCGGGTGCTGAAGCGCCGTGATTGGTTTATAGAAGATCTCCGGACGCTCGGGAGGTTTACGGTCGCCTAAGTGACTCTTGTAATTCAAGCCCACTGCCAGGATCTTCGGCGGCTCGCAAGGATAGAGCAGCTTCACGTCCGCGAGTTGCAGCGTCTTGCCGGTCTGTTTGTGATCACCGAACAGTTCGCCGTGGATCTTGCGAACCGTTTCCCCTTCAAGAATGCCGTATGCCGTCGTGGAATTGTGGCGATAGCGTATATACTGAGTCACTGTGTTTTTCCCTCGTGCGGCCATCGCCGCCGCGGCGATAGTCCCGAAAAGTTGTCTGCGAGTGCTCCGCATAGGCTTTAGTCTATTGCGCAGCCTTCTCCATGTGGTGCTTCAGAAACTTGATACCATCAAACGCAATCGATTCCGGGGTCGGAGCAAGGTCACGCCAGATCGACGCGGCCGCCGAGATCTCACCCATGGCAAACCCAAAGCTTTCAATCGTAAGCCATCCATCGTAACCCATGTCACGCAGAGCCCCGAAAACATCCATCCACTCAACATGGCCGGTGCCGGGAGTACCCCGATCGTTCTCGCAAGTGTGAACGTGTTTCAAGTGTCGCCCCAGCGTCCGGTAGGCCTGGCTGATGTTCTTCTCCTCGATGTTGGCGTGAAACGTATCGAGCAAGACCCCGACGTTTGAGTGGTCAATCTGGTCGCATAGCGCCGCCGCATCGGCCGCTGTGTTGAGAAAGTACGTTTCGAAGCGATTCAACGGCTCGATGGCAATCGTAATTCCGTACCGCTCCAGCACCGGGCCCAGCGACTGATAACATTCAACCGCCCACTTCCATTCATCCGCCGTTCGCCGGCGGCCAGGCAAGTACCCAACTGGGGTATACAGCGGCCCGGCAAGAATCTTCGCGCCGGCATCAGCCGCCTGTTTGAGGCAGTCTTCTATATGACTCCGTGCTTTTTGCCGCACCGCATCATCATCAGAGCCGATGCTCAGACCGGGTGGAATAACCGAACAGGACGTGCATTCAAGCCCGTTCTCCTCAACACCGCGACGAATATCACTCGCGCAAAAGTCCGCGAGAGAGAATATCGGAACTTCGATGCCATCAAATCCCCGGCGCTTGATCTCCGGCAGTAGCGGCAAATGCTTACGCGTGAAGTTCGCCGTCCAGATCAGCACGTTGACGCCGAATTTCACTTCTTAACTCCCTTCGCATCCGGATTGCCTGGGCCAAAGTGCTTGAGCATGACCAGGTCTTCCTTGTCACTGCGGTTCGTGACCGTAATCCCGCGTCTCGCCGCGGCCGCAGTAACGAAAAGCTCGTCTTTGGTCATCTGGCCAAAGCGAATCAGCGACGGAGTCTCCACTTCCATCTTTCCCAACGATCCCCAACCTTGCACTACGATAACTCCATGAGCCGCTGCGTCATGAATTGTAACCGACCGCGAAGGATGCACAGTAAGTTCCTTGGCAGAATAGTAACCGGTCGAATAACTTACCCATTTCTCGGAATATCCGGCTTCCGTCATCTCAAGCTCGTCTTTGACAGGCTTGGGATGAGATAGCCTGTTCTTGGCAAAGTGGGGATCTACGTTTGCTTCCCAATCAAGCATGTCAACAATGTAATCAAGGTCGTGGTGAGACTCAGCGGGAACATCTTTGACCAATAGTGACCACGGCACCGGCCGCCCCTCCACCATCGACTGAAACATGGCGAATACATCTGAGTTTACTTGCGGTTCATAAGTCACCACCGACCCGGGGGCATGCAGGATACCGGGATCTATCTGCCATCCGGTCCCCGGTTTCAGCTTGTATGCCTTCGAATGGTATAGAATTCCGTTATCGCCCTCGTTCCACCGCTCTAGACACCGGCGCACATCATCCTTTGTGGTTCCGGGTTCGAGGCCCATGAAGGTGTAAGGAAAGTTGTTTTCCTTGACGTTATATTGCGGGGGAAAGTAGTAGGATTCCGGCTTGCCATGGCTGCCGACCTTGCGCGCATCCTCTTCGGACTGGTGCATGTGATGCGGAATCGGCCCCAGGTTATCGAAGAATTTGCATAACACGTTCCATCCGCCCTGCTCGCGCATCACATCCGCGCCCAGGAACTCATCCCCAAGCGTCTCGATAGCCTCTTTCAAGAGAATGCGTTGGCTGTCGATCGCAATGTAGCTGAGTCCCTCGTCGTCGGGAGTTCCAGGTCCATTGTCCGCTTTCGTTGTCGACGCGAACCACCGCTCATCGATGCCGCCGCGGTGAGCGCCGAAAGCGTACAGATCGCGCGGATCGAGCTTCAACCTGCCACCCGGCATCAGGAAAGCCCGCGGCACCCAGCAAGGGGCCAGCCGCACAATTCCCTCGCCCGCCGCCACAGCGTCCTTCAGCAGATCTCGATGGGACATTTACTTGTTGGCCGTCGGCCTGGTGAACACAGTGTTCACCATGGAGCCGCCCGCTTCAAGCTTGGCTTGTACCTTCAGAGTAATCGGCTCCGCGGCGTAAGAATTCTGCTGCCCGCCGGCGCGCGTCTCGATGTCGCCCGCCACAACGATTTTCTGCTCGATCGGCTGCGCGCTGGGCAGCGCTCGCACCACGAACTTGCGGCGGTTCTCGGTTTCGTTGATGAGAACACCGTTCAGACCGACGTCCAGCACCAGCACCCCCGGGGGCAGGTTCCGCACTTCCACCGGCACGCGCCCGCCGTACTCATTGTTCCGCTGGATCGCGACTTCGATCTCCGCGGTCCCGCCCGGCTCCAACCTCACTTCCTTGGTCTCGGCAGTCATAATGATGTCTGGCTTGGGCGTGAGAGAGATCAGTTTGAGCTTGTCTTCCGGATTGGCCCAGCGTTCTTCCCATCCCTTGCCGAGTTGTGCGCGTCCCACTACCTCCAGCGGCGCCGCGTGATCCAGATGCGCGTCATCGGCCGCGCTCAGGAGCAGCACAGTGCTGATCTGACCCGGCGCGATCACTCCCGGTGTCGCATGCAGACCCTCGGGCAGGTCTTTCAGCGTAACTTCAATCGGTCCGTCAAAATCGTCCACACGCTGCGCCGTTACTGTGACCGGGATCCGCCCGCCGGCGGGAACGTTGGGATTGCGCGGCGAAACGCTGAGCTTGAAATCCGGCGTTGGCTCACGCATCGTCAGGCGATAGGTGTAGTCCGGTCCCTTGAGTTTCCGCACGTCGCGAAGCCGCACAAAGTAGTCACCGTCCTCCGGAGCCGTGAAGTGCAGCAGCGAATCCTTTCCGTAACCGGGTCCGCCATCGTCATTGCGGAACATCAGGTGCACTACCGGCAGGCCGTTTGGAGCGAAAGTCTGCCCAGGTGGATAAATCTGCACCTTGTACACCGCCTGATCGATCGCGTGCGCTTCGGCAGTAGTATCCAGATACGCCAGCCGCTGGCCGCCAAATCCTTTGAAGAAGAAATCGTCATCGGGCCCGCGTGGCATTGCCTCCACCTGGATGATCTCCGCGCCGATCATGAGGTAATCGCCTACGGCAAGCCCGGTCTGCGAGGCGAGGCGAATGCCGCGATCCGAAGAATCGCGGTCCGACAACGTGGTGGAAGTCTCCAACACGCAGCGAACTGTGGCACGTTCTACTGGGGCGCCTTTGCTATCCAGAATCTCGAGCAGTGAATCCAGCGGCGACCCCAGCCGGTTGGCGTTCACCTCGAACACCAGCTCCTGATTCCTGTGGGCCCGGAAGCGGTAGTAGTTTTCCACTGCTTCGAGTTTGCCGTTCACCGTCACTGGACCACTCAGCGGTTGCGCTTGCGCCAGCGTGGTGTTGGCCCCGGAGGCCAGTATCTCTGGTTCCGGGCCAAGCGCCAGTCGTACGCGATCGAACGCGGCACCCTTCTTGGTCTCAGGCCGGATGATCACCGCTCGCCGGTCTTCGGACGAGGGCTCTCCTTTCACGGCAACCGCGGAACTCAAGTTATAGGCCGTGAGATGGATCTCGGTTTCTTTCCCTTCTTGCAATCCCATGGGAAATGCCGCCACAGCCAATGGAAACTGTCCCACCTTGATGCGATAGAAGTGCCGGCTGTTGCCGCCGTCTTCGTAATCAGCCACACGAATGTAATAGGTGCCGCCCTTGGCGAAGGTGTACGCGAAATTGTTGGCCTCCCGGCGACCGTCTTCACCGAACGCCTTCAACAGATTCTGGTTCGCGTCGTAAATCCCAATCACCGGCTCCAAACTCGATCCCAACTCCGGCGCCGCGTTCTGAAAAACAAATTGCTCGCCATCCTTGACTGCAATTCTGTAATAATCCACATCGCCCGGCTTGGAAATTGTGCCCACCAGGATAGCCGGCAGGTAGGTTTCCACCGCTTCTTCGGGTGTATCATTCGGCTCGCGATCCGGGCTTTCGCCGTAATACGGTTCGATGGCAAATCGCGCCACGGGACTGGTGCCAAGCGGCGTCTGCAACCGCATGCCGATCGTTCCGACAGGAGCATCCGGGCTCACGTCCAATTCGAGTGTCACCTGATTGCGCGGTGGCAGCGGTCCCAAATCCACCGTCGAGACCGTTCCATTTGATCCCAGGCGGATATCGGGAAGGTCCGGCAGTTCCTTAATGTGAAGGATGCGCGCCTTGATGCCCGGCTCGCTGAAATACACCGCGCTCGTCTTAGCCAGGTTCAGGCCCTCGACGTTCATCTCCACCGTAGCGCCTCGCGCCACGCCCATCGGCGATACCGAGTTGATGGTCGGCGGAGTCGTTCGATTTCCCGTGGGCCATTCCGTGGCCGTTTGCGCATAAGCAGCCGCGGCGATTCCAGCAACGAACAGAACTCGTCTCATACAAACCTCAATGACTCACGCTGAGCGCCTGGTGAACCGGCGCGCTCACAAGTTTGTCCACGTGGTAGATTTCAAGCGAACCATCATACCGGCCTGCCGCGAACGTCTTTCCGTCCGGCGAAAACTCGAGCGATAGCACCCAGTCCGGCTGATTGGCGTACGTTTTGATTTCCGTCAGATCACGGACGTTAAAAATCTTGATCGTGCGGTCAGCCGCGCTCGACGCGATCCACTTGCCGTCAGGTGAGTATGCCAGCTTCAGGATGGCGTCTTCGTGCGCGATGAGCGAGTTCACCAGAGTGCCGCCCTTCGGTCCGAGCTCCCAGATCCGAATCGTCTTGTCCAGACCGCCCGCGGCCACGAACTTTCCGCTCGGATCGAGCGCGATCGTGTTCAGCCCGTCCTGCGGCTCGCTCAGTGTGTACAACCGCTCTCCCGTTCCCGCATCCCAAACTTTCACCGTGCGGTCGGCCGCGCCTGAAATCAGCCGCTTGCCATCCGGCGTGAACGCCAGCGCGTAAACCGCATCGATGTGATCTTTGAACGTGCGGATCTCTTGGCCCGTGTCGACGTTCCACAATTTGATTAGCTTGTCGTAGCTCGATGTCGCGATGCTCTTGCCGTCGGGTGAAAACGCCACGGCGTAAATGCAATCGCTGTGCCCCTTGATCGTCCGCAACTCTTTCCGCGCCGCCACATCCCAGATTTTCACTTCGCCGGAGCGTGCCGGGAGCCCGCCGGCCGCCGCGAGCAGTCCGCCATCCGGTGAAAACGCAATCGCCCGCACGGCTTCGGCATGACCGGTGAGCGTGGCGACGGTCTGCCCGGTCGCTGGATCAGCCAGCCGAACTTCCTTGTATGTCCCCAGCGCCAGTAACTTGCCGTCCGGCCGAAAGGCAAGTGCACCAATCTGCGGCTGGAGCGATTCTTTCGGCTTGATATCGGGAATCGACGGCGCCGCCAGGTGAGTTGCCAGTTCCCGCGCTTCTTCCGGCGTCGGCGGTTTGGCCCCCGCATCGATCCATTTCCGGATGGTTTCGATGTCACCCTCGGCCAGCGGTTTCCCGCCCAGTGGCATCGCCGGTGCGACTTTACCAGTAACCATCAGATACAGCCGGCTCTGTTCGCTCTTGCCCGGCTCGATCACCTTCCCGTGACTCCCACCCTTCGCGACGCTATCGTAAGTCTCGAGACTCAGACCGCTCATGCGCGCATTACCGCCATGGCAACCCGCGCAGTTAGCAGCAAAAATAGGCGCGACGTCTTTGCCGAACGACGGCGCATCTTGCGCTCTCGCCAGTACACTCGCGGCGAAAATGATTGCACCGGCGATCCGCATCAGTAGTTAAACAGGAATTCCTTGCTGGTGAGCATCGCCCACATCATGTCTTCGAGCGCCTGCCGCCGCGCTTCTCGCTGCACGTCCGCCGAGCCTGCTGTCGCGCGCGCTTTCCGCAGCGCCTCCAGCATGGGCTGCTTTTCCGCCTCGCTCGGATAACGGCTGTATGCCGAAAGGAACAAGTGATCCAGTATCCGTGAATCCGAAAGACCCAGCTTGATGGCCAGCGCGGGATAGGCATCCGGCGCAGACAGTTTCAGATTCAACGTGTCCCCGTTAATGACATGCAGCGCCTGCGCGATACTCGGCGCGCTGGTGCGCTCCGCGGCATCGCACAAAATGCGCGGCGGCCGTCCGAACGATGAGAGAAACTCCGATTTCACCTGCGTATCCGGTAATTGCAGTGCCCGCATGCCGATCGGGTAGTTGTTGAATTGTGTGGGAACGCCGGTCACCTGCGACATAGCATCCAGCAGCACTTCCGCCGGCAACCGCTTCACAATGTACTTCGAATAGTATTTGTTGTCGTTCGCGTTAGTGGCATTGGCTTCCGCCGACAATTGATAGGCCGCAGAATTCATGATGGTCGCAATCAGGTGCTTCACCCGCAAGCCGTGATCGACAAAATCCTTGCACAGCTCGCGGAATAGTTCTTCGTTGGATGCGGGGTTGGTCGCGCGCACGTCATCCACCGGATCCACGATTCCCCGCCCCATAAAGTTGCCCCAAATCCGGTTCACGATCGCCCGCTGAAAGTAAATGTTGTCCTTGCTCGTCAGCCACTCGGCAAAGTGCACGCGCCGGTCTTCGGTTGAGTCGACCGCCATGGGCGTCCCATCGAGCGGTGTAGGGGGCAGTGGCTTCAGCAGCCGTGGATGATTGATGTCGCCCGAAGCTTTTGCGAACACCACAATATCGCCGGGCTCAGCGCCGTTCTTCTCACCCACGCGCGCGAACAGATTCGCAAACTGGTAGTACTGTTTCTGCGTCCACTTTTCGAGCGGATGATTGTGGCAGCGCGCGCAAGTCAGCCGCTGGCCGAGAAACGCCTGCGTTGCATTCTCGGCGATGTCGATCGGGTCCTTGTGAATCACGAAGTAGTTCAGCGCGCCGTTCCGCCGCGTATTGCCCGATGACGTGTAAATCTCCCGCGCGAACTGGTCCCACGGCTTGTCGGTTTTGACGCTTTCGCGGATCCAGTCATAAAACGACCACATGGCGTTGGATGCCAGCTTGCGGCTCGACACCAGCAGCAGGTCGGACCATTTGTACGCCCAGTAATCCACGAATTCATCGCGTTCCAATAGCCGGTCAATCAGCTTCTTCCGTTTATCCGCCGATTTGTCGGCCAGGAAATCTTCGACTTCTTCGGAGGTCGGCAGGATCCCCGCGGCATCCAGATACGCCCGCCGGATGAACGTGGAATCGTCCGCCAGCGCAGAGGGCGCCATGTTCAAGGTCTTCAGTTTTTCGAGAACCAGCTCATCGATGTAGTTATGCCGGGGAAATTTCTCATAGACCGCGGCATCCACCTTGTTCGGATAGGGAACACTCACCCGTGAGTAGAGCACGCGGCTCGAATACCACAGCGTGATGGCGGCCTCTCCATTGCCGTTCATCTTCACGTGCCCCAGATCGTCCACCGAAGCTACACCTTCGTCACTCGAGCTAAACTTCACCCAGCGTGTGATGTCGCGCACATCGCCGTCTGAGTACCGCGCGCGCACCACGAGTTGCTGTTCGGCGCCGGCCGTGAGGCGCACAGCCGCGGGTAGAACTTCCAGAGCCGTCACTTGCGGATCGTCATCTCGCGGCCGCGGCGCGCCCTCCGCAATCCAGCCGGAAAGAATCTTGTATTCGAGTGAAGTCGAATCGAACCGCTTGCCGCCGCCGTGCGGCACAACCATGGTCGGCTTCAGAAGCATCAGGCTGCGAGCCGGCTCTTCCGGATCAACGCGCCGCCCCACTGACTGGCGCGTCAGCGTGTCGTAGTCCACGTCAGGATCATAGCCGCGCAGCGTCAGCTTGAAGCCGTTCTTTCCCGCCAGCGCGCCGTGACACGCGCCCTGGTTACAGCCGACTTTCGTCATCACCGGAATCACGTCATTGCGGAAGCTCCAGGTGTGGGCGGCGTGCGAATTCTTCACATGAACCGTCGCTGTTGCTGTGCGGCCGTTGGCAGTCGCGGTAATCGTTGCGTCGCCGTCGCCGATCGGGCGCACTTCGCCATTAGCATCCACGATAGCGACTTTTGGATCCGACGAACGCCATTCGGTCTTGCGCGTCCAGTCCTCCTGCTGATCAGGTAAAGACGCTTCGGCGAGCAGATGCTGGCGCGCTTCAGGGCCGCTCAGATCGATGGTCCCGGGCAAAATGGCAAGGTCATTCCCGGCGTAGAGCGAAGCGCCGGCAAGCAGCAGCGCAAGGAGTGTCATCATGATCCGGCCTATGTGAACAACTCCTTGATCGGTTCCACGCCGCGCTCGACCAGTGGAATCGGCCGGCCTTGTGCACCGGGCAATTCGACTTCAAGCGGCACGCCGAGTCCGCGGTAGATCGTCGCGGCGATTTGAGCGGGTGTAGTCGGCCTGTCTTTAGGCGTGGCGGCAATGTCGTCGGACGCTCCCACTACCTGCCCGCCCTTGATGCCACCGCCCGCCATCAGAATGGTCCAGCACTGCGGCCAGTGGTCGCGGCCGCCTGCCGGATTCACCTTGGGCGTGCGCCCGAACTCGCCCATCCCGACGATCATGGTTTTGTCCAACAGCCGCCGGTCCTGCAAATCCTGCACGAGCGAGCTGAACCCGTGATCGAACATCGGGCCCACCAGATCGCGATAGCAACTGATCGGGCTGAAGGGTTTCGAGCCGTGAATGTCCCAGGTGATCTCATCGAACACGGTCTCGAACATGTTGATGGTGACGAAGCGCACGCCCGCTTCGATCAGCCGCCGCGCAAGCAGGCAACTCTGGCCGAAACGGTTGAGCCCATAACGCTGGCGGACGTCTTCCGGCTCCTTCGCCAGTTCGAACGCCTCCCGCGCTTTTTGCGAGGACATCAGCGTATACGCTTGGTGAAAAGTCGCGTCGAGCAATCGCGCGTCCTGCGAAGTTTCAAATTTGCTGACCGTGTGGTCGATCATCTCGCGCCAGTTGCGCCGCCGGTCGACGCGCAGCGCCGAAAGGTAATCCGGCGGCAACATGTCCGGAACTCTAAAGTTTGGATCCGAGGGATCCGCGTTCAACACGAAGGGATCGAACGTTTTTCCCAGAAAGCCCGCCGTTTGCCCGTGCGGCATATTCCCGCCCGTGTTCCCAATCGGATGCGGCATGAGCACGTGCGCCGGCACGTCGCCTTTCGGACCCTTGAGCTTGGACAGCACGCAGCCGATGTGCGGATACTCGATGCCGCCTTGAAACAGCCGGCCCGTCTGCATCATCTGGTGGCCCGTGTCATGAACCGCCGCCGCTGTGTGATAAACACTACGAATCAGCGCGTATTTGTCCGCGTGTTTCGCCATCAGCGGGAAATTTTCCGAAATTTCGATGCCGCTGACGTTGGTCTTGATCGGCTTGTACGGCCCTCGAATCTCCGCTGGCGCGTTGGGCTTCATGTCCCAGGTATCCAGCTGCGACGGCCCGCCGACCAGCATCAGCATGATGCAATTGATATCGCTTTTCGCGTTATCCACCGCGCCCAGCGCCTTCAAACCAAATAGTTGATTGAGTCCCAGCCCGAGGAATGACAACGAACCGGCATGCAGAAAATCACGCCGTCGCAAGCCATCGCAAAACTCCACCGGCTTGTCGGCGTCCAAACGAAGCATAGCGGCACTGCTCCTTCTTAAGGAGTGAAAACTGTCAAGATTTTACCACCATGTTCACCTGGCGACCCGCATTCCTGTAGCGCGGGGCTACCGCGTCGTTTGCGGGAGAGACCCGCGGCTCTTTCACAGTGACGAACGCGAACGGCCGCAGGTCCGCACACTTCGCGTGGCCGTTCGCTAGATCCGTCGACCCAGCAAAACCGTCGCCGGAAGGTATATATAGGTTGGATGCCCGATTCCGAGCCCAGAGCCGAATTCTATTGCCCGCAGTGCGCCAAACCCGTCCGCGACCCCCTGGTCTGCGGCGACTGCCACGCTCTAATCTGCCGCGATTGCGGAACGCCCCTGGAGACGGTGGATGAGCTGGGGATGGGATGACAGGGGCAGAAAGACTTCAACGCCGAGACGCCGAGGAAAATCTCGGGGAGTGGGCGGTCTGGCCCCGGTTTTCTCCCTGACTAATCTTCCAAGCCAGCGCATGCTCCGCCCGCCAGACCCAATGACCAGAATGTTCATGGAGCTACAATCATAACGGATGGAATTACCCGAGAGAGTCACACAGAGTCGCCTTTGGCGCGGTATAAAGCGCCCGGAATTTACTCAAATACTCGGCGAGCTTCGCCATTTAGCCGAGGCCTTGGCTGGTCAGGTTGAAAGAACCGTGCCAGAGTATACCGATCACTCGGTCAAACACATGGACAGTCTATGGGCGGTGGCCGATGAGATTCTCTCAGCAAGCGAGTCGGCAAAGCTAAATTCCGCTGAGGCATTCATACTGGGCTGCGGTTTCTATGTACACGATTTGGGCATGGCCCTTGCGTCAACGCCCGAAGGTGTGGCCCAGATTAGGGCCTCAGAGGAATACGTAGCGGTTCATGATCAACTCACGCGTTCGTACAAGCTTCGCGATCCCAGGGCTGATCAACTAGCGCTCCGAGCCGCTTGCCGCCAAATCCATGCGGAAAAGGTGTCCTCGCTAGTCTCCGAACCTCTACCAGGAGTGAAACGTTTCCTCATCGAAAATACCGAAGCCCGTGAGGCCTGGGGCTATTTAATTGCCGAAGTCGCTGCTAGCCATCATTGGAGCTTGGATAAAGTACATCGCGTGCTTGGTGCGCGCAACGCTGTACCCACAGCGTCCGGTGAATCGGTAGACGCCGGGTACTTGGCATGCCTGCTACGGGTGACGGATTATGCCCACATCAACCGTGAGAGAGCATCTAACCTCGCACGGGCGCTTAGATCCGAAATCGGATCGGACAGCGTTGTACATTGGGATGCTCAATCGCACATCACTGGACCCGCCCGGGAAAACGACTATCTGGTGTACGCGTGTACGGCCCCGATCGAGGACGTGGATGCGTGGTGGCTTTTCTACGATCTGGCGTCGGGCCTTGATGCAGAGATTCGTTCGGGTGCGCGAGTACCTTCGAGGACGAGCTATTTCGGCCGACCGGTTCTCACTGCAAGGCGTCATGGGGGTTGAAGTTCCAGAGGCGTTCACTAAATTTGTCTCACTCGGAGGGAACACCGCTCCCATCGATATCCGTGTACAGCCACATTCCATGGAGCGGGTGGTGGAGCTACTTGGGGGCAAACAGCTCTACGGATCCGATCAGCTCGCGCCGATCCGGGAGTTGATACAAAATGCTAGGGACGCCATAGTGCCGTTGAGCAAGCTAACGGCCGCGATCTCACATCCGGACAAATTACCGTGATTCTGGACGAAGTAGATGGGCACACGCAGCTCACTGTTCGCGATAACGGTGTGGGGATGTCGCGCGGCGTGGTTACTCGCCACCTGATCGGCGTCGGCTCTGACTTCTGGCATTCAGCAGAGTTTTACCGCGACTTCGGAAAGGCTCTTGATGCCGGATTTCGTCCGATTGGGCGCTTCGGTATCGGCTTTTTATCAGTCTTTATGCTGGGTGATCGGGTCGAAGTCAACACTGAAGCTGCCGGCAGCCCTCGGATCACACTGCATCTTCGAGGTCTTGGGCGCAGGGGTGAATTAAGTGAATCTACGCCAACCGGCAATATTGGCACCGAAGTTTGCATAACGCTTAAAGGTCTGATATCTGACCTCTTGCGTGACCTGGTATCCGTGGTGCGCGCGCGGGCTCCTATGCTCCGAGTTCCGATCACAGTGAGAACCCGTAGAGGAGGTAGCTTACTAAACGAACGGATCGAACCAGGCTGGTGGAAGCATATTGAAGACTCGGGGATGATTGACTTCGTAGATGCGTGGCAGGAAGTTGCGTTTAACGGCAGGGCAGCGACTGAGGAGGAACTCGAACAGAAGCATGGGCCCGACTTCTCATATTTCTACGAGAGGCAGCGTCTTCGTCTACCGGAAGCATCAGAGCTAAGTTCGTGGCCTGGCGTACGTCCGCAGTTCCTCGACGAATCGACTCGTCTTACGAGCCTCGGGGCTGACGTGAATTCAGGCTTGATTATATGCTCCCAGGGCATTGCAGCGAGCCGCGTGCACTTCGGGGACCTTGTCGGAATCATGGAGGCTGGTGAGCTGGAATTGACGGCGGCTCGCGCACCACTCTCGGCTTCCTATGGACGGTTGCACGCAATGCGTTACCCGGCACTCTACTCTTCGACTCTCGCCGAACGCGTCATGACGGTAATGCGACCGGCTGTTGTTACCAGACTAAACGACCTCGAACGCTGGGGCATGATTCCCGCGCGCCTCGGCCTTTTTCGGTTCCTCGCTCTCACCTACGGGGAGCCGGTCCTTCATGAGACGGCGCTTCGGTGGATACCGGTGATTGAACCGCCCGGCAATCTGATTCATCGGTCGAAACCTGAAGTGGTCGAACTGCTGCGAAGTCAGAAGCGCGTGCTATTTACCTTTGGAGCAAGTCCCGGCTCGGCTTACCAGAGCTCCGTTCCGCACGTGCCAGTACACGCTCTGCAATCGATGCTGCTCATTGCCAGTCGGCTCAAAGAGGTAGATATTGAATACTCGGTGAGACAGGAATTCGAGCGGCAAGGCATGAGTAATCCGATTCGGGGGACGCTCGAACATGTCATGGAACTAGGTCACCAGAAGTCGCCGTTGGTATTAGTAAACGTCCTTATAGGCATTCTCTCCGAGGCCTGGGATCTGAAAGCGGAATCGATTCGCAACTCAGAATGGTGTCTTGATTACAAAGGCGACGTTTTATGGGCCGACGTTCAGCGTGAACTTATTCGCTAGCGCACGAAATCGGGCCGACGGTCGCAAGGAGAAAACCCCGAGGCCAGACGGACAAAGCCCGGGGCCGACAAAACTCGGGAGGAACTCAGGACTGACCGCCGGTATCCTGCGGCGCCCCAGTCCTCTTCAACCTCTGATTATATGACCGGGCATCGCAACGCGAAAGGCTTGGCCATCCTGTTCGAAGGTCTTTTGAATTCGAGATGACGGAAAGGGCTGAAACGGGCAGTTGTCCCCGGTTTTGCCTTGGAACCCCTACCGATTGAAATACGGATCGCTCACCATCCGAACGAACGCCGCCTCCGCCGCCGGAGATGAACTGAAGCGCCAATCCCGTTCCTTGTTTATGTCGAACCAGATGAGACCCTTGATGAGCGGGAACTTGGTGCGCAGAGTGGGAATGATATCGTCAATCCACTTGCCCTTGTCCCCGCCAACTTCAGCCGACGCCATCTCTCCAATCATGATCGGCTTTTTCTTCGCCGCCAACAGCGGGTAGATCTCTCGGAACACCTGCTCGAAGCTCTGCCAGCCGCCGTTCTTCACACCCCAGTTGTACCCGTCGACTCCCGTCCAATCGACGTACGTATCGCCAGGATAATAGTCCATCGTCGTCCGATTCCCGCCGGGTGTGTCCGTGACGTTCGGACACCATACCCAAACCACGTTGCTAGCGCCCGCGGCCGCGAACAGGTCGTGAATGTGTCGATAAGCGGAAACGTACAAGGGAGCGTTATTGCCGCTCCATGCCTCATCGCCATTCATCTCGGCGGCGAAGTCGAGGAAGAATTTCTTGCCGAGCGCTTTGGAACCTTCGGCGCGCGCTTTGATGGTTGCATCGAGGCTTCCGTCGATAATCCTGGCGAAGTCGATGTGGTGGGGCTCCCAATTGACGAGAGGGATGCGCCCATCCGCTAGGTCCGCCTTGGTCACGCTGCCGGTCCAGTCGGCGTCCCACCGGTAGTACGTGAGGTGAACCGCGGGTGTCCGCCCGAGCTTCGCCGCCGTCTGGGCCAGGCTGCCGGCGCCGTAATACATCCCAAGCAACGCACCCGATGCGGGCTCGAGAATGGACGAATCGCCCGCTCCGTTTGCCGGCTTAGGAAATGATATTCCGTAAACAAGGATTGCGATACCCGCTAGGGCGGCTCCGCAAAGCACTCTCCTCATAGTGATGGCTCCTGTGGCGAGCTTCCGGCAGCGATTCTGCCCGTACAAAATTCAAATCGGCCAGAAATGCCCACCCATGGCGAAATCGATTTCACATTGTAGGGGAAGTCCCGAGGCCCAGGAACGACAACGAACCGGCATGCAGAAAATCACGCCGTCGCAAGCCATTCCAAAACTGCACCGGATTCAAGATTTTACCACCCGCCGCCGAACGGTGCGCTAAGAGCGCGTTGGTTATGGCGGCGGTCATGTTCACCTGGCGACCCGCATCCCTGTAGCGCGGGGCTACCGCGTCGTTTGCGGGAGACCCGCGGCTTTTCACAGTGATGAACGCGAACGGCCGCGGATCCTCGCACACTTCGCGTGGCCGTTCGCTACATCCGTCGACCAGCTCGGAATTAGCGCACCACCCGCCACAGACCCTGCAAGCCGCAGCCGAAAGGTATATATAGGTTGGATGCCGGATTCCGAGCCTGCGCCCAGAGCCGAATTCTATTGCCCGCAATGCGCCAAACCCGTCCGCGACCCCTTGGTGTGCGGCGACTGCCACGCCCTGATCTGCCGCGATTGCGGAACGCCGCTGGAAACCGTGGATGAGCTGGGGATCGGATGAAGGCGCGTGCCCTGCAACATCTCCGGCGAAAAGGAGGATGGCCGTGAACTGGACTCAGTTCTTGAAGGATGAGGTTGAAACCGCCTACGGAACGACCGCGCGGCTGCTCGACAAAGTGGATCCGAACAGCCTCAACTGGAAACCGCCAAGCGGCTCCAACTGGATGACCGTCGCTCAACTCATCAAACACATCAGCAACGCTTGTGGCGCCGGGTGCAAGGGATTCGTATCGGGCGATTGGGGTCTCCCGGCAGGCAAAGATTGGGAAGACTTGTCGCCGGAGGAAAACCTTCCGCCCGCCGAAAAGCTGCCTACAGTCGAAAGTATTGACGAGGCTAAGAGGCTACTTGCAGAGGACAAAGCTGTTGCTCTGCAGATGATCGACCGGGCTGGCGAGATCGACCTGGCGACTAGAGAAATGGCTGCCCCATGGGCTCCCGGTGTACCACTAGCGCTGGGCCGGCACCTCCTCCGGATGATCCAGCACCTCGATCGACACAAGAGTCAGCTCTTCTACTACCTGAAGCTTCAAGGGAAGGCCGTCGGCACCGCAGATCTATGGGGCTAGCCGCGATTGCGGAACACCGCTGAAACGGTGAATGAGCTGGGGATCGGGTGAAGTCTTCTCACTAGACGCCTAATTCGGGAGTGAACCAGTGAATTTGGAGACCTTGGCGGGCGTGACGTTGGCCGGATGCTGAATCCGCCGACCGGCCCAGGGAAACGCAATATACTTGGTGGTAATGAAGAGAATCTCGCTTTTGCCCGTCCCGTTCATTCTTCTGATCGGCGTCAGCCTAGCCGCCGACGCTCCGCCCCTGAAAGAAGGACTCTGGTCCATTCATTCTGTATCCACTGAGAAGCCCTCCGGCAAAAAGAGGGAAATCACGCGGTCGATCTGCCGCAGTCACGCCTATGATGACTACGTGCGAGAGAAGGCCAAAAAGATACCACCGACTTGCAAGACCGTTAGTGACAGCTCGTCGGCCGGAACAACCACGGTGGAAACCGAGTGCACCGTACAGGACACTGTAGTCCATGGTAAGACCACGACTACGATTGTCAGCGACACCGCTACGCGCACCGAGACGCACAGCACCTACACACCTCCACTGGCCGGCATGAGCGAATCGAACATGGTCATGGATCAGACGTACACCGGCGCGTGTCCGGCGGGTGTTGAGCCGGGCGATATGTTGACCCCCGACGGAAAGAAAGTCGCCTCCTGGAAACATTGAGTCCCGCCGCGCGGCAGTGTTTCAGTGGTTAAGCCGGTCCATGCCCGGCAATGGCGAAACCGTATCAGCGTTTCGATTTGAATGGTGGCCCCACATCGACAGCGAATGGAGTACTCATAATGAATAGACGCTTCCCTTCCCTAACGACTTTGGCGCGCGCGTCTCTATTCGCGCTTCTTGCTCTCCCGATTGCGGCCCAGAGTGTTGATCGGCTCGTCGGAAAGAACGTGTCCATCGCGCAGACCAGCTTTAACGGCCGGAGTGCGATCCAGGTGATAGCTAAGCCCGATGCCGAAAACGCCACATCGTACGCCCTCGTCAAGGACGTCTCTTTTCGTAACGGCGTGATCGAGGTGGATTTGGCCGGCCAACCGGCTGCTGGTGCGATTGCCGCCGCCCGCGGTTTCATTGGCATCGCGTTTCGCATCCAGGGCGACGGTCGCTACGAGTATATTTATCTCCGGCCCACGAACGGCCGTGCCGACGATCAGGTCAGGCGGAATCACTCCACCCAATACAGTTCGCATCCCGATTTTGACTACGCTCGATCGCGCCAGGAAGCTCCCGAAAAGTATGAGTCGTACGTCGATTTGCAGCCCGGTGTCTGGACCAAATACAAGATCGAGGTGGAAGGCCGCAAAGCGCGCCTCTACGTCCACGGTGCGGAGCAGCCTTGCCTCATCATCAATGATCTCAAGCTCGATCCGCGCGAAGGAGGAGTCGCATTGTGGGTCGGACCTGGCACCGAAGGTTATTTTTCCAATCTGAAGATTACTGCCAAATAGCCGCCCGCGCCCTTGCCCAGCCCGCCCGGGCGTATGCCAATGCCCCTAATGTACTTCCCTGCCCTGCACGCTAATCCGCTAACCTGAGTTGACATCCTACCTTCCAGTTTTGACACTGGGCGTCTCTCAAAATACTCGTGCTCATCGGCGAATCCGGCGAACTGCGGCCTCAAGTTCGACACCAGAACACCGCTTCGTCGCGATCAAAACTGCCCGCGGGTAGAACTCCGATGATCGTGTGTCGTTCACCGTCGAGCACCAAATCTCGTTTCAGAACGCTGGGATCTCCCGCGAATTGCGGTCGCCAGACCGCGTGGCTCAGCACCACCACTGGCGCTGCTCCCGGCTGATCTTCCCCTTGTGCCAAGGTCCGCCCAATCTGAGGCTTCACCCCGAACACTTGAAAATAATCAGCCGACACCAGCTTGCCGGAAACCCGCGCCGGATAGCCGTCAGTCGCCAATACGGCTTTGGTGGGCACTCGACCGACAACGCCTCGAAGATGTCGCTTTGGCGCTTCCAGTCCAGAAACGTGAGTGGTGCCGTTGCGCGTGGCCGGTGGGCCTTCCCATACCCTCACCACGCAGCTCCGGCGCAGGGAACGGAAGCGGTTTCAACAAGACCGCATCAACGATACTGAACATTGCCGTGTTGGCGCCGATGCCAAGGGCCAGCAAGCCGATTGTCACCGCGGCGACCCGGGATCCCGAGCTAACGAAGCCATCTCGTATCGTGCGTCTCTCAACGGGTTTTCCATCCACCGGGCGCTCCGTTGATCGCGGTAATCTTCCTTCATCTGCTCGATTCCTCCGAAACGACGGCAGGCCTCACGGCGAGCCTCTTCGGGCGACAGCCCGGCGGCGAGAGCATCGTGCTCGGCCATCTCCAGGTGGGCGAGGATTCCACCCTCCAGTTCCCCATCGAGACGCCGCTTGCGAACCAGTGCCAGCAACCCGCCCGCCGCGAATCGAAGCTTCACGACTCTGCCTCCAGGAACCGGGCTACCAGCGCCGTCGCCCTCTCCCAGTTCGCAACAGCGACACCGAGTTGCTTTTTTCCAGCCCTGGTCAGCGAATAGAACTTAACCTTGCGTGATGTTTCGGAAATTCCCCATTGCGTGCGAATCCAGCCTTGCTCTTCCAGGCGTATGAGCGCTGGATAAATCGACCCCTGGTTCAATCGCACAACGTTCTCCGCCACCTGCTCAATTCTCCTGGCGATGCGATAGCCGTGCATCGGCCCCATCGTGTCCAGTGTTTTAAGGATCAGCAAATCCAGGGTTCCGTAGGGAACTTCCGTTTTGAATTTAGACATGTTGACTGCCAACAGCTATCTATTACGCCTGACTACCGGTAGTCTGTCAACACGTACCCAAAATTGCCGCACTGCGTTTTTGACTGTTGCCGGTTATCTTTCCCGGCCAACTCACGCTGACTGTCGATGATGACGGGCCGGGATGTCCCGACCCCCTTTTCAATGAAAAGGGCATCGGACTCACCAACACCAGGAATCGCCTGAAGCGGCTTTATGGCGCCGAGGGCATGTTCCGGGTGGAGAACCGCGTTCCCCGAGGAGTGCCGGTGACCGTTACCCTGCCCTACCGCGTGAAGCGGCCGGAGGACGACGAATGAGCTTGAAGGTTCTGATCGTGGACGACGAACGGCTCGCCCGCGAGGGAATCAAACTGATGCTCAGCGCAGATTCTCTTGTGATCGAAGCCAGGAATGGACGTGAGGCGGTAGCGAGAATCCGCGAAGAGACCAACCGTCTGCGAGCGGCATCGGGGGATGAATCTACGCGGCGAATGCTGGCTGTCCTGGATGCGATCGCGAACCCGCCGCGGCATCTCTCGAGGCTGGCGATCCGATCGGGCGACAGGACAGTTTTCCTGACGATCGACGATGTGGAATGGATTGAAGCGGCGCAGAACTACGTCTGCGTGCACGCCGCTCAGACGAAACATTTGTTGCACGTGGCCATGAACGCCATCGAGAACTCACTCGATCCCAAGAGTTTTGTCCGCATCCATCGCTCTTACATCGTGAATCTCCAGCAAGTCAAGCGATTGTGCGCCCTGCCGCATGGACGATACATTTTGGAGCTGGCTTCCGGGGAGCAACTGCCATCCGGCCGGACTTATGGAGAGAAGATCCGGGTCTGTTTGCGAATCCATTCTGAGCCGCCGCACGTTGGTCCCTTACAAGACGGACCGCGAAGAAAATGCTCCGCGCTACAATCGTATCCAATGCAGGAAAAGTACGACATCTTGGTTGTCGGCGCCGGCCACGCCGGTTGCGAGGCCGCTCGCGCCTGCGCGCGAATGGGCCTCAAGACCGCCATGGTCACCATGAACCTCGATCTGATCGCGCAAATGTCCTGCAATCCCGCCATCGGCGGCATCGCCAAAGGCCATCTAGTTCGCGAAATTGACGCGCTCGGCGGCGTCATGGGCGAAGTGACCGACGCCGTTGGCATTCAGTTCCGCCTCCTCAACACGAGCCGCGGCCCCGCCGTCTGGTCGCCACGTGCGCAATGCGACAAGAAGATGTACCGCGTCAGGATGCGCGAAGTTCTCGAGCGCGAGCCGAATCTCCGTATCAAGCAGGCCGAAGTCGCCGAGCTCGTCATCGAGACAAATGGAGATCGGAGAGTTTCAGGTGTGAAGCTCCGTGATGGCCGCACCGTTAGTGCTGCCGCCGTCATCGTGACCACCGGCACTTTCCTGAACGGCCTCGCTCACGTCGGCGAGATGACCTACTCTTGCGGCCGCAACGGTGAGGCGCCTTCTCAATTATTGGGGAATCAACTGCGCACACTAGGTCTTCAATGGACTCGCCTGAAAACCGGCACCCCACCTCGCCTTGACGGCCGTACCATCGACTGGTCGCAGTTCGAGCCACAGCCCGGCGATCCCGAACCCACTCCGTTCTCGTTCCTGACGGAAAAGATCGATCGCCCCCAAGTCCCCTGCCACATCGGTCGTACCACCGAGGAAACCCGTCGCATATTGCGGGACAGTATTTCGCGTTCACCGCTTTATAGCGGGCAGATCGAGGGTATAGGCCCAAGATATTGCCCCTCGATCGAAGACAAGATCGTGAAATTCCCGGACAAGCCTACCCACCAGATCTTCCTGGAACCAGAGGGTTTAGATACTAACGAGGTCTACGTGAACGGCATGTCCACCAGCATGCCGATCGATGTCCAGGAGACGATGGTGGCCTCGATCCCTGGCCTCGAACATGCCGAGATGATCCGCCCTGGCTATGCGATTGAATACGATGCTATCGACCCCCGCGAGCTCCTCCATACCCTGGAAGTGAAGGCTGTGAAAGGACTTTTCCTCGCCGGTCAGATCAACGGCACCTCGGGTTATGAGGAAGCCGGATGCCAAGGCCTTATCGCCGGTATCAACGCCGGTTGCCAGATCGGTCGCCTCGATCCAGTTGTGATTTCACGCACAGACGGCTATACCGGCATCCTCATCGATGACCTCATCACCAAGGGCGCCGATGAGCCGTACCGTATGTTCACTTCTCGCGCAGAATTCCGCTTGCATCTCCGGATCGATAATGCCGACGAGCGCCTGACGCCCCTCGGTCGCCGCGTCGGATTGGTAAGCGAGCAGCGCTGGGATGTCTTCACCACCAAACAAGGTCAGAAGACGAGACTTCGGGAAGCTTTATCGCGCCATCAGAACGGCCAGTGGCTGAAGCGTCCGGAGTCGCGCATCGACGCTTTGCGTCCCTGGATCGTTGAATCCTTGGGTGATCAGCCCTCCAACGGCCTGTTGACTACACTGGAAACCGAAATCAAGTACGCCGGCTACATCACCCAACAGGAGCGCCAGATCGAGCGGCTAAAGAAATCCGAGGGCCGACGGATTCCAGATAATTTTGCTTTTCGCACAGTCCCCGGCCTATCGAGAGAGGTTGGCGAGAAGCTCGAAAAAGTGCAGCCAGCCACCATCGGCCAAGCCGCCCGTATTCCAGGTGTCACCCCTGCCGCCGTTGCCATCCTTGATGTATATCTGAGTATCGGACGTGTTTGCTGAAGCCCTTCGCAAGCAACTGCCACTTCTGCAAATTGAGCTGTCCGATAACCAAATATGCCAGCTGGAACAGCACTTCAACCTGCTGAATCGATGGAACAGGGTCATGAACCTCACCAGTATTGAGTACCTTGATGAGATGGTTCAGAGACACTATTGCGAGTCTCTTTTTCTCGGAAGATGCCTGCCTCAAGAAGCACTTAAGATCGTAGATGTGGGCTCTGGCCCCGGCTTTCCAG
>Ga0335081_10003117_pt1 | contig 26080 bp, 24 predicted proteins | sample Lox_Sample_35_FD_206713 | JGI IMG/M metagenome (GOLD analysis project Ga0335081, IMG submission 206713) | Soil microbial communities from Loxahatchee National Wildlife Refuge, Florida, United States - Lox_Sample_3.5 | ecosystem: Environmental > Terrestrial > Soil > Wetlands | place: USA...
TTGCCGCCGGTGACGGCACGGCTGAAGGCCGTGCCCTTTCAAAACACCTGTGAAATCAGTTCTACCTACGTCATTCCTGATCCGGGAATGTGCTGTCGTTCTTCCCGGATTTTCGTTGACTTGGCCTATTCGTGCTTCCATACTGGTCACGTTAGGGTAGGATCCGCCTGCACCCCGGCGCTCCTGCCCTTTCGTGTTTATGGAACGAAGGTTGTCAGTTGCCGGTTGCCCGCTGTCGGAAACAGCACTTCGTCTTCGGCCTCAATTTCGCATTGCAAGTCCGCAAGGTATTCAAAACACGCGGCCTGCGTCTACTGCTAACCTCATTGTTTGCAATAGGTTGCCGAGCTGCGTGCAAAGTATTCAGAAGACGGAGCTTAGCTCCTATCATAAGTGCTTTCAGCGGAATAACTTGAGAGTTCGCCTTTGTAAGCTGCTGTACGGCAAGACCTTATTTTTTAATTTTTTCTTCGAATGGAGCTCCCATGAGCGACACCACGGTTACACTTTGCCACCACACCAAAGCCAGCGGCGCGCGTTGCGGCTCGCCAGCGCTACGCGGAATGCGTTACTGCTTTTATCACTATGGCGCACGGCAATGTCTGCCGGTTCCTCGCGGCATGTTCGTCGAGCCGAGCCCGAAGCTTCCTGACGCGCCGCCGATGCATGACTTTCCCATCCCGTTTCTCGACGACCCGGCTGCGCTTCAGATCGGTTACATGCAGGCGCTGTACGGGATCACCAGCAAGCGGCTTGAGCTGAAACAGGCCAGGCTGGTTCTGACGGCGCTGGATGGTGCGCTCAGAAATCTGAAGCAGATGGAGGCATTCCTCGGCGCGTGCGCCAAAGGCAAGGCCAAGGCAGGCGCGAAGAAGCCTGCAGCCCAGCAATCGCGTGTGGGCAAGCGGGCCGCGAGGGTCTGAGTTATGCAGCGCGACGTGTCAGCGGATCGTCCTCGGGCAGGCTGTGAAGGCCAGTTCTACCTGGACCGCGGCGATACCGGGCCAGCGCAATCGGATAAGAATCAGCCCTTACTCCCGATAGTGCGCGCCCCCGTGCCGCACATCCGCACCTCTCACCCAGAAGATCACGTCTTCGGCAATATTCGTGGCGTGGTCGGCGATGCGTTCCAGATTACGCGCGATCAGCAGCACATCCAGCGCCTGGCGGGTGCACGAGGGCTCATCATGCATCTTCTGCACCAGCACCACAAACGACTCATCCTTCATGCGATCTACGATGCTGTCCATCTGCAGAACGGCCTCGGCCACCTCGGCCTTGCCGTCAAGGAACGATTCCAGAGCGCGCTGCACCATGGTGCTGACCGCATCGGCCATGCGCGGAATGTCAACCGGCAGCTGCACCTCGTCTTCACTGATGAGGTCAAGAACGCGCTCCGCGATGTTGACCGCCTGATCGCCGACGCGCTCCAGATCGGCATTGATCTTGAGCACCGCCAGAATGAAGCGCAGATCGATGGCCATGGGCTGCTGCATGGCCAACAGGTCCAGCGCCAGTTCATCGATCTCGCGCTCGGCTTCGTTGATGGCATTCTCGCCGGTCAGCACCAGCTGGCAGAACTTGCTGTCGCGGGAGCGGTAGGCCTCGGTCGCACGATCGATGGCCTGCTCCGCGAGGCCGCCCATGCGCAAGAGTTTTTCCTTCAGTTCGTCCAGTCCCTGCTGGAAGCGGCTGCGCATTTATCCAAACCTGCCTGTCACGTAGTCTTCCGTCCGCTTATCGGCGGGAGCGGTGAAAATCTTCTCGGTCTTGTCGAACTCGATGAGGCTGCCCATCAGGAAAAAGCCGGTCAGCTCGGCGACACGCGCCGCCTGCTGCATGTTATGGGTCACGATGACCACCGTGTAGTGCTGTTTCAGCTGAAAAATGAGTTCTTCGATCTTGCTGGTGGAGATGGGATCCAGCGCCGATGCCGGCTCATCCATCAGCAGCACCTCCGGCTCAACTGCCAGCGCCCGCGCGATGCACAGCCGCTGCTGCTGGCCGCCGGAAAGGCTGGCGCCCGATTTCTTGTGCAGATGGTCCTTCACTTCGTCCCACAGGGCAGCGAGCCTGAGCGACCGCTCTACCAGTTGATCCATCTGCCTGCGATTGCGAAAGCCGTTCAGCTTAAGCCCGGCAGCCACGTTGCCGTAGATCGACATGGTGGGAAACGGGTTCGGCTTCTGAAACACCATTCCGATGCGGCGCCGCACCTCGACCGGGTCCGCTCCGCTCCCGTACACATCCATTTCGCCGACCCGGACGGTGCCCTCGGCGCGCGCTTCGGGAATGGTCTCATGCATGCGGTTGAGACAGCGGACAAACGTGCTCTTGCCGCAACCCGACGGTCCGATCACCGCGGTCACGTGATTGGCGGGCATGGTCATGTCGATGGACTTCAACGACAGGTTCTTGCCGTACCAGGCGTTCAGTCCACGCACCTCGATTCCGACGCCCATGCCAGCTTACGCCGCTCCCTTCAGCCGTCCCCGGCTGGTGGTGATCCGCACTGCAGCAACCGAGCCCACAATCATGAGGATCAGAATCAGCGCCCCCGCCCACGCCTGCCTGTGCCACTCCTCGAAGGGCGAGATGGCATACACGAAGATTTGCAGCGGCAAGGCTGCCGTGGGCTGATTCGGATTCAGGTTCCAGAACTGGTTGCCGAATGCGGTAAACAGCAGCGGCGCGGTTTCGCCCGCCACCCGCGCGAACGCCAGCATGCAGCCGGTAATGACTCCAGCCGAAGCCGTGCGCAGCGTGATGGACAGCGTGGTACGCCATTTGGAGATGCCCAGGCCGAAGGCGGCCTCGCGCACCGCATTCGGTACCATCAGCAGCATTTCCTCGGTGGCACGAGCAACGGTGGGAATCATCATGATTCCCAGTGCTACGCCGCCGGAGAGAGCGGAGAAGTGTCTCTGCGGCACCACCACAAGCGAGTACGCGGCGATGCCGATCACGATGGAGGGAACGCCATTGAGCACGTCCGCCGTAAACCGTACCAGATCGCCAAAGCGGTTTCTGCCGTACTCGGCAAGGTAGATGCCCGAGCCAATCCCCAAGGGGATTCCGATGAGGCTGGAAATCAGCAGGATTATGCCGGAACCGACGATGGCATTCGCCATGCCGCCGCCGGCTTCGCCTACCGGCTTGGGCGTTTTGGTGAGAAAGTCCCAGTTGATGGCGCCCACGCCTTTGATGACCAGGTAAACGAAGATGGCTATCAGCGGAACCAGCACCAGGATCGACGTTGCCAGCGCAAAAAAGGTCGCGCCATGGTTGGCGAGACGGCGTCGCAGGCTTAGCGGCCGCAATGTGGACTGCGACGCCCTAAGCATTGGCCCTCGCTTGTCCCCCGGTGATGCTCCAGACCAGCAGGCGCGCCAGCGCATTCACGATGAGCGTGACCAGAAACAGCGCCAGGCCGATTTCCACCAGCGCGCTGAGATACAGATCGCCGGTGGCCTCGCTGAATTCATTGGCGATGACGCTGGCCATGGTGTAACCGGGCGCGAACAGCGATTTCACAATGTCGGGACGGTTGCCGATGACCATGGTCACGGCCATGGTTTCACCCAGCGCCCGTCCAAGGCCGAGGATGATGCCGCCCACGATGCCGATGCGCGCATTACGCAGCACGCCTGTGCGGATCATCTCCCAGCGCGTGGCGCCAAGCGCGAGCACCGCCTCGCGCTGGTTTTGCGGCACGGCCGTCAGTACTTCGCGCGTGATCGAGGCCACGATAGGCACGATCATGATGGCCAGAATGATTCCCGCGGCCAGCATTCCCAGACCGTACGCCGGGCCGGTAAACAGGCCCGTCCACCCAAAGCTTTTTGCCAGAAACGGTTCCACGTACTCGCGCAGCAGCGGCGCAAGTACGAAAATGGCCCAGAGTCCGTAGATGACGCTGGGAATGGCTGCCAGCAGTTCCACCAGAAAGGAAATGATGGCCCGCAGCGCCTGCGGACACATCTCCGTGATAAACACCGCAACCCCGACGGAGACCGGAACCGCCAGCAGCAACGCGATGAATGACGAGACCAGGGTGCCATAGACGAAAGGCAACGCTCCAAAGTCGCCGTTCACCGGATCCCAGTTGCGGCCATAGAAAAACCGCAAGCCAAACTGATGCAGCGAGAGCTGCGATTTTGCCACCAGTTCCCAGACTACCAGGACAACGATGGCGAATACGGAAATCGCGCTGAGCAGAATAATGTAGCGGAAAAAGCTGTCCGAAACCCGGCTACTGCGCGGATGAGACTGCCTGATCTTTTGTAGCGCGGCCGCCGGTTGTTGCTGCGGGCGCTCCGCCTCAATCCTGGCGAGTGAGGGAATGGAGGTCACAGGCTTGGGCAGATCTCCAAGAGGCTGTGGCGGGTTCATCGGGTTTACCCTACCAGAGAAGTGTTACAGACTCGTTACAGCAGCAACCGGCCGGTTCAGCCAGGCACACCAGTCACGGCGCGCCGATATTGCGCAGTGGATAGCTCTGCCCGGCCGGGTTGCCGCTCGTGACCAACCCGGTGATGGCTAATGGATTTCTTTGATTTTGGCGCGCTCCATGTCCGCTACCTGTTTCGGAAGCGGCGCATAGTCGAGTTGCGTAACCATGGGCTCGCCCTTGTCCAGCATCCACTCGAGGAAGCCCACCATCGCGCCTTTCCTGCTCTGGTCCTGCCACTGCACGGGAACCAGCAGGTAAGTGAAACTGGAAATGGGGTACGCATCCTTCCCCGAAGCGTCGGTGATCGAGATGCGGAAGTCGGCTGGCATGCTTTTGACCGACGCGGCCGCAGCGGTCGTCGATTGCAGGCTGGCCTTGACGAAGTTGCCGGCGGCATTCTTCACCGGGCCGAAGGTGATTTTGTTCTGCAGCGCGTAGATCAGTTCCACATAACCCACCGCGCCTGGCTGCTGGGCGACAACGCCGGCGACGCCCTCGTTGCCTTTGCCGCCCAATCCCACTGGCCACTTCACCGAGGTGTTCGAGCCGACCTGAGATTTCCATTCAGGACTGATCTTGGAAAGATAATCGGTCCACACGAAAGTCGTGCCACTGCCGTCAGAGCGGTGAACCACGACGATGTCCTTATCCGGCAGGTTCAGCCCCGGGTTTGCGCTGGTCAGCGCCTTGTCGTTCCATTTCGTGATTTTCCCCAGGTAGATGCCGGCCAGCGCCTCCGGCGTAAACTTGATCTCGCCCGAGACCCCCGGCAGGTTGTACGCCGGCACTACGCTTCCCAGCACCGTGGGAAACTGGATGATCGGTTTTCCCATTCCCTTGAGTTGCTCGTCGTTCAGGGGCATGTCGCTGGCGCCGAAATCCACGGTACCCGCCTGCAACTGGCGGATGCCGCCGCCGCTGCCGATACTCTGGTAATTGACCTCCACGTTCCCATGTTCCTTCTGGTACTCGCTGAACCACTTTGAGTAGATCGGGTAGGGGAATGTCGCCCCGGCGCCATTCAGCCTTGTCTGCGCCGAAACGCAGCCCGCCAGCACAGCGATGCACAGAAACATCCGGAGAGAGCGAATCACGTATTTTCCTCCTCAGATTTATAGCAGACTAGTCCATCGGCGGTTTTACGCCGGCTTTATTACAGTCCGGTTACATGAGGGTGAATTTCACATGAAGACAGGCATGCAACATCTGCCGCATCAGCTGAGTTCCACCCGCCGCTGCTCCAGTGCGCTCAGAAGTTCGGCGATGAGGACCTGCTCCCATATCTGCAGCCAGTTCAGGATGCCGCGGCCGCTTCTGTCGTACCCCTGCATTTCCGGCTCTGGCGCCACTGCATCGCCAACCCGGGAGGGACTCTCTGCTAGCATTCTTATTTGGATTCCCATGGATGGGCAGGCGGAAGTTAATGCTCCATGAAAATTCGCGCCGCTTTCTCCCGGCTACTTCGGGGTTTGCTGTCGGCGCTTCTGATCTTCGATGAACATCTGTTCCACCGGCCGGTCATAGCTGCGCAGCACATGTCTGACACTGTGTCCGCTCACCAGATGGCAGACTTCCTCGGCAAGGTTCTTGGCGTGATCGCCGGCGCGTTCCAGCGACTGCGTCATGAACAGCACATGGAAACTCTCCTGCCGGGGAGAGCCATCATGGTTTTCCAGATGCCGCAGGAAGATGAGGTTACGCAGACGGTCGAGCTCGGCGTCGGAGCGCAGCACGCTCAGCGCCCGGTTCAGGTCCCGCTGCCGGAAGGCGTCGTGAACATCGCCCAGCATCTTCTCCAGCCTGGACGCCATGACCGTCAGATCGCGGATGTCCTGCAGCTCGATCCGGCTGCCTACGGCAGATGCCCGGTTGCTGCAGTTCAGCAGCAGATCGCCGATGCGCTCCAGATCGATGATGAATTTCAGACAGGCAAGCAGCTGGCGGGCCTGCTCTGCGCCCACCTGGGTTACCACCGAAGTGACTCCCTGATCGATCAGCCGGTCAAGCGTGTCGAGTTCTCTCTCCCGCTCCCGTACGCCGTCCAGAACCGAAGCAACTCCGGTGGCAATGCCTTCCGCCACGATCCCCGCTGCCGTGGCTGCTACACGGCAGGCCTCCAGCGTTTGCTCCTGCAGTTGTGCACAGAGGGCGCCCGGGTCAGCAGGAGGGGCGCTGTCGGCGGAGCTCATTGGGTTTTCGGACACCTGTGCCATGTCTTGGAACAGCGGCCCTTCGGCGTTAGGGATGTCGCGGCTTTTATCCTAGCCAAGGCATGTAAATTTCCCATTAAACGGGGATTAACTTCCGCTTAATTCCACGGCAGGCATTGTCAGGCGGGCACCGCGACCGGCTGCCGCGGCAGGGTGAAATAGAAGGTTGAGCCGTGGTTCAATTCGCTCTCGGCGTGGATTGTGCCCGAGTGGGCGCGCACTACATGTTTGGCAATCGCCAGACCAAGCCCCGTTCCTCCCGACTCGCGCGAGCGCGCCTTGTCCACGCGATAGAAGCGCTCGAAAAGCCGGGGCAGGTGCTCGCTGGGAATGCCGGCGCCAAAGTCCCGGACGTAGAACTGCACGCCTTCCCCGGTTTCGCACGCCCCCACCAGGATCTTGCCGCCCTGATCGCCATACTTCAGTGCGTTGTCGATGAGGTTGGAAAGGACCTGGTGAATGGCATCGCGGTCCACCATCACCCCGGAGGAGGCCGTGTTCATCACCGAGAGTTCGACGCCGCGGCTGCCGGCTAATTCCTGAAAGGTCTGCACCGCGTCCTGGAGCAGCTCGCCGGGCATGGCCAACTGGAAGTTGAAGTTCTGTTCGCCGGATTCCACCCGCGCCAGCACCAGCAGGTCTTCCGTGAGCCGCGACATGCGCACGGCATTCTTGCGGATGACCTCCACGAATTCCCGCAGATTGGCGGGCAGGCTGCGGCTTTCCAGCAGGGTTTCGGAGTAGCCCTGGACGGAAGTCAGCGGCGTACGAAGTTCATGCGAGACGTTGGCGATGAAGTCGCGCCGCGTCTTTTCCACACGCTCGATCTCGGTCTGATCGTGCAGCACCGCAACCGCACCGCCGCCGGGCATGGGAGCAGCGGTAACGTCGAAGATGCGCCCGGAAAAGATTTTGGCAGCGCGGGCCACGGTCACGTCGCGCGTGGTCAGCGCATTCTGTACAGACGCCAGGATTTCCGGATCGCGCACCGACTGCACCAGCGGAGCGCCCAGCCGGACGGCGCCCGGGAGCAGCCGCTGCATACGCTGGTTGGCCCATAGCACCCGCTCATCCGGCGAGACTGCGATCACTGCTTCCTGCATGGAGTTGAGCAGCGTTTCCAGCGTCTGGCGGCTGTTCTCCAGCGCATGGAACCCGTCCTCCAGCTTGCGCGCGGTCTTGTCGAGCGCGGAAGCTACGTGGGCAATCTCGTCGCCCGACCCTTCCTGAATTCGCGCCGAAAGATCGCCGGCCGCGACACGCTCGGCAAAATCGGTGATCCGGAGCAATCGTCTGCCGATCGACTGGGTCGCTACAAAGGCGAGCAGAAGCGCCAGCAACGCGGCTACCGCCGAGCTTTCCAGCAGGTCCCGCCGGATCTGGCGATTGATGAGGCTGATCGCGCTCAGCGGATAGGCCATGCGCACCGCTCCCCCGCTGACGGGAACGGCCACGTACAGCAACTGCACTCCAAGCGTCCGGCTCAGCCGCGCCGAGCTTCCCAACCTGCCCTGCAGGGCAGCGACAAACTCCGGCCGGGAGCCGTGGTTCTCCATCTGTTCCGGATCGGCTTCGGAATCGGCCAGCACCTTGCCGCCCGAATCGATGACGGTAATGCGGGCCCCCGCGGCCGTGGCCGCTTCCCTGGTCATCTGGCCCAGCCCCCCGGCGGGAGCGTGCTCGACGCGCGAGGCGAACATCAGCGCCTTCTGGCGCAGCGATGTTTCAATCTCGCCGCGCACCATGTTCTCCCATGCCTTATGGACGAGCAGGTCGAGCGAGACCGTACACGCGGCTATGATCACAAGGGCCGCGAAAAACAGCTTGGCGAAGATGCGGCTCTTCACGGTAGGCAGCTCGTCACGACTTGGGAATTTCGAAGCGGTAGCCCGCCCCGCGCACCGTCTTCAGATAACGCGGCTCGTCGGGGTTGGCTTCGATTTTCTCACGGATGCGGCGCACATAAACATCCACCGAGCGCGGCGTCACGTAATGGGTGTCGCGCCACACGGCGTCGAGGAGCTGGTCGCGGGTAAACACCCGTCCGGGATGCCGCGCCAGATATTCCAGCAGGCGGAACTCGGTTGCGGTGGTCTGGGTCGGCTGCCCGCGCACTGTCAGGGCCATGGCGCCGCTGTCGATTTCGATGTCGCCGGCCTTCACCATGGCGGGCGCAAGCGGGCGCTCGAAGCGCCGCAGCACGGCACGCACCCGCGCCACCAGTTCGCGCGGGCTGAATGGCTTGGGGATGTAGTCGTCGGCGCCCATTTCCAGGCCGATGACACGGTCTGACTCGCTGGTCCTAGCCGTAAGAAAGATCACCGGAATCATGGCCAGCGCCGCAGTCTGGCGAATGCGCCGGCAAAGCTCCAGACCATCTCCGCCGGGTACCATGATGTCGAGCAGAAACAGCGATGGCTGCTGCTTTTCGGCTTCGGCGATTACGCCGGCGGTGGCGGCAAAGGTTCGCACCCCGTATCCGGCGCTTTCGAGGTGGTGACGAACGAGGCGTGCAATATCGCCGTCGTCTTCCACGGCGAAGATCGTCTGCTTCACGGCTGTATTGTAGCCGACGCCGGAGGATGAGCTGTCGTAGGCGGGAATCACGCCACAAGCTTACACGTGCGTCTGTTACAGGATGATTAAAGCCGGGACGCCGGGACCAGAAGAATCAGCGGGGCCAATTGTCCGGGTCGTCCTACTCTGTAGGACTTTAACGCCGGACGACGCCGACGATATCCCACAATGTGGGAAAAGGTGCCGGCACACGCGGGACTTAAGAAACAGCTTTCCGGCAGCTCGGGAAACCTCAGCGGCTGGCGTATGTGGACCAGCCGCGGGTGAGGTAGTCGGTCATGCTGAGCGAAAACATGATGAAAAGCCAGAAGAGCGCGGCTATCACGGTCACCATGGTCAGCTTCGTGCTGTACCGCAGATGCATGAAAAACAGCACTACCAGAGTACCCTTCAGGGTGGCGATGACCAGCGCCACCACGATGTTGAAGATGCCGAGATCGACGGAAGCTGCGAACACCGTCAGCCCGGTACAGATCATCAGCGTAATCCAGATGCCAACGTACAGACTCACGGGCACGATGTGCGCTTGCGGAGAGATATGCTCGTCTGTGGGTTTCATCGCTAGCCGCCATGCTTCTTGCTGATCAGATAGAGCAGCGGGAATAGGTAAATCCAGACCAGGTCCACGAAGTGCCAGTACAGCCCCACAATTTCCACCGGCGTGAAATAGGAGGGCGTAAACGCCCCTCCGAGGCCGGCGATCACGATCCAGCTGACGAGGATAACGCCGACCACCATGTGCAGGGCGTGCAGCCCGGTCATCGCCCAGTAGAGCGAAAAATAGATCTCGGTGTGCTGCGGATCGGTGGCCGGATGCGCGGGATCGCCGGTTTCGAAGTGGAAGTTCGGGCCGGGAAATTCGTGGCTGGTCCAGTGCTCGTGATATTCCACCGCCTTGATGCCGAGAAAGCCCAGACCGAAAAGAATGGTGATCAGCAGCAGGACGACCATCAGTCTGGATTTGCCTGTCTGGGCCGCGCGGACCCCCAGCGCCATGGTCAGCGAGCTGCAGATGAGCACGGCGGTATTGGTCGCGCCCAGCCAGATATTCATCTTCTGGCTGCCTTCGACGAACGCCTGATAATAGGAGGAGCGGTACACCAGATACGCGCAGAAGAGCCCGCCGAAGAACATGATTTCCGTCAGCAGGAACATCCACATGCCGAAGGTGGAGGTTTCCTGCTGCTGCTCCATGTCGGCGAAGTGGTGCTGCAGCGCGTGTTCCGCGATCTGGATATCGCTACTGGCCAACGCTGACCTCCTCTTGCGGCTGGTGCTCGTAATCGTAGGCTTCCCAGGTGACGACCGGCGTCTCGTCAAAGTTGTGCGTGGGTGGCGGAGAAGCCGTCATCCACTCCAGACCGACCGCGTTCCAGGGATTGGGCGGCGACAGTTCGCCATAGCGCAGCGACCACAGGAAGTAAATCATGGGCAGCACATAGCCGACCGCCAGAATCGAGGCCCCCGCGGTGGAGAGCACGTTCAGCACCTGAAACTCCGGCGGATACGCGTGATAGCGGCGCGGCATGCCCATGTACCCGAGGATGAACTGCGGGAAGAAAGTGGTATTGAAGCCGACAAAGACCAGCAGCGCCGACAGCTTTGCCCACGCTTCGGGATACAGCCGGCCGGTAATCTTCGGCCACCAGAAGTGCAGCCCGGCCATGTAAGCCATCACCATGCCGCCCACCATCACGTAATGGAAGTGGGCAATTACAAAATAGGTGTCGTGTACGTGCACGTCCAGGCCCAGCGAGGCCAGAAACACGCCGGTCAGCCCGCCGATCGTGAACAGGCCGATGAACCCGAACGCGTACAGCATCGGTGTCTCGTATCGTATGGAGCCCTTGTACATGGTCGCGGTCCAGTTGAAGACTTTCACGGCGGAGGGAATCGCAACCAGATAGCTGAGCAGGGAGAACACCAGCGCGGCATAGACCGAAATCCCGGCGACAAACATGTGGTGCGCCCAGACCAGGAAACCGAGCACCGCGATGGCGATGGAGGCCAGAGCCACGAATTCATAGCCGAAGACGCGCTTGCGCGAGAAGCAGGTTACGATCTCGCTGATCACGCCCATGCCCGGCAGGATCATGATGTACACCGCCGGATGCGAATAGAACCAGAAGAGGTGCTGGAACAGCAGCGGATCGCCGCCGAGCTGCGGGTTGAAGATGCCGATGTTGAAGGCGCGCTCCAGCGCCACCAGCAGCAGCGTGATGGCGATGACCGGCGTGCCCAGCACCATGATGAGCGCGGCGGCGTAGTTCGACCAGCAGAACAGCGGCAGCCTGCGCCACGTCATCCCGGGCGCCCGCATGCGATGAATGGTGACGATGAAGTTCAGTCCCGTAAGAATCGACGAGAATCCGGTGATGAAAATGCCGATGGCCACGCCGATCACGTGGGTGTTGGAGTAAGTGGTGCTGAAGGGGGTGTAGAAGGTCCAGCCGGTGTCAACGCCGCCGGTCACCATGGAGACCAGGGCGGTGATGGCGCCCGCCATGTAGAGATACCAGCTCAGCAGGTTCACGCGGGGGAAAGCAAGGTCCTTGGCGCCGACCATCAGGGGAATGACGAAGTTGCCGATGACCGCCGGCACCGACGGGATCAGGAAAAAGAAGACCATGATGATCCCGTGCATGCTGAACAGCTTGTTGTAGGTATCGGACGAGACCAGATCGCCGGCCGGGGTCAGCAATTCCAGGCGGATGAGCATGGCGAAGAACCCGCCGATCCAGAACATGAATGTGATCGAGACGAGGTAAAGCATCGCGATGCGCTTGTGGTCGGTCGTGAACAGCCACGACTTGATGCCGTAATTGGAATTCAGGTAGTTCTCGCGCTCGACGGTCTGTACCGCGGTTGCCATGTCCATCACCTTTTGGGTCTAGCACCTGCCAGGTTCGCCATTTCCGCTTTTGAAGGGGCACGCCTTGAGGCGTGCCGTTAATGCCAACCTAATCCCCCGGCTTTAGCCGCTGGGGGACAGCCGCCCTCAGGAACTCAAGACAACCCAGTCGATCATTCTTCCCGGGTTGGCTTCGTATCTGGGTCACGACTTCAATCGTGCCCCTTCAAAGCCTCAACCTTTCACCCTTCACTGCACGTTCGACGACTCGGGCACCGGCGGACGATTGCTTACCGGCTCGCCCTGCTGCGGTTGCGCCAGCGACTTGACGTAGGCCACCAGCGCCATCAGACTTTCTTCCGAAACCTGCCCCTGGAAGCTGGGCATGATCGGCCTGAAGCCGGCCACAATCTTGGCGCCGGGATTCAGGATCGACTCACGAACATAATTCTCGTCGGCGACCACGGTGCGGCCATCGTCCAGCAGCACCGGCTTGCCGAACACGCCGACCAGGTTGGGGCCACGTCCCTGCGTGTCGAAGCGGTGACAGGTGGAGCAGCCCAACTGCTGGAAGAGCTGCTGGCCATTGGACGCCAGCGAACCCGACGCGCCGCCGCCGCTCAGCCAGGCCTGAAAGGCGGCCGGCTCCATCACGATGACCTCGCCAACCATGCCGGAGTGCTGCGTGCCGCAATATTGCGAACAGAAAAGGTAGTAGGTGCCGGGCTTGGTCGGACGAAACCACGTCGTCGTATAGCGCCCCGGCAGCACATCAGCTTTCACCCGGAACGCGGGCACGAAAAAGCTGTGGATCACGTCCTGCGAGCTCATCACCATCTTGACGTCGCGGCCGATGGGCACGTGCAGCTGGTTGATCTCGCGCTGCCCGGTTTCATGCTCGAACTTCCACATCCACTGCTTGCCGACGGCGTAAATCTCCATCGATCCTTTCGGCGGTCGCGCCTCCTGGAAGTAAATCAGCGAACCCCACGCGAAGAAGATCATGCAGATGCCGAGCGGGATGAGCGTCCAGGCGAGCTCCAGTGGAAGAGAGCCTTCGATCTGCTCCGCATGCGGATGCGCCGAGCGCCGGTACTTGACGGCGAAGACAAAAATCACCACGAAGATCAGCGTGATGAAGAACAGCGACACTCCGATCAGAAGGAAATAAAGTCCGTCCACCTGCCATGCCAGTGCCGAGGCACGCTCAGGAAAAAGCGGAAAGTTCTTGAACATTTCCATCAGGCCCGTCCCGCTCCCGATTTGTCCACCCCGGCGCGCGTCGGGGATCCTGGTTTGTCCACCCCACCGCGCGCAACCCCGGCGCGCGTCGGGGACCCCGGCTTCTCGCGGCGGAACATCACGATGAGAAATCCGCCGAGAATCAGCATGGTGGCAGCTCCCGCCAGACGAATGACGTTGGTGATCACCGCGCCGTATCGCCCGGTCTTCGGGTTGTAGTGATAGCAGTACAGCAGCACCTGGTCCACGATGTTTCCTATGTTGCCGCGCGATGCCTCAATCAGGCCCAGGCGAATGTCCTTGGGCGAGAATTCAACCCCGTAGTAGTATTGGGCAATCTTGCCGGCCGGCGTCGCGATCACGATGCCGGTCGCATGAATGAACTGTTTTGTCTCCGGATCGCGGCGGTAGTGGAAGCCGACCGCCTCGGCCAGTTGTCGGATCTGCGGCTGCTGTCCGGTGAGGAAGTGCCACCCCGAGCCATCGGTCTTCGGGTCGAGGTGCTCGTTCATGCGCGCGATGTAGGTTTTCTTCGCCGCTGCCGCGTCTTTCGGCGTCTCGTCGGGATTGAAGCTGACGGAGACAATCTGGTATTCCTTGCCCGGCGTGAACTTCAGCAGGCTGAGCGCGCTGGCTTCTCCCGCCAGTTCCTCGCCGCACAGCATGGGGCAGGTGTAGTACACCAGGTTCAGGATGACAGGGCGGCCATCGTGGAAGTAGTCACCCAGCCTAACGGTCTGGCCGCTTTCGTCCCTGAACTGCAGCTCCAGGGGCAGCGGTTGATTGAGCCGCTGGTCGATGCCAATATTCGCCAGGTCCGGTGGCTTGACCTGCGAGGCGGGCTGGATGCTTCTGTCCCCGAAAGAAGAGGGCGCCTGGGCAACCGCGAAGGTCGCCAGGGCCAGCAATGCGAGTTGTAGGGCAATACGTTTCACCACAATTCCAATCAACCTGTCACCGCTGTTTCCGCTCGCCAGCGGAGGCTTTTCCCGGCCTGGCGTTCACGCTTCCCGGCGGCAGCGGTCCGGGTACTTCGTTAAGAATCTTCGGATTCCCGGCGGCCGTCTGGGTATTGATCTCCGGCGGCGCGCTGGGACGCGTTGGCAGTCCGCGCTGCTCGATCAGCTTCATCGCCAGCGAAATCGGGATGTGCACCGCGCCGCTGGGATCGGTAAACGGCTGCCCGGGATTCAGCAGCTTCTGCTCCGATTGCACGAAGTTCTGCATCTCGCCTGCGTCATTCGACTGCAAGCGCGGCTGGGGAAACACCGACAGATTCACCATCGGGGTATTCTGCAGAATCGAGCCCTGCTGGTTTTCCTTCGTTGCCCGCTGGGGATTGAATATCGCGCTCTCCGTCCCCTGCGGAAACAGGGCCTCGCTGCGCGCCATGAACCGGAACATTCCCCACAGCACCAGCTCGATAAAGACCCCGGCAATGAACAGCCCGATAAGGAACAGCAGAATGCCGCGCGCGCTGAGGTCGGCGCGCTCGTAATCGACCTGCGGATTGCGCAAAGGATCGAAGTTGGTGTGATCAGTGGCCATGTCCCGCTCTCTGGTGCAGGAAATTTGGCACCTGCGGCTCATACAGCGGCAACAGCGGCCGCTTGCGGAAGTTGTAGAAGAAGGTTGCCAGCCACAGCCCCCCCAGCCCGATAGGCGCCGCCAGATACCAGATGCTGAACAGCTTCGCGTCGGGGAAGTTCGGCACCACGTACCAGTAGACATCCACCATGCGCATGAACATCAGCAGAATGGCGATTCCGATCAGGCGACGGCCGGCACGCTTGCGCTCGCGCGAAAGCAGCAGGGCAAAGGGCAGCGCGAAGTGCAGCAGCACGATGCCGATGATGATGTATCCCCACGCACCACGGATACGCTGCAGATACCAGCTGATCTCGTCGGGCAGGTTGCCGGACCAGATGATGAGCCACTGCGAAAAGGAGAAATAGGCGAACAGCATCACGAAGGCCAGCGTCAGCTTGCCCAGATCGTGAAACTGCGGCGGCTTGATGATCTCGCGATAGGGGCTGTAGCGGGTCAGCACCGTCAGCATGATGATGCTGAAGCAGAGCGCCGAGAGTCCCTGGCCGGCGAGGAAGATGAGACCGTAAATGGTGGAGCCCCAGTGCGGATCGAGCGACATCACCCAATCCACCGCGGCAAAGGAAGTGGTCAGCGCAAACAGCACCAGTCCCACCCCGCTGAGCCCCTGGAATCGCGGATAGGTCCCCGGCGGTATGGGAGCATCCTGGCGGTCACCCCGCCGGCAAAGCTCATAGGTCAGCAGTCCCCAGATGAGGAAATAAAAGATCCAGCGGAAGATCCACTTGCCCTGGCTGAGATACCAGTAGTTCTCATGCGTCATCGAGGGATCGCTCATCCACGCATAAATATGAGTACGCAGGATGAGGATAGGCAGGAACAGGACGAACATCAGCGGCAGACATTTGGCCGCGGCCTCCAGCACGCGACGAATACTCAGTCCCCAGAAGCCGCCGGAGAGATACTGCACCATCAGCAACGCCATGCAGCCGATCGTCAGGCCGGTCCAGAACATGTAGGCGATGACATAGCCGCGCAGGAAGTCCCTCAGGTCCAGCGCCGCCGCAATGACGCAAAACACCACTCCGGCGAGACCGACCAGCAGTGCGCGGTTCTGCCAGCGCGGGGTGGCGGCGGGCACGGCGACATCGCCGGGGCGAAGATCTACGCTCTGGCTGCTCATTTCTTCTGTTCGCCTCCCCTGGCCGGGGCCGTCTGAGGCGCAGGCGGCGTCGAGGCGGCGGTTGTCGCGCCTTGCGTGTCATAGGGAGGCATCACGATCACTCCCGGCGGCGGCGCGCTGGCGATCTGTGTGCCCGCAGGAACATCCGCCTCGGTGGCGTGCTGGCTCAACTGCAGAGCACGGATGTAGGCGGCGATCGCCCAGCGATCTGCGGGTGAAACCTGCTGCGAGTAGTCGGGCATGGCGCCAAAGCCGTTGGTCATCACGTCGAAGAAGTAGCCGATGGGAGCTTTCCGCAGGCGGTCGATGTGATAGGACGGTGGACGCTTGTAGCCGCGCTGCACCACCATGCCGTTGCCGTCGCCAATCTGGGAATGACACGGCGAACAATAGATGTTGAAGCGCTGCTGTCCGCGGGCCATGACCTCCGGTGTCACCGGAAATGGCAGGTAATCGCCGTCATTGCTGCCAATCTTGCCGGTATAGAAATAGGTATCGGCGTCCAGATGTCCGCGGGCGACGGTGCCGGCGATGATCGGGCGCTCCGAGCGCCGGTCGGCATAGAAGTCGCTGGCGACCAGCGGGCGCTGGTAGGGCATGTTCTGCATGTCTTCCCGGCAGCCCGCCAGCAGGAGGAGGCAAACAGCGGCGAGGAAGCCCGCAATCATCCGCATTGAAAGCTGCTTTGTATCAGGGCACGACTTTAGTCGTGCCGATAGAAGCTCGTTTTCAAGGCTTCGTTCGGCGCGGCCATCGTGCACGTACGTGCCGCAGATTTGTTCTGCCCGGTTAATGCGGCACCTCCGAGACGGAAAGCGGCTTCATGCTTTGCAGAAACTCGTGCGTAGCAATCAGGTCGAACTGCGGATCGGCGGCTTCCACGCAGAGAAAAAAGCGGTCGCGGGTGACGGCCGAGAAACGATCGACATTGAAGAGCGGATGGTGCGGCATGGGCAGGCCGTTAAGCGCGAACATGCCGAAGACACCTGCCAGGCCGCCGAACAGCACGGTCATCTCAAAGGTGGGTACGATGAAAGCCGGCCAGGAATGCCACGGCCTGCCGCCGATATTCAGCGGGTAGGAGATGCAGTTGATCCAGTACATCAGGCCATATATTCCGCACCCTCCGAGCAGCCCGCCGACCAGCACCACCAGCGGCACGCGCGTCTTATGGAAACCAAGCGCCTCGCTGGCTTCCTCGATGGGAAACGGGCTGTAGGCATCCATTTTGCGGTAACCCATGGCATAGGCCGCCCGGGTCGCCCTGACCAGATCGCTGGAGTTGTCGAATTCGGCCATCAGGCCGTAGATGGCAGGCGCCAGAGGCTGTTTCATTCGGCTCGCACCTCCGATTCCGGCAGGAGCTGCCGCATTTCAAAGATCGAGATCGACGGCATGATGCGGATGAACAGAAACATGGCCGCGCTGAAGAATCCGATGGTGCCCAGGAAGACTGCCCAGTCCCAGCGCGTGCCCACGTAATGTCCCCACGAGGACGGCAGGAAGTCGCGGGTCAGGCTGGTGATTACGATGACAAAACGCTCCAGCCACATGCCGATCAGGATGTCCAGCGAGATGAAGAAGAGAAACGGGACGTTGGAGCGCAGCTTGGGGATCCACAGAAGCTGCGGCAGCGCGATGTTGCAGAGGATGAGCGACCAGTACATCGCCGAATACGGGCCGAACCAGCGGTTCTGCAGCATGAAGCGCTCGTACGTGGAGCCGCTGTACATCCCGATAAAGGTCTCGAAGAAGTAGCCGTAGGCCACAATCAGTCCGGTAGCCAGCATCACCTTGGCCGAGTTCTGCAGGTGGCGCATGGTGATCAGCGCTTCCAGGTGGTAGTACTTGCGGATGGGAATGGCGATGACCAGAACCATCGCGAAGCCGGAATAGATAGCGCCGGCAACGAAGTAGGGCGGGAAGATGGTCGTATGCCAGCCTGGCACGATGGCGATGGCAAAGTCGAAGCTGACGACGGTGTGTACCGAGAGCACCAGCGGCGTCGCCAGTCCCGCCAGCAGCAGGTACAGCGATTCATATCGCTTCCAGTGCCGCGCCGAACCGCGCCAGCCCATGGCGAAGATGCCGTAGACCTTCTTCGTGATCGGATGCCGCGCCTTTTCGCGCATGGTGGCGAAATCCGGCACCAGGCCGACATACCAGAACACCGCGGAGATGGTCGCGTAGGTCGAGACGGCAAAGACGTCCCAGATCAGCGGGCTGCGGAACTGCGGCCACACCCCCATGCTGGCGGGATACGGGAACAACCAGTACGCCAGCCACGGGCGGCCAAGATGGAGGATGGGGAACATGCCGGCGCAGGCCACGGCGAACAGCGTCATGGCTTCGGCGAAACGGTTGATGGAATTTCGCCATGTCTGCTTCAGCAGCAGCAGAATGGCCGAGATCAGCGTGCCGGCGTGACCGATACCGATCCACCACACGAAGTTGACGATGGCGAAGCCCCAGGCCACCGGGATCTCGATGCCCCAGATGCCGACGCCGCGGAAGAACAGGTAGGTCACCGCGATCAGCAGCACCATCACGAAGAAGCCGGCGATGAGAAAACCGCCCAGCCAGCCCAGCCCGATGGGGCGCGTCAGCACGGAATCGGCGATGGTGTCAGTGACCGTGCCGTAGGTCTGTCCCGGCAACATCACCGGCGGCTCATCGGGCCACGGCACGTCCTGGAGAAGCGTTTTTTCTTCTGGTCCCTGCTGCATCGCTAACTGGACTCCGAAGTTCCGAGTTCGGGATTAGGGTTCTGCACGACCGCCAGGTAAGAAGTGCGCGGCCGCGTATTCAGGTCTTCCAGCAGGTGATAGTTGCGTTGCTGCCGGGCGAGCTTCGTCACCCGGCTGTTGGGATCGTTGAGATCGCCGAAGACAATCGCTCCCGCGGGACAGGCCTGCTGGCAGGCGGTAACGACTTCCCCGTCGCGCACCTGGCGGTTCTCGCGCTCGGCGTTGATGCGCCCATGCGCGATCCGCTGGATGCAGTAGGTGCACTTCTCCATCACGCCGCGGCTGCGTACGCTGACCTCGGGATTGCGCATCATCTTGTACTGCGGCGTGCTCCAGTCCTGCCACAGCAGGAAGTTGAAGCGGCGCACTTTGTAGGGGCAGTTGTTGGAGCAGTAGCGCGTTCCCACGCAGCGGTTGTAAATCATGTCGTTCAGGCCTTCGGTGCTGTGCACCGTGGCGCCCACTGGGCAAACCACCTCGCAGGGCGCGTTCTCGCACTGCTGGCAGGGGATGGGCTGGTAGTACATGGCGGGATTTTCCGTGCCGCCCTCGTAGTACACATCCACGCGCAGCCACTGCATCTGGCGGCCGCGCATCGTCTGCTCCTTGCCAACCACGGGAATGTTGTTCTCCGCCTGGCAGGCGACGATGCACGTCTTGCATCCGATGCACGAGTTCATGTCGATGGTCATGCCCCACTTCAGCTCGGTGTACTGGTAGTTGGGGTAGAGCGTCATCTCCGGCGGAGGCGACTCGATGTTCTCGTGCGCGAAATCGGGGTTCCTGATGAAGTCTTCCAGCGTCGCCTTGCGGATGACGTGCCGGCCGTAGAGATCGTCAGACTTGCCCGGTGGCAGATCGGAAAAATCGATGTACTGGAAGCCCTGGGGATGAGCGAAGGGATATCCGAAGCCGACTTTCCTGATCTTCGTTTCCGCATACCAGGGCGCGTCGCTGCTGCGCAGCCTGTAGCCGCTGAAGCCGACACCCGCGCCCACATTGCCGCATTTGGTGCGGCCGTAGCCCAGAAACACGGTGATGGAGTTATCGGGATGTCCGGGCTGCGGCCAGATGGGCCCGTTGACCTTGCGCCCGTTGACCTCGATCTCGACGATATCTCCCGTCACCAGTCCGGAATGCTTCGCCTGGTTGGGACTGATGAGAACCGCGTTGTCCCAGCAGAGATTCGTGATGGGCTGGGGAGTCTCCTGCAACCAGGCGTTGTTCGCCCTGCTGCCGTCGTAGATCAGCGGATCGCGGCGGAAGATTATCTCCATGGCGTCGGGATTGACCCGCTTCGTCTGGGGAATCTCGCCGCCCTTCGCCGCCACGGTTCTTGCCGGCAGCGCGGTGTTGGGGATGAAGCCGTCATTCAGCACCTTGCGCCATGCAGCACCGAAATCGGCGTCCTTGATCTGCCCCTGCCAGTACTTGCGAACGAGGTCGTAGCCCGCGGTCTCCAACGAGCCGATCAGCGAGAAGATGAATTCATACTCGCTCTTGCCGTTATAAAGAGGAGCAATGAGGGGCTGGATGATGGACGCCGTGCCGTCAAACGAGCGCGTGTCGCCCCACTCCTCCAGATAATGCGTCCCGTTGATGTGCCAGTGGACCAGTTCGGTGGTCTCGTTGTTGTAGAGACTGTGGTGCACACGCAGCGGCACACGATTCATGGCCTCGGCGAAGCCGAAGTCCACCGGCGCATCGTAAACCGGGTTGCTGCCCATGATGAGCAGCAGATCAACCTTGCCGTCGCTCATGTCGCCGGCCAGCTCCTTGAGCGCGGCGGTCTGGTCCTGCGGTTTGGCCTCGACCGGAGCGGTGTAGATGACGGTGTTGCCATTGGCGCCCAGCGCCTGATTCATCGCGTGGGCCAGCGCATGCACCGCCGGCGGCTGATTGTCGCCCGGGATGACGACGGCAGCTCCCCGGTGCGCCTGCAGGTCCTTCACCGCGGCGGCGACGAACTTCTGCTGCTCCGGCCTGAGATTTCCACTCGCTCCGCCAGCGGCGCCCACTCCGGCAGCGATGGCGCGGGCCAGCGACTCCACTTCGGAGGCGCGCACCGGCAGGCGATGGTCGGCCTTGCCGCTGGTGTTGGTTGGCGTGCTCTGGATGGAGTAGAAGCGCGACATCTTTTCCCTGAGATCGGGATTGCGCCGGGTCGCGAACTGGCGGGCGTAATAGAGGAATCCGGGATAGCCGCTGGAGAGAAAATCGCCGTCGAGCGAGAGAATGATGTCGGCCTTCTCCAGGTTATAGCGCGTCTCGATGTACTGCCCGAAGGCCGCCTGCGATCCCGCGCGAACGTTGTCGCGATTCACCGGCTCCCACTGCACCCACTTCGATTCCGGAAAGGCGGCCTGCACCTGCTCCATCAGCGACGCCATGGTGGGCGAGCTTGTCGGACGGCTCAGAATACGCAGGCCGGCGCCTTTGATCGCCTTCTGGGAATTCAGCGCGCCCTTCAGCGCGATGGCGTAGTCGCTCCACGTGTTCAGCTCGCCGAGATAAGTGATGGTCTGCGCGCGGTCCGGGTCATACATGTCAAGGATGGACGCCTGCATGAAGACGTCGCTTCCGCCCAGGCCGGCGGGATGCTCCGGATTGCCCTCGATCTTGGTTGGCCGCCCCTCATGGCTTTCCACCAGCACCGGCAGGGCATAGGCCCCGAACGGCATCGCGCTGGCAAAGAACAGCGGATTGCCCGGCACAACTTCGTTCGGCTGCCGCACGTAGGGAACAATGGGCTCCAGCGGCTGCTTGACGCAGGCCGACAGCCCCGCCAGCGCCATGGAGGCGGTCATCAGCTTCAGGAAGTCGCGGCGGGAAGCGCCCTCGGGCCACACCGAGGCCTGGCGCGGGAACTCGCGGTGCAGCATCTCGTAGAAGCCTTCGCTCTGCGCCAGCTCTTCCAGACTCCGCCAGTACTGCGGACCGCTTTTGGCGCGCGACAGCTTCTCGCGCGCTTCGGCCAGCTCCATCTTGCCGGGACAAACCGCCTCGGATTTCCTCTGACCCTCTTTGTCCATCTTCCCGAAAGTTCCTAACGGTGGCACGTACTGCAACTGGTTATGCCTTCCACGCTGCGGACGTTGTAGCGATGCTTCAGTTCGCTGCCCAGGGCGATCTGGTCGGTGAAGACCTTGCCGTCGGCCAGGGTCACCGGGTGGTCGTGACTGGGCTGCTGGTATGCCATGTTGAATACCTCCGCGCGCGGGCGCAGCATCTTCTCCGGTGCGCGGTGGCAGTTCAGGCACCACTCCATGCGCAGCGAATAGGCCTCGTACATCAGCGGCATCTTGTCCACCGGGCCGTGGCAGCTCGCGCAGCCCACGCCCTTGTTGATATGAATGCTGTGATCGAAATAGACATAGTCGGGGAGGTAATTCACCCGCGTCCACATCAGCGATTTGCCGGTGCGATAGCTTTCCCTGACCGGCTCCAGAATGGGAGCGTTGGTCCAGATCTGCGAGTGGCAGTTCATGCAGGTCTTGGTGGGAGGAATGCCGGCGAAGCTGGAGTTCTCCACCGAGGTATGGCAGTAGCGGCAGTCGATGCCGTCGCCTTCGGCATGGTGCTGATGGCTGAAGGGGACGGGCTGCATCTCGGCCACTCCCTGGTAGGTGGCATAGGGAGAGCGCTGGATTTCTAGTCCGGCCCACAGCACCACCGACACGACCACCACCACCCCGATGATCGAAAGCCGCGCAATTGTATTCGCACTACGATGGAAGATCTGGGCCATTTAGCTGAAGCTTTCCATGCTGGGTTCAGGTCCCGGCTACCCATCGGGACCCAGGTTGGTGCGGTACGGCGGCCTGCCACAGCCCGGTGTGATGTGCATCACCCAAGCGTGTGATTATAACAACGGCGCTCGCATTTGTCGCAAGTGAGGGGCGGCAGGCTTCGCGGCGCAAAAATCATTCCGCGTCAGCGGCAGCGCGGAAAGCTGCGAAATGTCCGCGTCGCCGCGCAGCCCGAGGCAGATTTCAATTGCGTGTCGCAGAGAATGAATGTACGTCAATTTACGTCGAACCTGGCCCTGCTAACCGCTGGTTATGGCCCTCCTGAACGTCGGCAGCAGGGCGATCGCCAGCAGGTAGGCTACGGCGCCGCAGGCCAGCGTCGCCGTCAATCCGAACTGGATGGCAACCACGATCGCCAGCACGGAGCCGAGTACGCTGGAGGCCGCATTCATGGCCCACGCCCATTCGACCGTGCCGCGATCATCGTCCTGGCCTGCCTGCGGGGCCCCCAACAAGTCCCGCATCTGGACTTGTCGGGGTGCTTGGGGTGAAAGTGCGCGCAAACCGCTGGGAAAGGGCATACCCATGGCGAAGCCGGGCGGAACAATGAGGATTGCGCTGAGCAGCAGCTTGGCGGCGAACGGCAGGCCGATCGAGGCTTCCAGCAGGTGCGGCAGCGCAAGCACATAAAACGTCAGCGCACCCACAATGAACGCCAGGGCCAGCAACACGCGCGCCGGCTCGCGGAGCCACCGCCGCGAGGTCAGGCTCCCCGCGCCGCTGGAGAGCAGCATAAGGAAGACCACCACCGTCAGCGCATACGTGGGATAGCCGAGAAAGAGAACGAAGCGCTGGATCAGGGCAATCTCCACCATGATGTAGCCCAGCCCCACGGCGACGAAGTACAGCACGCGAAGACTGCGGCCAGAGCGCGTTTCCCGAGAGAGAGCCAGCGGCAGCACCAGAAACGCAACCACGGCCGCGACCGACACCAGGAGCACGATCCCGAGGATCGCGATGCCGAGATTGACCTTCCAGTCGATGCCGCCCTCATCCGAGCCGCGAAATACCTGCTCCGGCTTCAGGGTGAAGAAAAAGAACGGCGCGTTGTCGGTGACCGGAGCGACATTGTAGGCGTACGACGCCGAGAAGGCGCGCGCATCCTGGCCGCGAATCAGTTGCGCGAAGGCGGGATGCGCCATGCCCGGCCGCTCAGCGGTGGCGGGCAGATAGAGCACGTGCAGGTTGAGATTGGCGTCCTGGCCGGGGGTGGGTTGACCGGGGCCCCCAGCGAGCACCGGGTTTGTGCTCGCCGGGGTGGGCTGGATGTGATCGAGCACGGCCTTCTGTTCTTCCAGGGTGAACGGCGACTTCTTCGCCAGCACCACCACGGGGCGGCCATCGCTGTCCAGCGGGCCATCGCTGACCACGATGAAATTCTGCGTGCTGTCGCGTATGCCCATCTGCCGCAGCGCTTCCATTGCCTGCGAGACCACCCGCAGGGCCTCGCGCGGCTGGGCAAACTCCCAGCGGGTGATGGCGATCATGCCGTCGGGCCTGAGATGGTCGAAGTACTCGCGGAAGGCCTCGACGGTGTAGAGATTGTTTTCGCTCAGGGCGAATGCGCCGGCGGCGGTGGACGCCCATGTGTCCACCAGGGTCATCTCCACCACGTCGTAGCGGTCGCTGCTGTTGCGCACGAACGAGCGTCCGTCGCTGACGTGCATGTGCACCTCGGGAAGCTGGTAGAGATGCCAGGTGTAGTCGGCGAAGCGGCCGCGCATGATGTTATTGGCGATGATGGCGTTGATTTCGATGCCGGTGACGTTGGTGCTGCCATTGGCGACAGCGCGCAGTACATCCACGCCACCGCCAGGCCCGATGATGGCGTAGTCGCCACGCGGGCGCAGCACGTTGGGCAGCGAGGCGGCCGCGGACATCAGGTTGCGCCGGTAGTCGTCGCTCCAGTGATGCGGGTCGGTGTTCATCAGGAAACTCTGCGCGTCGGCATCGATCACGATCGCCTTCGCCGCTCCCTGATCGTCAACCTCCACGCGCGAAATGGCATTCCAGCGGGCGTACAGCGGCGGAGCGCGCCTTTGCCCCTTGGCGTAGACGATGTCGACGAGCCTGTCGTGGTAGTTGGCTGCGATGAGCAGCAGCAGCGCTCCGCCGATGACGGCTGGCAGAACAAGGTAGTGCCGGGGCAGGATTAGGTAGTGCGGGGCTTCAGCCCCGCCTTCAGGCGCGTTGTAATTTTTCCGCGCGGGCTTTAGCCCGCCGGACCAGACCACTCCCGCGCCGGCGACCACAACTCCGGCCAACAGAACCGTGTTCGGGCCACCGAGAAAGTTCAGCAGCGGCACCAGCGCCAGGCAGGCCAGCGACCCGCCCAGCAGATCTGCGCCGTAGAGCTGCGTGATGCGCGCCGGATGGCGGGCGAAAACCATGGAGAACAAAAGCCCGGTAACGAAGAACGGCACCGCCGACGCCAGATACAGCACCGTCAGCCGCCAGAAGTTGGGCCAATCCAGACGCAGGGAGACGGCCGTATGCAGCACGATCTCCAGCACCGCGAAGATAAAACAGGCGTTGGCGGCACAAAGAGCGGCGCCCAGTTGCGCCATCGACCACCGCGCCAGCCATGCCCGCCGGATGTGCGCGAAGACAGCGCCCGCGCCCAATCCCAGCAGGGCGATGGAAATCGCCAGAAATGCGAAATGGTAGAAGAGCACCACCGAGAACAGCCGCGTCAGTGCAAGCTCCAGCAGCAGAGCGGAAAAGCTCATCAGGGCCACCGCGACGGGCGCGCCCGAAGCGGAAACCCGGGCAGCGGCTGCCGCGGAGACAGGTGCTTCCGTGGCATCAATCATGGACGCCTGAGATTACTACGAAAGCCTGCGGCATTCGATGAGCAACTCTGTGTGGGGAAACGCAGATTGTCCACGGGAGCAGCTCGGCCCGCAGGATTCTTGCGCGCGCGGCGCAGATGGGTGCGAGGCGATGCGCGTGCGCTGGTTGAGCTGCAAATGAAATTCAGCCAGACCTCAGGCCCGGGTGTTGGTAGAGGCCGATCACGTTACCGCCGGGGTCGCGGAAGCGGGCGGTGATTTCGGGCGCACCCGGGCCGATGGGCTGCACGATCTCGCCGCCGGCGCCCACCACCGCGTCCACCGTCGCGGCCACGCTGTCCACCATGATGTAAATCAGAAGGCCGGGCTGCGCGGCGGGCGGGAGCCCGAGCACCCAGGTGCCGCTCACTTCGCCCACGCCGTCGTCGAACGCGATGCTGCCGTCACCGCGCTTGCGGATGTTCCAGCCGAAGACGCGCTGGTAGAACTCGCTCGAGCGCGCGATGTCGGTAGCAGGCGTCTCGATGTAGCAGATCTTGCCGTTGGCGAAGGTGGGGGGCATGCGGTCGCTCCTCGGAACAGGCCTGTCAGTGTAACCACGTTGCATTGCATTGGCAACCGCGATGGCATGTTTTTCTGTCCTTCTCGCACAGCCGGCCACAGTGTCA
>Ga0335081_10003118_pt1 | contig 26074 bp, 25 predicted proteins | sample Lox_Sample_35_FD_206713 | JGI IMG/M metagenome (GOLD analysis project Ga0335081, IMG submission 206713) | Soil microbial communities from Loxahatchee National Wildlife Refuge, Florida, United States - Lox_Sample_3.5 | ecosystem: Environmental > Terrestrial > Soil > Wetlands | place: USA...
GCGGGCATGGCGGTCATACCAAGCGAGCAGCGCGTGCGGATCGATCTGCGGTGTGGAGTCTCGTCCCTGTCCTCGGCCTGTTCGCTTCCCCCTTGCACCAGCTGTTCCCTCCCCCGCTTGCGGGGGTGGTTTAGGGAGGGGGCTATGTTTTCCAGCGCGCGTATCCCGCTTGCCCCCTCCCGGCTCGCTTCTCTCGCCGACCTCCCCCGCAAGCGGGGGAGGTGAAGAGAGCTTGCGGCGCGCATCTGGCATTTTTGAAACTGCGTTCTTTCCGGATGGCTTGTTCACTGCTACGCTCATGCCGCCGACCTTGGCACAAGCCGCCCCTGCATGAGCAAGCCTTCGCGCAGTTTTCCCCGCCCGCTTGCCGAGCTAACCGCCAACGCCTTGAGCGGTCCGCTCAAGGCGCAAGGCTTCGCCTCCGCCGAGATCATCGCGCGCTGGGACACCATCGTCGGTTCCGAGATCGCCGCCCACAGCGAGCCGCTCAAGATCAATTGGCCGCGCGCTATGGGCGAGGAGCCGCCCGAACCGGCGACCTTGGTACTGCGGGTGGAAGGGCCGGCGGCGGTCGAGATCCAGCACCAGTCGGGCGTGATCCTGGAACGGGTCAACCGCTTCTTCGGCTGGCCGGCGATCGGGCGGCTTTCGCTGCGCCAGGCTCCGCTGCGTCGCCACGCGCCGCCCGCGCCGCCGGCGCCGCCCGATCCGGTCGAGACCGCGCGCATCGCGGCAAGCCTACCGGAAATAAAGGATGACAATTTGAAGACGGCGCTCGCCCGCCTGGGCGCGGCGGTCAAGCGAAAGTGACGGTGGCTCGCCATTGCCACAACCTCGCTATCCGGCTAGGCAGAGGCCCGTCCGCGGGGGCTAACGCCGAGGAGCTTTAAGTTGCCGATCAATCGCCGCGAGTTTTGCCAAGGCGCAGCCACCACCATCATGTTCGCCGCCGCCTTCGGCGCGTCCCTGCTGCCGTCGTTCCCGGCGCAGGCGCAGGAGGCGGTGCCAATTCCCGAGTTGATGGGGCCGCAGGCGCTTCCGGACTTCGCCTTGGGCGAAGCCCAGGCGCCGGTCACCATCATCGAATATGCCTCGATGACCTGCCCGCACTGCGCGCATTTCGACGAAAATACCTTCCCAGAGCTCAAGAAGCGCTACATCGATGCCGGCAAGGTCCGCTACGTTTTGCGCGAGTTCCCCCTCGATCCTCTCGCCGCCGCCGGTTTTATGCTGGCGCGCTGCGCCGGCGACCCAGGCGGCGACGGCACCGGCAACAAGGACCCGAGCAAGTACTACGCCATGGTCGATACGCTGTTCCGCCAACAGGACGTATGGGTGAAGGAGAAACCGATTCCGCCTCTGCTCGCCATCGCCAAGCAGGCGGGCTTCACCGAGGAGAGCTTTAACGCCTGCCTCGCGAATCAGAAGCTGCTCGATGACATCCAAAAAGAGCGCCAAACCGCGATCGACAAATTCAAAGTGCACTCGACGCCGACTTTTTTTATCAACGGCAAAACCTATGCCGGCGCCATGACGATCGATGAAATGGCGAAGATCATCGACCCGCAACTAGCTGGAAAATAACGACTTTTTGGCGCCGCTCGACTCGGGTTCTGCCCTAATTTCGCCGCTACCGGTCCCGAAAGGTCTGGAAAACGGCGCCGGCCGGCAACGTGGCAGTTGCCCAAGCGGGCCCGGCGATTCATTCTCCCGCGCGATGCGGCACTTAGGAATTCCTGGCCGGGCCGTTCCCGGAAGGGACGACGACTCTCAATGCAAAAGCCAACGGGTATCAAAGTCCGAGTGCGCTTCCACATTGGGCAGCGCGCGACAAGAATGGCATGAGGCCTGACGCATGAAGCTCACGCGGCTGCGGCTGCTCGGTTTCAAATCGTTCGTCGAGCCGACGGATTTCCTGATCGAGCCGGGACTGACCGGCGTGGTCGGGCCGAATGGCTGCGGCAAATCCAACTTGGTTGAAGCGCTGCGCTGGGTGATGGGCGAATCCTCGTTCAAGTCCATGCGCGCCGCCTCGATGGACGAGGTGATCTTCTCCGGCTCGACCAACCGCCCGGGGCGCAACAATGCCGAGGTGGCGATGCTGGTCGACAATGCCGACCGCTCGGCGCCGGCCGCCTTCAACGACGACGACAGGCTGGAGATCGCCCGCCGCATCGAGCGCGAAGCCGGCTCCACCTACCGCATCAACGGCAAGGAGGTGCGGGCGCGCGATGTGCAGATCCTGTTCGCCGACGCTTCGACCGGCGCGCGCTCGCCGGCCCTGGTGCATCAGGGCCGCATCGGCGAGATCATCCAGGCCAAGCCCGAGCAACGCCGCCGGGTGCTGGAAGAGGCCGCCGGCATTTCCGGCCTGCATGCCCGCCGTCACGAGGCCGAGCTGCGGCTGAAAGCGGCGGAAACCAATCTACTGCGGGTCGAAGACGTGATCGGCCAGTTGGCCGCCCAGATCGATGGGCTGAAAAAGCAGGCCCGCCAGGCGATCCGCTACCGCACCGTTTCGGCGCAAGTGCGCAAGGCCGAGGCCACGCTCTATCACCTGCGCTGGACCACCGCTTCCGGCGAGGTCGATGCCTCCGAGCGCGCCAAGGACATTTGCCTGCGCGAAGTCGCCGACCGCACCGCCGCACAGACCGCCGCTGCCACTCGCCAGACCGAGGCGCAAGCCGCACTACCCGAGCTGCGCGAGGCGGAGGCGCGCGCCGGCGCCGCGCTGCACCGGCTCAATGTCGCCCTGCAAGACCTCGACCGCGAGGAGGCGCGCGCTAAAGACCGTATGGCCGAGCTCGATTTGCGGCTCAAGCAATTCGCCGCCGATATCGAGCGCGAGCAGCGGCTGTCGGCCGACGCGGAAACCGCGCTGGCGCGGCTGGCCACGGAGGAAGAAGCCATCCGCGCCGAAGCGGCCGAAAGCGCCGGCCGCCGCAGCGGCGTCGATGAGCGCGTCGCCGCCGCCGATGCCGAACTCAATGCGGCCGAGAAGATATTCAGCGAGCTGACCACAGCGCTGGCTGACCTCTCCGCGCAGCGCAACATGCACGAGAACGCCGCGCGCGAGCAGACCGAGCGCATCGCAAAGATCGCAGGCGAGATCGAGGCCATCGAGCGCGAGCTTGCCACGCTGCACGGCGACACCAGCGGCGCAGTCTCCGGCGCGCACGCAGCGCTCACCGAAGCGGAAGCGGCCGCTGTTGCCGCCGAGGCCGCCCATAACGTCAAGCGCGCCGAATTCGAGGCCGCGCGCAACGCCGTAGCCGAATCGGAAAAGCGCGTGCAGCGGCTGGAAACCGAGGCCAAGACGCTCGCCAAGATGCTGGCGCTGGAGACCCGCAGCCTGTGGCCGCCTGTGACCGACCATATCGCCGTCGAGAAGGGCTACGAGAAAGCCTTGGGCGCGGCACTCGGCGACGATCTCGACGCGCCGGTCGATCCCTCGGCGCCCATGCACTGGAGCGAGGTCAAGGCGGACGCTTCCGACCCGGCGCTGCCCGCGGGCGCCGAGCCGCTCGCGCGATTCGTGCAGGGGCCCTCGCAGCTTGCCCGCCGCCTTGCCCAGATCGGCGTGGTCGAGCGCGCAGCCGGCGAACAATTGGCGGCCACGCTGAAAGTCGGCCAGCGCCTGGTGTCGCGCGAAGGCGATCTTTGGCGGTGGGACGGTTTCGTTGCCGCCGCGCACGCGCCGACCGGCGCCGCCCGGCGCCTTGCTCAGCGCAGTCGCTTTGGCGAGATCGAGGCCGAACTGGCGAGCGAGCGCGCCGAGGTCGAAGAGGCGCGGCGGACACTCGCCACGGCGCAAGCGGCGTTCGAGAGCGCCGGCCAGGCGGAGACCGATAGCCGCACGCGCGAGCGCGATCTCAACCGCCAGGCCGCGCGCCTCTCCGCGCTGGCCGAAGCGCGCGCCCGCCTGAGCGCCAGCCGCGACGAAGCAAGCGCCGCCAAGCTGGAGGCCGAGCGCGCGCTGAGCGCGCTGGCGCCCGCCGCCGACCTGGAAGGCAAGCTCGCCCAAGTGCGCGAGGACATTGCGGGCAAGCGCTCACGCCTCGCCCAGGTGCGCGCCGAGCAGCAGGCGATCGTGCGCGAGGCGGAGATGGCCGACCGGCGCCTTGCCACGCTCTCCTCCGACAAGGCGCAATGGAGCGAGCGGCTCGACGGCGCCCGCAATCAGATCGCCACGCTGGACGCCCGCATCGCAGAAGCGACGCGCGACCGCGCCGAGCTCGAAAACGCGCCGCGGCTCTTTGCGGAGAAACGTCAAAGTCTGATCAGCGAAGTGCAGACCGCCGAGGCTGAACGGCGCGCCTGTGCCGATCGCTTGCAGGAAGCCGAAAACGCGCTGGCCGAGGCCGACCGTAACGCCCGCGCCGCGCTCGAAGCCGCAAGCGCTGCGCGCGAGGAATTGGCGCGCGCCGAGGAGCGTTTCGAGGGCGCCAAGCGCAGGCTTGCCGACATTGGCCGCGAAATCCACGACATGCTGGAGATCGAGCCCTCCGCCGTCGCCGCGCTGGCCGAGATCGAGGAAGGCGAAGCCCTGCCCGAACTGGCCGAGGTCGAGGAGAAGCTCGAGCGGCTGCGGCGCGAGCGCGAGCGCCTGGGCGCGGTCAACCTGCGCGCCGAGGAAGAGCTGCGCGAGGTCGAAACCCAACACGCGTCGCTCACCACCGAACGCGACGATCTGGTCGCGGCTATCAGCAAGCTGCGCCAGGGCATCCAGAGCCTCAACCGCGAGGCGCGCGAGCGCCTGCTCGCCTCGTTCGAGCAGGTCAACCGCCACTTCCAGCACCTGTTCACCCAGCTGTTCGGCGGCGGCACCGCGGAATTGCAGTTGATCGAGAGCGAGGACCCGCTGGAGGCCGGCCTCGAAATCATGGCCAAGCCGCCGGGCAAGAAGCCATCCACCCTGTCACTGCTGTCCGGCGGCGAACAGGCCTTGACCGCGCTGGCGCTGATCTTCGCCGTGTTCCTCACCAATCCGGCGCCGATCTGCGTGCTGGACGAGGTGGACGCCCCGCTCGACGATCACAACGTGGAGCGTTTCTGCGACCTGCTCGACGAGATGACCAATTCGACCGACACGCGCTTCGTGATCATCACCCACAACCCCATCACCATGGCCCGCATGAACCGCCTCTTCGGCGTCACCATGGCCGAACGCGGGGTGTCGCAACTGGTGTCGGTCGATCTGGAAGCTGCGGTGCGGTTTAGGGAAGCGGGCTAAGCCGCCTCGCTCGTACCCAGCCCAATCGTTTCCACTAGGCGCGGCTCGCCGTCGAGCCAAGCCTCGCGGGTGCGCCATACGTGTTGCTGCCCGCAGGCCGGGCAGTGCATGTGCGCCCGCAGGTTGGGCAGCTTGTGAAAGACACTTGGCTCGGTCTCGATCGCGGTCGAAACCGCATGGCCGGTATTAGGGCACCTAATCATCACAGAGCTCATAGGGCGCTCCGATAGGTAGCCGTCCCGCTTATAAAGTATACGGAACCTTGCGATCATGTCGGAGGTAAGACCAGGCGACCAGTTTGTGGATAACGTCTCGGTGATTGCAATTCGACCAGGAACCAACAGCGCAGGTCAGCGTTAAGCCCCCGTGACTTTCAGTCGGGCGGCTCCCCCCTTACCCCCCGAATAGCCGTCTGGCGAAAAGACCCCAAGCGTTGCTTGGGGTCTTTTTTTGTGTGGCGACGGGTCTTTGGCCGAACCCGACCGCGGTTTTCCGCGACTATGGGGGCCGACGCCTCGGCCGACCGGCCGGCTTGCCGTTGGCGGCGCCTATCCCATCTAGGATAGGCTTGTTCCCGTCCCTCCCCTGTCAGGAGCAGCCAATGTCCATTACCGCCTGGGTCATCCTTGGCGTCATCGTCGTGATCGTCCTTTGGGTGATCATGATTTACAACGGCCTGGTCGCCATGCGGCAGCGGGTCAACCAAGCCTTCGCCGACATCGACGTCCAGCTCAAGCAGCGCCATGACCTGATCCCCAACCTGGTCGAGACGGTCAAAGGCTACGCCGCCCACGAACGCGGGACGCTCGAGGCGGTCATCCAAGCGCGCAACGCGGCCATTGCGGCGCCCGGGGTCGAGCAGAAGGTGCAGGCCGAGAACATGCTCACCGGGGCGCTACGGCAGTTGTTCGCGCTGTCGGAAAACTACCCGAACCTGAAAGCCAATGCGAACTTCCAGCAACTGCAGGCCAACCTATCGGACATCGAGAACAAACTCGCCGCCTCGCGCCGCTTCTTCAACAGCGCGGTGCAGGAATACAATACCGGCATCCAGCAGTTCCCGGCTGCGATGCTGGCTGGCCCGTTCGGCTTCCAGCCGCATCCGTTCTTCGATCTCGGCGAAACCCGTGCGCAGTTGGAGCAGGCGCCGAGCGTGAAATTCTAGTTCGCGTCATTCCGGGGCGCGGGCGAACTCCCGCGAACCGGAATCCAGAAACAGACGCTGAACTTTCATCTGGATTCCGGGTCCGGCTCTCCGGGTCGTCCCGGAGTGACGGAAACCGAACATGGCCGCCTACGGTCTCTACACGCATATCCAATCCAACAGGCGCCGCTCGATCGCGCTGCTGATCGGGCTGTTCGTCCTCGTCTATGTGCTGGTGTTTGCGGGCGCGCTGTTGGCGGAAGCACTCACAGTCGAGGCACCGCTCGACTACCTGATCCGCGCCGCGACATACGATCTCATCAAGGCGTTTCCCTTCGCCACCGCAGGCGCCATCGTCTGGATACTGATCGCCTACTGGTTTCACCAGTCGATGATCGACGCCGTGGTCGGCGCCCGCCCGGTCGACCGCCGCGAAGAGCCGCGGCTCTACAATATCCTGGAGAACCTGTGCATCTCGCGCGGCATTCCCATGCCGACCCTGCGCATCGCCGATGACGACGCCCTCAACGCCTTCGCCACCGGCCTCAACCAAAAGCAATACTCGATCACGGTGACGCGCGGCCTGATGAACGCGCTCAATGACCAGGAGCTCGAGGCCGTGCTCGGGCACGAGCTGACCCATATCCGCAACGGCGACGTGCGCATGATGGTGATCGCGGTGGTGATCGCCGGCGTGATCTCGTTTTTCGGCGAGTTGATCTTCCGCCTGTTCTTTCAGAGCGCCTTTTATGGCGGCTTCGGCCGCCGCCGCCGTGGCGGCGACGGCGAGCGCAAGGGCGGCGCCGGCATCGCCATCATCATCGCCATTGCGCTGATCGTGGTCGCCTGGCTGCTCTCGGTCGTGATCCGCTTCGCGCTGTCGCGCCAGCGCGAATATCTCGCCGACGCCGGCTCCGTCGAACTGACTAAGAACCCCGACGCCATGATTTCGGCGCTGCGCAAAATCGAAAACCGCGGCGAGCTGCACGCCGCCACCTCGGCGGTGATGGAAATGTGCGTCGACAATCCGCGCGAGGGCTTTGCCGATATTTTCGCCACCCATCCGTCTGTCGACGACCGCGTGGCCGCGCTGGTGAAATACGCGGGCGGTCACGATCCTGGTCCGCTGGCGCTGGAGGCGCCGGAGCAGCAGGCGCAGATTGCCGATCGATCAAGCGACGAAGGTCCTTGGGGCGAGCCGCAGCGGGAGGCGCCGCAAGAAGGGCCGTGGGGACAGGAGCCCGGTCCTGCGCCATCGGGCCCGCCCGGCCCGTGGGGGCCGCATCGGCCTTAGTGCCCCGCAAACGAAATCAGCGTGCGCACCGGCACGTCGAGCTTGCGCAAGCGCGCGGCGCCGCCGAGGTCGGGTAGATCGATGACGAAGCAGGCGGCGAGCACCTGCGCACCGAGCTGGCGCAAAAGCTTCACTGCCGCCTCCGCGGTGCCGCCAGTTGCGATGAGGTCATCGACCAACACAACGCGCTCGCCTTCGACCAGGGCGTCGGCATGCATCTCCACCGTGTCCTCGCCATATTCCAGTGCGTAGGACACGCTCACCCGTTTCGACGGCAGCTTGCCCTTCTTGCGGATTGGCACGAAGCCGGCCGACACCTGGTGCGCCACTGCCCCGCCCAGGATAAAGCCGCGCGCCTCGATGCCGGCCACCTTGTCGATCTTCATGCCGGCCCAGGGCTGCACCAACTCGTCGACCGCGCGGCGGAAGGCGCGCGCATTGCCGAGCAGCGTGGTGATGTCGCGGAAGATGATGCCGGCCTTGGGATAGTCCGGAATCGAGCGGATGGCGTCGCGCAGGTCGGTGTCGATGTCGGTCATAGGGTCTCGCGGGTTGCCGGCAGTGCGGATTTCATAGCCACGAATGGCGCCAATTGCCACCGGGGCTGCTCGGGCCGATTCGCTGACGATTTCACCGGTTTCCGAGCACCCTGCCCGCCACCGCGTCGAGTTTCCTGATCAGCGCGGGATCGCGCGCCTCCGGCGCGGTGATCAGGGCGGTGTCGAGCGCGCGGTCGGAGCCGATCGGACACGGCTCGTGCTCGGCGGGAAAATCGCGCGCCAGCCGTGCCACCAGCCGCTTGGCGCGGTCGGCGTTGTCCATCAGCACGGCGATGATCTGCTGCACGGTGACGGCGTCATGGTCGGGATGCCAGCAATCGAAGTCGGTCACCATGGCGACTGTCGCGTAGCAGATCTCGGCCTCGCGCGCGAGCTTGGCCTCCGGCATGTTGGTCATGCCGATGACCGAATAGCCGAGCTGTTTGTAGGTCATGCTTTCGGCGTAGGTCGAGAACTGCGGACCTTCCATGCAGACATAGGTGCCGCCGATATGCGGCTCGACGCCTTCGAGCAGCGCCGCTTCCGCGATGCGCGCACGCAGGCGCGGCGAGATCGGGTGCGCCATCGAGACATGCGCCACGAGGCCCTTGCCGAAGAACGAGCTCTCGCGCTTGTAGGTGCGGTCGACGAACTGATCGACCAGCACGAAGGTGCCCGGCGGCAACTCCTCCTTGAACGAGCCGCAAGCCGACAGCGAAACAAGGTCGGTGACGCCCACGCGTTTCAGCACGTCGATATTGGCGCGGTAGTTGATGTCGGAAGGCGACAGCCGGTGGCCCTTGTCGTGGCGGGACAGGAAAACGACCGGCAGGCCTGCGATCGCTCCGATGCGCAGCGCCGCCGAAGGCTCGCCCCATGGGCTTTTCACCCGCTGCTCGCGTACGTTCTCAAGGCCCGGCAAGTCGTAGATACCCGAGCCGCCGATGATGCCGAGGACTGCTTTGGTCATGCTATCTCCTCGATGGACCCGAAATATGAAGGGCCCCGAACGGGGCCCTTTTTATTGCAAGGCTGCGACCGCCTCAAATCGTCGTCTTCTTCGGATCCTGCCCATGCACAATCTCGCGCGGCTTTTCCACCTCGTGCCAGACTTTCTTCTTGGTGAAGTACAAAAGTCCGGAGAGCACGATCAGGTAGACGATGACTTGGAAGCCGATGCGCTTGCGCGCATCGAGGTGCGGCTCGGCTGCCCACATCAGAAAGGCCGCCACGTCCTTGGAATACTGCTCAAGCGTCTCCGGCGAGCCGTCGTCGTATTTCACCTGCCCGTCGGCGAGCGGCGGCGGCATGGCGATGTTGTGGCCGGGGAAATATTCATTGTAGTTGCCGCCGGCCGGCAATTCGAAGCCTTTCGGCGGCTGCTTGTAGCCCTTCAGGAGCGCCGCGATGTAGTCGGGGCCCTGCTCCTGATACTGTGTAATCATGTCGATGAGGAACCAGGGGAAGCCGCGCAGATAAGTGCGCGCCTTGGCCAGCGTCGACATGTCTGGCGGCGCCACGCCGAAATTGGCCTTCGCCGCCAGTTCGTTCGGGAACGGCGGCGGGAAATGGTCGGCCGGCCGGCCCGGCCGTTCGATCGGCTGGCCCTTATCGTCGAGATCCTTGATCTTGTATTCGGAAGCGATCTGCGCGGCCTGCGCCTCGCTGAAGCCCGGTCCGCCCTCATCGGCGAGATTGCGGAACGACAGCAGGTTCAACGAATGGCAGTTGGAGCAGACTTCACGGTAGATCTTGAAGCCGCGCTGCAGCTGCGCCTCGTCGAACTTGCCGAAGGGCCCGGCGAACGACCAGGAAAGCCGCGGCGGCGGGACCTGCTCGGCAAGCTGGGCGAAAGCGGGCGCAGCGGCCATAAATGCAAAGCCGGCAAAAACGGTGGCGAAAATCGTGCGCTGCATGGTCATCACCGTCCTCACGCCTTGGCGCCCAGCACCGATTCCGAAATCGAGTTCGGCAGCGGCTTGGTCTTCTCGAAAATGCCGAGCAACGGCAGGATGACCAGGAAATAGACGAAGTAGTAGAAGGTTAGGATGCGCGAGGCGATCACGTAGATGCCTTCCGGCGGCTTGGAGCCGAGATAGCCGAGCCCGACCGCCGAAATCACGAACAGCCAGAAGAACTGCCGGTAGAGCGGCCGATAACGCGCCGAACGCACCTTCGACGTATCGAGCCAGGGCAGGAAGGCCAGGATAGCGATCGAAGAGAACAGCGCGATCACGCCCAGCAGCTTGTTCGGGATCGAGCGCAGGATCGCGTAAAACGGCAGGTAATACCATTCCGGGACGATCTCCGACGGCGTCACCGCCGGATTGGCCGGGATGTAGTTGTCGGCATGGCCGAGGTAGTTCGGGATGTAGAACACGAACCAGGCATAGAGGATCATGAACACCGCCATCAGGAAGCCGTCCTTGACGGTCGCATAAGGCGTGAATGCCACGGTATCCTTGTCCGATTTCGGCTCGACGCCGGTCGGATTGTTCTGCCCGACCACGTGCAGCGCCCAGATGTGCAGCACCACCACGCCGGCGATCACGAAGGGCAACAGGTAGTGCAGCGAATAGAAGCGGTTGAGCGTCGGATTGCCGACCGCATAGCCGCCCCATAGCCAGGTGACGATGGCATCGCCGACGCCGGGAATGGCCGAGAACAGGTTGGTGATCACGGTCGCCGCCCAGAAGCTCATTTGCCCCCAGACCAGCACGTAACCCATGAAGCCGGTCGCCATCATCAGCAGATAAAGGATAACGCCGAGGATCCAAAGCACCTCGCGCGGCTCCTTGTAGGAGCCGTAATACATGCCGCGGAAAATGTGGATGTATCCCGCCAGGAAGAACATCGAGGCGCCGTTGGCGTGCAGGTAGCGCAGCAGCCAACCGTAGTTCACGTCGCGCATGATGCCTTCCACCGAATTGAAGGCCATGTCGACCTGCGGCGTGTAGTGCATCGCCAGCACGATGCCGGTGACGATCTGCACGCCGAGCATGAAGGCGAGAATGCCGCCGAAGGTCCACCAGTAGTTCAGGTTGCGCGGCACCGGATAGACGACGAAAGAAGAATGAATGAGGCCGCCAATCGGCAACCGTTTCTCGAACCATTGCAAAAACTTGTTCTGCGGCTGGTAGGTCGAGTGTCCGCTCATGATCGAACCTTCGGAAATTGTCTGATCAAGCCGTCTTGGCGGAGGACTCTTCGCCGATCCGGATCTTGGTGTCGGAAAGGAAGGCATAGGGTGGCAGGTAGAGATTCTTCGGCGCCGGACCTTTGCGGATGCGGCCGGCGGTGTCGTATTGCGAGCCGTGGCAGGGGCAGAACCAGCCGTGGTATTCGCCCTCGTGGGCGAGCGGGATGCAGCCGAGGTGGGTGCAGATGCCGATCACGACCAGCCACTGCTCGTGACCGGATTTGACGCGCTCCGAATCGGGCGCCGGGTCGGGCAGGCTGTTGACGTCGACGTTCTGCGCCGCCTCGATCTCCTGCTTGGTGCGGTGGAAGATGAAGATCGGCTTGGAACGCCAGAACACCTTGACGATCTGACCGTCGGCGATGGGGGCGAGGTCGATATCGACCGGCGCGCCGGCCGCAATCGTCGAGGCGTCCGGATTCATCTGGGTGATCAGCGGGACCAGGGTCGCCGCGGCCCCCACCGCGGCCACGGCTCCGGTGGCGATATAGAGAAAATCGCGGCGCGTGTGTTGCTCCGCCGAAGACACGGTCGTCACGTCTGTGGCCCTCTCCCCCGGCTGGCTTGTTCATCCGCCCGTGGCTGGGGCCCAGGAGCTTTAAGTCCCAAGGGCGGCGAGGCGGACCGGCTGCGGCAGCCCTTCCGAAAGGCAGGGCGGCGCTGCGGTGGCGTTCTATTGGCACCCTTGCGGTGGGAGCGCAAGTCCACTAACGCCGCACCGCCCTTCGCCGCCCTAGATCGTTGGGATAAGCGGCCGGGCGCCCTCGGGACCCCGCTTTATGCACATTGCGCTCTACGAACCGGACATTCCACAGAACACCGGCACCATCCTGCGGCTTTGCGCCTGCCTGGGCATCGAGGCCCACATCATCGAGCCGGCCGGGTTCCCGGTGACCGACCGCGCCTTCCGTCGGGCGGGCATGGACTATCTCGACCGGGTCGCCCTCACCCGCCATGGCTCATTCGCCGCCTTCGAAGAATGGCGGCGTGTCCGTCACATGGCGCTGGTGCTGATTACCACTCAGGCGCAGCAGAGCTACCTCGAACACGCTTTCCGTGAAAACGAGGTGTTGCTGTTCGGGCGCGAGAGCGCCGGCGTGCCGGAGACGGTGCACCGGGCCGCCGACGCCCGCCTGCGCATCCCAATGCCCGCCGGCATGCGCTCGCTCAACGTCGCCATGGCGGCCGCCATGGTGGCGGGCGAGGCGCTGCGGCAGACGGGGGGATTTGCGCGGTGATAGCATCGCAGCCATGACCCGACTGCAGATACGACCCGGTCGGCTGGCTTCGATAGGCCTGATCGCAGCCATCACGCTGAGCGCCGGTGGCGAGGCCTTCGCCGCGCGCACGCTGCTCGCCGATCTGCTGGCACGCAAGCCCGCCGGTGCCGCCACGCCGGCGATGAGCCGCCTTGCGCTGGAGGCCTGCCTACGGCAAGCCCAACAGCTCGACCGCACCGGCATCGCGCTCGATTATCAGGTCGCGGAAATCGACCGGCTGGCGGCCGAAGGCGTGTTCCTGGAGCGGCAGCTCGAAGCGGAAATGAGTGCGTTGGGCGGCTACGACGAAGCCGAGCTGAAGGACTATCAGGCCCGCGTCGTCCGCCACGAGGCGATCGCGGAAAAATTTCAGAGCGAATTTCCCGTCTACAAACAGCGGCAGAAGGACTATGACGCCGCGGTCGCCGAATTCATGCGCGATTGTGCAACGCCATTCGACGCCGCCGACCTCGCCGCGGTCAAAGCCAGGCTTGGCATAAAATGAGCGCGATGGACGCCGCCCAGCTCGATGCCCGCAAAGCGCGCGCGCGCGCCTGGTTCGAGGCGCTGCGCGACGACATCTGCGCGGCGTTCGAGCGTCTGGAAGACGACGCGCCGGCCGTGGACTGGCACGCCGGCGTGGCGCCCGGCCGCTTCGTGCGCACGCCCTGGCAGCGCACCGACCACACGGGCGCGCAACCGATCTCGGGTTTACCCGAGATCGGCACTTTAAGCGCCGGGCCGGCTAAGGCCGGCCCGGGTGGCGGCGGGGTGATGGCGATGATGCGCGGGCGCGTATTCGAGAAGGTGGGCGTGCATTGCTCCACCGTGTTCGGCGAGTTCGCACCCGAATTCCGCAAGGAGATCCCGGGAGCGGCCGAGGATCCGCGCTTCTGGGCGTCCGGCATTTCGCTGATCGCGCATATGCAGAACCCGCACGTGCCGGCGGTGCACATGAACACGCGCTTCGTCGTCACCAGCAAGGCCTGGTTCGGCGGCGGCGCCGATCTGACGCCGGTGCTCGATGCCCGCCGCACGCAGAGCGATCCCGACACGATCGCCTTTCACGCTGCGATGAAAGCGGCCTGCGACAGGCACGCGGCGGTCGCGCCCTACGAGAAATACAAAAAATGGTGCGACGACTATTTCTTCCTCAAGCACCGCAACGAGATGCGCGGCATTGGCGGCATTTTCTACGACTACTTGGAAACCGACTGGGAGGCGGCCTTCGCGTTTACCCAGGATGTCGGCCGCGCTTTCTTAAGCGTCTATCCCGAGCTGGTGCGGCGCAACTTCGGCAAGCCGTGGTCGGACGCCGAGCGCGAGGAGCAACTCATCCGCCGCGGCCGTTACGTCGAGTTCAACCTGCTGTACGACCGCGGCACCATTTTCGGCCTGCGCACGGGCGGTAATGTCGAGTCGATCCTGTCGTCGATGCCGCCGCTGGTGAAGTGGCCTTAGTCACGCCGTCTTCGGCGCCAGCGCCCAAGTGCCGCCTAGGACCAACAGCGCAATCAGCGCGGTGAACACCGCCAGCGGGCTGGCGGCGGCGGCGAGCGCGGCGGTGCCCGCCCAGGTGATCGAGGAGAAGGCCTCCGCAAAGGTCGCCATGCGCGAGGACACCTGCCGGCGGCGGAATTGGCTGCGTTTCGCCTGCCGGCGGAACCAGAACTGCACCGCGCTCGCCGATGCCGCAGCCGCCACGATGCCGGCGCCGGCGCATAGCGCGAACCAGCGCGCGCTGAGCGCAAGCGGCAGCAACAACGGCCCAAACACCAGCGCGACCACCGTCATCACGGCTTCGATCTTGGCGATGACGATCATGCGTCCCGGCACCGGCGCGGTCGCCACCAGGTCGGGCGCGTCCTCGCCGGAAATCGCCAGCCACGACAGCCCGCCGGCCAGCTGGCCGGCCGCCATCACCAGCACCGGCACCAGCAGCACCAGCGCGCCTCCGCCGTGGTTGAAGCTCCTCCACAACAGCAGCGCCGGCGGCAGTAGATAGAGCAGTTGCATCAGCGTCTGCGAGATCAGCCAGGGATCGCGCTTGAGCAGCGTCCATTCCTTGCGCCTGAGCGCGCGCATCGGCGAGCCGCGCCGGAAGCCTCTCGCCGCGCGCTGGCGGGTGCGGCTTTGCGCGACGCTCGCCGCGGCAAGAACGTGCTCGCCGAAGCGCGCAGAGAACACCGTCACCGCCAGGCCCAAGCTGAGGAGGCCCAAGCCCAGCACAGCCGTGAGCGCCGTCCCGTCGCCGAGCGCAGCGCGTGCCGGCCACCACAAGAGGCTGTCGATCGCCGGCGCGTGGCGTATCAGCGTCTCCGAGCGCAGTACCGTGAAGCGCGACAGCGTGCCGTAGGACAGAATGGCGGCGACCTGCAGCCCGATGATGAAAGCGGCGCCGATCACCGCCGCCACGATCTGCGCCACCAGCCGCGTGCGCTTGGGGCCGATGGCGCGGAACATCGCCACCGTCAGCGCCACCGCCAGGCTGGAGGCGAACAGCCCGGTTGCCGCCACCGCGCCATAGGCGGCGAGCCAGCGGGCGCCGCCGCGATAGGCCAGCACGTCGATGAACGGCGCCGCCAAGATGAGGCCGAGCAGCGTTGTGGAAACCGCAAGCGCCGCGATGCGCACCGCAAAGACGCTGCGCGCGGCGACCGGCGACGACAGGATGAGATCGAGATCGGAGCGCGCATAGAAGGCGCGTGTCACCTGCTCCATGGCCTGCGACAGCATCAGCGAGAAAGCGAGCAGCGCGCTGCCGGTGACCGCCACCAGCGCCGCCTTGTCCGGTGGATCGGGAAGCCGCGCAAAGCCCGCCACCATGGAATAGGCGAACAAATGCATGCAGCCGACGAATATGACGAGGACGGCGGCGACCACGCGCTCGCGCCCGCGCTTGCCGGCGGTCATCATCGACAGCCAGTCGCGCCAGGCGAGCCGGAATTCGTGGCGCGCGAACCAGGTGAGGGTGGCGGATTGAATCATCGACTTGTCATTCCGAACGCCGCGAAGCGGCGATCCGGAATCCAGATGCGCACTCAGTGCTTCGGTCTGGATTCCGGGTTCGCGCACTTCGTGCGCGCCCCGGAATGACTGGTGAGAAACCGCGCCTCACGCTGCCGCCGCGGCTTCCGCCGGCACGCCTGCGACCAGGGCGAGGAAAGTGTCTTCCAGGCTGGTGCCGCGAATGCCGACCTGCCGGTTGAGCTCCTCGAGCGTGCCTTCCGCGATCAGCCGGCCGGCCGCGATGACGCCGATGCGGTCGGCCATGCGCTCGGCCACTTCGAGGATATGCGTGGTCATGATCACCGTGCCGCCGGCTTTGACGCGCTCGCGCAGCACATGCTTGACCTGGCGCGCGGAGCCTGCGTCCAGTCCGGTGAGCGGCTCGTCGAGAATGATCAGCTTCGGGTCGTGCACCAGCGCGCCGGCGAGCGCCACCTTCTGCCGCATGCCTTTCGACAGGCTTTCGCAGCGCTCTTGCGCGTGCGCGGCCAAGCCCAGCCATTCGACCAGCGCCTGCGCGCGCGCCTCAGCGGCGCACGCATCGACGCTCCAGAGCCGCGCGACGAATTCGAGATATTCGAGCGGCGTCAACTTGTCGTAGATCATCGGCTCGTCGGACACCCAGGCCATCAGTCGCTTGGCGGCGACGGGATCGGCGAGTGCGTCGATGCCCTCGACCAGGATCGAGCCGGCGTCCGGCTTGAGCAGGCCGGTGACCATGCGCAGCGTGGTGGTCTTGCCGGCGCCGTTCGGCCCGAGCAGCGCGTAGAACTCGCCCTTGCGCACGGTGAGGTCGAGATGATCGACCGCCGGGCGCTCGAAGCTCTTGCACAGCGCGCGCGTTTCCAGGGCGGCAGTTGTCGGCATGCGGGAGCTTTTCGGTTTTTCGTTAAATTTAGCGGCCAAGCTAACCGAAACTGGTTTCGACGCCGTGAATCGAAAGCCGCGGATTGCGCAGGCTTGCGCAACCGTCCACCTGCCCTATGCGGCGAGAATGAGTGGGAGAGCGTCCGGCCGGGCCCGCCTTATCGAGTAGCCTGCCACCTGGGATTGCAGTATGCTTGGCAGCCAGTTTCCTGTTGCGAGCGTGGGGGGAACGCCATGACGCATACCGGAGCGTTGCAGGGCCAAGCCGAAGCCGGACCGGGTACCCGGGCCAAGCCCGGCCGGAAACTAGCGGGCGGGCTGTGGCGCCGCTTTACGGCCTTCCTCGGCGCCCTCAATCAAAAGCTCACCTACGTCATCGGCCTGCCCGCCGTCGTGCTGCTCGCCAACGTCATGATCGGCCATTTTCAATTCATGTCCGACTACCAGAACAAGGTGGTCACCGAAGGCTCGCGGCAGGTTTCCGCCGCCGAGTCGACCTTCACCGACGTCTCCACCACGTTCGCCCGCGCGCTCACGCTGCAGCAGCAACTGTTCTTCAATTTCCGAGATGCCATCGCGCGCAAGACCGACGGCGACGATCGCGCGCTGGAAACCAAGGACGCGCGCGCGATTTACAAGGAATACGACCAGGTCCGCATGTACCTGCAGCAAAACATCGACCTGCTCGCGCACCGGGTCGAAGCCAATATCGATTGGCCGAGCGACGTCGAGCGCGATTCCGCTGCGCAGGCGATCGGCGGCGATCCGATGAGCCGGCTGGCCCTGGGCGCCTATAATTTCGATTGCGACGGCGACATGCCGAGCTTCACCAAGAACGCTTCGCTCAAACCGCCGCCCGACATGCTGAAGGCCAACCCGCAAGCCCCCGCGCTCACGGTCGACTGGCAAAGCGCCAAGCATCACGTCCTGGCGCTGTATTATTGTTTCTATCTCACCAACAACAATATCGAGGCCGCGCGCGAATGGGCGTCGAACAGCTCGATCAACGCGCCGATCAAGGACAAATTCTTGCGGCGCATCGATGCCATCGGCGAGCAGATCGACAACGACGCCGTGCGGCTCAATGCATTCATGACGCTCGCGGTGAACGCCATCGAGGTCATCCGCGCCAAATTCCGCCCGCGTGTGTGGTATTGCGAGGTGCCGATCCTGCGGCAAATGATCGACGCCTACAGCAAAAAGTGCACGCCGATCCGCACTGCGCAAAACGGGGCGGCGTCTTAGTCCGCGCTCGGCAGCCGCCGCATGGTGAATTCGATGCGGTCGTCCGGCAGCTCGCGCCAGCTTTCGATCTCGGTCATGTAGGCGGCCTTGGGGAAGCGGGCGAAGAACTCGCGCGCCTTGGCGCGCGCGGCTTCGCGCGGCAGCGCGAAGGTCTCGCGGCGAAACGATGGCCGGCGCGGCTGCTGCGCATCCCTGCGCGACGCCATTCGGCGCGCCAGATCCGCCGGTCGGGAGTAGTTGCTCATGTCTTTATTGTAATGCTCGGCCCCTTGCGCGGCTAGGTCGCCCGCAGTGCGACCGACGCCGCAGCGGAAGGGCGATTGTCTCGATTCTGGACAGCTCAAGCTTCAGTTTCGTCTCCGCTCCTCAGCCATGCTTGAGCGGAAACGCTGTCGCGTTCTCCGCGCCGGCACGGCTTTCAAGGAGGCGCGGCGCCGGGCGCTCGTGCGCGCCCGTAGTACGATACTACGAATTTACCGTGCATAACTACAAAAATACCATTGGTAGTTGCAATCACGCAACACTCGCGAACATTCGGCGTGAGCGCACAGATCGCTGCGGTTGATGCATTGAGTCGGTAACCAACCGAGCCTTAGCGTGAAAGCACATCGAGCGGCTGTGGCTCCTCTGATGAAATGTACGTTGGAAAATCAGGATCGAACTGCAGGCGCGCGCAAGCGAAGGAGGAAACGATGCGTCGTGTTGTTGTTGCGTTATTGAGTTTGGTCGCAATCGGCATCGGCGCCGCCGGCGCCGCCGACCTGCCGGTCAAGGCGCTGCCGGCGCCCGTCGTGGTCCCGCCCTATAATTGGACCGGAATCTATATCGGCGGCACCGCCGGTTATGCGTGGGGCCACAGCCGTCACTGCGACACTGACGCTTTTTGCACGAACGGCTTCAGCGTCGACGGCTTCGTCGGCGGCGGCACCCTCGGTTACAATTGGCAATGGAACAATTGGGTAATTGGCTTCGAAACGGATTTCTCCGGTTCGGCCGCCAAGGGCGATACCCAGAGCGTGCCAGGCGTGTTCGGGTGCGGACCGGGAGCCACCTGTCACACCAACCTGGATTGGTACGGCACCGTGCGCGGGCGCGTCGGCTGGGCGTTCGATCGTGTCCTACCCTATGTCACGGGCGGCTACGCGTACGGCAGGCTTTACGCGGACCTCGGAACTCCTCCGCTGACCAGCGCCAGCGGCACCCAGTCGGGCTGGACCGTCGGCGCCGGCCTGGAATACGCACTTCCTTGGGATCACTGGTCGGTGAAAGTCGAATATCTGTACGTCGATCTCGACGACCTATTCTATGACACGGCGCATATTTGCGGGTTCCTGAGCTGCACCGCCGTGGACAATCACTTCAGCATCGCGCGCGCGGGCATCAATTATCGATTCTGATCCGCCTCCAAAGAAGCTGACCCCCCGGGTCATGGCCCGGGGCTTTTTTTATCCGAGATACGCGGCGATCAATGAACCGCAGAGTCCGCAATCTCGTCGAGCACCTTCTGATCCTGCGGAAAATCCGCCGCGATCCACGCCGCCTCCGCCGCCGCCATGGCGGCGCCAAGCGCGGGGCCCTTCTCGACGCCGCGCGCCATGAAATCCGCGGCCTTGAGCGGAAACACCGGCGCCGTCCAGCGTTGCGGCAGCGTCGCCAGCGCGAGCCACGCGCTGTCATGCGCGGTCGCCTGCGAGTGGGCCCAGGCCAGCAGCGCGGCATCGGTAAAATGGATCGTGCCGAGCCGGTAGAGCAGCGCGCGCGCGGCCTGCTCGCCCTGCGCCGGCGAGAAGCGCCGCCAGGCCTCGCCCATGGCGGCAAGCCGCTCGTGCTCGGCATTGGCGAGCCGCAGCTTGTGCCACAGCCGCTCGGCGTCCTCCGCCACCCACACGGCGAGCGCGCCCAGCCGGCGCACCGGATCGGGCGCGGCGCCGACAGCCGCCTCAACCTTGGCCATGTTCTCGAACGGACCTAGGTAGGAGACGCCGCCGAGCACGCGCAGCGTCAACCCGGCATCGCTCATCGCGATCAGCGTCGGCACCGCGTGCGGCGCCACCATCAGCTTCATCAGCTCCATGCGCACACGCTCGCGCGAAAGCTGATCGAGCCCGGCGCGGCAATTGATGCAGGCGATCAGCCCCTCGCGGTCGGGATGGTCGCTGGTGCCGTAGGCGGCGTGGAAGCGGAAGAAGCGCAGGATGCGCAGGTAGTCTTCCTCGATGCGCTGCTTGGGATCGCCGATGAAGCGCACGCGGCGCGCGGCGAGATCGGCAAGCCCGCCGACATAGTCGTAGACGGTGCCGTCGCGCGTCGCCGAAAAGGCGTTGATCGTGAAGTCGCGCCGCTCGGCGTCGGCGCGCCAGTCGCGGCCGAAGGCGACCTTGGCGTGACGGCCGTAGGTTTCCACGTCCTGGCGCAACGTAGTGACCTCGAACGGCGTCTTGTCGACCACCACGGTGATGGTGCCGTGCTCGATGCCGGTCGGCACCGGCTTGAAGCCCGCCATCTGCACGCGGTGCACCACTTCCTGCGGCAACGCCGTTGTGGCGATGTCGATCTCCTGCGCCGGCAGCCCGAGCAGCGCGTTACGCACGGCGCCGCCGACCACGCGCGCTTCTTCGCCCTGGCCGTCGAGCACGTCGAGCAATAGAGGCAGCGCCCCTTCGCTGAGCCAGGCGGCATGCTTGAGCTTGCGGTCGGTGCGGCCGGTGCTGGTGTGCGTAGTCACGCGTGCCTTCTCACTTGACCGTCCCCGGCACGAATTTGCCGTTCTCCATGTGCGCCGGAATATACGTCGAGCCGACCGGCGCGCCGCTGTAGTTGGCGAAATAGACGAAGCTGCCGATGATCAGAACGAGCGCCGCGGCGGTAAGCGAGATGAGCCGCGACAGCGGCCAGGACTGCGGATCCAGGACGCCCGCGCGCGTCGCCAGCAGGAAAGCCGCGTAGAGCACGAACGGCGCCAGGAACAGCACGATCTCGATCGAGCCGATGCGGATCATCGATAGATCCTGTCATGCATATTGCGCAAAATCCCCGCCGTCACGCCCCAGATGTAACGCTCGCCGAAGGTGATGGCGTAGTAGTGCCGCGTCATGCCCTGCCAGTCGCGCGAATGGCGCTCGACATTGTTCTGGTCCATCAGGAAGGTAAGCGGCACTTCGAATACGGCGTCCACCTCGCTCATGTTGAGCGTGAGCGCAAAGCCGGGGCGAACGCGCGCGACCACCGGCACGATGCGGTAGCCGAGCGTGGTCATGTAGAGGTCGAGATAGCCGATCGGCGTGACAAAAGAACGGTCGAGGCCGATCTCTTCCTCCGCCTCGCGCAGCGCGGAGTCGCACGGGCTCGCGTCGCTCTTATCGATCTTGCCGCCGGGAAACGAAACTTGACCGGGATGGTCGGGCAGATGCTGCGCCCGCTGCGTCAACAGGACAGTCGGCTCCGGATGATCGACGACGGGCACCAATACTGCCGCAGGCCGGATCGGGCGCACCTCGGCGATCTTCTTCATGACCGGATCGGCGTCGTGGTCGCCGCGCTGGGGCGTCACGTTCGGGTCGCTCAAGCCCGTCGGCACGTCAAGGGTGAGCCGCGCGTGGACGCGCGCGAAGAATTCCGCGGCTGAGAGCTCGGCCGAGACTTGCTGCATCAGGCGAACTCCCGCACCGCGCTCGCTTCCGCCATGGCGAAGAACTCGCCCTTCGAAACCACCCCGAACATCTGCTTGCCGCCGACCGCGCGCTCTTCGCCCAACTCGACCAGATCGTAGAACAGGGCGCGCGTCACCTTGGCCCACAGGTCGCGGCGCACGTGCAGATAGGGCTTGAGCCCGCCGGTGTCCGGCTCGGGCACGAAATTGAGGGCGTGGCCGGGGCCGGCCTCCACCCAGTCCTCGACATTGGTGCGGAAGGCAAGCACCGGGCCCTGGTCGTTGCGAGCGTGCCGCAGTTCGACCGCGAGGAAGGGCGCATCTTCGACCGTGATTCCAACCTTCTCCACAGGCGTAACCAAGAAATAACTATCGCCTTCCCGCTTGAGGATGGAGGCGAACAGCTGCACCAGCGCCGGCCGCCCGATCGGGGTCTTTTGATAGAACCAAGTACCATCGGCGGCGATTTTCATATCGATATCGCCGCAAAACGGCGGATTCCACTTCTCGACCGGCGGCAGCCTGCCCTTTTCGCGGGGCAGCGATGCCGTCAGCGCTTCCAGCCCGCTCTGCCCTGTATTGGCCATTGTTTTCACATCGAGATTACTTGTTATGCGCCTGTTCGCATCTATGTGATTCACCCGACCGACCGGCGGAAGATAGCGTAAGCTTAGCCGAATAATGAGGCAGATTCGGCCACGCGGGCGCATCCAAATTGCCTCTGGTGTGTTTGTTGCATGGGCTGAGCAAGGCACACCGGTGAGCTGGAAGACCGGCTCTCGAGCCCCCAACGAAAGGAAATAAGAAGCCATGGCGGCGGCAAGCGGCGAAAGCCTGGAAAAACTGGAAGACATGATCGTGCGGGCGGCGGAATCGACGGCCGCAAATGTCAGGGCGGCCAAAGATGCCATCGGCGCGGTCATCTTCGGTCAGGACATCGTGGTCGAGCGCGCGCTCGTCACCGTGCTCTCCGGCGGCCACGCGCTCCTGGTCGGCGTGCCCGGCCTCGCCAAGACCAAGCTGGTCGACACCATGGGCACCGCGCTCGGGCTCGACGCCCGCCGCGTGCAGTTCACCCCCGACCTGATGCCGTCCGACATCCTGGGTACCGAGGTGCTGGAGGAAAGCCCGGGCGGCAAGCGCTCGTTCCGCTTCATCCAGGGACCGGTGTTCGCGCAGTTGCTGATGGCCGACGAGATCAACCGCGCCTCCCCGCGCACGCAATCGGCGCTGCTGCAGGCGATGCAGGAGCAGCACGTCACCGTCGCCGGCGCGCGCCATGATCTGCCCAAGCCGTTCCACGTGCTGGCGACGCAAAACCCGCTCGAACAGGAAGGCACCTATCCGCTGCCCGAGGCTCAGCTCGACCGCTTCATCATGGAGATCGACGTCGACTATCCCGATCAGGCGGCCGAGCGGAAGATCCTGTTCGATACCACCGGCGCCGAAGAGACGCGCGCAAAGGCCGCGATGACCGCCGACGATCTGATCGCGGCGCAGCGGCTGGTGCGCCGGCTGCCGGTCGGAGAGTCCGTGGTCGAGGCAATCCTCAAGCTGGTGCGCTCGGCGCGCCCAGGGCCAGAGGCTGGCGAGCTCGGCAAGCTGATCTCGTGGGGTCCCGGGCCGCGCGCGAGCCAGGCCTTGATGCTGGCGGTGCGCGCCCGCGCCCTGCTCGACGGCCGCTTTGCGCCGTCGGTCGACGACGTGCTCGAGCTCGCCGAGCCGGTGCTCAAGCACCGCATGGCACTCACCTTCTCCGCGCGCGCGGAGGGCGAGACCATCGGCAACGTCATCGCCCAGCTCAAGTCGCGTATCGGGTAAAGAATGGCCGAGCCGAGACGCAGCGAGACCGAAAGCGAGGCGGTCCAGGCCGCCGTCGGCAAGAGCCGCAAGCTTGCCGCGCGGGTGCCCCGCCTGATCCTGGAGGCGCGCCGCGTCGCCGCCACGATCATTCACGGCTTGCACGGCCGCCGCCGCGCCGGGCCGGGCGAGAATTTCTGGCAGTACCGCCGCTTCGTGACCGGCGAGCCCTCCAACACCATCGACTGGCGGCGCTCGGCGCGCGACGATCATCTCTATGTGCGCGAGCGCGAGTGGGAAGCTTCGCATACGATCTGGCTGTGGGCCGACCGCTCGCCCTCGATGGATTTCAACTCGCATCTCACCGAATGGAGCAAGCTCGACCGCGCCCTGGTCGTGGTCTTTGCGCTGGCGGAAGTCCTGGTGCAGGGCGGCGAGCGCGTCGGGATTCCCGAGCTCATGCTGCCGACCGCCAACCGCAACGTCATCGAGAAAATGGCGGAGACGATCGTGCACGACACCTCCGAGCGGACCAGCCTGCCGCCAAACTTCGCGCCGGCGCCCTTCTCGGAAGTGCTGCTGCTGTCCGATTTCTGGAGCCCGATCTCCGAGTTCCGCCGCATCATCGGCCAGCTCGCGGCCAAGGGCGCGCGCGGCCATGTCGTGCAGGTGGTCGATCCGGCGGAAGAGACCTTCCCTTATGCCGGCCGGGTCGAATTCGTCGAGCCGGAAGGAGCCGGCAGCATTACCGCCGGCCGCGCCGAGACCTGGCGCAATACCTATCAGACCCTGGTCGCCAACCATCGCGCGGCCTTGCGGGCCGAATGCGAGCAGTTCGGCTGGAGCTTTACCGTGCATCGCACCGACCGCGGCCCGACCGAACTCCTGTTTGCAATTCACGCGCGCATGGGTGCCGGCGCCTACGCCATCGTCAATAGCCGGCAGCCGGCGCGCACCGGCGCGGAAGCGCCGACATGATCGCCGACCTTCCGCTCGGCTTCGCGCAGCCGCTGGTGCTGCTGGGGCTGCTGAGCCTACCGGTGCTGTGGTGGCTGTTGCGGCTGGTGCCGCCGCGGCCGCGGCGGGTCGATTTCCCACCGACGCGCCTGCTGTTCGATATCGCGCCCAAGGAAGAGACACCCGCGCGCACGCCCTGGTGGCTGACCCTGCTGCGCCTGACGCTGGCCGCGCTCGTCATCATCGCGGCGGCGGGCCCGATGTGGAATCCGCCGATCGCCGCCTCGAGCCGCGGCGCGCCGCTTTTGCTCATGATCGATGACGGCTGGGCGGCGGCCGCCGCATGGGACGAGCGGCTGCGCACCGCCGACGAATTGATCACACGCGCCGAGGCCGATGGCCGCGGCGTCGCCCTGCTGCCGCTGTCGGAAAGCGCGCGCGACCTTTCGCTGCAGGTCGCGAGCGCCGCGCGGGTGCAAATGCGGGAGCTCAAGCCGAAGCCCTATGGCATCGACCGCAACGACGCCCTCCCGTTGATCGGCCGTTTCCTCGCCAAGGCGCCGGATATCGAGGTCGTATGGCTCTCGGACGGCATCGATGTCGGCAATGGGCGGCAATTCGTCGACGGCTTGAAGCGGATCATCGGCAATCATCCGCTCACCATTCTGGCCGGCGGCCTACCGGATGCGCATGCGCTTACGGCCGCCGACAACGCAGCCGGCGCGCTGACCGTGAAAGTACTGCGGGCGCAGGCCGGCAAGGCCGAGCCGGGGCTGGTGCGGGCGATCGACCTCAAGGGCCTGCCGCTTGGCGAGGCGCCGTTCACGTTCAAGAGCGGCGAGCGCGAGGCCGATGCCGCCATCGACCTGCCGGTTGAAATCCGCAACGACGTGGCGCGGCTGGAGATCGCCGGCGAGCGCTCGGCGGGCGCCGTGCAGCTGCTCGACAAGCGCTGGCGCCGGCGCACCATCGGCATTGTGTCCGGTTCGGACGCCGACCGCTCGCTGCCGCTGCTCGGCGCGGCCTATTATCTCAAGCGCGCGCTCAGCCCGTTCGCCGATGTCCGTGTCGCCGAGCCGATGGCGCCCGCCGAGGCGGTCAGGCGCTTCCTCGACCAGCAACTGCCGATGCTGATCCTCGCCGACGTCGGCAATGTCGCCGAGGCGCGCGGGCCGCTGACCAAGTGGATCGAGGACGGCGGCGTGCTGGTGCGTTTTGCCGGCCCGCATCTTGCACGCACCGACGACGAACTGGTGCCGGTTAGGTTGCGCCGCGGCGGCCGCATCCTCGGCGGCAGCCTGAGCTGGGACAAGCCGCAGAAGCTCGCCGGCTTTGCGCATGACAGCCCGTTCAGCGACATGGCGGTGCCGGACGACGTCACCGTGACCCAGCAGGTGCTGGCGGAGCCGGACGCCGAGCTCACCGACCGCACTTGGGCAACGCTCGGCGACGGCACGCCATTGGTCACCGCCCAGCGCCGGGGCAAGGGGCTGTTGGTGCTGTTCCACGTCACCGCGGATACCCGTTGGTCCGACCTGCCCCTGTCGGGCACCTTCGTCGACATGCTCCGCCGCATCGTGGCGCTCGCCGGCACCGCTACCGGAAGCGCAAACGTCGGGACAGGCGACACCGCGGGGAGCCGCAATGTTCAGGTCGTGCCGCCGACCCGCGTGCTGGACGGGTTCGGGGCCTTCACGGTGCCGCCGCCGACCGCCCGGCCCGTGCCCGCCAATTTCAGCAGCCGCGCCGACGCCGATCATCCGCCCGGCTTCTACGGTCCGCCCGAAGGCCTGGTCGCCGTCAACACGCTGGCGCCCAGCGACCGGCTGGCGCCGCTCGATTACGCGCCCCTGAATGCCCGCGTCGATGCCTATCGGCA
>Ga0335081_10003120_pt1 | contig 26057 bp, 21 predicted proteins | sample Lox_Sample_35_FD_206713 | JGI IMG/M metagenome (GOLD analysis project Ga0335081, IMG submission 206713) | Soil microbial communities from Loxahatchee National Wildlife Refuge, Florida, United States - Lox_Sample_3.5 | ecosystem: Environmental > Terrestrial > Soil > Wetlands | place: USA...
GTTCCGCGGCCAGTTCTTCCGCGGCGATGACAACCTTAAGGGGCCGTACATTTCGCAGTTCCTGATTCAACCTACGTTTTTCGGCGCTCAGGCCATCTCATGCCAGAACCAGAGATTCAGGTCGGTGGGGGAAGGCGGGGCCGACTACCTGACGGATCCGACTGAGTATCTGAATGTGCAGAACGGATTCCTGCCAAGTGCCAGCCTGGTTTTTGACGACACGCCGCGCTACTTCCGCATGGGCCGCGATGGTGCCGCGATGACGCACGTCGATTTTCCTTTCCAGGAGTACCTGGTCGCTCTGTTTCTGATCGCGCAGATGAAGACACCGGTGAACCCGGGTAACCCATATGGGTATCCTCATGGACGCGGGCGGGCAACGCACGGATTCGTGACTTTTGGCAGCGAATTCTGCAATCTGGATGCTGGCACGACGTTGACGGAAATGTCGACCCGCGCGCTGAAGGCGGCTTGGTTCCACAAGTGGATTGTCAACCTGCGCATGCGGCCGGAGGAGTACGGGGCACTGGTACACGCCAACCTCACGCACCAGAACCCGATGCCGCTGGCGGCACAGGCACTTCACCACGATGTGCTGAACTCCCTTGTGCTTTCCCTCATCCACTCGCAGTACCACAGCTTCCTGTTGCCGCAGGCTTTCCCGGAGGGCGCGCCAACACACCCGTGTTATCCAACCGGCCATGGTACCGCGGGCGGCGCCTGCATTACAGCGCTGAAGTTCTTCTACGACGGCAACGCACCCATCCGGCCGCTTCTTCAAAGTATCGGGTCGGATGTCATGGTGCCGAGTGCGGATGGGTTGTCGCTCGAGCTTTATACCGGCGCCGATCGCGACAGCCTGACCATCAATGGTGAGCTGACGAAGCTGGGGTGGAACGTCAGCCTGGGGCACGGCATTCACGCCGGCATTCACTTCCGCAGCTCCAGCCTGTACTCTCTGTTGCTGGGCGAGCAGGTCGGAATCAGCGTGCTGCAGGACCGTGCCCGGGGCTACACCGAGCCGTTCACCATCCACATCACGAAGTTCGACGGAACCACCGCGACCATTAGCAACCAGAGTTAGAGAAACCAACTGTCCCGCCCCGTCGCCACAACCATGGCGACAGGGTGGGACATTCCGCTTGCGGCCAGCCGGCCACCGGCCCGACCGGCGTTTGCGACCAGTCGAATGCAGTTTTCCCAAAACGGTTCGGGCCATCGGCGACAAACCCAAAAGAAAGCGCCACCCGAGGACATTCGGTGTATATTGCAGGTGCCCCGAACGACAGCATTCCAGACCAGGAAAATCCCAGGAAGCTCCGCAGGCCTTCGGGAGTTCTTCTCAAGGCGGGGAGCCTGGTACAGCCGTCGCACTCAGCCACCTTGTCCAGTTCTCCTGATTTTCCTGCTTCGCCGGTAGTCAACGAAGGAGAACCTTATGAAGGATCCACGACAGGGTTGCGCGCCTGTGAAGTCGCCAGAAGGCGAACAGACCCATCACGAACAGGAGAAGCACCGCAGCGAAAGGGGCGTGCCGGGCCTGTCCGATGCCAGCCGGCGCTCCTTTCTTGGCAAAGTCGGCGTGGGCGGGGCTGCCGCAGTGGCATTGGCTACCATTCCCCTGGAGCCGCTCATCGAGGGAAAGCACGGCGAGGCCGAAGCTTCGGTCGTCCACTACAAGTCCTACTACCGCGCGAACGACAGCTTTAACTACCGCAAGAGTACAGCCCAGGCCGAGAAGATCGACCTTGGCGAACTGCCCGACAACGGCGATTTGCAGCGGTTCACTGACTATAGCGGCAACTTCAGCAAGTGCCTTCAGCATGACGCGCTGGGAACCCCGAACCGCGCTTCCTACAAAAGCCTGCTGTACGCGCTCCAGACTGGCCGCTTCCAGGACTTCGAAAACGTCCTCGTGGGCAATCCCGGCGGCAATGCTCCCAACTCCACATTGAATGGTCCGCAGGGCACTTTTGCCTTCGACCTCGAAGGCCGCGACTCTCACGCGACGCTCATACCACCGGCGCCCAGCGTCTCCAGCGCGCAGACCGCAGCCGAAGAAGTCGAGCACTACTGGGCTGCTCTGATGCGCGACACGCCCTTTGAGGACTATCCGAGCAGTTCCCTCGCTGCCCAAGCCTGCGTGGACCTCAACAGCATGTCCTATGTGAGTCAGCATGTCAGTATCTATCCCTACCCGGTGAGGCCGCAAAACCTGTTTCGTGGTCAGTTCGTGCCCGGTGATGGAAACGTGAAGGGTCCGTATATCTCGCAGTTTGCCCTTCAGCCTACATTTTTTGGCGCGCTTCCTGTCCCCTGCCGCAACAGGAGGTTCGCATCCATCTCTGAGGGCGGCGCCGACTACATGACCAGCCCTGTCGAGTACCAGAACGTGCAGAACGGGTTTGTACCGGGCGCCAGCCTCGTATTCGACTCCACAGACCGCTACTTCCGCATGGGGCGGGACCTGTCCGCGTACACGCACGTCGACGTCCCTTACCAGGAATACCTGGTAGCCATGCTCCTGCTGGCGCAGATGAAGGCGCCGGTGAACCGGGGTAATCCCTATGGCTACCCGTATGGACGCGGGCGGACAACTCACGGCTTCGTGACCTTTGGCAGCGAATTCTGCAATCTGGATGCTGCCACGACCCTGGCGGAAATGGCGACACGCGCCCTCAAGGCTGCCTGGTTCCACAAGTGGATTGTCAATCTGCGTATGCGGCCGGAGGAGTACGGCGCTCTGGTGCACGCCAACCTCACCCATCAGCACCCGATGCCGCAGGCGGCACAGGCTCTTCACCCCGACGTGCTGCACTCGGCGGTACTTTCCCTCATCTACTCGCAGTACAACAGCTTCCTGTTGCCACAGGCTTTCCCGGAGGGCTCACCGACCCACCCGTGCTATCCCACGGGTCACGGCACTGCCGGCGGCGCCTGCATTACTGCGATCAAGTTCTTCTTCGACTGCAACCAGCCGATCCGGCCGCTGCTCACCGCCATGGGTTCAGAGGTCATGGTGCCGACCTCGGATGGACTGTCGCTGGAACCCTATACCGGCGCCGACCGCGACAGCCTGACCATCAATGGAGAACTGTCGAAGCTCGGCTGGAACATCAGCCTGGGACACGGCATCCACGCCGGCATCCACTTCCGCAGCTCCAGCTTGTACTCGCTGCTGCTCGGCGAGCAGGTTGCTCTCAGCGTGCTGCAGGACCGCGCCCAGGGCTACAATGAGCCCTTCACCATCCACATCACGAAGTTCGACGGAACCACTGCGACCTTCACCAACCAGTATTAGAGAAAAGCATCTGTCCCGCCCCGTCGCCACAACCATGGCGGCAGGGTGGGGCATCCTGCTTGCGGCCGACGGGCTTCGCTGCGGACCAGGGGACTTCCTGTGCGGAGTCGTGCCCGGAACATCAGCGCGGGCGGGAGGGGAATCCGTGCTGCTTCCACAGCCTGTCCCAATCCCAGATGCCGGCGGCAGTTTCAACGGGAATCCGATAGCCGAGCTGGTGGGCGAGCATCAGGATCTGGCCCCGGTGGTGCGCCTCGTGCGAAAACATGTAGGCGAACATGCTCCCGCCGGCAGGCCACGCCCGTAGCCAGCCGCGGGAGAATTTCGTGACCTTCCGCTTCGGCCCGCTCGACAGGGCATCGCTGAGCATGCGGAGACACTGTGCGGCGCTTCTTCTGTGCGCCGCGGCAGCCTGCTTCATCGAGCAACGATCGGGATCGAGCCGTGCGGGACATTTCAGGTGCGGGGCGGAATTCCTGAGCCAGGTGAGGCGGCTGTTGTGAAGGTGCGCAAAGATGGCGCCGATGGTGCGACTGCCGCCGTTCACCCCGGGCGACGGCGCGCGCCAGGCCCGCCGGTCAAGGCGCGCTAGCAGGAGCTGGTTCATCGCGTCATTGACTGCGTAGAGCTCCAGCAGGACGTCCCGAATTTCGGCCACATCGTTTGAGCGTTGCTGCATGTCATCTCCAAAACCCCGCCTGACCGTGGCAGGGCCGGGATCATGGCGCAGGATCAGGGCATGTGGACGAGAACGGCCACATCGAACTTCGAATAGTACTTCTTTACGTCATCAGCCCCGTATTTATCGCGGAATTTCTCTACCACAGTCGTGACCCGGGCGGCATCAGTGACAGGAACGGCCCTGAATTCAGCGTCCGCGCCGCGCGCATCGATCCGGATTTTCGGGTTCTTCAGCACATTCCTGTACCACTGGGTATCCGATCCCTGCACCGGGAGAAGGTAAAGTGTGTCGCCTTCCAGCACGAACCAGACCGGGATGGAAATGTCGCGTCCCGATTTTCTCCCGGTCACAGTGATCCTGATCTGCCGATATCGGGAAAGGCGGTCCATCAGAACATCGTTTCGCTTTGGCATGCGCACCTCCCGCCACTGGCTTTCAGTCTCGGCCCAGGCCGCTGACGACAATCTTGCCTGCGATGTTTATTGCCCATTGCAAACGCCTTTGCTTACCCGGAGCAATGTTGTCCGTTCACGACCTGTTGCATTCATTTGACCATGTTACCGCCATTTGCGACGGTCCTTTGGCGGAGGGTTGCGTGCCAATTCTCCTCGCTTCCATTTCCGGGTTCCTTCAGGCTGTGACCGAAGTCAGGTTCAAACCGGCGCAGTCACAATGACCATTCTGTTTCACCGGAAGTTAAATGGGCGAGTGGCCCTGCACGGGGGTAGCAGCGCGTGTACATGACTTCCGGTTGGCCCGTGATCCGCCCGAAGGAGTCTTGCCGTCCTGTCAAACCCACGCGGCAATCCGCTCCGGCAGTAGAGGTAAGCATGTCCCGGCAGTATGATGTTTTCAGCTTCTGATGCGCTTCACGCCGATCATCACCGGGCTCATGTTGGTGGCTGCCCCCGTTGGCGTTCTGGGGGTAGCGGCTCTGCTGCTATGGGCGTCGGGCAATTGGCGCTGGGTGGAGGGCTGGATCTTCGGCGTCTGGTGGGTGGCCTTCATGGCCGCGATGGTTTTGTGGCTGCACTACAAGGATCCAGCGCTGCTGGCCGAGCGCATGCGCAAGCCCGGCAGCGGGGGCGAATCGCGTTCCGATATGGCGATCCTTTTCGCGGTAAAAGTGTGCTTCCTGTCCGCGCTCGTTCTGTCGGCGCTGGATGTGCGCTTCGGTTGGACACCGCGTCTCCCGCTGTGGAGCGAAGTATGCGGAGGCATTCTGCTGCTCGGGGGTAGTTTCTTCATGCTCCGCGCATTCGCGGACAACACGTATGCGTCGCAGCTGGTGCGTATTCAGAGCGAGCGTGGCCAGCATGTCATCGACACGGGCGTCTATGGCTTGGTTCGCCACCCCATGTATCTTGGGGGCAGTCTGATGTTCCTGGGTGGCCCGTTGCTGCTCGGCTCCGTTTGCGGTCTTCTCGCAGGTCTAGCCGCGGTCGGGTTTCTCATTCTGCGCATCTTTGGCGAGGAGAAGCTCTTGGTACGCGCTCTGGAAGGCTACCAGGCCTATCGCGAGAAAGTGCGCTACCGCCTGTTACCGCACGTTTGGTAGGCACCCGTCAGCGGATTTCCGCTCTCGATCAGGCAGGTGTTGGGGTATCCGACTCACTGGGCGGATCGTCGGCCGGGACAGCCGGCTGCTACAATTGGCTTCGTGGGCATTCTTGATAACGCCAAGCAAGTCGCCAAAGCAGTTGAGGAGATCCACAACCTCGAACTCTATCAGCGTGTCCTGAACCTCCATTCCGACATCATCGAACTCGTGGAAGAGAACAACCGCCTCCGAGCCGAGAACGAAGAGGTACACAAAACGCTCCGCAAGAAGATGGAGTTCAAGGAACCGTTCTATTACCAAGAAGGCGACGAGACGCCGTTCTGTCCGTCCTGCATGGAGTCTAACGATACTCCTGTCCACGTCGTCTTCGTATCCAACGAGCCGTCTGCCATACACTGGAATTGTCCATCCTGCAAGACCCCGTATATCGTGAAGAAAGACCGTTCAGAGTACAGACCGCCAAGAGCGAACTTCAGGACGAGCCAGTGGGGATAACGCCAATGAACAACCCTGATGCCTACACAATGATCGGCGAGTGCGTCGATTTCACGACATTGCAGCGCGCTTCACCGCGATACGTGTCTCGGCGAGTGGCCCGGCCAACCTCTGCACGATACCGCACCACGGAGGACCCAGTCGGACCATGACACCGTAGAGCGCCCACTAGCGCGGCGGCGCCCTAACAGGGAATTCGCAGATCGAATTGCCCGCCGAATCGGCGCTCACGTTTAAGCTGACCTCTCCTGTTTCCGTGAATCCGTAGCTCTCCACCACTGATCGATTTGCTTCAGCAAGACTCGGAGATCGTTGCCGCGGTTGATAACGGAGAGGCCGTCCTGGAAGTGCTCGGAGCGGTCAGTCCGAATCTGATCGTGCCTGGAGTAGAGTTAAACGGACCGGCCGGCTTCGAGATCGCGCGCCGCTTACATCAATCGAAATACCCGGCGAAGCTCATCATCATATCGCTGCATGAATCCAGGGATCTCGTGCGAGGTGCACTTGCAGTCGGCGCATCCGGTTACGTCTTTCTGTGCCGTCTGCTCGATGATCTACCGGCCGCGATCGATGTCGTCATCAGGGGAGAAATCTTCGAGCCGAAGTAATAGTCGGATTGCCGGGTTTTGGTCTGCGATCAGGATTCGGTTCCGAGCTTCATCGCTTGCGCCAGATGTCAGAAGCTTACCCCCAGCTCCAGCACCACTGTCGGCTGGTCAAGCTCGGGATTGAAAACATAAGTCGTAAATTCCCACTGCTTATGCGATAAGCCAACCAGAAATCCGCGCTGAACGTTGAGCGGAGTGTGATAGGTCTTCGTGTGCTGCGCCACTGCCCCCACGCGGAACCAGGCAACCGGCGCGAAGGTTAGCTGTGGCCAGGAATAGTAGAAATTGCCAGCCCTGGAGCCGGTATCAAAGACATATTCATTCGAGATGGATGCCTCAATCTTCTTATAGGTGAGCGAAGCCTCGCAGCCCGGCGCAACGCCATTGGTCCGCCCAAAGACGCCGCCGATCATCGGCGTGACACTCAGCGACAGCGTTTTTCCGACGCTGAAGTTGTAGCCCACCCATAACGACCCGGTATGCAGGTTCTCGTACTGGTAGCGCGCTTCCAGGTGCAACCAATTGTGATCGGCCGTCAGCACTGGATCAACATAGGAAGTTCCGTCGGGCACAATGTAGCCGTCGATGGTCAGGTTGTACTGCCATGGTTGGGTGGCAGCCGCAACTTTTGTCGGAGCGCTGCCCGGCGTGGCCTGCGCCAGCAACTGCGCACCCGTGCAAGCAAACAAAGCCATCATCGCAAATTGTTGCGTCGCCTTCACCCGCCGAGTGCTATGCAAATTCCCACCATCGCACTACCGACAATGACCATCACCAGCCCGCAGCGCCACGGACGAAGTCCCGCATAGCGGCCGTAGAAATAGCCACACAGAAACAGCAGCACGACGGCAATGGCGTTCGAGAGCCGCAAAGCCCGCCTGAGGTTGCGGAGAAAGATGAAGGGTATGGTCGGCGGAAAGGTAGAGAGAAAGACCAGAACCATTACACCCGCCGCGCCCCGCCAGTCGTTGCGGGTGAGCCGCGCATAAACCGGCGGCTCCGGCAATTGCTTCAATTTATAGTGCAGCGCTTCGAATTCGGACGCTTCCATGAGCGGTACCACTAGCGGTGGCAGCGCATCCGCGATGATTTGGCGGGCCTGCTGGCGGTCAGAAGCCTGCCGGAGCGCGCGCAATGCCGCCAGATTATGTCCTCTCTCGCTCAGGCAGCCCATGAGGTAGAAGACACCGTCGATGATGCCCCAGGCCACATTGCAGCCCAGCGCTCCGAGGAGCATGTGCCGCACCTCAAGGCGGCCGGTCTCCACAACACTGATCGAGCACGTATAGGTGAGCACCATGATGAGCCCGAACAGGACCTCGGAAATCCTCTCCGGGGGCTCAAGCACCCGCTTCGACGATTTGGCCACGTCGTCTGGCATGGATCAGCACGAACCCGCGTTCTGCCCGGCCGTTTGCCGCTAGCGTTCAGAGTGGAAGCTTTTCGCCAACAAGTCAACCCCGCCGCGATCACTCGGACACCCAGCTAAACCGATGCTGAGGTTCCCCACGCTGCGGAATCCTCCAACTCAGAATGCTGGTTCATATAGCATCTAACCGCAGCAATGAAAGTTGGGAATATTCTGCCGCTGCCCAAGGCTTCTATCAGGCCATAGTGCTCTAACAGCGACTGCATTGCTGAACTGACATCACTGAAAACCAGGCTCACATTACGAGCTTTGAGCCTCTCAAGCAGATTCAACAGCATCTTCGCGGCGGAGTAATCCACGTGCGAAATCGTATTGAAACGGACGACCAGCCAATGCAGTTCTGGCAATGCTTCCTTCACCAGGCCGAGGATCTGCTTGAGTGCCGGAGCGTCGTGCACTCCGTCGCCAGTCATGCCGACGATCTGTCCCAGCTCCCGTGCCGACTTCACGATGGCCCATTTGTGTTTCATTCCTTTGCTTACGTTGAAGATCTGTCCCGAGCTGTCCCGGATGGTCGCTTCGGTCCGCTTGGCTACGGGATCGAAGGGAAATATAAGTGGCGGTCGGCCCGATTGGGAGGTCGGAGACGTGGCGGACGCAGACGGAGGCAATCAAGAAATCAGTCCTGGGACCTGCTTTTCAGCAAACGTTTGCCAGAACTGATATACAAAGATTTAGAAAAACGAAAGGCACCGCAAGGGCACCTTTACAATCAGGAACTTAGACGTGGTGGAGGCGGCGGGAGTTGGTTTTTCGGCGCTCACTGATTTCAAATAACTTATTGGAAAATCAATGCCGCCAGAACCGCCAAAATCTCAGAAATGGGCGAATGTGTGTACGTGGCGTGTACACGGATCTTCGCAAGTTCTTCGAGTCGCGACGAGTGTGTCAGATGCGTTATGGGATGTTACGCCAGCTACGAGCGCCGATTCCTCTCTGACAACCACCAGGGAGACGGAGCAGTAGCCTGCGGCGCATCATCTGTCGCGTCGCGCAAAGATGCCATCAGCGTGAGCACAGCGTAGCAGAGCGCCGCATAGTACAGAACATTGATACCAAGCGCGGTCAGTCCGGTTATTGCAAGGCCCTTTAGGCCTCCGGTAATCGGGTTCGGGTCGCTCGTCTGAAGAAGAGCTGGCGGCAACCGAACGTTGAGCACGAAGAAGAGGCTTGGTGCAATCAGACACGTGGCAATGCCGCTTGTGCTCCAACCTGAGTGGTCAGCAAATCCCGTCGCAATCCAAGCGAGTGGGATCGCGGCTATGATAGCTATTGCGACACGTTTCTTACGGCTGCTCACGCAACCATTATGCTCCCGTGGTCAGTTTGGTGAACAGGCGTTTCAGTCACGACACTAGAAGGTCTGCCTGAGACTAGAGATTTTTTCTTGCGAACATCCCGATTACCCGGCAAGTGAATTCTAGTGAAGGTCGTTGATTTTCCGCCGCCTCCACAAAAGCTCGAACAGAAATCAAAGGCAGCCGACTTTAGGTGTACGTTCCATGTACACAAACACAAACTACTTCCATTAAATTCAAGATAATAAACGACTTAGATATGGTGGAGGCGGCGGGAGTTGAACCCGCGTCCGAAAATGCTGCCGGCAAAGAGCCTACATACTTAGTCAGGTTCCTGCGCCGGTCGCCCGGCACTCTCGCCAGTCGCGCTCAGAACCGACAAGAAACGCGGCCAGCCAGCCTGAAAATCTCGCCCTGGACGCCCAGACGTAGCGTTCAGGGCCAGCTCACTGTGCGACGCCCTTTCCCGGCCCGTGAGCAAAGCCGGGGAGGACGGCAACTTAATTAATTAAGCTGCGTATGCCATTTGTGTATTGGCAATTGTGTTTTTGCACGCGATTACGGATGCATGCACTCCGGTATGCCTCTTTGCCGCAATCACTTCCGTCGAAGCCGTGACGCCCCCTCAGAGTGATGCGACTGCGATCAACTTAACTGTAGGCAGCAAAGGCAGACAAGTCAACCGCCATCCATATAGATGCGTCCAACAGGCAAGTGGACACAGTCAAGGCGTCTATGGCCTGGGCGTTCTTATCGGCGACCGCCTCCGCCACTGGCTCCTATTGAACCTCCGCCCGAATGGCCTGCGGAAGACGACGAAAATGAAGAAGATCTGCTCGCGGATGCGCTGGAGTAACCCGATCGTCCCTCTGCGTGCGAGTAGCTCCCCGAGCCTGAGCTTCTACCCGACGAAGCGAACGTTTTCGATGAAGCTGAGCCCGAAGCTCGCGATCCTCCCGCGGGTACGCCCGCCTGATGGAGATCTCCTTTCCCGGTGCTGACCCAAATCGACGTGGAATGCACGGCCACGCTGCCTGAACCATGCTGTTCAACCCGTCCGTCCATGTGGCCCAGGTTTATCGAAGAATCGCGAGGTATTCCCAGCCCGGCTGAATTCTGACGGGCGACGAGGCGGCTGCCGATAATGCCGGAGACAATCGCTGAGTGTTCGTGAAGTCGTATGGTGGTAGGCTCTCCGCGCTGCGGCGGGTGGGGGATCGGGGGTACAGGACGCAGCCCATGCCTCGGCGGACGCGACTGCGGCTTCGGGCGATTGGGCAGTCCCACCCATCTGACGCCGGCGCGCCATCCCCATCCCACGGCCGGACAATACGTCCAGGCGCCAGAGTGATACGGGGTCCAGCCCCACGGGTACGGCGACACCCAGGTCCAGCCCCACTTCGGATACCAGACCCACGACCCGTGGTAGAAGGGATCCCAGGCAGCATTTGCGAAATAAGGCCGCCATACGGGGCCGCATTCGCCGGCATTGATGAACCGGCCGTAATAGTTAAGATCGCTTAAGCCGAATCGGTTTGCCAAGCTTCCTTGAGCGGCATATTTGGCGTAGTGCTTGTGGTATGCGAGGGCAGTTTCGTCCCACGCGTCGTAAGGGCTCTCAAAGTTCCGGACGATCCTGAATATCCCAGGGTTTGCGCCCGGAAAATTCACAGTCTTCTTCCTGACTATCGTGACGCCGGGTGGCGTATCGATGCGCACACTGCCTTTCAGCATCGTGAGCGTCGCCGCATCAGGCACCACAGACAGACGGGCACGGCTTGAGGGCTCCAGAGATACCTTCTGGTTGTCAAATATCATCGCGAATTCGTTACCCGGAGCGCCAGTCAGGTTTATGAAGACGATACCCACAGAGACGCTGACCGTCGAAAGTGTCGTCCCAGCCGCGTCGCGCTCGAGTTGTGTGAACGCGACGGTGCTGTTTGGAGTGAGCCGCAGCGTGCTGTTGTCCTCGAACTCGACCTCGGCAAATCCCAGGCCTGTCCGCAAGGTGGCGTTCTGCGTAATCGGGAGGTTCATCAGCGGCGCCTCGAATCCCTCTCCCGTGCCCCGATCCACCTCGACGTCGCCCACAATCTGGCTGAGACGCACAATCCGAACCTTTGAGGCAGCATCGTCGGGGGACGGGCCTGGAATTTGCCCATCCGCAACTGCGGCGTCGGTATTGCCGGTTTCGGCTGGAGTGGGCAGGGTTTGTTGCGCTGCCAGGAGGCTCGCGAACAGCAGCGATATCAGACTCACCGCTGCTGCACTGAAGAAAGCGGTTTTCATGACCCGCCTCCTGTGCTCCCCTCGCGGAAGGAGCGCCTGCAGCTTTATTGGAACGCGGTTCTATAGCGGTGACTGTTAATTTAGGTAAAAGATGGTAAAGATCGGTGACGCCGCATTTGGGAACAAATGGCATTCGTGCATCCCAAACCCCCGGTTAACATCCAAACCTTTTGCTCGCCTGTTAGTCTGATGCTCTGGTGCAGAGGCCTGGGGATGAATCACTCTGCGGGAATACGTTGCGACGGCTCACGCCGGGCGCTTTGTCGGGAGACATTGGCGTGATCCCCGATTGCATTTCGTTCAGCGCTATCCCTCATACCACCCATATTTTCAGCGACTTCCTCTCGTACTCTCCGGAAATTCGCCGGTTCTTCCCCACGCAACCGGACGCCGGGCACATTGTCGCGTTTGCGAACTCCGCGTCACGCGATCTGGAGCGCCAGGCGAAAGTAGCGAGCGCACTGGAACGGCAGAACCGCGCCTGGGGAGCTCCAGAGCCCACTCTGAACAACATCCAGCGGCTCCGTGGCGGCGCCTTCGCGGTGGTCACGGGCCAGCAGGTGGGGCTGTTTGGCGGCCCGCTGCTCGCCCTGTTCAAGGCCGCGTCGGTGCTTTCCCTGGCCAAGCAGGTGGAAGCTCTCGGCGTGCAGTGTGTGCCCGTGTTCTGGCTGGCCAGCGAAGATCACGATCTGGCCGAAATGAACCAGACTCTGCTGCTCACGCACGATTTCCAGCTTGCGCCGTTCGCCGCTCCCACCAGCGGCATCGAGAGCGCTCCGATATCCGCCATCCGCCTGGGCAAAGGCACGAATGAAACCGTGGCGCGGGCCGCGGAGCTGCTGGGCGACTCGGCCGCCGCCGATTGCCTGCGCGAAAGCTATCGCGAAGGCGAGACGTTCTCCGGCGCTTACGCAAGGCTGTTCCTGCGCCTCTTCGGCGAGCACGGCCTGATCTTCCTTGATCCTTCCGATGCGGAATTGCACCGCCTCGCGGCGCCGCTGTTTGCCCAGGCCGCGCATCGCGCGGCGGAACTCGACGACGCTCTGCTGGCGCGCAACCGTGAGCTGCAGGCGGGAAGCTATCACGAGCAGGTGAAGGTGACCCCGCAATCGACGCCGCTGTTCGCGCTGGTGAACGGAGTGCGCACGGTGGTCCATCGCGCCAATGGCGGCTTCTCCATCGCAGGGGAGCGTATCGGGGCCGGCGAACTGCAACGGCGCATCGAAGCCGCTCCGGAACAGTTCAGCGCCAACGTTCTGCTGCGGCCCGTGCTGCAGGATTACTGGCTGCCCACGCTGGCCTATATAGGCGGACCGGCGGAAGTAGCGTACTTCGCCCAGGCCGCCGTGGTTTACGAGAAGCTGCTGGGGCGAGTCACCCCCATCCTTCCGCGGCTGAGCGCCACGCTGATCGAGCCGCGTATCGGGCGCCTGTTGACGAAATACGACGTCAGCCTGCCGGAACTCTTCCACGGCGAGTGCCAGCTCCGCGACTGTCTGGCGGCCCGCTCGCTGCCCGCCGATCTGCGGCAGAGTTTCCAGCATGCCCAGCGCTCGGTCGGAGACGCCATGCAGCGGGTCAGCGCTGCACTCCAGACGCTCGATCCCACGCTGGTGGAAGCCGCGTCGCGCGCCACGAACAAGATGCGCTATCAGGTGGGCCGGCTGGAGCGGCGCGCCGCCCAGGCCGAGTTGCGCCGCAGCGAAATTCTCACCCGTCACGCAACCCAGATCGAAAACGCGCTCTATCCCAACAGGACGCTGCAGGAGCGCGAGATCGCCGGCCTGTATTTTCATGCCAGGTATGGCCAGGAGTTGATCGACCGCCTGGTTGAGCTTGCCCAGGCGCGCTGTCCGGAGCATAAGGTGCTGGTACTCGGCGCATGAGGCCCATCGCCCGTGCGGTATTGCGGGCCTTCAGGGCCGTGCTGCGACGGCCATCATGAAATCTGCCGCTCCGCTGTGGTTCCCACCGTCGGTGCCTCGCGCTTTCCGGCGGCAGATGTGCCTCAAGGCACGCTCTTCGCGCCCGCCGCCATCTGTTATATTTGGCCTTTCATCGCCCATCGCACGACACAGGAGCGGCTGGCATGGCAAGCGTCAACAAGGTCATTCTCATCGGCAATCTCGGCAAGGACCCGGAGGTGAAATACACCCCCAGCGGCATGGCGGTCGCGCGCTTTTCCCTGGCCACCAACGAACGAGTGAAAGACAAGGACGGCAACTGGGGCGATCGCACCGAGTGGCACAACATCGTCCTCTTCGATCGCAAGGCCGAGGTTGCGGGCGAATACCTGAAGAAGGGCCGCACCGTCTATATCGAAGGCAGCATTCGCACCAACTCCTGGGACGACAAGGAAACCGGTCAGAAGAAATACCGGACCGAGATCATCGGGACGAACATGGTGCTGCTGGGCGGTCCGCGGGAGGGAGCCGGCGAAAGCGGCGGCTACAGCGGCCGGGGTGCGGGCAAATCCGGCGGCTTCGACCAGCGTGTCCCCGAGTCCGAAGCTCCACCCGCAACCGGCGGCGGCCCTGAGATTACGGATGAAGATATACCGTTCTGAGCGGCTAACCACCGCATCCCTGCTCTTTTCTCTTTCGCTGCGCGTCTATGTTCGTACGCGGGACAGCAGTTCTGGAATGGCTGCATGAAGGTGCTGGTTCTCGGAAGCGGTGGTCGCGAACATGCGATTGTCTGGAAGCTGCGGCAGTCGTCGCGGATTACCCATCTGTATTGCGCGCCAGGCAACGGCGGCATCGCGGCCGACGCCGAGTGTTTGTCCGTCGACCTCAAGAGCATCGATTCGCTGACGCAACTGGCCGCCAGACTTAATCCCGACATCACGGTCGTGGGTCCCGAACTGCCGCTGACCATGGGCGTGGTGGACGAATTTCAGAAACGCGGCTGGCCGATCTTTGGGCCTGGGCGCGCCGCTGCCCGCCTGGAATCGAGCAAGAGCTTCGCCAAGGAGTTCATGCAGCGGCACCACATACCGACGGCCAAGTATTCGGTCTGCGGCACCAGGGAAGACGTCCGCGAAGCGCTCAGGCTGTTCCACACTCCGGTCGTCGTCAAGGCGGACGGACTGGCTGCCGGCAAGGGCGTTGTTCTGGCGCAATCGAAGGACGACGCGCAGCGCATCGCGGAAGAGATGCTCGCCGGCAGGATGTTGGGAGAAGCCGGTTCGCGGGTGGTGCTGGAGGAGTGCCTTAAAGGCGACGAGCTGTCGTTCCTCGTGATGAGCGACGGCGAGCGCGTGGTTCCTTTGGCGGTGACGCAGGACCACAAGCGCGTCTTCGATAACGACCAGGGTCCAAACACCGGCGGCATGGGCGCCTACTCGACGGATCAGATTGTGGATGCGCAGATGCGCGACTGGCTGGTGGCCCACATCGCGCGGCCTGTGATTGCCGGAATGCGGGCTGAGGGGGCCGAATACAGGGGCATTCTCTATTGCGGCATCATGATGACCGCGCGCGGGCCAATGGTGCTGGAGTTCAACTGCCGCTTCGGCGACCCCGAGACGCAGCCCATCATGCTGCGCATGGAGAGCGACCTGCTGGACGCCATCGAGGCCTCCATCCGGGGCCGCGTCAGCGATGGCGATTTCCGCTGGTCGCCCGATCCGGCGGTCTGTGTGGTGATGGCCTCTGGCGGATATCCGGGCGCTTTTGAAGCAGGCAAGCTGATTACCGGGATCGGGGATGCCGAGCGTATCCGTGGCGTGAAGGTTTTTCATGCCGGCACCGATCGTCGGGACGGAATGTACTACACCTCGGGCGGCCGCGTGCTCGGGGTTGCCGCCCGCGGCAGGGATTTGCCGGACGCGGTCGAGCGCGCCTATGACGCGGTGATGAAGATCCGCTTTGACGGCATGCACTATCGCAAAGATATCGCCGCGCGCGGGCTGAAACATCTGCGGGCGGGAAAGTGAACGCAGCGCGGGCGCACTTCATCCGCGCTGACCGAGCTTTCACTTAAATTGTCATCACGAGGAGGCCTTCAGGCCGACGAGGGATCTGCTTTTTCTGCCGGTCAGGTGGAGCGAAGACATTCGAATATGAATAATCAACCTCTGGTTTCCATCGTCATGGGCAGCGACTCCGACCTCGAGATCATGAACGAGGCTGCGAAGGCGCTCGCCGAGTTCGGCGTTCCTTATGAAATCGACATCACCTCGGCGCACCGCTCGCCGGCGCGCACCAGCGAATACTCGCGCCGGCTGAAGGCGCGCGGCGTGAAGGTGGTGATCGCGGGGGCAGGCGGGGCGGCCCATCTCGCAGGCGTCATCGCCGCCGAGACGACGCTGCCGGTCATCGCCGTGCCCATTCCGTCCACCGCACTACTCGGCCTCGATTCGCTGCTGGCCATGGTGCAGATGCCGGCGGGAATTCCCGTCGCGACCGTTGCCATCGGCAAGCCGGGCGCCACCAACGCCGGCATCCTCGCCGCGCAGATGATCGGTCTGTACGACAACGAGGTCGCGAAAAAGCTGGAAGCTCACAAGGAGAAGCTGGCCAGAGGCGTGGAAGCCAAGTCGCGCAAGCTGAAGGAAAGCCATAAGACCTGAGCACGGCATCCAGCTTGTGATAATGCCTGTTATCGCCAACTACCCTCCAACGATCCCATGATTGCGGCTCGCCCGGCTCTTCCCGAAAAGGAACCACAGCACTCCGTTTTCTTCTGTTCTGTACTTGATTTCGCGTTTTGGCGGATGCATTCTAGCCTTGAAATGGTGACAGGATCGGCGCGGTCATTAGAGTCCTGCACCACACCTTCGTTTTCGGGCCATCCTATTGGAGCACGAAGCGGCTGATTCGCTGACCGGCTTCCAGACCGTAGTTGTTTTCTACGCTCCCACAACTGAGTTCCGGTGAAGTATGAAAAAGAACCGTTTCATGGTTGTCTTTTTCGTGCTGCTTGCCTTCGGCTTCTGTTTCGCCGTGCCCGCACAGGACTTGCCGGAGACTGATTACGACGAGTCGCAGGCCGATCCGTATGAGCCCGCGCCGCAGATTTCCGGCCTCACCTCGGATAGCACGGCATCCTCAGAAACGGTGGTAGAGGTGGCACGCCCATGCTTGCATGAAGTGCCACAACATGCGGTGCGCAACCAGCGTACCGACCTTCCTCGCCTGGCTGCGCTGCGTCCCGTCCTATCTCTACTGTGTACCTTCCTTTGCTAGCGAACCCGGGCTGGCGGCCCGCACCTTCGCTAGCTTCCTCCTAATCATTCTGAGAAAGTACAAGAAAAGGAGAAGCTATGATGATTAAGCTACTTCGGCTCCTCGCAATTTGTTCCCTCGCTGTGCTGTTCGTCAGCACCGCGTGGGCACAGACCTACACTACCGTTCACGACCCCAATGACAATGCCGGCGTGACTGAACTTATCGGCGGCCCTAATCCGCAGGGCACCAGCGTTGGAACGTATCTCTATTACGATGAGCTGAGCGGAGTTCTCTATTGGCATGGATTCGCACTCAGCAGCCAGGGTGTATTCATTCCGATCGACTACCCGGGGGCCCTATATACGCAACCTGGTTTCATCAGCTCCAATGGATTTGTCACGGGGAACTACCGGAGTCCGTATCTTCCCTGGCACGGTTTTGTGCTGCATGGCGGACAATACACTACGGTCGACTCTGACTACCCGGGCGCAGTGGCAACTATCCTTGCGGGCATAACTCCGTCGGGTGAGATCGCGGGTTATTCCTGCCTGGCAGATATTCGCTGCAACGTTGGCCCCTTCAAGAGCTTCATCATCTCGAAAAAAGGCGTGTTCACCCATTTCGATCCGCCTGGAACAGATCCCAACTTTGGCAGCACCGCATCGGTGATCAATGCCTCTGGGGCGATTGTCGGTGCATACACAGGCACCGATGGATTCCAGCACGGATACCTATTAAAAAACGGAAGGTACACGACCGTCGATTATCCCGGTGCAGCAAACACGTTCTGCGGAGGGATGAACGACCAGGGCGATATCGTAGGGGCATACTGGAATGAGGATCAAGTCGTACACTCTTATCTCCTCAGCCACGGTGTCTTTACCAGCTTTGATCCCCCGGATTCTATTGGCAACTACAACAGCCAGGCTACCGGGATCAACAATGCCGGCATCATCATTGGTCTGTATCAAGATGCCTATTACAACGTGTTCGGGTATATCCGCACGCCGTAGCGTGTTGCACGGCGTTTAGCCTTCGAGTCGCACCCAAGCCGCTGCGGCTTGGGTGGGACTGCCAGCACATTCATTCGCTTCTTGCTCGGTTAGCGAGTGTTAGAAAGGAGTAACTGTTGTAACATCCGCAGCTGAAGGAAAGCCATAAGACCTGAGCACGACATCCAGCTTGTGATAATGCCTGATTACGACAGGAATCGAGGTTGTATCCGCATGGACAGCAAGAAAGTAGTCGCGATGTTAGCCTTCCTTGCGTTTGCGTCACTGCTTTTTGCTGAAAGCGAGACAATTACGGTGAATTCCAGTTCCAGACAGGGGAAAAACGGCGATGTCGTCTTCCTTGAGGCCGATCTAAACGGCAGAGCGGTTGATCTAACCTGCCTTGTGTCGCACTCGGATTGCAATGTCCTACACAACGGCGAGTACGAAATGTTCAGGTTGGCAGGCAAAGAGAGCACCTACAATGACTGTCAGAATGTGAACATTTATCGAATCAACGCAGACAGAGCGAAGGAAAAGCCGCTTGGCCTGTACTGCCTCTTGCAACCTTGAATCGTTGACTGGCGATAAATCGCCTTATCGTAAGTGATCGGGTCGGGCAGGATAGGTTACGATAAGGCCTGTTTGCGACAGTTATCATTTGCAAGATTCTCCGGAGGCTCCGTTCTAAAAGCGGAGCAGTTCCCTTGGTGCAGATGGGCACGCTAGTTCTTATTGCCATGCTGGTCGGTTCGGCGCACGCACACTTTTTGGCCAATTCCATCGATCATTCAGGTACGCAGCAAGGCGCTTCGATTGCTTCTGCAGAGCCGTCGTATGGAGGCCAGAAAGAGTACGAGAGATGGATCCAACCATACCGGCAGTCCCCTCTTGAATCTGTCGACGGTGTCGATGCCTCCGGCCATACAATCGCCATCCCCGCGTTGATGGGCATCACCGTCGTAGTAGGAGACGACCTCTCAACTGACCAGAAGCAGGCGCCGCTATGGGGAAACGGCCGCGTCGTGATTTACGGCTGCAACGTATTCGCTGATGGTAGAGTCTGGCGTGTCGACAGCAGGGTCACCAGTCTCGTAGGGCCTGGCGCCCCTGAACTGTCGCAAAGGGAGTTGCAGGAATTGACGACCCTTCTCCATCAGTTGCCGGACGATCACGCGCGACTGCCACCGCCCGGCCGACGGCTCGTGATTCAGGCGCCGGCAGCAGGCGGGCCTGTGATTCGAGTTTACGACCGTGCAAACCTGCCCGACCCGGTGCTCGAAATCATCAGGCTACTCCGGGTGCGCTTTGCGACATGGAGCATTCACTTTCCCCCGGAGAAAACCGGTTCAGCGGCAGAGTTCTCGCAAGCGGGTATCCAGGTGCGTTGGCCGCGGGCGACCAGTCCTGATGGATCGCTTGAGGCCACCCAGAATCTTTATGAAATCGTCATCAGCAGTCCAGCCAAAGGCGACTTCCGCTGGCTGAGAGAGCCGGAGGTGAACCGACACATAGACGGCGTTTTCGGCCCTTTCTTTACTCCCAATGGACGCTTTCTTCTAGTGCAGAGCACCCATCCCGCGCTTCGCATCTACGACACTAAGACCTGGCAACCGGTTCAAACCCTTCGCGGGCTCCCGCCTGATGTGGTCAGCTATTTTCCAGATAAGAACTGGAAGCTCGCCGTCTTCGCTTCTTCGAAAGGTGACGTCGGTCTCTGGGACTTTCACAGGCGTCGGCAGATCGCGAGCTTCGCCAGCGGTGAGGAACTTGTAGACGCCGCATTCTCTCCCGATCACTCATTGGTAGCGGTTGCGCTGCGATGCAAGACCGACGAACAAACCACTGAGCTGCACGTACGAATCTGGCGTACCGATGGCACGCCGGTGTCGGAACTGGAGCCCTGGAACCAAATTATGCCACTCGGCTTGGCGTCATACACTAAACTCGCCGGACTACTGGTGTGGTGGTCCGATAACGAGCATCTGCTGACTATTGTGTCGCCGGCCGTGTTTTATACAGACCACAACCTCGCGTTGTGGGATGCGAACACCGGCAGGTATGCAGGAGACCTCTCCGGGTGTCCCAACTCGATTGATCGATTTATGGTATCCCCGCAGGACGGGCGCGTGTTTGCGGAATGCCACTCAAACGGTGTGCGGATGTGGGATGCGTCCGGTGCGATCAACCGAATAACGAAGTTTGGGCAGTCCTTGCGTGACCCACACTGACATCACGGCGCGCACGGGGACTCCGGAGTCCGCTAACCATAAGACCTGAGCACGGCATCCAGCTTGTGATAATGCCTGTTATCGCCAACAATCATGACGGTTACATTGGCAACGTTGGCCCATCCACTTCGCCGACACCTTTTGGACGCAGCATTCCTTCTGTCCGCGGCCCTGTTTGTGGCCTTATCCGGTTGCAGCAGATTCAATGAATCGCTTAACAGAGGACTAGAGGAAGAGAAGTCCTACACCCGACACGCGATGGAGTATCACCGTGAGCATCCTGACCAGCGACGCGGCAACACTGTACTCGAAACGTGGTCGAAGGCAGATTACATCGCGCAGTCGGTGGTTAATGAGAAGATAAGCGGGTCTTGGGCGCAATTCAGCGACCAGCTTCAATTCTTACCTGAAGGCTTGAAGCGGGAGAACGGAAAACCGTTCTGCGTCATCCAGTTTCCGGCAATGGTTCTTGTGCTTTGGCCCCCGTCGCAGCCATTTCAAAAATGCACAATCTACATGGCCCCTGCCCCGCGTGATGTTGGTGAAGTCAAGTCTGGAGACATGCAATTCTCCGGCAGAACTGATTTTTGGGTGTACGTCCTCAGGCCGGGCCAATGATTACTTACGTAATATCCCCATTACACAAGTGGTCGGCGGGCGAGGGTCGCTTTGACAACGCCTGCGTCTCCTGCGGCGATGCCATTCCTGCAGTAGTTGAGCGGACCACTAGCGACCATCAGCGCCGATGCGACATGCTGGTGGAGTAATGGTTGGCGACCAATTGCCAGCGCCCTTGCTGTTTTATCCATACCCTAGTAAAGCGAGTGTCGTGGGGAACTGCCTTGCCTTTGTCCTGCCCATGCATTGTTGAGCGGCCAGTCTCGACCGCCGCATCTCCATAAACGCGCACTCGGACTTCATCGGTGGTTATGGACTGAAATCTCAAGTCGCCTGACGTGAAGTCTGAAATCACCTGCGGCTTAGTTCGCACTGTCCCACTTGGCCCTACGCCGATGAAATCATCGGCATAGATCCGTTCTAACGCCGCCGCATCCGCGTGGATCTGTGCTTGAATGCGTTCGTTGTCCAGTTTCCTGATGACCTGCTCAAGGTTCGCGCCCTGCTCTTGCCCCGAGGCCATGGCGACCGCCCAGAAAGCCGCGACGGCTATAGCGAATATTTGTCTCATAAAGAGCTACTGTAAATGATCGCACGTAGATTGCCTTGGTGGATGCGAAACGGGGGATTTTTGGTTGGGATCATTTCCGCTGGATTCTCACGCCCTGCAATCCGAGTTTCAAATCGTCTCTGAAGCGCGCCCTCTTCACGGCGAATCAGTTTTGACAGAGCACTAATTTGCACCAGACTGTCGCCATGACACTCTCAGTGAAGTAGTTGGCGATACATCGCCATTACGCAAGCAACACATACCTTGAGCCGGGGTTTGTCTTCAAAGACCCGCCCTTTAGAGCTTCAGCGCCTTCAGATACTCCCGAAATTCGCCGCCCAGGTCCTCGCGCTTCAGCGCGAACTCTACCGTCGCTTTCAGGAAGCCCAGTTTGTCGCCGGTATCGTGGCGCTTGCCTTCGAAGATATATCCGTAGATCTTCTCTTTCTTCAGGAGCTGCTTCAGCCCATCGGTCAGTTGCAGTTCGCCGCCGGCGCCAAGCGTCGTGGAATCCAGCATCTCGAAGATCGCAGGTGTCAGGATGTAGCGGCCGATGATGGCGAGATTGGACGGCGCATCCTCGACTTTCGGCTTCTCCACCAGATTCTGTACCTCGAACAGCCGCCCGTTCCCTTTGCCCGGGACGGGCTTCGCGTCCAGCACGCCGTAGGACGAGATCGCCTTGCCCTCGACCACCTGGGTCGCCAGCACCGAGCATCCGGTCTCGTTGTACACCTCGATCATCTGCTTCAGGCAGGGAACTTCGGCATCGATAATGTCGTCGGCCAGGATTACGGCGAAAGGTTCGTCGCCGACCAGTTCACGCGACATCAGCACCGCGTGACCCAGCCCCATCGCCTCCTTCTGCCGGGTGTAGGCGATGTGGATCATGTCGGAGATCTGGCGCACGACGGCCAGGAGCTCGGTCTTGCCACGCTCCTCCAGCATCTTCTCCAGCTCGTAGCTGACGTCGAAGTGGTCCTCGATGGCGGTCTTGCCGCGGCCGGTGATGATGATGATCTGGTCGCAGCCCGAGGCCAGCGCCTCCTCCACGCCATATTGAATGATGGGCTTGTCGACCAGCGGCATCATCTCCTTGGGCTGGGCCTTGGTGGCGGGCAGAAAACGCGTGCCCAGTCCGGCAGCGGGAAATACCGCCTTGCAAACCTGTTTTCGCGCCATGAGTGCCTCTAAGAGATACGAAATGATTCGGACCAGGTTCTTGAAGGGGCACGGCTTCAGCCGTGCCGACAAATGCGCTAAAGTGCCGGCCTTTAGGCCCGCGGTAATTAGACCCTCAGCGGCTAAAGCCGCATTCGCTACTCGGCCTTAACGGCACGCCTGAAGGCGCGCCCCTTCAAAACGACGTGTACCGGGTTGCTGTGGTTCAAACAACCGATTCACAGCACGGGGCTGTTGTTGCCCAGCAGCTTTTCGCGAATGACTTTCACAGGCGGATAGCCCTGCTGCATGAATTGGTTGTGAAACTGTTCCAGGCGGAATCTGTCGCCCATCTTCCGCTGGTAATCCGCGCGCAGCTTCAGGATCTCCAGCTTGCCCAGGGTGTACACCAGATAGGTGGGGTCCGACGTCCCGCGCTTCGCCTCGCGCTCCGCCACCACGGGCGTCTGATGCCCTTCCCGGATGAAAAATTGCGTTGCCTCCTCCAGCGTCATTTTGCCGGTATGCATCTGGATGCCGACGATGTAGCGCGCGTCACGCAGCAGCGCATCCTGCAACTGGCCGATGCGCAACTTCGGGTCGCCGTTGCCGTAGCCTTCGTCGAGCATCATCTGTTCGCTGTAATGCGCCCAGCCCTCGGCGTTGGAGCCGCAGCCAATCAGCTTGCGGACCTTCGAGGGCGCCTGCTTCACCCACAGGAATTGCGTGTAGTGCCCGGGATAGGCCTCGTGGTCGGCGATGCTGATGATGACCGGGCGGCTGAATCCCTCCATCCATTGCTTCGTCTTGCTGGCGGGCCACGAGGGATCGGGCAGCGTAACGTTGAAGTAAGCTTCCGTGGCTATGCCCTCGTATGGGCCGGGCGTATCCATCGAGGCGGTGCTCAATGCGCGTCCGAACGGCGGGGTCTCTTCCACAATCGGCCGCACCTCTGACGGAATCGTAATGATGTGCTTCTGCCGGATGAATTCAACCAGTCCGCTGAAGGTATCGCGGAAGCTTTGCAGCAACTGGTCGGGCTGCGGATGGTCCTGCTCCAGTTGCTCCAGGATCTGCTCTGGCGTCCTGTTCGGATCGATTTGCGCGGCCACGCGCTTCAACTCCGCCTGATTTTTGTGCAGGTCGTCGTAGCCGATCTGCAGCAGCCGATCCAGGGGGATGTCCACCATTTCGTCGTAGAGCAGCTTCCTGCGATAGTTCTCCGCGCCGATACGGAAGTCACCGTTGGAGATGGGCAGCAGGTCATTTTTGAGGAAGTCCTGATAGCGCTGCAGTTCGAAGATGACTTTCTCGTTCGAGGCCTTGAAGTCCGCCAGCAGCTTCGCATCGCTGACGCTTTTGAAGGCAGTGGGCACATCGTTCTGAAAGAAGCGGATGATGCCAGGCAGCTGTTCCAGCGCGATTTCAGTGTAGACCTTCGGCACATCCTTCAGGTTGGATTTTGCCGCCGCGAAGTTGGCAGGCATCTTCTGCTCGCGCGCGACGAGCGACTTCAGCCGCTCTTCGGGCGGCGCGAAGTTGCGGCTCATCAGGATGAACACGGTGCGGGACGGGCTGCTGGAATAGACGTTCGGATTGTGCTCCCAGCGGCGGATCTGCTCGAGCTCCAGCAGTTGCCCGTCAATGGAGCTGAGCAGCATGTGCAGATCGGCGCGCTGGTCCCGGCTGAGCTGGTCAGGATTGAAGGCGGCGAACTTCTGTCTTTCGGCGTTCAGGAAAGCGATCTCCGCGTCGCGTGAGTGTTGCGAGTAGTCCTCCAGCATCCCGTCATACTGGTGAAATCCCTCCGCGGTTGCTGCCGTGGGATGGAACCTGAAGTGGCCCTCGAAGTACTCGTCCACCAGCCTGTCGTAATCGGCGGGCGAGGAGGAGTGCGACTGCGCGGGAGCAGGATTTTGTGTCATAGCGAGCAAAAAAACGAGCACCGCAAAAGCGACCACTCTGATCAATTCCCCATACCTCCCTGCAGAACTCATTTGCCGGGCAATCCGGTCTTTATATCACGCTCACGACTGCACGTGTTTCCGCCGCATCTGACTGGCAGGCGCGCTCGGCGGCAAGAGGCCGGCGCAGCGGGTTAACGTTCGTGGGCTGCTTTGCTCTCCTGCTCTGCCATGTCCATGTACTTCTCCTGGTCCGCACGATCGCCCAGTTGGCTGTACGCCGAGCTCATGTGCACGAAGGCGGCGGTCCTGAGGGCGGGTACCCGGGCGGCAGCGCTCTGGGTGAGCTCAATGACCTTCTCAAACTGCTCGATGGCCTGCTGCGCATGGCCACGGTCTTCCTCGTAGATGCCAATCTGGAGACAAGGATAGGGGAAGAGTGGATCCATGGCTGCGGCGGTGCGGAAGTGTCCTATGGCGTCATCCCCATCTCCCTGCCGCATCAGCGTCTCGCCGATCAACTCTTCGGCCATCCAGTTGTTCCTTACCGCCTCGGCGCTATGCGTCCACAGGGTCAGGTCATCGGACCAATAACTGAGTTGCCATCGTGTGGCCAACAGCAATGACACCAGGATGACAATGGTGCCCACCGGCAGCCAAATTTGCCAAAAGCGCCACGCTTTTGCCCAATCGGCAACGCCCCAACACGCCGCAATATACAACCCCAAAAAGGGCAGATAGGCATGGCGATCGGTCATGGCGTGATTGCCAGCCTGTATCAGCCCGCTCATGGGAACCATCGTGCCCAGAAACCAAAGCCACAGCAATGCGGCGGCGAGCTTCCAGGCCGGCGGGGCATTGTGCGGGTGGGGATAAAAAAAGGACAGGTGCGCCGGCCAAATGGCATGACCGAGGTATCGCGCATAGGAAACGATGGCATTGCCCACACGCACGGAAAAGGGATAGTAGTTCAAGCCGCCCAGAGTGCGATTCACCCACTGCGCTTTCATCGTCATGTACGCGCTGGCGGCGGAGAGCGTCAGCAGCGGCAGCTTCTCGAGCAGTAGCCAGGAAAAACTCTCGCCCGGAACGACGCAGCCTGGCGTGGCACCTGCCAATGGCGTGTGGCCGGGAGGGAACATGCGCCCCAGCGGCCAGTAGTCCCACAGCAGCAGCACGAAGGGCAACGTGATGACCTGCGGCTTGGACATCAAGCTCAGCGCGAACAACCCAGCCACGACCAGATAGCTGAGAACTCCACGCCGGCAAACCCGAACGCCGCCTTTTCCGGGGAACCTGATCATGGCCGGCCGGCGCGCATACCAGGTATAGGCGATCAGCGCCGGCAGGAAGAACGCCATGCTAAGCACGGTCTTGCGTTCGGAGATCCAGGCCACCGCCTCGACATTAATAGGGTGCAGGGCAAACAAGGCCGCGGCCACGAGGCTACGCCCGATGAAGCCGGTGGCTTGCGCCAGCAGCCAGAAGAGCAGTGCCGCATTCAATGCATGCAGCAGCAGACCAGTTTGGTGATGGCGGCCCGGGTCAAGCCCGAAGAAGTGGCAATCCAAAGCATGCGACAGCCAGGTCAGCGGGTCCCAGTTGGAGTAGTGATACGTGGCGAACGACCACTTCACCGTGTCCCAGTTGAGGTAGTGAATATGGAAGTTGTCGACGACATAGCCGTAGTCGTCGATTGTCTGCCACGGATGCTGCTTCACCGGGGCATATACCACCAGTGTCACAGCTATGAGAACGAACGCCAGA
>Ga0335081_10003121_pt1 | contig 26050 bp, 25 predicted proteins | sample Lox_Sample_35_FD_206713 | JGI IMG/M metagenome (GOLD analysis project Ga0335081, IMG submission 206713) | Soil microbial communities from Loxahatchee National Wildlife Refuge, Florida, United States - Lox_Sample_3.5 | ecosystem: Environmental > Terrestrial > Soil > Wetlands | place: USA...
ATCTTTTCCGGCAATGCACGACGGCTGATGAAGTTGTAGTTCGCGTCATTGCGAGGAACGCGAAGCGCGACGAAGCAAGCTCGACCCGCATACGCATGAGTCTGCGGATCGAGCTTGCTTCGTCGCTTCGCTCCTCGCAATGACGCTTAGAGGCAAACGCATGAAAACCCAATCGATCAAGGTGAAGCTGCGCGATGGCGAGATGGGCGCCTATCTCGCGATCCCCGACAAGACGCCAGCGGGCGCGATCATCGCCATCATGGAGATCTGGGGCGTCAACGACACGATGCGCCATCACGCGCACGAGCTCGCCGAGGCCGGCTTCGTCTGCCTCGTGCCCGATCTCTTCTGGCGGCAGGCGCCGGGCGTCGAGCTCAGCGACGGCAATCCGGAGGACGTGCGGAAGGCGTTCGATCTCTACTATGATTTCGACTACGACCTCGCGGTGCGCGACATGGAGGACACCTGGCACTTTTTGCAGAAGCTGCCGGAATGCAACGGTAAGGTCGGCGCGGTCGGCTACTGCCTCGGCGGCAAGCTCTGCTATCTCATGTGCTGCCGCACCGACATCGACTGCGCGGTCGCGTATTACGGCACGTATATCGAGCACAACATCCGCGAGGTGACCAACCTGCACCGGCCGTTCGTGCTGCACATGGCGATGAAGGACCGCTGGGTGCAGGCGGAGGTGAACGACCTGCTCGAGCGCCGGCTCGCGCCCAATCCGCTGGTGACGATCCACAAATACCCCGGCGCCGACCACGCTTTTGCGCGCAAGGGCGGGAAGACCTATTCGCAGCCCGAGGCCGACCGCGCGCTCGCGCTCACGGTGGATTTCTTCAGGCAGCACTTGCGATGAACCGTAGGGTGGGCGTCGGCGCCTTCGCCGATGCCCACGCGCGCCACTCGCATCATTTGCATGATTGGCGCGTGGGCAAAATCGCAAGATGCGATTTTGCCCACCCTACGGCGTCGGCGTGTTGGCCTTCGGCAGGACGCCGTTGTCCTTGAGATACTCGATCACGTCGGCGCGGTCCTGCGCGCTCTTGAGGCGGTAGAACATCTTCGTCCCCGGCACGAGGGCGGACGGATCGGTCAGCCACTTGTCGAGCGTCGCCTCGTTCCACACGATGCCGGACTTCTTCAGCGCGGGCGAATATTGATAGTCGGGCACGGCGCCGGCGGTGCGGCCGAACACGCCGGCGTGCCGCGGCCCCTGCCCGTTCTTGTCGAACGAGTGGCAGATGCCGCAGGTCTTGTAGATCTGTGCGCCGTGCACAGCGTCGCCTGCGGCCGATGCGACTGTGGGCACGACAAGGGCCGCGAGCATGACGAGCGCGAGGCGGCAGCGGCGGGCAATAGTTGACGTCTGCGCACGCGCGGTGCGCCGGTTGTCGCTCGACATGGAGTCCTCCGCGTGGCGGGCGACCGATGCGGCGAGCGCTGAGGAACGCGGGCGGCGCGTCGATCGGTTCGGCGGTGGAGACTGCCGCGGGCGGCGATTTATTCCTGGTTTCGCGTCGGAAGAGAGCTCAATCCAGCCCCCGGATTGCATCGGCTGGCCGAAATCGCTATTTATGGTTCCGCGCCGCGCTCCGGCCGCGAGCTGAAATTCGTTACAGATCAGTTGGTTACTGGGGAATAGTTCAACGGTAGAACAGCGGACTCTGACTCCGTTAATCTAGGTTCGAATCCTAGTTCCCCAGCCAAACCGCAGATTTCCTCGCCGGCGCTCTCCTCTCATTCTCGCCATCTCCCGTGGTCGCGCAGCCCTGCACGACCCCCGTTTCCCGTCCGGTTACCGCGGCGAGACGTTGCTGTGTCCATGTCCTCAGATTAACGCCGAATCGCCGGCCCGCTCCAACTGATTTTGGTGCATGATCCTTTCCCGATCGCGTGCCCGATTGAGGTTCATGCAGCAGGAGAATGCCATTCCATGATGGGCAGGGGTCTCTTGGTCGCCGCGTTCGATTTCTCGACCGCGCATGCCGACGAATTCCACGATTGGTACGATCTGGAGCACATCCCCGAGCGCAGGGCAGTTCCGGGGTTCGGCGCCTGCGAGCGTTGGATCGGCGACGAGCAGCCGGCCCTGTCGGTCGCCACCTACGATCTCGACTCGGTCGAGGTGCTGCGCGGCAAGGCCTATGCATCGATCGCCTACGGCAACCTGTCGGCCTGGTCGAAGCGGGTGACGGCGATGTGCACGCGGCTGCTGCGGTTCGAGGGCACGCAGATCGCCCCCGGCGACGCGGCGGCGCCGGAGGGAGCAGGCGCGCTGCTGCTCAATGCGATGAACGTCGCGCCCGAGGCGGAGGACGACTTCAACGCCTGGTACGACGAGGAGCACCTCCACGCGCTCGCCGGGGTTCCGGGCACCATGGCGGCGCGGCGCTACCGGTCGAGCGAGACAAACGCAGGCACGCATCGCTACGTCGCGATCTATCACCTCGCGTCGCCGGACGTGGCGCGGAGCGCGGCGTGGAACGCTGCGGTCGATACGCCGTGGACCGCCCGGGTGCGCCCGCATTTCCGCGACCGGATCCGCATCCTGACGCGCCGCTACGTTCGCGGCGGTTGAGCATCCGTCGGTCGTCGGCCTGGGTCGCGCCCCCAGGTGTCTCGCGGCGCGCCCGGCGGGCCGTGGCCTTATTGGTTCGCGGCCGGTTGAATGCGGATGTTCAAGAGGTTCGCGCGGCTGACCCCCGCCGATACCGCAACGCCTCCACCAGGACCGCGAACGCCGCGGTCGGCTGCCGCCGGCTCGGATAGTAGAGATGGTAGCCGGGAAACGCCGGGCACCACTCGCCGAGCACGCGGATGAGCCGCCCTTCCCCGACCGGCGCGCGGACCTGATCCTCGGGCACGTAGGCGAGCCCGAGCCCCGCAAGCGCCGCTTCCACCCTCAGGCCCAGAGCCGTGACCACCAGCGGCCCGTCGACGCGCACCTTGAGCTCGCGCCCGTTCTTCGCGAACTCCCAGGCATAAATCCCGCCGTAGGTCGGCAGGCGCAGGTTGATGCAGGCGTGCTCGGTCAAATCCTGCGGGCGCTTCGGCCGCGGATGGCGCGCGAGGTAGGACGGCGCGCCGACGACCGCCATGCGCATGTCCGGCCCGATGCGCACCGCGATCATGCCCTTGGCGACCTGCTCGCCGAGGCGCACGCCGGCGTCGTAGCGCTCGGCGACGATGTCGGTGAGGCCGTAGTCGAGCATGAGCTCGACCTTGATGTCGGGATAGCGCGGCAGCAGCTTGGCGAGCGCGGGCCACAGGATCGCCTGCGCGGCGTGCTCGCCGGCCGTGATGCGGATCGAGCCGGCCGGCTTCTCGCGCAGCTCGCCGAGCGCCGCGACCCCGGCATCGATCTCCTCGAGCCGCGGACCGACGATCGCCAGCAGGCGCTCGCCCGCCTCGGTCGGCGCGACGCTGCGCGTGGTGCGGCTGAGCAGCCGCACGCCGAGGCGCGCCTCGAGCTCGCGCAGCGTCCGGCTCAGCGCCGACTGCGACGTGCCGAGCCTGGCGGCACCCCGCGTGAAGCTGCGCTCATTCGCGATGGTGACGAAGGCGAGAAGCTGGTCGAGGTCGCCGCGTTGCATTGATATCACCCGCGCATAAGTCCATGCCGATTTTAGCCGCTAGTCGCAGAAATTGCGCGGCCTAAATATCGGGTGCGCTGGCGCCAAGGTCTGCCCGCGCGATTGCGGCGAGGAGAAGCGCCATGGAGATCAAGCGAAGCGGCTCGCAGCCGTCGGCCAAGGGGCCGGCGGAGTGGTTCATCGGCACCGTGCGCATCGACGCGCCGTTTCAGCGCAGCGATCCGGCGCGGGTCGGCGGCGCGACCGTCACGTTCGAGCCGGGGGCGCGCACGGCGTGGCATACGCACCCGCTCGGCCAGACGCTGATCGTCACCGCGGGGTGCGGCTGGGTGCAGCGCGACGGCGAGCCGATCGAGGAAATTCGCCCCGGCGATGTCGTCTGGTTCGCGCCCGGCGAAAAGCACTGGCATGGCGCCACGGCGACGACCGCGATGAGCCACATCGCGATTGCCGAGTCGCTCGACGGCAAGGCGGTCGACTGGCTCGAGCACGTGACCGACGCTCAGTATGGCGCCGCGCGCCGACAAGGATGAGGAGAACCGCGATGGCCCCCAACACGCAAGCCCGCCGCAACCATGACGCGCTGTTTCCCGGCCACGTCTCGACGCTGGCGGTCACCGATCCGGAGCTGATCGAGACCTTCGACGACTTCGCGTTCGACGAGGTGCTGCGCGACAGCAAATTGGCGGCGCGCGCGCGCCTGATGGTCCAGCTCGCCGCGATCATCGCCTGCCAGGGGCTGCGCGAATACCGCGCGATGCTCGGTGCGGCGCTCGAGGTCGGCGTCACCCCGGTCGAGGCCAAGGAGATCGTCTACCAGGCCGTGCCCTATGTCGGCATGGCCAAGGTCCTCGACTTCATCCACGCCACCAACGAGGTGCTCGGCGAGCGCGGCGTGAAGCTGCCCCTGCCCGGCCAGTCGACGACGACGCCGGAAAACCGCGCCGCGATGGGGCTGGCGGTGCAAAAGCAGATCATCGGCGACGAGGCCGTCGCGAAACTCTACGCGTCGTCGCCCAAGGATCAGCTGCACATCCAGCATTTCCTCTCGGCCAACTGCTTCGGCGACAACTACACGCGCACCGGCATCGACCTCGCCACGCGCGAGCTGCTCACGTTCAGCATGCTGGTGGCGCTCGGCGGCTGCGAGCCGCAGGTCAAAGGCCATGTCGCGGCGAACCTGCGGGTCGGCAATGACCGCGCGCGGCTCGTCGATGTCCTGACCCAGCTGCTCCCCTTCATCGGCTATCCGCGCACGCTCAACGGCCTGCGCGTCGTCAACGAGGCGACCGGGTCGTGAAGGGCTGCCGAAAATCAACAAGCCCAACCCGTCACCCCTAAGGTGCGAGCGAAGCGAGCCTCGAAGGGCCCGTGTGGTGCCGCTTGCTCGCTTGTGGCGCCGCCTCGGCCGATCCTTCGAGGGCGCGCTATGCGCGCCACCTCAGGATGACGGGTCGGGCTTGTTGATTTTCGGCCAAGCCCCACGGAGATCGTCCGCGATTCAACGTAGTGATTGGAGGCAGCATCATGGCAACGCGTACCTGGCTCATCACGGGCGTGAGCAGCGGCTTCGGCCGCGAGATGACCGAGCAGCTGCTCGCGCGCGGCGACCGCGTCGTCGGTACCGTGCGGGATGCGGGCAAGATCGCGGATCTCGTGACGCGCTACCCGGACGCCTTCCACGCCGAGGTTCTCGACGTCACCGACACCGCGGTGATGCGCGCGGTGGTCGAGCGATCGTTCGCGCGGCTCGGCCGCATCGACGTGGTCGTGAGCAATGCGGGCTACGGCCTGTTCGGCGCCGCCGAGGAGCTCAGCGACGCTCAGGTCGACGCGATCATCGCGACGAACCTGACCGGATCGATCCAGCTGTTTCGCGCCGTGATCCCGCAGCTGCGCGTGCAGGGCGGCGGGCGCATCATCCAGATCTCGTCCTATGGCGGCCAGGTCGCCTTTGCGGGCAACTCGCTCTACCACGCGACCAAATGGGGCATCGAAGGCTTTGCCGAGTCGGTCGCCCAGGAGGTCGCGCCGTTCGGGATCGGCGTGACCATCGTCGAGCCCGGCGGCGCGCGCACGCAATTCCGCTACGGCAGCGCCCAGGTGGCGAAGCCCCTGCCCGCCTACGACGGCAACCCGGCGCACGCCTTCATGCGCATGCTCGATCGCCGGAACGGCGAGGCGCCCGGCGATCCCGCCCGGATGGCGGCGCGCATCATCGCGAGCGTGGACGTCGCGCCGGCGCCGCTGCGCATGGTGCTGGGCTCGCAGGCGCTGGAAAGCACCATCGCGACATTACGCCAGCGCATCGCCGGCTTCGAGGCGCAGGCGGCGCTCGCGGCGTCCACCGACTTTCCGCCCGGCGCATGAGCTCGGCTACTCCAGCGGAGCGGCAGGGAAACAAAGAAAGGAGGATCGCCATGGACGGCATCGACGGAAAAGTGGTCGTCATCACGGGGGCGAGCAGCGGGCTCGGCGAGGCCACGGCGCGCCACCTCGCGCGGCACGGCGCCAAGCTCGTGCTCGGCGCGCGACGGCTCGACCGGCTGCAAACGCTGGCGAAGGAGCTTGCGCTGGGCGATGACGGCGCGGTGCGCACCGACGTCACGGTGCGCGCCGAGGTCGCGCATCTCGTCGACCGCGCGGTCGCGCGCCACGGGCGCATCGACGTGATGATCAACAATGCCGGCCTGATGCCGCACTCGCTGCTCGAGCGCCTGAAGGTCGACGACTGGGAGCGCATGATCGACGTCAACATCAAGGGCGTGCTCTACGGCATCGCGGCGGCGCTGCCGCACATGCGCAAGCAGAAGTCCGGACACTTCATCAACGTGTCGTCGGTCGGCGGCCACAAGGTGCGCCCCGGCAGCACGGTCTATGCGGCGACCAAGAGCGCCGTGCTGATGCTCTCGGAAGGGCTGCGCCAGGAGGTCAAGCCGTACAACATCCGCACGACGGTGATCTCGCCGGGCGCCGTCGCGACCGAGCTGCCCGACAGCGTCACCGATCCGGAGATGGCCGGCGGCATCCGCAAGTTCTACCAGGCCTACGCCATTCCGGCCGACTCCTTCGCGCGCGCCGTCGCCTTCGCGATGAGCCAGCCCGACGAGGTGGACGTGAACGAGATCCTCTATCGGCCGACCAAGCAGGAGCTGTGAGGGGGCGCATCCAGCTGAATGCTACCCCGCCTGCCCGGCCAACCGGCGGACCTTCGGCTCTTCCGCGTCCACGGCGCGCCCGACGACGTCCGCGTAGGCGGCAATCGGCTCGGGGCGGCCGATGAGGAAGCCCTGGATCTCGTTGCAGGACTCGGTCGACAGGAACGCGAGCTGGTCCTGCGTCTCGACGCCTTCGGCGACGACCGGCAGGTTGAGCCCGCGGCCGAGGCTGATCACGGCGCGGATGATGGCGGCCGAGTGATTGCCGGTTTCGAGCTTGGCGATGAAGCTGCGATCGATCTTGATCTTGTCGAACGGGAACGACTGAAGATACGAGAGCGACGAGTATCCGGTGCCGAAGTCGTCCATGGCGATGCGCACGCCGAGCCCCTTCAGGCGGCGCAGGATCGCCAGCACCCGGTCGAAATCGCTGATCAGGACGCCTTCGGTGATCTCGAGCTCGAGCCGATGCGCCGCGAGACCCGTTTCGAGCAGCACCGTATGCACGAGCGCGGGAAGGTCGCCGTGCCGGAACTGGACCGGCGAGAGGTTGATGGCGATCTGCAAGGGGCGCGGCCATGAGGCGGCTTCGCGGCAGGCCTCGCGCAATATCCACTCGCCGATCGGAATGATGGTGCCGCTCTCTTCGGCGATGGGGATGAAGGTGGCCGGCGGGACCAGGCCGCGGGTCGGATGATGCCAGCGCACCAGCGCCTCGAAGCCGACGATGCTGCCGCCGATCGCGGCCTGCGGCTGGTAGTGCACGCTCAATTCGCCGTGCGCGACGGCCGAGCGCAGATCGTGCTGCAGGGCGCGGCGGTCGCGCAGGCGCTTGTCCATGTCCGGCTCGAAGAAGCGGACGATGCCCCGCCCCTCGGTCTTCGATCGATACATCGCCGCATCGGCATTGACGAGCAGGGTCTGCGCGTCGGCGCCGTCGTGCGGGAAAATGGCGACGCCGACGCTCATCCCGATCCGCAGCCGGTGCGCGTCGACCTCGATATCGCTCGCGACGGCGGCGAACAGACGCTCGGTCAACCGCTCGGCGGTCGCCGGCTGCGTCCCCTCGACGATGATCGTGAACTCGTCCCCGCCGAGACGGGCGAGGAACGCACCCTCGGCGGCGGCGGCGAGCCGCCTGGAGGCCTCCCGCAGCAGCGCGTCGCCGATCGAGTGCCCGAAGACGTCATTGACCTCCTTGAAGCGATCAAGATCGATGCACAGGATGGCGAAGCTTTCGCCCGCCGCGGCCGCGCGCTCCAGCGTGCGGGCAAGACATTGGGAGAACGCCGCGCGGTTCGGCAGCCCGGTCAGGTCGTCGTGGTGGGCCATATGCACGACGCGCGCCTCCGCCCGCTTGCGCTCGGTGATGTCCTCGTGGGTGCCGACCCAATCGCCGCCCGGCATCGGCCGGTTGATGACCGAGATGATCCGCCCGTCGGGGGTCTCGACGATCCAGCTGATGGTCTTGCCCTGCGCCATCGCGTCGAGGAGCTCGGCGCGGTACTGGTCGGGGTCGCGCGCGAGGCTTCCGGTCTCGACGCGGTTGGCGATGACGTCGCGCAGCATCGCTCCCGGTTTGACCACGTCGGGGGAGAGGCCATACATCTCGACGTAGCGGTTGTTGCAGACGACCATCCGCTCCGCCGTGTCGAACATCACCACGCCCTGGGACATGTTGTTCACGGCGGTCCCGAACTGGCGGTCCCGCTCGCGCAGCCGGCTGTCGGAGAATGCGCTGGCAAGCCCCAGTCCCAGGATCAGCAGCGCCGCATTGGCGACGGCGAGCGCCAATGCCGCCGGAGACAGCGCGAATTGCGCGACAGCGCGCGCCGGGTCGGGGATGAGCTCGACCGCGCCCATCGCCGTAAAGTGAAGCGAGACGATCGCGAGCGTCAGGAGAACCGCGGCGGCGAGCCTCGCTCGCGTCGAATCGTAGCGGGTCGCGACCGTCAGCGCCGCCGCGGCGAACAGCATGCCGAGAATGACGGAGGCCGACACGAGGTCGGGCGCCCAGGTCACGCGCCCCGGCACCACGAGGGCCGACATCCCGAGGTAATGCATCGACGCAATGCCGGCACCGAGGATGGCGCCGCCCAATGGCGCGGCCCATCGTGCCGGAGCCGTGACCGCGAGGGCGAGGCCGGCGCCGGAAATCACCGCGGCGACCGCCAGCGACAAAGCCGTCAGCTCGACGTCGAATCCGATCGGCACGCCGGGCCGGTAAGCGAGAACAGCGATGAAATGCGTGGCCCAGATGCCGCAGCCGCCGGCGGCCCCGGCGCTGACCAGCCAGATCGCACGGGTGCGTCCGCGGCTAACCTGCGCGCGGCGGAAAAGGCTTATGGCGGTGAGGCTCGCCAGGAAGCAGACAGCGCCCGCCAACACCACGAGGCGCCAGTCGTGCTGGCCTCCGAGGCACGTCAGTACGCGAAACATGACCCCTTCTCCTCCGCCCGGGCGGAGAAGGTATCGGCTTGTGACAGCCATGCCGTTAAGTCAGGCGAACGATCTGCAAATGTGCTTAAGTAGATCTATGACTCACGTGAATCCGTGACTCACGTGCCGGCCGGACGGCGACGTCGACACGTTCTCTTCATGTTCGCGCGATTCCGCGGCTACCGGAACCCTTTTACCTTGACCGCTCAGCTGGCCTCGCGCGCCGACTCCTTCATCAGGGCGAGGAGCGCGCAGGCGACCGCGAAGCGGTGGTCGAGCTTGTCGCCGCCCGGCGAAAGGTCGAGCACCTCCTCCTTGATGAAGAAGCGAAAGGTCTGCCGCAGGGTCGCGACGAGCTCGCCGTGCAGCTCGATCTTGTGCCGCCCGGGCAGGAACTTGATGAAGCGGCGGAGCATCGCGAAGCCCACCTCCTCGATCAGGCCGATGACCTGGTCGTTGGCGTCGAGGATGTCCCAGACGTCGCGAAAGATCGATTTCAGGCCGCGCGAGCGGATGCTGCCGAGCTTCTCCCCGGTGTTGGGGTCCCAGACATCGTGCGCCATGTTGAGGGCGATGACCTTGCGGGCGCGCACGACCAGCAAGGGCGTGGTCTCGGTCTCGTCGGCGTAGATCGTGAACTCGCCGCGCAGCTTCATCAGCGGGTGCTTGAGGAAGACGACCAGCGACCCGTCCGGCGCGTAGACGTAGTACTTGCGTCCGAGGAAGGACAGGAAAGGCCGCTTGATCACATATCGCTGGTAGGCGAACCGGTCGGTGTGGGGACCGGCAGAGCCGCGCAGGCTGGGACGGAGCTGGGCCACGACGGCCTCCATGATGGTTCAACCGAATGGATGAGGATTCCCCGGTCGGGAGTCATACGGGTGAGCGGGTCAACATTTTTCCCCGCCGCGGGGTGAAGGACCATAGCATCATAGCATCGTGGGGTGGGCAAGATCGCCCGCGCGTCCGGTGCGCGCCGACAATGCTCGCGTGCGATCTTGCCCACCCTACGCAGTTGCGCGCGTCATGCCACCGTCCTCGGCAAGCTGCCGCGGCCGCCAGATCGCCACATGGGTGAGCTCGGCGACGAGCTTCTCGTTCGCGGCGACGACCGCGTCGAGCTCGACGGTGGCGTGCCCCTTGATCACGGCGTTCGCGGTGATCCGCGCGTGCAGCGTCAGCCGCTCGCCGACGCACGCGGCCGCGCAATGGCGAATGCGGCTGCGCAGGTGGATCCAGGGACCGAGCACGACGTTCTCCAAGAGCGCGCGATTGGCGAGCTGAAGGATTTGCCCGGGATGCAGCAGCCCTTCGGCGCAGTAGAGCGGATCGGTCTCGCGCACGGCCTCGAGATAGGCGGCGAGCGCAGCGCGATCGATGACCACCGGCGCGATGCCGAGCGAACGGCCGACCGCGAGGCTCGCCTCGCTCGCGGGCGGCCGCTCGGCCGCCGGCGGCGGCTGCGGCATCGGCCCGCGGACCGCGGCGGCGCGCCGCTCGCCCGCCATGCGCGCCTCGCCGCTCGCGCACGCGACGCCGCCGCTCTCGGCGGCAAGCGCGAGCGCGTCGCCGTCGGCGATCGCGGTGACGCGAACGAGCGCGCCGTCATAGACCGGCTTGCGCAGCCGGCATTCGGCGATGCCGTTGTCGAGCCAGGCGCGCCCCCAGCGCTCGACCGGCATGTGCGCCATGTAGGCATAGACCGCGACCCCCGGCACCAAGGCGCCGTGATAGCCGAGCCGGCGCGCGACCGCGTCGTCGTGGATCTTGTTCTCGGACGCCGCCGCGAGGTTGAAGGCGACGACCTCGCGGGCCGCGAGCGCGGGCGCGGCCGGGTCGCGCTCAACGCTCGTCATCGCCGCCCCGATCGATCCGCTCGGACATCAAGCCGCTCCCCCTGCCTCACCCGAGTGATAGAGGTTTTTCGCCAAGGCGGGAAGCAAGCGGAGCCCGGATGGACGCTGCCCCGCATTCCGGGGAATTCACCCTTGGGCTTGCCGAAGGCAATACCCGACGGCTCCATGCGGGCTACCGGCGGCGCGGCCGGCGTTTCGCGGCATGGTTTAGCGTTCGTTGCGCAATCCGCGAGGATTCCGGGCATCCGTCAAATTCATTTAAATATCTCGCCGCTAGGCTCGCGGGATGCAGGTCCGCCGATGGAAGAACGACGCATATCCCCGCGGATGCGGATGTTGAAGTCCGGGAAGATCCTTCTCGGCACGCATGCGGTCGCCTGCACGGTTCGCAACATGTCCGAGACCGGCGCCTGCCTCGAGTTCGACAGCATCGTCGGCATCCCGGCGACGTTCGAGTTCGTGCTGCCGGAGCGCTGCCACCGCGTCTGCAAGGTGGTGTGGGCGAACGGCGGCCGCATGGGCGTGCAATTCCAATAGGGCGCGGCGGACGACGCGCCGCACGTCAGCGCATCGCATCGATTTTACCCAAAGTTCACGATTCCTTGCCTGATATACGCAGGTGATTCCACTGATCAGCCGCATCGGCATGCCGGAGGCCGGTTGCGGCCGCCTGACGAGCCGGACAACCAAGGCCTGACGCGAGGCGCGCAGACCATGCAAGAGCCGATCACGATGCCCATCCGAGCACAGACGCTGGCGCGGCGGCTCGTGCGGGCCACCGCGCGCTTCGCCGCCGACCGGCGCGCCAACGTCGCGATCACGGTCGCGCTGGCGGCGCTGCCGATGCTCTCGGCGATCGGCTGCGTCATCGACTTCTCGCTCGCCTCCATGGTCAAGACCAAGATCCAGGCCGCCGCCGACGCCGCAACGCTCGCGACCGTGTCGAACAACTCGCCCACCGTGGCGAACGCCAAGGCAGGCAACAGCGTCACCGGCGGCTCGACCTACGTGACCAACTTCTTCAATGCGGGCGCCAGTGCCACCATCAGCTCGTTCAAGCTGTCGGTGACGCCGACCGCGACCGTCTCGATGAGCGGCTCGACCGTCACGGCCAAGCTGTCCTACACCGGCACCGTGCCGACGTACTTCCTCGGCCTGATCGGCTACAAGACGCTGCCGATCAGCGGATCGTCGACCTCGAGCTTCACGCTCAACCCCTACATCGATTTCTACCTGATGCTCGACGTCTCGGGCTCGATGAGCATGCCGTCCACTCCGGCCGAGCAGGCACGGCTGCAGGCGGTCAATCCCGACAACCTGTGCAACTACAACACCGGCTGCACCTTCGCGTGCCATTTCACCGCGCAGGGCGGCTGCAGCCAGAGCTGCCAGGGACCCTACCCGGCGGTCGGCACGTTCTGGAACCCCTCGCCGACGAACCCCTCGCCGGGGGGCTATTGCCAGGGCTTCATCATCTCGCGGCTCGGCACCTCACAAACGATTTACGGGAGCGGAAACAACTCGACCAACGGCAATACCGTGAATTGGAACAACACCCAGGTCACCTCGTGCCCGACGGCCGGCACCACGTCGTGCATCCAGCTGCGCATGGACGCGGTCGGCTATGCGGTGAACCAGCTCCTGTCGACCGCGGCGACGACCGAAAGCAACGACGGCATCGCCAATCAATTCCGCGTCGGCATGTTCCCGTTCATCCAGAACCTCTGCCACTCCAGCAATGGCAACAGCAACTCGTGCTCGGTCGGCCTGACCACGAGCCTCACGGGCTCGACCATCACCACCTTTGCGTCGGAGCTCGCCAACCTGCTCGACACCGGACAGGATTCGACGCTCGGCTCCGGCGGCACGCATTTCGAGAATGCGTTGGATACGATGAACAGCTCCGTCATTCCCAATCCGGCCGGCACCGGAACGTCGGCGAAGCCGCTCCCCTACCTGTTCCTCATCACGGACGGCTCGCAGGACTATCAGACGCAGTGGGGCGGCGGCTGGGGCTCGCAGAACTGGACGTCGAACGCGACCGTCAAGTATCAGAACTCGGCGACGGTTATTCCGCCGAACAGCGTGACGTCCACGGACTATTGCACGACGATGAAAAACCGCGGCATCACCATCGCGGTCCTCTATATTCCCTATGAGACCATCCAGAACGCCAATGCGAGCTTTGCCAGCAACGAGGACGGCTACGCGAACAACAACATCCCCAATATCCCCGGGGCGCTGCAGACCTGCGCGTCGCCGAACTTCTTCTACACCGCCAATACGCCGGCGGACATCCAGACCGCGCTGCTCACGATGTTCCAGCAGGCGGTGAACACGGCGCACATCAGCCAATAGCCCTGAAGCTAGCAGGCTAAGGAAATTCTCGGTCTGTCCTTCCCCGCTCAGGCCGGGGAGAGATCCGGAGAGTCGTTCGACGTCGGCCGCCGTCATGTGCTGGCCGTTGATGTTCAGCGCGCCGATCTGGGACGGATTGATGACGATGACCGAAGGAACGTCGAGCGCGGGCGTGCCGTAATACGGAAAGAACAGGCCCGGGTTGGCCGCGAACCCCGTGAGCTGAAACAGCGTCTGAAGCAGCGACTGCACGTTCAAATTCGCAACGCCGGCGATGGTCGCAGCGGGGTCATTAACTTCGAAGAATGTTGACGCCCTTTGACACCCCGGTGATATTCAAGCTGTCGGTACCGCCTTTCCCCCACACCACATCAATGCTGCTTGGATTCGTACCGATGTTGTCGATGTGGAACGTCGTGTCGACGTCGTTTCCGATCATGATGTTGATGCCGCTGCCCGCAATAAGCGTGTCGGCGCCGGCCTCGTCCGCCGCACGAGCAAACCGAGCAGCGCCTGGCGCAACGGTGATCGCTTCGGCCGAAAGCGCGCGCGCCGCTCGAAAACCGAGGGTGGGAAGTCGGCCGAATGGACCGTATCCCCAGCGCGCCGCCGACCGAATCAACACCGGTGGGTTGAACCAAGAGCCGCCGCGGGTCACGCGACGAATGCAATTGCCGGATGTCCAGCTCGATCCGTTCGATGGAGCTCCGTCGTAGCTCTCGTGCCAGCAGTCCTCCACCCATTCGGAGACATTGCCGTGCACCTGATAGAGTCCCCATGGGTTGGGCAAGAAGCTGTCCACCGGCACCGTGCGGTGCCGAACCTCGCCCTTCGGGCCGCCGCCATAGGTGCCCGCGCCATCATAATTGGCCTGCGACGTCGCGATCGACGTGCCCCACCAGAACGGGGTCGTCGTGCCGGCGCGCGTCACGTATTCCCGCTCCGCCTCGCTCAACAGCCGATAGGTCTTGCCGGTCTTCTTCGACAGCCATGCCACATAGGCCTTGGCGTCGTCCCACGAGACGTTGATCGCCGGACGCCGGCCGCGACCCCAGCCCTCATCCTTGGGTCGATAGCCGTTGCAGCCGCCGTCGGCCACGCAGGCGTCCCATTCCTCGAATGTCACCGCGAAGCGGCCGACCGCGAATTGCCGCGCGAACGTCACCTGATGCTGCGGGCCCTCACTGGTCTCTCGGTTCGTCTCGTCGGCGGGCGAGCCCATGATGAAGGAGCCGGCCGGCACCACCACCATCACGGGGCAGATGCCGCACTCCTTGAACGCGTCCATCGGCTTGAGGGCGTGCTCCTGAGCGGCCGACAACGGCGCGTCCTGCGCCACGGCCCAGAAACCCGCCCGCTTCTCGGCGTAGCCCGCACCGGCGCCCAGGACCGTCAGCGCGATCACCCATGTCACAAGTCTGCCGCCGCGCATGTCAGTCCTTCTTGGGAATCGACGATCCGCCTGGGTGGGCCACCAAGGCGATCAAGAGCGAACCGGAATCCGTCCCTGGACCGGGGCATCACCCAGTCGGCCGATCGCCTGTCGCCTCAACACACCTCTGGCGACGCAATCTGTGCACGCGCCGTCACCAAGCCGTTAATCTATAATTGTTGTTCGGGTTTTCGCAACCGCCGGGGTTAGCCAACGGTGAACGCCTTAATTCAAGAGCCAAGTGCCTTCGGGTAGACGCGGAGTGCCTGTGACGCGCATTCCCGATTTGCGTTGGATGCATTTCATGTGAAGCGCCATCTCGATGCCGTGTGGTGCTACCGCGACGCGCTCGCCCACGATCCCGCGGCGATCGGCGTGTGGACCAATCTCGGCAACGCGCTCACCCAGCTCAACCATTTGAAGTCGGCGATCGCCAGCCACCGGCGCGCCATCGCGCTGTCGCACGGCAAGGATGCGCTGCTGCACCACAATCTCGGCGTCTCGCTCTCCGAGGCGCGCCAGCACGGCGAGGCGGTGGTCGCCTTCACCCACGCGCGCGAGCTCAAGCCCGACTACGACATGGCGCGCTGGGACCGCGCGCTCGGCCCCGGCCCCCATTCAATCTACGCGCGCCTCGCCGATCCGCGTGGGCTCGCCCCGTCACCCACGACGCCCCCGCTCCGTGTACCGCGCCGCCAAACCACCGAGTGCGCCGAACATCGGCGCGCCCGGGGACATAGGCGAGCGAAGCGACGCCGTTCTTCGAACGGCTACGTCCGGCCATGACGAGCTTGCGTTAGCAGGTGCTCGGCACGCCGAGATACTGGACGCAGGCACTGCTGCGCGGCGTCACATAGATATTGTCGCCCAGCGTGAGCGAGCTGATGAAGGTGGAAAGCAGCGCGGGCGTATAGGCGTAGCTGGTCTCGGCGAAGATCAGGTAACAGGGATAGGAATTGCACGAGTTGGTGGTCGTGAGCTGCGAAGGCAGGCGCGTCCACGATGACCCTTGCGAATAGGCCGTGCCTTTGAGCGAGTAGCTCCAGCTCACCGTCGCCGCCGAGGCGGACGTCATCTTTATCTGCGTGATCGTGAGCGTGGCCGGCGCGCTCGCATACGGGGCGAGGACCTGGCTGACCTTGTTCGTGATGTCGGTCATGTTGGCCGACTGAATGCCGTTGTTGCCGGTGGAATACGTGTTGGTGATCGACGCCAGCGCCATGGTCGCGGAGCGGACCTTCATGTAGACCGCGATGGCGTTGCCGATATCATACGTCTCCACCAGCATCAGCAGCAGCACCGGCGCGACGACGGCGAACTCGACGGCGGCGACGCCGCGCGTCGCGGCGATGAAGCGGCGGGCGAGGTTGATCATCGCGGCGTTCCTCAATAGGGCTCCACCCGGAAGGCCGTCACCCCCATCATCTCGGCGGCGCCGTTGGGCAGATTGGAGAGCGCGAATCCGAGCGGGCCCATGACGGTCGACCATGGGTAGACGAGCTGCACCACGACTTGATCGCCGGGCTGGCCGGGACTGTAGGCAAAGCTGGTGATCGGCTGGCCGTTGCCGTCGTAGAGCGCCGGCAGCGCGGTGCTGGTGTTCGCACCGCTCTGCACGATCACGACCAGCGAATTGCACTTGAACAGGATCGTCGGCAGATAGTTGTTGCAGATGTTCGTCTTGAACTGCGCCTGCGTGTCGTTCGCCGTCTGCCCGGTCATCAGCGTGCGCCCGGCTTCCGAGGCCGCGTTCTGCAGCGCCTGCTGCGCGAACAGGAAGACGGCGACCTGGAAGATCGCGATCAGAATCGCCAGGAAGGCCGGCGCGATCAGGGCGAACTCGACGGCGGAAGCCCCCGCTTGGGCCGCGCCGAGACGGGCAATGCCGCGCGCAATTCGACGAAATATTCTTCGCATGACTTGAGCCCCCACAGCCCTCATGGGCAGGCCGAAGGCATACTGGACCATCCCTATCGATAGAGAGGCCGCGTGAATATTCCCTTACTCCGATTGCGGAGTCGCGCGGCATCCGGGTGCCGCGCGCTTCGGCGGACCGAGGCGCTTGCCATATGAACGGGCGGCCCCGGTTATCCGCCGGCGGCCGATATGGCCCCGTGGCCGGCGCCGGGAAATGGAGGCCGGGCGGAAGATAGCCGACGCGCCGCCCGCCGGCGCGTGGCTCGGCGAACCCCCCGCACGGAAACGTGATGATTGTTCTTGGCGGCGTCACACGCGCTGGCTTATTGAACGAGCATGATCGTGCCTCGCTTGCTTGCCATGCGGCTGCTCGTCGCCGCTGCGCTCGCCATTCCGGCGATCGTCACGTCATCGCCTGCGTCCGCCGCCTGCGCGGTCGTCGGCGATTCGATCGCGGAGGATCTGCGCGGATTCTTTCGCGACTGCCGCTTCGACGTGAAGATCGGCATCGGCACCGCGGCGATCGCCGCCCGGGTGCCGAGCCGCGCCGACGTGATCGTCGTGTCGGCCGGCAGCAACGACTATCTCACGCCGGGCCTGCTCGCCCGCCTGCAGGCGTTGCGAGCGCGCGCCGGCGCGGCGCGCGTCATCTGGATCCGGCCGGTCCCGCAGGCTGCGGCGGTCGCGGTCGATACGGTCGCGCGCGCGCACGGCGATGCGGTGGTGTCGTTCGCGATATCGCGTGCCGACCACAAGCGCATTCATCCGCAGTCGAGCAGCGCGCTCGCCGCCGAGATCCGGCGGCATTTCTGAGCGCGGCAGCGCGCGTCAAGCGCGCGATGAAGCTGCGCGGCTTCGGCCTCGGCGAGAAGGTTCAGCGTGTTGCCAAACCGTGATGCCCAAGGCTACAACGCCGGTCGCAATCCGCATTGACATGGCCGCGGCGTGCCCGCAGGTGCGCCACACATCCGCCTGGACATGCCAGACCGACGTGCTCGTTGACAAAGTCGGGGCACCGAGCAAGGAGATTCCATGCCCGTGGACAAACAGTCGAAGCAGCAAAGCCGCGCCGAGCTCGAGCGGCTGGTGAAAGAGGCGTTGGAGCGCAAATCGGTCTCGGTGACCAAGGTCGACGGGCGGCGCGAGGAGACATGCGGGAAGTGCGGGGCGACCAATCGCGTCAAGATCCCGGTGGGCGAGACCCGGGTGACCTACACGTGTAAGGAATGCGGCCAGGAGCAGCGGACGATGTGAAATGACGCCGGCGCGCCCTACTCGCACCGCGCGCATCGAGCGCGGCGCGCAACTCGGGCGGCCACCGATTTCGATGCAAATTTTACCAATTGCGAACCTTCTTCCACGACGGCCTGCGCGCAATCCCGCCGCTGACGCAACGTTAAGGCGTTCTTAGATTCTGGCGACGAATCTCCCGGCCGGAGCATCGGCTAAGGTGGGATCGCCGTGTCCGTCGAAACGTTTCTCAGGCAGCGCGCGGTCAATATCGCCGTCAACGGCAGCTATTCGCTCGCGCGGCGCTGGTATGACGCCGAAGGAAATCTGCGCAGCTTTGCCTGTCGCACCACCCGTGTCTCGCCCTTTCGCATGCTCGTCGAAGTGCCGGTCGTCGGCCGCGTCGGCGAGCGCCTGACGTCCTATTTCCGCGAGTTCGGCGAGCTCGAAGGCGTCATCAGCCAAGCGATGCAGGGCCGTTTTCTCGTCGACATGGAGATGACCGGAGCGCGCCGCGCGCGACTGGCGGAGCAGCTGGCCTGGCTCGAAAAGAAATCCAGGGATGCGAGCGTCGAGGACGCGAGGGAAGACGCCCGCATGATCCCGCCGGCGTCCCACTCGGTGCTGATTCTCGCCGATGGCAGCGTCCATGGCTGCTTCATCATCGACATATCGCCGTCCGGTGCCGGCATCTCGGCCGAAGTGCAGCCGCCAATCGGCACGCCGCTGGCGATCGGGGCCTGCGTCGGTCGTGTCATCAGGGTCTTTGAAACGGGATTTGCGGTCAAGTTCGTCGCGCGACAGGACCTCGACGATCTGTCTCGCCTCATCATCGCGCAGCCGCGAGGATCGACCGCTTCGGCCGAGCACCTTGCCGGCGGGGTTGTCGGCCGGCAATCGGCCGAGTGCGCGTAACGCGGGAAGCCGTAGGATGGGCAAGCTTCCGCCTACGCGCTCCGCGCTACGGCGGACTCGAACCCGTCCGTAGCTCGCGCAACGAGCGACCGCGCCTTCGCTCTTCGAGCTTCGGCGGGTTCCGCAAGTCCGCCAAAGCTTGCGAAAGCAAGCGACGGCGGAAGGCGGGTCGCTTGCCCACCGTCTCGCAAGCCGGAAAGCCAGCAAGCGGAAGCTCGCACCTCGGCGCGTGGGCAAAACACGTCCCGCGAAGGCGGGGATCGCGAAGAGGCGATTTTGCCCACCCTACAGGTTACCCCTGCCCGCGCGCATCGAGCGCGGCGCGCACCTTCGGCGGCGACATCGGCAGCTCGGTGAGCCGCGTGCCGACCGCGCGCTCGATCGCGTTGGCGATCGCCGCCATCGGCGGGCAGATGTTGACCTCGGCGGCGCCCTTCGCCCCATACGGATGGTTGGGGTTCGCCACTTCGACCATCACGGGCTCGATCATCGGCAGGTCGGAGGCGACCGGGATGCGATAGTCGAGGAAGCCCGGGTTCTCCATGTGCCCTTGCTTGTCGTAGATGTACTCCTCGTTAAGCGCCCAGCCGATGCCTTGGGTGACGCCGCCCTGGATCTGCCCCTCGACGTAGCTCGGGTGGATGGCGCGGCCGACGTCCTGGGCGGCGACGAAGCGCAGGATCGTCACCTTGCCGGTCTCCGGATCGACCTCGAGGTCGACGAACTGGGTGGAAAAGCCGGGCGCCACCACGGCTGGGTTCACCGACCCGGCGGCGACGATCGGCCCGCCGGTCGTCGGGCTCTTGGCGGCGATCTCCTTCAGCGTCAGCGGCTTGAACTCGCCGACATTGCTGCTCGCGGGCTTGGCGCAGCCGTCCTCCCACACGACGCCCTCCGGGTCGACGTTCCACATCTTGGCGGCGCGCACGCACAGCTCCTGGATGATCTTCTTCGTCGTGTCGACCACGGCGGCGCCGGTCGCAAAGGTGACGCGCGAGCCGCCGGTGACGTGCGTGTAGCCGACCGAGGCGGTGTCGGCGATGATCGGGCGCACCAGGTCGTAGTCGATGCCGAGCGTCTCGGCCGCCATGATCGCCATCGAGGCGCGCGAGCCGCCGATGTCGGGGCTGCCGGTCGCCAGCACGACCGTGCCGTCGGCGTTGACGTGCACGGTCGCGCTCGACTCGCCGCCGCCGTTGAACCAGTAGCCCGACGCGACGCCGCGCCCCTGGTTCGGGCCGAGCGGCTTCTTGTAGTCGGGATGGTTGATCAGCGCCTCGATGGTGTCCTTATATCCGTCGTGGCCGAGCTTGCCGCCCGACAGCATCTGCGTGCCCTTCTTGGCGGCGTTCTTGAGCCGCAGCGCCAGCGGATCCATGCCGATCTTGCGCGCCAGCACGTCGAGCACGCTCTCGACCGCGAAGGCGCCCATCGGCGAGCCGGGCGCGCGATAGGCCGCGACCTTCGGGCGGTTGCTCACCACGTCGTAGCCGACCGCATGCGCGTTCGCGATGTCGTAGGGCGCGAACGCGCACATGCAGGTGCTCATGAAGGGCGAGCCCGGGAAGGCGCCAGCCTGCAGCTTGAACAGGCCGTCGGCCGCCGTGATCGTGCCGTCGCGCTTGACGCCGATCTTCACGGTCATCGACGACCCGGAGGTCGGGCCGGTCGCGCGAAAGACGTCCTCGCGGCTCATCACCAGCTTGACCGGCGCGCCCGACTTCTTCGCCAGCATGACGCATACCGGCTCGACATAGATCACGGTCTTGCCGCCGAAGGCGCCGCCGATCTCGGCCGGATAGACGCGCAGGTCGCCGAGCTTCATGCCGAGCAGCTGCGCCGTGTAGGCGCGCACCACGAAGTGCCCCTGGCTCGAGCTCCACAGCTCGGCCTGCCCGTCGGCGTCGCAGCGCGCGACGCACCCCTGCGGCTCGATATAGGCCTGGTGCACGGGCGCGGTCTTGAACGACATCTCGACGATCTCGTCCGCCGCCGCAAACCCGGCCGCGAGGTCGCCGAGCTTGTACTCGACCCGCTTGGAGATGTTGGACGGCTTCGGCGGCGGCTCGACCCCGCGGGTGATCAGGTCGTCGAACAGGAGCGGCGCGCCGGGCGCCATCGCGGCGTCGACGTCGATCACGTGCGGCAGCACCTCGTAGTCGACCTTGATCAGCGCCAGCGCCTCGTCGGCAACCGCCTTGCTGGTGGCCGCAACGGCGGCCACGGCATGGCCCTCGTACAGCACCTTCTCGCGCGCCATGATGTTGCGCGTCATGTGCCAGAAATTCTGCGCCACGCGTTCCGGCCCGACATATTCGAACTTCTGCTCGGGGAAGTCGGCGGAGGTCACCACCGCCTTGACGCCGGGCAGCGCCGCGGCCTTGGCGATATCGATCGAGCGGATGCGCGCGTGGGCGTGCGGCGAGCGCAGCACGCGGCCGACCAGCATGCCGGGCATCGTGAGGTCGGATCCATACAGCGCGCGCCCCGTCACCTTGGGCACGCCGTCCGGGCGGATCGGCCGGGTGCCGACCCATTTGAACTGCGTTTCGGTCCGCTTGGTGGGGATATCTTGCATGGCGGCCTCGCCTGGATCGTGAGGGCGGGAGAGTCGCGCGGTTGCGATGCAATTGCAAGCGGTCCGTAGCCCGCATGGAGCGCAGCGGAATGCGGGAACAGCGGTCCCGGATTACGCTTCGCTCCATCCGGGCTACGCCCCCCTCCGGCCAGTTTCCCCGTTTCCGTTTCGCCTGAACATGGGGTAGCGTTGTGCCCGCAAAATTTGTGAGGATTGCGCCCATGCTCGCCTACACCGCTCCCGCGACGGTCGAGGATGCCGTCCGTGCGCTCGCCGGCGCTCCCGGCATCGCGAAAATCCTGTCCGGCGGGACCGATCTCCTGGTTCAGCTCCGCTCCGGCCGGGCCAAGCCCGACCTGATCGTCGACGTCAAGAAGATCCCCGACATGGCGGGGATCGCCGAACGCGACGGCGGCTTCACGATCGGCGCCGCGACCTCGGGCGCCGCGATCGGCGAATGCGAGCCGCTGCGGCAGGCCTTTCCCGGCGTGGTCGAGGCCGCGAACCTGATCGGCTCGACGCAGATCCAGGGGCGCGCGACGCTCGCCGGCAACCTTTGCAACGCCTCGCCGGCGGCCGACAGCGTGCCGGCGCTGATCGCGGCGCGCGCGACCTGCGTGGTGGCCGGCGCCAAGGGGCGGCGCGAGGTTCCGGTGGAAACCATCGTCACGGGTCCGGGGCGCACCTCGCTCGCGCGCGACGAGTTCATCGTCGCGTTTCACCTGCCGAAACGCCCGCCCCGCTCGGCCGACGCCTATTTGCGCTTCATCCCGCGCACCGAGATGGACATCGCGGTGGTCGGCGCCGGGGTCAGCGTCACGCTCGATCCGGCCGGCGCCTGCACCGACGCCCGCGTCGTGCTCGGCGCCGTGGCGCCGACCGCGGTCATCGTTGCGGATGCCGCCGCCGCGCTGATCGGCCGCAAGCTCGACGCGACCGCGCTCGACGCGCTCGATGCGGCGGCGCGGCGCGCCTGCAAGCCGATCGACGACAAGCGCGGTACGATCGACTATCGCACCAAGGTCGCCGGCGTGATGGCCCGCCGGGCGGCAACGATCGCGTTCGAGCGCGCCCAGAAGCGTTGAGGAAAGCATCAATGAGCAAGCATCACGTAACGACGACGATCAACGGCGAGCCGACCGAGTTCCTGTGCGAGCCGCAGCTCACGCTGCTCGACGTGCTGCGCGACGTGCTCACGCTCACCGGCAGCAAGGAGGGATGCAGCTCGGGCGATTGCGGCGCCTGCAGCGTGACGATCGACGGGCGCCTCGTCTGCTCCTGCCTGGTGCTGGCGGTCGAGGCCGAAGGCCGCGCGATCGAGACCATCGAGGGCATGGCGCACGGGCACGACCTGCATCCGCTGCAGCAAAAATTCCTCGAGCACGCGGCGCTGCAGTGCGGCTTCTGCACGCCGGGCCTGCTGGTCGCCGCCAAGGCGCTGCTCGACCGCAACCCGGACCCGACCGAGACCGAGGCGCGCTACTGGCTCGCCGGCAACCTCTGCCGCTGCACCGGCTACGACAAGGTCATCCGCGCCGTGCTCGATGCGGCGGCCGAGATGCGGGGTGCGTGAGTAGGCACATAGGGTGGGCAAGCTTTGCTTGCCCACGCGGCGCAGTGCAAGCCTTCGCCTACGCGCTATCCCGCTCGCGAAAGGGTGAGCAAGCAAAGCTTGCCCACCCTGCGGCTCTCTACCCTTTCTTCGGCGACCAGCCGTAGGCCTTGGCGCAGGCGCCGCGCATGAGCATGTCGCGCTCGCTGGCGCTCAGGCGGCTGGTCTCGAGGAACGGCGTGACCGCCTGCTCGTAGTTGACGACCGCGAAGGCGCGGGTCCAGTCGGTGCCCCACAGGCAGCGCTCGAGACCCCAGGCATCGAACACGCGTGCGAGCGGATCCCAGATGTCCGGGAACGGATAGGGCTCGCGCGACAGCGTGCAGGCGCCGCTGACCTTGATCACCACGTTCGGGCGCTTGGCGAGGGCGAGCACTTTTGGCAGGTCGGCCCAGGGCTGCGGCGGCGCGGGCGGCACGCGCGGCTGCAGGATGCCGAGATGGTCGAGGATGAAACGCGTGTCGGGGTGGCGATCGATCAGCGCGGTGCCGGCGTCGAGGTTGCCCCAGCACAGGATGTTGACCGGCAGGTCGTAGCGCACGGCCGCGCGCAGGATGCGGTCGTGGCCCGGGTCGTCCACCGCGCGCTTCTCCTCGGTGCGCAGGAAGATGCGGATGCCGACCGCGCCCGGCGTCTTCTTCCACTCGGCGACCACCTCCGTGACCGCCGGATCGTCCGGGTCGACCGGCTTGACGATGCCGAACTTGCCGGGATGCGCCCGCTGCACCTCGACCGCGTAGCTCGCGTCGTAGCGGTACATCGAAAAGGAGGAGATGAAGATCGCGCCGTCGACGCCGACCTTGTCCATCGCGGCCACCATCTCGTCGCCGGTGACGTGCGGGGGCCAGTTCGGCACGCTGTGCCACGGCCGCTTCGGCGTGTTCGCCTCATAGGCGTGGACCTGGGAATCGATGATCGTCATGGGTTCCTCCGCAGTCGCCGCCGCCCGCTGCCCGGGCGCGCTGTGCTATGGATGATCATTAGCGCGCCGGCGGACCGCGGCGCTACCCTCGATTCGGAATGCCTCACGCCGAGAGCCGACGATGACCACCACCTCATTGCCCGTGCGCGTCTTGATCTCGGGCGGGTTCGCGGGCGCATACGAGCAGTTGCTGCCGGAATTCGCGCGCACGAGCGGCATCGCGATCACGACCGGATCGGGCGCCTCGCAGGGCAGCGGGCCGCAGACGATCGGCGCGCAACTCGCCCGCGGCGTGCCCGCCGACGTCGTGATCCTGTCGCGCGAGGGTCTCGCCGAGCTGATCGCCGCCAAGCGGATCGCCGCCGGAACGGACGTCGATCTCGCGCGCGTCGGCCTCGGGGTCGCGGTGCGCTCGGGAGCCGCAAGGCCCGACGTCGGCAGCGTGGATGCCTTCAAGCAGGTGTTGCTGAAAGCCGGACCGATCGCGGTCCCGGCGAGCACCAGCGGCATCTGGCTCAAGACCGATCTCTTTCCGCGCCTCGGGATCGCCGACAAGCTCGACGTCAGGATGATGCCGCGCGGCGCGGACGCAAGCGCGATGGTCGCCGCCGGGGCCGCGGACCTCGCCGTGCTGCCGGTGAGCGAGATCCTGGTCGCGCCCGGCGTCGATTTCGCCGGTGCCATCGCGGCGGAGATTCAGATGGTCCAGGTCTTTGCCGCCGCGGTCGTCGCCGGCGCGACCGCGACCGCGGAGGCGAGAAGGCTGATCGAATTTCTCGCCTCGCCGCGCGCATCCGCGACGATCAGGCGCAGCGGGATGGAGCCGATGGCGGGGTGAGGCGGTCGCTCTCCCGCCGAAGGGCCTCGCGCGAGCTGAGATATCCGCCCTACGCGCCGCCCGTCCCGATCCGCCGCACCAGCTCCGGCGTCACCTCGGCGATGCTGCGCGCCCCGGCGAGCGCCATGTTGCGGCTGACCTCCTCCTTGAGGAGGCCGATCGCGCGGCGCACGCCCTCCTCGCCGGCCGCGACCGCGGCGTAGAGCATGGGGCGGCCGACGAAGCAGAATTTGGCGCCGAGCGCGAGCACCTTGAGCACGTCGGTGCCGCGGCGGATGCCGCCGTCGAACATCACGGTCATGCCCTGCGCGTCTGCGGCGATCTCGGCGAGCACGCGCAGCGGCGAGACCGCGTGGTCGAGCTGGCGGCCGCCATGGTTCGACACCATGACGCCGTCGACGCCGCTCTCGCGCGCAATGCGGGCGTCCTTAAGCGAGAGAATTCCCTTGACCACCAGCTTGCCCTTGAAGCGGCGGCGGATCAGCTCGACGTGCTTCCAGGCGAGCTGGTCGCGCAGGCCGAGATTGCGCATCAGGTTGCGCGACAGAACGGGCGGGCCGCGCGTCGCGTCCATGTTCTCGAAATGCGGCATGCCGTGGTTCTTCAGCGTGCGCAGCCAGGTGCCGACCAGCCAGCGCGGATGCGCGAGGCCGTCGAGCACGACCTGCGGCGTGAACACGAGCGGCAGCGAGAAGCCGTTGCGGACGTTGTTCTCGCGGTTGGCCGAGACCGGCACGTCGGCGGTGACCACGAAAGTCTCATAGCCGGCGGCCGATACGCGATCGACCAGCGGCTCGATGCGGGCGGGGTCGCCCGGCAGATAGGCCTGGTACCAGGCATTGGGGTTGGCGCGATGCACCTCCTCGAGCGGAATCAGCGAGGCGGCGCTGAGGATCATCGGCACGTTCATGGCGGCGGCGGCCCGCGTGAGCGCGAGGTCGCCGCGATAGGCGATCAGCGCCGACGAGCCGTAGGGCGGGATGCCGAACGGCGCCGCATAGGTCTTGCCGAACAGCGTCGTCGTCGAGTCGCGGCCCGATACGTCGTTGAGCACGCGCGGCACGAAGGCGTACTCGTCGAACGCGCGGCGGTTGTCGCGCAGCGCCGCGTCGGTCTCGACCCCGCCGGAGACGAAGCCGTAGAGCATCCGCGGCAGGCGCCGGCGCGCCACCGTCTCGAAATCGGCGAGCGAGAGATAG
>Ga0335081_10003122_pt1 | contig 26043 bp, 24 predicted proteins | sample Lox_Sample_35_FD_206713 | JGI IMG/M metagenome (GOLD analysis project Ga0335081, IMG submission 206713) | Soil microbial communities from Loxahatchee National Wildlife Refuge, Florida, United States - Lox_Sample_3.5 | ecosystem: Environmental > Terrestrial > Soil > Wetlands | place: USA...
TGGACTGCGATATCCTTTTCAGCTGCGTTGATAGGCCATGGGCTCGTGCAGTCTTAAATTTTATAGCTTACGCTCACTTAATACCGGTTGTTGATGGCGGGATACTCGTTAAAACAAAAAAGAATGGGACATTGCGCAGTGCTGACTGGAAAGCCCATGTCGTCTGCCCGGGACGAATATGCATGGAATGCCTCGGGCAATATGATCCGGGATTAGTTCAAGCCGAACGCGAAGGTTATCTTGAAGACCCTAGATATATTCAATCCCTGAGCGAAGATCACATCTTAAAAAGAAACGAAAATGTGTTTGCCTTTAGTTTAAGCGCTGCTTCGATGCAAGTTCTTCAAATGCTATCTATGATTATTGCTCCATTAGGAATATCAAATATTGGAGCGATAAATTATCATTTTACTATTGGTCATCTAGATACGAACCTAGGAATGTGCAGAACGAATTGCTTATATCCAGGCCTCACTGCCACGGGAGATAATACGACTTTAAAAGTAACCGGTAAGGACCTGAAAGCGGAAAAGGAAAGAGAAAAGCAAGAAAAGCAAAGTCGCCAGTTCAAGGAAAGGGTCAACAAGTATCTTGCTGTGCTAATGTCTTTTGTCAAAAAAATTATATAGTCGAGTAAAGCATTAATTTTGCAGTACATAAGACTGCATCATAATAGTCACTTTACCGACGAAAGGTGGTACCACAGTGCCAAATTATAAGTTAAGAAATGGGCTTTATCTCATAAAGCAAAAATGTCAAGTTAAAGGTCTTCTTGTCGACCACTATGGTATTCTTGATATTGGGAACCGCCTTTGCCTTCCCGTAAATGGAAGCGCACCTGTGGTTATACATCAAACACCGCCCCGCATTCGGACTGATTGGCTCAATAATACAGGTCAATGGGATCTGTTGGGTCAGATCGTCGACGAACCTCGTGCCATAGCAAGAATAAACAAAGTACTGGAAAACGATATGTATGATCTGTTCGGAAATAACTGCGAGCATTTTGCTCGTTTTGTTGCGACCGGAGCAAGAGAAAGCACTCAGCTACAAGCCCTAGGATTATTCATTGGTCTTCTGGTGACCTTTGTCGTTCTTACTAAATCAGGAAAAGGCGCATAATTCACTTTATCGGGAAAAGATGGCATGAGATCTATGGTGAGAAATCACTTGCAAAATGAGGAACATAAATGAAAAAGAATCTTCGTAAAATTCCGGCTGAAATCTTTGCCAAATTGAAAACAATCAAGACCGACCAGGTTGTCGCAGGATGTGCAGTTATGTTCAAGCCAGACGCATTAGCTGCTGGTCAGTTAAAACATCTCGGAGTCACACTTACACCGACAGGGCTCGAAGTCCCTGATTTCGTGATACCTCTTACATCGCAAGGTAAATTTTCTACTAAGAATCTTGAAGGTGAAGAGATTGTCCGTAAAGACCTTCCGAAAGAAACGCACTATCGCTCAGTAGAAACTCCGAACTGGGGTGATTCTTATAAAGGAACTCATACAGTTGATCTTCCATACGAAAAATATCCGCGCGATTTCGATCCGCCGAGAGAACTCGCAATTTTTATGACGTGCGAGAACATGAAGCCTGGTCTACCAGGTTACGTCATAGCATTCAGGGTCAACGACGTATTGGAAAAGAATAAAAGAAGCTTCAAGCACAGGCTTTTCGAGAATTTGAACCTTCTACAGGAAAACGTCGGGACTTGCGGTATAGAGCCAGCTGATGTAGCATTAACCGACTACATGAAGTCTTTGCATGTATCTTGGGAGCTTCTACCACCCGGAAGTCGAGAGGATGTGATTGCACGAATTTTTCGTGATAGACCGCCGTCGGCTGAGGAAAAAGAAGTTGCCAGTCAACGGTATGACTTTTTTATCAGTCTAAAGCCGCAAAAACTGGTGTTTGGCAGTAGTGGGTTTCGCAGATATTTCGGTGCACTCCTTGAAGACGACCTTGTCGTTTTTGAGAATATCCAATATGGTAATGCGGTTTACGTCTTATTCGATAATTGGGAGGAGCTAAGTAAACGTAGTCGGATTGAGCTGCTCTCGGGTAAATACGGAACCGACTTTAAACGGGTTATTCACAATTCAGGTTGGAAAGAAGACGTAAAGGCCATTGTTGCGTCGAAACGAGCCGAGAAAAAATAATGTAAGATATTTCTTAATTCTATATAAATGACCGATGTCCTAACTTTTTTTTCATAAAGTGCGTTTCGCCTTGTGTATTGCCGAGGCGTTCACTTCAAGTCCGAGGTGGGAGCAACGCATGGTCAGGCAATTCTTTTCTCGAACATGCTGCTGGTGATGGAAGGGGTCTAGGACAGGCTGTGAGACAAGAATCAGGGCAGTAAAGCAAAAAAAGCAAAATAAATCTATATTGCCTCATAGCAGCAGAGTTAAGTTCAACATTTAATGTGTTTATTGCGTGATCCACTTCCTTCACGTCGAATCTTGCCTTCCCTAAGAAGCAAGCCCAACACGCTGTATGTGAGGTAATCTTTCTGTCTTCCCCGGTAATCGCTGCGCAATCCTAAAAGGCTAGCAGCATCAGCATTAGCGATACCTGATGGGTTCGCCTCTGCTAACTCCACGATAGCTGACTTGATGAGCTCGAGCCCTATCTGTGCGCGCTCGACGGCACCATGGGGAACGATAAGACCTTTACGTTTATTGCCAACGAGTCCACGAGGCACGACCACATTTGTAAGAAGACCTCCGGTGGCCTCAGTGCCAAAGGCTGCAATCAACTCGGCTTCCAGCTTTAATGCCTGGGATTCGGTTAGATCGTCTGCGAGAATAACAACCAAAGGCTTTCGACCTGAATCAAGAATTTCTCTTATACGGGTGTATTTCGTCGAGCTATCCGGTGTAACCAGATGATCGTAGGCTCGGCTTCCGGTGCCCTTACCTATATAGAATGGTTTCGCCTGCGATTGGCGAGGATCTTTGAGAGCATAGATATAATAGAAGTTACTCGTCATGAAATCTCCTTATAAGGTGGTCTATCTTCGCTAGGACTGAGATTCTACCATAGGGTAATCGTGTCGCAGCGAGTGGGGATTTTCTTGAGATATTTTTCGAGAATTGTAGCTGTCATTTCACATTTAACCTCTTCATAGATTTAATTCAGCCCAACGAAGAAGTCACCTTTTGCAGCAGATGTTTAGTTTTGTTAACTTGGCACTCCCAAACTGTTATTACATTCCACCCCAGCTTTGCCAGTTCGCGTTTTACTCGTTTATCTCGTTCTACATTCTGTTTAAACTTCTTTTTCCAAAACCCAACCCTGCTTTTCGGAGAATAAGCATACTTGCAGCGTGGATGTTTGTGCCAAAAACAGCCATGAACAAAAATGACGGACTTGTACTTTGGCATCACTATGTCAGGCTTACCGGGGAGTGTATCTACATGAATGCGGAATCGGTACCCGGCCTTATGCAACAACGATCTTACTTGCATCTCAGGCTTTGTGTCCTTGGACCGTATTCTGGACATATTCCAGCTTCTTTTCTCTTTACTTATAGTATCCATACTTTGGCTACTTAATTTGTGTAAATAGACCGTACACAACTTCAGCGATCTGCCTTGCCAGTAGAGGAGGCACTGCATTGCCTACTTGATGATATTGTTCAGTGCGATTTCCTTCAAAATAATAATTATCCGGGAATGTCTGTAGTCTTGCTGCTTCTCTAACCGTAAGGCTTCTACACTGGCACGGATCAGGATGAATAAAATAATGACCGTCCTTCGAGATATGGGATGTAATGGTTGATGCAGGCGATCCAAACATCTGGACTTTAAATCGATCAGCGAACATTTTACCCTTAACCGCTTCATTTATGTTTGCATGCTTAGGAAGCAGCTCTTTGGGAAAATCACTCATCCTCGGTGACTTCTTGTAGGCTTTTGCATAACAAGCTGCAAAGAAATATCTGTGTAGATCTTCCTTCATGTGGCTTTTTGCAATATGGTTACAAATGCCGGACAGATGGCGATCTACATACCAGCCCGCATATACTTTCGGCCTTCTTTGACAATTTAAGTAGTTGTGTCCTTCAGACAATTTTTGTCTTTGCATTTTTCTAAGATGCTGTTTGATAGTCGACTTCAAATCATCGTTTTTCATGTTTTTGAACCATGACAAATTGAAAATATCGATTATCGCTTCTTTCCATGCGTCTAGTGAATCAGTCTCATCTGATAGTCGGCTCCGGACTTTTGGTAGATCACTTAGAACAGACCACATTGGCAGCAAATCTGAAGAAGATAACAACTGTGGACGCGCACTTATATCAAAACGCAAACCAATAATAATAACTCTGTGTCGTGCTTGCGGTATCCCAAATTTTTCGCTTTCTATTATGAAATCAGTTGCTTCCGGCATTTCCGAATAGAGGACGGGACTTGCCAATGAATAAAGCCTGTAAGACAGGTCATCTTTTATCCTAAATGCTGAACCTGGATATTTTAAGTCCTCAAGAATTTTATCAAATATATTTTCACCATTTATGGTCGATGAGAGCAGGCCTTTAACATTCTCCATTACAAAAACGGAAGGTCTATGCTTGGCTATTATTCTTAGGTATTCCTTGTAGAGAAAATGCCGACGATCGCTTTCGAATTTTTTATCACCCTTCATTCTAGAGCGACCGACTAGTGAATAGGCTTGGCAAGGAGGACCGCCAATTAAAAGCCACTCTCGTGAACCTTCCAACGCAGCATGTATTAACGAATCTATATATTGATCCGGAAAATCGGAAGCACCAAGTTCCGCGCATTGAGCCTCGTTTTGCGCTGCAACTGCCTGTTTTGAATATTTATCAAAAAGTGCACTTTTAGGGATTTGACCTTTCAGGTATTGATAATACTCATCCGGAACTGATGCGCGATGAAATTGACGAAAAAAACTACGAAGCAAAAGTGTTTGATGTGCAGTGCTATCTTTTTCGATTGAGAGTTTAATTTTAAATATCGGATTGTTCCCCTGTTGGAATGCGGAAAAGCCCTCGCCCAAGCCACCCGGGCCAGCAAAAAGGTCAATAACCGGAATATATTTTTGTTTGAGCATATAGAAATGCACTTACCGTTATGCTGCGAATTTATTGAATTCTTTTGGCAGCATTGACTGCAGGTTCTCTGATGACATTGAATACAAATCCCATGTGACGTCAAATTGATTAAGCACTTCAGCTAGTCTCCGAGCACTTCCTCCGCTCTTTCCAGCCGCGCCTTTGCGCGGTGTGCCCGTTTTTGGATTAATGTAAAGGCGCGTAGCGATCTCCATGACAGCTTTATTGGTAACCAACTCTTGACGCGACGCAAGTTGCTCTACTATATCTCCAGGTTTATGAATTGGGCCGCATAAAAGAGCGAGTGCTCTTTCAGGCTTATCTATATGCGCACGATAAATTCGATAGGGTCCCGCCAATAGATGACGATAATATTTACGAAAATCGGAAAACGCTGGAATCCATCTGGCTTTTTCGTGAGGGTTTCTCCTTCCATTTACATCTGCTGGACATAATATTTCAAAGTAATATAATGATAACCAAGGCCAGAAACCCTTATTGCTTTCCATTGAAGGAATTGCTATAAGCTTTTCGTCGAGGTATTTAGCGAGCTCAAAACGGTTAGCAAATTTTCTTTCTTCTATTTCTATGACCGCATCTATAATCTCGGATGTTAAAGGATCTGTTAATATATTTTTGGGTGGTGCGAGTGCGGGTTGCTCTTTGAGCTGGTCCAAATAATCTTCGAATTCTTTTATCCCGGCATTATTGAGTTTTCTTAATTTCATTATTCTCCCACCTCAGTCCACAATGCAATGAATTTGTCAATTATTGTATTATCTTTGCAAAAAGCTTCTACCGCTTGATCAACCCAGTCATCAATAGCATCTACATCCGTATCTTCGCCCGGAAGATCCGGCGATCCGTGTAATGACAAAGCATACGTCAGCCATTTTGATCTCCAGTCACTCTCATCTTCCGTTTCAAAATATTTTTCAATTTTTATAATTCGGACAAGTATTTCTCTTAAAACAGTGGGATATACTAATGCGAAAAATTCGCGGGAACGGGCCACGGCTTTCCAGTCCGCTACTGCGGCATTAATTAATAAAATAGGTCTTACTGATGCGAAATCAATCCGATAAACTTGATTACCTATATCTTCAGGTTTCACCGGCAGTAAAGGCATCCTGTTTTCAGTCTCGCCTTTTGCGCTTCGAAATCCAATTTGATCGGCCTCGGCTAGCAATATCCCTTTTGGCGAATCGGTAGACGTCACACGAACCCGAAATAATATCCCTTCAGGTGAATCAAAAGCTGTTAGCGTTCTCTCCGTGGGTGAAGATATCGCACCGATTGTCCCATAATTAAATCGCATCCATGAAGTTTGCCGGTAAGCCTCAACAAAAACGGTAGCTCCCGGTGGCAATTCATATTTACTTAAGTGCAAGTCGGTATCAAATGTAATTGAACCTGAATCCTGTACATTAAGAGCTATAGCGACATCCTGATGGTTAATTGATTTTCTCTTTGTATAGTTCAGCCTTCTAATCACTGTCATACTCCTTTTCGACGACTTTTACGTATAAATCCCTATGCTCATCAAAACCGCTCACCATAAGAGAAAAATCGGTTTGAACAACATATATTATCATGTGATTGGCTTTAACTTCTTTGATTTCGACCCCAAGTGGCACAATAGATACTGGCACTTGATTCAAATTAAAGTCTTCTTCATTATATTTGTTAATCGGATTTCCTTTACGCACGTCGTAAGCAACTTTTATATCAAGTACCATTGGAAGCGATATTTCACAATCACCCTTGGTAACTGAAAACCCACCACCTATTTTTTGAACTTTAAACTTGGGCTTGTTAGATGGCTTAGGTGGTTTAGGTGGCTTGGGGACTGTATTCTTCTTGCCTTCTTGTTGGCTAGATTCTTTTATCTGTGTTTTTGATAAGTCCTCTTCATCCTGAGGTGGTAATGAAAAAATGTCAGTCAGAATTGTTTTATCTTCCTCCTGCCTATCTTCGTTCATTATCTGGATAATAGAAGTTACGCTTTTAATAACAAAATTGAGCAATGCTGGGCCATGCACATATTTGCCTTTAAAGTTTGAGCCATCCTTCTGCCACTGAGTATGAGCAGGATTTTCCGAATCCCCGAGGAAGGTTGCAAGCGGCTTATCATCTGCAATAACGATAGATTGAATCCCACGCGTTCGCGGTGAGCGTATATCTGAAACAATAATTCCTTCACGGATGAAAAATGGACGTTCATTTTCATCTCCCCCGTTCCGAACAAGAAAAACATCAAAAAAGGATTGTTTGGGTTCCTTGCCCTTTTCCTTTACAGACACCGGAACACGAACAGCAATCCGATCCCCAGCTTCGAGCTTCTGACGCATTTGGAGCAAGAGTGTGTCAGGAATTAAGTCCTTTCTCCACTCAGCCGCTTTTTCCAGCGGTGATATGTTGAGTACATCCACTCCACTCATTCGCACTGACAGTGCCCATTTTGTCAATTCGATCAGTGACGATAACTCTTGACCAAGTTGCGGGTAGTGTGTTTCTATTGTTGCTAAAAGAGTTGCCTTTTCAAGGATAGTTTCTTTTGCAGGAGTCGCTATTGTAACAATCAATTCACCAGCCAATATGGAATAAAAGTAGCCTCGTATGACAGCTTCTGCCAGCATGATATCATTTATATCTAAATCGTACCACGGCACGATAATGGACAGCCCTGGATCCGTGTTCCTTTTTAGTTTAAAATCTTGAAAACTTGTTTTTATAAAATCTGATGACTCAATAGGCAACATTAAGCCATTACCGGATAATATCCCAAGGTATCCATCAGGGGAATAATGCTTTTCGGCTACATGGTGTGTTTTCAGCACAGCCTGTCCCATTAAAAGCCGCTTACCGTCATCGGCACGGGCCGTTACTCCTAGAAATGAACTTACGCGACTGGACCTGGGAAAAACATACTTACCAACGCCCCATCGCCCTCGGTCCAGTTCACTTTTACCAGACCTGCCCTCAGCACGAAAAAAATAAAAGAAAGAATTTTTTACGCCTGTTGTTTCGTGCCACTGGTAAATGTCGCCTTGAAGACCTGTCGTCCCAAAATCTTCATATACAAGAAATGGGCAGTTTTCTGTAGGTAGCGGCACGTCCTTGAGGCCATTTCGTTCGGCTTTAAAGTGTTCCCAGCTGCCTTCGAAATATTTATTATGCTTGTCAGCAGGCAACGAACCTTCAACTCCAGAAATATATATGCGGACTCGTACAAGTTCGCCATTCCGTTTCGCATCGAGTGAATTTTGAATTCCTTCTCTAACTAAAGCTTCCGCCGGATTCTGGATTGCGTCCGTTGAAAAAAATTCACCCTGAATAGGTTCCCGAGTTTTATCTCCCGGGTGCAATTCGTTAAAATGCCATGTACCTGTCATCTAATGTCCCCTTCTTTGAATGGAAAATAATTACAACCATACAATTTTCAATGCAGCTTCAATTTCCTTAAACTCCGGATCGCCAGTATAAATCTCCAGTTTCTTCTGCTTGGCAAGAGCAGCAGCAAAACAGTTAGCCAGGGACATCTTATATGATGCCTTTATTTCTCCCGCCAACTCCGCAAGCTCCTGGTCTGCCTCTATAATCTCAAGTGGTAATCCAAGCAGTTTGGCACGGACCTCTTTCCATCTGGCCGGGCCGACCTGTCGATCTACCATATATCTGATTTCCGCCCAGCTTGACGCTGATATCAGAAACCTCTTGTCCGCATCAATAGCCTTTTCGAACGAGGCCAGTACTTTTTCGTGCCCTGCTTCTTTAAAAAGAAAGGCGAGCACCGCATAACTATCAAGCACCGCGCTTTTCAAGCCTGTCCTCCTCGTACGCTCTGTCTTTTGCCCGCTCCTTGACCAGCTCTCCGGTAACCAGTGAATGGCTGTTGAGCATGCCGTGCACGTTCTTAAGGTATTCTTTAGTGACCGGCTGGAATATGATTTCTTTGTCCCGTTCAATGAAATAGACCTTTATGCCGGGCTTTAAACCATGCCGCCGCCTGAGCTTTGCCGGTATCACAATCTGCCCTTTGCTTGTTATGGTAGATTCTTCCATAGTGTTAAACCTCCTGCTTTTGATTAATCCTAACACATCGCGATATGTAAGTCAAATAATAAATAGTAAGTATGATTAATATATGTAATCTATTGTAATATAAAGCGGACGTTTAGCTAATTGCCTCCTACAGCCTATTTGTGCCCAGCTGATGAAACTGTTTCTGGAAAGGCCACTGCTTTTCTTCTTAGAATAAGTATGCAGCAGTGGCTTCAAACCTTTTTTGGGTAGATACATTTCACGTTTCTGGGCCTGTACGGACCAAAAAACCTAATAATATGCGTCTGGCGAAGACAATTCAATGATAGATTTTCTAAAAAATATTCAAGATAAGTTACCTATTATGATAAAATGAGTTATGGGGAAATCTATAGAACTGACCAAAAAACAGCGGGAGATCATCCGTCTTATTCCAGAGAATAATGTACAGATCATTGCCTGTGCAGGCGCCGGCAAGACCGAAGTCGTGTCGCGTGGTGCCGCTGAGATCATCAGGAGAGGCGTTCCTCCGGCACAGATTGTTGCCTTTACCTTTACAGAAAAAGCCGCTGAGGAGCTTAAGGCAAGGATCCGCCAAGTTCTTAGCGAAGTCGTACCGGACAAAGCAGATATTAGCGAAATGTACGTTGGAACAATTCATTCCTACTGTTTTGAAACACTCAAGGAACTTTTCCCGAAATACAAATCCTATGATGTCCTAGATGAAGCGAAAAGAGTCGCCTTCCTTTCGAAGCCCTTCAATTACTACAACACACTACAACTTAACCGTCTAGAGAATCGTGGTAAGAGCAATGACCTGCACAAATATACAGTAATAGAGCGGTTCATTTCCTCAGTCGATATTTATTTGAATGAGGGTGTCAAATCCGGGAGCCTGGATCAGGAGATTCGGGAATCTATAGAGTCTTACTTTGCCCTTTTGGAACAGGGAAAATATCTTGATTTTTCTACCATGATACACACTCTAGTACATTTGACTGAAACAAATGTACCATACAGGGTTCTCCTCAGAAAAAATCTCAGGAACCTGATCGTCGATGAATATCAGGATATCAACGCACTGCAGGAACGCCTCATCCGATCAATGATAGGTACCGATACCAGAATATGTGTCGTCGGCGACGATGACCAGTGTATCTATAACTGGCGAGGCTCAATCGTAGATTTCATCATTGATTTTAAAAAAAGTATTCGCGATGCAACGGTTAGAAGGCTGGAAGATAACTTTCGATCGACCGACAGCGTAATCGATCTCGCAGGACACTTCATCGCAAAGAACAAAAAGCGACTTAGCAAAAAGATGATACATGTTGACGGAGAGAAATCAAAATCCCAAAAAGGTGATATCCAATATTTCCATTTTGACGAAGAGCGGGAGCAGGCACAATTTATCATTAATCGGTCCGGTGAACTTCTAGGTACCGACTTCATCAGTAAAAATGGCGCGAAGTTCTCTCTGACGTTGGGGGACATGGCGATAATTACCAGGTCCAATGATGACATCGCGCGACTTCTGCCAGTTCTGGATGAGGCCAAAATCAGGTATGTCGTAGACAGCGGTCGTTATATTTTTGATACCGAAATCGTCAAGTTCGCTATGAGCTCCATTGATTACGTATTTGACCTCACGCCACCCTCCGAGTCAGTGTTGTCAAACAACTATAAAGATGTCTTTACACGTGCCGGCTATCCACTCTCTTACCACGACTCTTACATCCGTGGCATCAACGGGATAAGAAGAGAGATGCGCGGAATAGCTAAACGAGACCAAAACGACTATTTGCCCGAGCTTGGCCTACAGGGTGTATACCACGGCATTCTGTCTTGTTCGGGGGCAGGTTCTCTTGACATAAGTGAGGCCGATCATTTTTATCTAGCCACTCTCAGTCAGGCAATCTCAGACTATGAAAGCGTCTGGCGACATCTCAGACACAAAGAGATCAAGTACTTCAGGGGCTTTGTGCAGGCTTGGGGCAATAGTAATTATCGAGACTCAATGAGCTCCGAGGCAGTAAATGTGGATGCAATGAAAATTATGACCATTCATAAAGCGAAGGGCCTCGAGTTCCCGGTCGTGTTTATCCCCTTCCTTAATAACAAACAGAAAAGAAAAAGTACTCTCTCTTTCATCGATGAAGAGGTATTCAATGCAGCCCGTTATCACGGCGATGCGGAAGACGAGAGAAGAGTCTATTATGTTGCGCTATCAAGATCAGAGCGTTACCTTTTTCTGTCGGGAATGAAGAATGACATCACTGTCAAAAAGCCCAGGCTGCCGCATGAGATAATCGCGGAACTGGATGCCGGTCTTCTTGCTCGCCCTCAAAAACTAAGGCGTGTAACATCAGGCTATCCGCCTCGTGCAAGCCGGGAGGACTTAATATCTACATCATTTTCTGAGCTTTCCTCATACGGTAGGTGTCCCTACGACTATAAATTGCGCCACTATATCGGTTACAATGCTGGAGTTCCCACAGCATTCGGCTATGGCAGCAGAATCCACGATATCCTTAATATAATTCACAAAGAGTACAAGGACTCACCCCCGTCTGAGAAGATAATTGACGATCTTGTTGACAGAAATTTTTTTCTCAGATACGCTCCAGGCGCAACAGTAAAGAACATGAAAAAAGCAGCAAAGACCGTGATCAGGAACTATGTCGCCGGCCATGCGGATGATTTCCGGAACATTCTGGAAACAGAAAAGAAATTCGAATTCATGCTGGAAGATGACTCGATCGCCGGACAGATTGATCTGATTAAAAAAATTGACCAGGAAGGATCCCTGCGTGAGATTGAAGTAGTGGACTTCAAGTCGGATTCAAGTTTACTCTATAAAAAAGATTACGATCATCAGCTGCGGCTCTATGTTATGGCCTGCATCTCGGCACTTAAACTTCGGCCCCAGAAAGCCTGCATACACGATCTGGAGAAGGGAAAGAAAAAATATATTGATATCAGTGAAAATATGCTTGAGGAAACAAAGAACGAACTGGTTGGAAGAATCGGCAATATCAAGACAAAAATATTCGTACCTCAAAAAGACAAGGATATTTGCAAACAGTGCGATTACCATTTAATCTGCCGATTTAATCATTAATCGCATTTTTAGTAAATTTGTTATATCCAGTTCATGACTTTCTTCTCAAACTTAATCCATAACTTTGCGGTTGCTCTGGCATCATCTAGTGCTCTGTGTAGCTTCAGCGGTCTAGTGCTGCACAAGTGCCAATAAACGGTTTCCAGCTTGAAATTCGGCAATTCCGGATAAAGAGTCCTAGCAATTTTCATAGTGCAAAAACAAGGGTTTTTGATATCAAAACTTAAACGCTTGAATTCACTTTGAAGAAACTTCATATCAAAACGAGCATTATGCGCTATTAATATACTATCTTTTATAAAATGACGGAATGCTGGAATTACTTCACGAGCCTTCGGCTTGCCTCTGAGCATCTCCGCAGTAATTCCGTTCACCATCTGCGCCATGGGATGTATGGGATGGCGAACATTAATAAATGAATGAAACTCCTCGACGACTTCCTTACCGGTAACAGCGACAGCACCGATCTCTATAATTCGATCGCCGCCTTTAGCTGACAATCCAGTCGTTTCCAAATCAAAGACTACATAGCGGGACCTTGTATTCTCTGGCAAAAATAGCATTTAGATTCCTCTCTAACCGCTCCCTTGGTTTTGCATAGATAGATCAAAGATATAAACTGCATCGTCAAATTATATATACTCACCAATCATTTTATGATTTTATTCGCTTTTGTTAATTTTGTTTTTGGGCTCTTTCAACTCTATCGTTTGCGACATGTTGAATTTCTTCCGGGTAGTATAGCTTTCTTACTGTATCACGAATATATGCCTGAATCGGGAAGATGTCAACGACAACGGGTGAATTTTAAGGGCAGATTTTAGTGAAATTGAGGTGTAACTTTATGTTTTTCATGAAATAGCAACATCAACAGTTTAGAAGGTCTATGCTTGTAGATCTAGTTCTGCTTAACACTGGAGGAGTTAGCCGGCAGGATATTTTACTATTGGGTTCATACATCGAAGGTAATTGAACAATTGGTTTTCATGACCTGAAGGTCGCATTCGCCTCTTTACTTCATTGAATCGATTATTGCGTATATTATTTGACACAACCATTGAATGAGTCTAAAATCCTACGTTAATCGAAGTGAACAGGCCGCCGTGTAACCGAAACTGGTGAAACTGGAAATTTCCGAGATTTCTTAAAGTTACTATCCCATCAAACACCAGTTAGCTGAAGGTTAGAGTATGAAACTAGAAAAAATTAATTATGATGATCTCAATCCTAAAGCTCAGGAAATGTTCAATTTCCAAAAGGTTTCGGCAAAACTAGCAGATTATGGCTTCATCACCATGTGGTTTAATAATGATTGGCAAGGCGCTGACTTTATAGCCGTTCATGTTGATGGCAGCACATATCTAAAGGTTCAATTAAAGGGTAGACTATCAGTTAGTCGAAAATACGTAGGCAAAGATATTTACATCTGCTTTATCTCCGATGGCGATACTTACCTTTATCCGCATGATTTAATCTTAAATGAAATTGAGAGCAGAATTTCAGACAAAACCTGGTTAGAAAAAGGCACATGGAGCACCCCCAAAATCACTCAAGAAAACAAGCAACTATTAAAGCCTTTTTTACTGTAATTCCGTCAAATAGCTAGGATACAGGAGTAATCAATGTGGACACAAAATAAACTCACAATGATTGACCTCTTTGCTGGAGCCGGAGGATTATCAGAGGGCCTACGTGAGGCTGGTTTTAGTGGTCTTTATGCTAACGAGATCCAACGCCGCTACTCTGAAACCTATGCCGTCAATCATCCTGACACCGTAATTGATCAGCGTGACATCCGCAAGGTGGATGCAAAATCAGTGCGGAAGCAGCTTGGACTCAGGCGAGGCAAGTTAGATCTAATTGCGGGCGGTCCACCATGCCAGGGTTTTTCCATTAATGCGCCTATCCGTTCTAATGATGACGAACGAAATAACTTATTCCGGGAATTTCTGCGATTCGTGGATGAGCTCTATCCTCGTGCAGTACTTATTGAGAACGTACCTGGCCTAGTGTCCTTTGAGGGCGGATTAACGCTTCAAGCAATCTTGACAACTCTAGAAAAGCATGGCTACCAGTCAGACGTTAGAATTTTATATGCGCCTCATTACGGGGTGCCTCAAACCCGTTGGCGGACGATTATCATCGGACTGCGTGATGGATTATCGGTAGATAACGCTTTCCCAGAGCCTGTCTATGACGCCCCAATTAGGGTTAACTTCACTTCGCGTTTTGAAGGTCGAAATATCGTTGCTCTACCAAGGAATGTTGAGTTACCGAAATTTATTTCTGTAAAAGATGCCATAGATGATCTCCCTGTATTAAAGAATGGCGGGGCAGGAACAGAAATAAAAAAATACCGTACCGAGCCGAAAAATAATTTTCAGCGGGCCATGCGATTAGGCTCTAACAGAGTGGTAAATCACGAGGCTGCACGACTGAGCAAAATTAACATGGAGCGTTTAGCTCATATCCCGCCGGGTGGCAACTGGACAGATATTCCAACAAAGTTATTGCCTAAGGGTATGCAGCGTGCCCATAGATCAGATCATACCAAGCGTTATGGGAGAGTAGACCCTAATGGATTGGCCTCCACGATTCTCACGAAGTGTGACCCTCATTGGGGAGCTTACTTCCACTATAATCAGGATCGCACTTTCACTGTTAGAGAGGCTGCCCGGATTCAGACCTTCCCCGACACCTTCCATTTTGTTGGATCACGTGTTGAGCAATACGAGCAGGTAGGGAATGCGGTGCCACCATTACTTGCGGCTGCTATTGGCTGTTCGCTTGCTTACGTGTTAAGCCGCAAAATTAAAGAACGAACCAGGGTACTCTAATGGCGGGAACGATATGGGAGTTCTTCGGGTTTCGACCAGATGACAATTCAACTGTAGCACAACAGGCAGTGAAACAAGAAACTTGTCCGATTATTAAAGATACTTGCGAGAAAACCTTTAATGATGGGGTGATCTCAGGTGTCTGCACACTCAAGCCGATAACATCAGATCCCGTTATATGCTGCCCAATCCGTCTTTATGCCGATGACTACAGGATTCTTCGCGACGTATCATTCAAGGCATTCGGAAAAAACCTCAAGCTTATTCCTGGCCGTGAAGCTGTTTCATGTGCCAAAATTGAAAAGAAATCATGTATTGCTGTTTTCGGAAAACGCTGGGGCGGGGAACTTCGCCTTCCCCAAAAATCAGGTAGTGGCGGCTATTTTGTCGATTGGGTTCTGGCAAAGCTGGATGCAGCTGGAGAATTGGAAGAGTTTGTAGCCGTAGAAGTCCAGACCATTGATACTACAGGAAACTATCGGAATGGGTTCTCAGCACTCAAAGAAAATCGTAGCGTTGTTAGGACGACTGCAGGCCTAAATTGGGAAAACGTATCCAAACGAATACTCCCCCAACTTATATATAAAGGGCAGGTGCTACAACGAGAGGCGATGTGTAAGAAGGGACTGTTCTTCGTTTGCCCAGAATCTGTGTTCGAACACATCGCAAATAGGCTTGGTGGGCAGCAAGGCCTCATACGTTATGCTCTTCAACCTGCATCAATTACATTTGTTACCTATAATTTCGATCCCGCGAAAGCTCCGACCGCAGGCGAATTGGTTCCTCTGAGGGAGGTCCTCTCTCACTCAACCACTGTGTATAAAGTACAAGAGGCATTCAACAACGTTACCCTCCCCGAAGAAAACGTGTATAGGAATGCCATTCTAAAAGCTCTCGGCAAGGAGTAGATACTGTCACGGACAAGATAACGCCAGAACACCGCAGCAAAATTATGAGCCATATTCGCGGTGAGGATATGGTTCCCGAACTGATTGTGCGCCGACTTGTGCACGGGATGGGATACCGCTACCGTCTCCATCAGAAGGCTCTGCCGGGGAAACCTGACCTTGTATTTCCGGGCCGCCATAAAATTATTTTCGTCCACGGCTGTTTCTGGCATCAGCACATCGAGTGTAAAGATGGTCATTTGCCGAAATCCAATCTCGCATATTGGATTCCTAAACTGCAACGTAACACCCAAAGAGATAATAAATCAGTAAAAGAGCTTACAGCAATGGGATGGGATGTTCTGGTGATATGGGAATGTGAAACTAATAACCGAAGCCGCTTGATAACAAAATTGAATCACTTCCTTTCAGCCAAAATGTCTAGCAAACCGTTTTAGCGAACACCTTAAGGTGGCCGGTCGGAGCTGCCAAACTCATCAAGAGGTTACAACATATGCTGTAGCCTCATTATTCTTATCCGGGCAGTATCAGGACAGCATACAAGACGCGCTATGTCCTGAATGTATTGTTTCAGCCTAAAAGCAATAAATATCCGAGAAAAGATTCTTTACTGCTCAATCCTCTAAATATTTTCGGGAGTATTATTAGCAGGTGAGTTTACTTTTGATGTAACTGCGTATATTTCGAGATCATCAGATGGATATGGTTTCAACATCTATACTCATCTTTCTAGATTATCCCTTAGGCGTTTTTTCACCATACTTAACCAAGACATCCTGCAGGGCTTCCATCATTATATCCTGAACCTTTTTCTCATTCTTCGCGGCTAATACGCGGATGGCTTTTGCCAGTTCAGGTGGGAGCCGCACGCCGAATGTCTTCCACGAGGAGCTTGAAGAACTCGAAGATTCCTTTGTTTTTACCATAGATCCTCCCTTAACTTTCAATACCTTACATAAAACAAGCTAATAAGTCAACTCTTTAAAAAGATACATAGTTGACAAGCTATATTTTATATGATAACATTATAACATGTTAAAAAGATATCAAATGGAATCGGAGGACCGGGAGTTCTGGTTAGGGTGTGCATCAGCAATTCGAGCCGGACCTCGCAAAGGCTGTTTTAGCCAAATACCAATAAGCCACAATCCCGGCATGTTTCACACAGTTTTATTTGAACAATCATTCAGGAATAGATAGGAGATACTCCATTGGCAAATCTGGCAGATCTTACAAGCAGATACAGGATCATAGTTGATACTTGCAGTCTCATGAATCCTGGAGCGGAGTTTTTTTTCATGAAATCATTGCCGACGGTACTAAAACAATACAAAGCCAAGCTCTTCATTTACTCATGCGTTGCAGGGGAAGCATACGATCTCATCAATTCGAAGCAGTTGTACACAAAAATATCAGCCGGGAAAGCTTCATCCATTATCAAAAAATTAACAATTCAAGGGCTTACAGAAATAGTTGAAGGAAATAGGGGGTTCACCGACCATATCCTCTATTGCGAGATTGCCCGACTGCGGAAAGACCACAATATTTTACTGATTACGCAGGACCGAAATTTGTCTAAAGATGTTCTTTTCCTCAATCGTATACGTTCGGCTCGATTCGCTACAGATATTCAGGTTTTCTGGATTAATAATTCCGGGAAATTGATAAGTTGGTCAAACTCGCTGCCGCCAATTGATGTTATAAAGCCTATGGCTGAGCCAAGCAAATTACCGAGTTTGACGACGGAAGCTAGCATGATGCCAGCAGGTTGCTCAATCAAAGCTATCGAGTTCCCGAAACCTCCAGTTATACAAAAGAGTTTGCCTGCAATAAGCCCTGTGAATAAGGAAGCTATCCAGAAAAAGAGTAAAGGAGAAGCAGCACCGTTATTGAGGCGAAGACTGGTAAACATACCCGTATTGGGAAATGAGTATTCTGCTGGTCTGCGACGAACGCAAAACAATAATTTAATAGAAAGGTTGCTTAGATCCGTATCTCAAATTTTCAGGCATCAAGGTTCAAGTATAGGGCTTAATCGTTGGTAATTCTGTTCGGCTACGGAATATATGGATAGTCAAACCATAAAAAAGGAGAAATAACTATGAATCGTCTGCACTCAAATGCGGGATCATTGTACTTCGACGTGTCTTTGAACCATCACTGCCTCGGAAAATTGTCAGAAGCTAATAAAGATCAGAGTCTTATCATCAGGAGAAGAAGCTAATGAGTAAGATTAGAAGCACTAAGGCCGGATATCTGTACTTTGATTTTAACTATATGGGCAAGCGGTGCAGAGAATACACCGACCTCGAAAATACCCGGAAGAATACCGTACTTATGAATGAAACGCTTAAGAGGATCGATAGTGAGATCAGTCTGGGCTTGTTCGACTATAAGCGATATTTCCCCAAAAGCGCAAACGCCCAGGAATTCGGCAAAAAAGTGGAAAATATCAGTGGGCCGACCTTTGAAAAATATACAGAAACGTGGTTCCAGAACAGCAAAATAGCTTGGAAGCCGTCCTTCCAGCGAAGTGTCATATCCATCCTTAACAGGCATCTAATACCATACTTCAAGGATAAACCGGTAGCAGAAATCACCAAGTGGATGATAAAGGAATTCAGGACTGAACTGGCACAACTGGATGGCAGAAAGGGTAATAAGATCAGAAACAAGACTATCAACAATATCATGGAAGTCTTTCGCCTGGCCATGAGTGAGGCGGCAGAAGAATACGAGTTTGAAAGCCCTTTTTTAAACCTCAAATCTCTTAAAGTGAGAAAGCCAGATATTTCGCCGCTTTCACTGCATGAAGTATTCAAGTTCCTCGAGCATGTGCCTGGGAAATATAGTGGTTACTATATTGTAAGGTTTTTTACCGGTATGAGAACAGCTGAAGTGGATGGTCTCCAATGGAAGTTCATAGATTTTGAAGCCAAAAAAATTCTTGTCCGGGAAACCTGGGAGAACAGGCAGTGGGTTTCTCCCAAGACGGAGACTTCGGTGCGGGATATCGATATGTCAAAAAACGTGGAAGAGGCCTTGCTGAGACAAAAGGAGATAACGGGGGATGGAGATTTAGTGTTTTGCACGAGAAGCGGAAGACCGTTTGACCACGACGACGTCACAAGAAGAATATGGTATCCGACGCTCCTTAAAGCCGGACTGGCACCAAGAGCACCATACCAGTCCCGCCATACGGCGGCGAGCATGTGGCTTGCCTCTGGGGAAAACCCGGAATGGGTGGCGCGTCAGCTTGGCCATGCGAATACGGCGATGCTCTTTAAGGTGTATTCGAAATATATCCCGAATCTAACGCGAAGGGACGGGTCGGCCTTTGAGAAGTTCCTCAATGGAAAGCTTGAGGAAAATGAGATAAATAATAATAAAGAAAGTGAGACAAGAAGTATGACCCAAACAAATGATCAAGTCAGCTCAAGTACCAGGCGTTCTAGTAATGACGGCGCCATGTTGATACGAAGGAGTTTGTCACCTCGAAAATAGTGAGGAATGCCTGATGGGCAATATGGGAGACATGTAAATCATGAAACGTCAAACTAGTTTCGTCATCCACTAGTCAGGGTAAATGACGAGCGGTGATATCCCCGGTCGCCTTGAAGAAAGGAACAGATACTGATGGGAATGATTGGAGTTAATTCAGGCGGTAACCTATACTTTGATTTTGAATATCAGGGGATGCGGTGTATAGAGTACGCCTCGCTTGTGAGGCTGAAAATTCAGAACAAGCTCTTGCTGAAAGAAAGGATGAAAAGATGAAAACAAAACGATTCATCAAGGCATCGGAGTTCGGGCAGTGGGAATATTGCCCACGGCAGTGGTATCTGAGCAAGACGATGGGCATGAGGATCAATAGTGACGCTATTAGAAGGGGAATTGTATACCATAATGCAAAGGCAGAGAGAGTCAAATCTGTCCAGCGCAACCAAACTAAGCTCATTGCAGCGTCGGCTATCGGAGGGATTATATGTATATTCTGCTTCTTATTTCACTACTCACTATAACCGTGCTCTATGGGGGGCTTCATAGGAAACGTAAGGCCGCGGGGCTCCAGGGGTGGGTTCAAAGCCAGGATTTGGATGGAAGAAGTCGCCGGATATACCGGGACCGCCAGAACGGTATTTCTGCCAAGCCGGATGTTGTCGAGGGGATTAACAAGGTGATCGAATACAAGAGTGCTTTGATAGGAGACAAGGCACGGCGAAGCGATATCCTGCAGCTTACCGCAGAGATGCTGGCTACAGGCGCCAAGAATGGAGAACTGAGGTATGGAAATGACAAGAGTTTCGAGTTTACGGAAAAAACGCCGATGATTCAGTCATCTGTGAAAAGAATTGCGTGGATCTCCGAACAGATGAACTGGCACCTCCTGAAGAAGTCAGCACCTCGCGGGAATCCGAGGTCTGGTAAATGTGCCAAGTGTGCTTATCGGTTCGTTTGTCCCGACGCGGTGAAGGCGGCGTAGTATATGTTTTGGCCCGGTTGCCAGCTGCGCAGCCGGGCCTAATAAAGATCTCTTTAACCAATCCATTCATCTACGTTGAGCCGAATAGGCCCAATTGGCTATTATATGACTTAGATTTGTCCAGTGTATATGCCATCATACCTCAACAAAATCGTACCCTAGCCCTTGTTCGTCTTAGATAAACCAGTCTTGTAAAACGGTTTAAGATCTAAACTCTGAGCCTGCACTATTTCCCCCTGTTTGAAAGTTTTCTTACCCCTCCCTTTAAATTGGTCCGGGAGCTTGTAGTAGCTCAGCTGGAGCAGATCCTGCATTTGTTGAGTTGTGACAGAAACGTCTTTTTTATCCCACCGTTTCGATAAAAGATAAAAAAGCCAGGCGATATTGTGCAGATAGGCAGATTCTGTAACGCTGCAAAAAGCGTGGCCAACGGTGCGGCTTAGAACAGCGAGAGCATGCGTGAATTGTTCCTGACCTCTTTTGACATCCCCGAGCCCCAGAAAATATTTCTTGAAATTTTCGATGTTGGCCTTATCGAAGAGTTCAAATTGAAGGAATGGGGCATCGGGCGGGATGACGTCGGGATGAAACGCATAAATCCAACGCAACATGAAAAAGTTCTGGAACTGATGTCTTAAAAAATGAAACCGAATATTGGCCATACCGCCGTCTTTAAAGTATTTTGCAACTCGTGAGGAAACTTGTTTCGTGACTAGAGGCTCGCCGTTGCTTTGGACAAATATCAGATCATTCATGTCGGTACAACTGCCACGTCTCCCCTTGAAATAAGCTAAAAAAGCATCAACAACCCAAGCTGGCGCAAGTTTGCTCAAGTGAATATTCCGTACCCCATTCTCGGTCTTGGTTGCCCTGACGCAGATGACGATACCATCATCGTAAATAACGTTATGCAAACGCAGATTAGCGATTTCCATCACGCGCATGCCGGCGTATACACCAAGATAAATGAATATCTTTATATATTCGCAATCGGGACACCCGAAGAGAGCAGCTCGCAAATTCATTAACGCAATAACCGATTTAATGTCAGAGTAATCGATCAGCGGCTTTGGAGATGGTATGTTTTTCTTAAACAATTCCTTTGTATATTGCCAATCAGGCATGTCAAAATCCTCGCATTCGAATTTAACGTATTCACTAAATTTTTTGATGGCGCTGCGTATGCCGGGGGCATAATATAGGGACATCGTGCTTGCAGCAATCTCAGTAAATTCGGATTTGCTGAGCTTACAGATGATTCCCTCATCGGATAGTGCATCTAAAAAAACGGGAACGCTGGATAAGAAGCTGCAGATTCTGCCGATTTTCATGGACCTGTCCCGTAATATGGAACAAAGCCAGCGGACATAAAAGCCCAGGTTCTCGAAATCAGTTTCCGACAATGAAGGTTTGTGGTTGTCTAAAATTGATAAAAGGTCATCTGCGGCTAAGTTGCGGTCGCTCATTTTATAGAGCTTGTTCGTCTTAAGTAATGTAATTCTGTCTCCGACATCAGAGATAGCATAGTCCAGGGACGACATCCCGGCAAAAGGTGCATGCTTCGGCATCCGCGGAAGAGGAGGGCAATGGTCGATCCTTTTCTTTTTGCCTCCCAAGAGCAGGGGAAGATATGGATCGGCATAGCTAAAGCTTTGTACCCGGCGCGACTGAACTGCCAATACGAACGGGGGATATATGCCGGACATGTCGCTCCCAGAATAATCAGATATCTCCGCCGCGATCGCGGCTCTGCTGAAAACAGACAGATTCATATGCTTATCAAGTGGACTGTTTACCGAGGCCAGGGTGGCCTTAAGCCATTCCGAGAAAATTGAAGGAAAGTCGCCGGGCTCGAAAGTCTGAGGAGTGAAAAGCATATCTCGATTTTCTGGCGGGGCTTTTTTTGCGGACGTAGACTGAGAATTGGCCTGGAAACGGAGAAGACGCTGTACGTGGATTGCGGCAGGTGCGGGTAAAAAATAGTTGCAGTACGTATCACCGCTATCAAACTTAAACTTGAAATAAGCGGGATCGACGGCAAAGTCAATCTTCTTTAATGAAAATATCTTCTTATGGAAGCTCGGGAATGTCATTTGGCCGAAGATTACGCATGCCGCGTACGCAGCACAGTAATAATGTTTTTCACGTATGGCCGGGTCGTTGGATGTGGGGGTGCTAAACTCAAGAAGATGTTTTCGTAAAGCTCCAAGAGCGCGGATGGCATCCAGAATATGCCGGTCAAATACAGACAATACATAGCGCGGCATTTTGACCATCGTATTGATGTAGGGGCTATCGATGAGGCGGTCTACCTTAAGCTTGTGTACAATGGCATTGAAGCAATCATGGCGGCGCCACGTCAACCTGCTATTTTCGTCATCATCAACAATCAGGGCCATGCGTATAGATTTCACGTCGTTCTTGGTTAATGCGGGCTTGCCTTTTTGAAGCAATCTTCCCCGTATCTCGCTGGCCACTTTCGATACAATTGCTTCTGTATAATTAGCGTTACCTTTGCGAATCGTCCTGGTAATATCCTCGAGAGCTCTTAATGTCTTGTCCATTTTGCCTCCCTTTCAGAAAATCTATAGTATAGTGGATTTAGTCTAGCGGCATCGAGTCAATGCGCGCAATTTTAACGGGTGTTTTGATATAAGGGCTATCTATGAGACGACGAGTATTAAGCTCGTGAATGATAGCGTTGAAACAGTCATGGTGACGCCAGGTCAACCAGAGGTTCTGGTTATTTGCAACGATCAAGGCCTGGCGCATGGATACCACATCGCTTCTTGTGAAGACAGCCCTGCCTTTATCACGCAATTTGTTGCGTATTACGGTGGCCACTGTCGATACAATATCATCTGTGTAATATGCGTGGCGTCTGCGAATCGGCCTGCTAAGTTCATCTAGCGCTATTAATGTCTTATCCATTTACACCTCCAGGTCAGGAAACTCTATGGCATAGTAGCCTAAATCCAGCAGCATGCTGTCTATCGCTGCGAGTGCATCACGGAGAGCCAGGGGCTGAATTACGGATGAAAAAATGCCGGTATTTTCCTGGCCTGCTCTTTGGTGCCCAACGATGGAACTGATTGTGCTGTTGCAGAAATTATCTTTGCTAAAAAGATGAGACATCAGATAATGCCGAAAGACATTTGAAGCGAAAACTGGATCAAGATTCGCAGACAGAAGCAAGGACCTCATTTTAGGTAAAGTAAACTCTTCAATACCCTGTTCGTAACTTACGAAGAAGAGTGTCTTGCTGGGATTATCTGTTAAGAATCTGTTATCACCTTTTTTGGCAAAATGCAGTTGGAGCTGCCTGTATCCTTGGTGCAGATTCGCGATAACCTTTGATACCGTATCCTGCAAAATAACTACTCGCTCTTCACGTTTTCTGCTATGTTTATCTGATATTCTGATGGATTTTGCGTTTATATTGATGGAAGAAGCATCAACGGAAGAATTATTGCGGGGACGTAAGCCGTCCGTAATTTGAAGACCATGAAATGCAAGAATGGAAAAATAATTCAAACACTGAATGATATCTTTAGAGTTGACAATCGCTGCGATTAAATTTGAAAAGTGGCTGCGCGCAAACGCTTTGGTAGGAGTGTACGCAGAACCATATCCCAGTGTAGCGAATGGTGAATGAGAGTCCTTAGGCGGTTCCTTTAAAGCGAACCAGGAGAAGACACTGTTTCTTCGCTTATGAAGAAAGCCTAACTCATAACACTTGTGCAGGTTGGAAATAATATGATTGTGGGCTATTTCAAATGCTTTGAGGTATTCTTCTTCAAGCATGACATGCGGAATATTTCTGTACTCGGCCAGCGTTTTAAACGAATGCTGATAATCACGGCTGGAAATGTGACAGCACATGACCGGATCGAACCCATACTTCTTGTAGAAAGGCAAAAAGGAACCGCTAATTTTGGATCGCGAGATTCGAAGCGGAAAATGAAAATAACCTTTTTTGGTATTATTAACTACCCTATGGAGGTACTTGTCCACATGTGACAGATTAAGCCGAACGCTTTGATTCTCATCGTTACTATTACGAAAATAAGAAAAAACATGATCTGCGAACGGCAGTTGCTCGATCATTGTGGACATTACGCCCGGCAGAGGGATAAATGTGTATTCTGACCAGCTTTCAAAATCGTTGCGGTGTATCGCTGTTTTGAGTTTGATTAAGGCGGGTACTTTTATATAATAATGTTGACCTACTTTGACAAGGGCAAGGTCATTTTTCTGAAGGGGGATATCAGGGTCGACCGTGCGTTTTAGATTAATAAGCAGCTCACTATCTAACCCCGTATGAATAGATATAAAAAGGAATGTCAATACGGCTTTTCTAAAGGATGAGATATTCCACGCGAATGAAATCAGGTCATAGATTAAACTGAAGTGGAAGGTATTCAGAAATGCCGAGTCGAATGGAAAGTGAAAGCCCCGCCAATGGATATGAGATTCCCATCGAGAATGCACGGCCGGTTTATGAGGCACAACGTTATCCTTTGCGTTTAGCCTGATATATCTGCCACCTTCAGGGAATACGATTCCCGTATCTGATAGATGATCGGGCTGATCATCGGAAAATTCCTCGAACATCACGTCCTCCGGCAAAAGAGGTTTGCCATTCTCGTTGGCGCTTATAAAGACATTCCCGTCAGGCGGATTGAAGTCTATCTCGATCCTGGATTCGGTATTGGGTGTACGGTCGATGATGCCCTTGCCGAATACCGGTTTCCCTTGGAAAACGGTCAGTAATTTCTGCTCATAAACATCGTGCATTTTAGAATTTGAATCAGCAAGCGGTATCATCTTTACGGCTTCCGAAATATACTGTAAAGGCATTATCTTCGGATGATCCGGCAGGTTTTTTATCGAATCCGGCATGCATTTGAAAAACATTCTTATCGCGCGGAGATAGTCGTAGAAGGTTGGGATCGTCAAATCGCTTTCTTCTAAGAGCCTCACGGCCTTGTACATAGGATAGAAATAATTGTAAAAGAGACTTCTGTGTTTGCTGTCGGCTGTAGCACTGAATGCATAAGAATGGTAAAAAAGGCAAATAAGCGGTGGGTCCTCCAGGCGCAGTTTCATGTCATAGCAGAATTTATCCGCGGGAAGAGCATGTTTGTTAAGGTATTCGTACCACATCTGTAATACTCCAAGTATAAAATCGCGGCATTCAGGGCCCGCCGAGATTTCATTGATGGAAGACGATATAATATGCAGCAGGGGGTCATAGATGTGAAGCAAACCACTGACTTCGGGGACGTAGGCGGACAATTTTTTGTAGCGGCGGTCCTTCTTGACATGCATGACGGAGAGACATAAAAGGATGACATCGCTGATGGACTGATGATCGGAAGGGCTGTATTTTCCATCGCCTTGAACATATTTTATCGATGAAGATATGCCCTTTGGCAAACTTTGAAAGAAAACCTCGGGTGTCCCGGTTGCTTCGTAGAGTTTTTTCATTATTATGCTTGGCAAGACGTTCATAATGGCCTCCCTATTTATTTATTGTCCGTATTAAGACATTGGACTAAATGAGA
>Ga0335081_10003124_pt1 | contig 26035 bp, 17 predicted proteins | sample Lox_Sample_35_FD_206713 | JGI IMG/M metagenome (GOLD analysis project Ga0335081, IMG submission 206713) | Soil microbial communities from Loxahatchee National Wildlife Refuge, Florida, United States - Lox_Sample_3.5 | ecosystem: Environmental > Terrestrial > Soil > Wetlands | place: USA...
TCCCATCATTGTCAGGGTGAGCATCACACCGGCCGTCGCCGCCAGCCACCCGCCTCGCGACCCGGTGGCCGCAAGCGCAGCCGCCTGTAGGACCGCCAGCAGCCACGCTCCCCGAGCCACAAGCTGTGAGCGATCTGAAACCGACCAGGCGATGGTCAGGGGCAGGGTTGCGGCGAGAAAACCCGCCAGGCTGTTGGGGCTCAGAAACAATGAACGGATTCGGCCGTCCATACGATCGAACCCGTGGGGCCACGGCAGAAATCCATACACGGCCAGGCCCCCGGCCAGCACGGACGTCCATGACAGGAGCCACCGGTAAGACGACGGCGTCCTCAACACTCGGGGCAGAGAGAGGGCGATGAGGACAAAATTGACCAGCTTGATCAGGCCGAGCTGGCTCGCGCCTGGATCGACCGTCCACCGGAACATGGACAGGGCCCCCGCCGCCAGCACCCCGCTCAGCAGCAGATCGTACGCACGCCCTGCCCCATCTGGACCCAACAGGGAAGCACGCATGCCAGCGAGCAGGAGAAGCGCCAGCGCTCCTCCTGAGCACAGCATGGTGTACGTCAGACTTCGAGCGCCGGTATCATTGATGGAAGCGAGAACAACACCGATGACGCCGGCGGAAACGAACCACTCAACCCGTCGTTGCACCTCCGCGGACACGCTTGCCCCGATCTCCCGGGCCGCACCATCCGCTTGGCGACCTCAACGGGCCGCACTAGGGACAGTCGCCCCCCGAGCACACGAACTGGCCCGCGCTCACGCCGCCAGACGCCACGGGATAATAGGTCCACACGCTCGCCGCGCCGCTATTCCCCCAAGGGCCCTTGTAGGTAAAGGGCGTCGCGTTGGCCGTCTTGATCCAATTGTCGGATTCGATCGTTCCATGTTCCACCACAAATGAGAACAGCCCGGTTTGCCCCGATCCGTTAAACGCACCGACGGTCGAATTGTCCAGCGTATCAGGCCAATAATTGGAATCCGCATCCGCCGCCGGGCCCGATGCCGCTCGCTGCCCGAGGAGAAGCGACGCGTGGACGATGGCGATGCCGGCGCGCACGCCGCTGGCCACCCCCTTTTCGGCCGACTGTTGCGCACTCTGCTGCAGGTTAATGAACCTGGGAATGGCCACGGCTGCCAGAATGCCCAGTATCACGATCACGAGGATCAATTCGATCAACGTGAACCCTTGCGTAGGGCGATTTGGTGTCATGGTCACGCGCCTCCGTTTCCGCCGCGAGCGTGTACTTCTCGGGCGGGCATCGTGGGTGTGCGGCTCGCATCCTGTCCTCCGAGGCCGCTGCACGTAAAGGTAACCGAGGGCGCCCAAACCGTCAATCACGTCCGGCTGATGATCCCTCGGAGAACATGCATGAAGATGATGACGGGGCCGTGACTCACCCCATCCGACGGCACCCATGGCATCCCGGCCGATCATTTCACAAGACTGAACGATCCTCACGCCGATCGCGGTCACGGTCGGCCAATCCTCGGACGCCGTCGACGTCCAATCGGGGCACACAGACGATGGGCTGGGATCGGGACAGCGGTGAGAACATGCGCCATCTTGACGAGATCGCGGCCCGGCGACCGGCCGGTCACTCTTCGATGTCTTTCGTCGCCCGGAGCACCTCTTCCAGTGTGGTCAATCCCTGCCCCGCCTTGGCTAACCCATCTTCCCGGAGGGTGATAAATGCGGATTGTTTCGCCTGGACCAGAATCTCCCTGGTAGTGGATCGTCCGATCACCCTGGTGCGCAGCGCGTCGTCCATGATCAATAATTCATGAATCCCCATGCGGCCTGCGTATCCGGTGCCTCGGCACGCCTGACACCCCTTGCCCTGCACAAAGCCCCCTCCCGGTGTCGATCCATGGGCGCCCGGATGGCCCGGATTGTTCAGGCCCAAAGTCCGTAGAAGATCCGGGGGAGGGGTGTACGGCGCCCTGCAGCGACTGCAGACCCTTCGGACCAGCCGTTGCGCCACAACGCCGGCCAGCGCGGAAGCGATCAAGAATGGCTCCAGTCCCATGTCGATCAGTCGGGTGACCGCGCTGGGCGCATCATCGGTGTGCAACGTTGAAAAGACCAGGTGGCCGGTTAGTGCGGCTTGAATGGCGATGGCCGCCGCCTCTTTGTCGCGAAGTTCGCCGATCATGATGACATCGGGGTCCATGCGCAGGAGGGATCGCAACCCGCCCGCAAACGTCACGCCGGTCTTCGGGTTGACCTGCATTTGATTGATCACCCGAAGCCGGGACTCGACCGGATCCTCGATGGTGAAGATACTCTTCTCAATTGAATTGATCTCCAGAAGCGTTCCGTAGAGTGTTGTCGTCCTGCCGCTGCCCGTCGGACCCGTCACCAGAATCAACCCGTACGGCCGGCGGATCAAGGTGCGGTACGGCACCAGATGGCGCGCCGTCATGCCCGACTCTTCCAAGCCGAGCAGGTCACGGCCTTTGTCCGCCAGCCGCATGACAACCGTTTCACCGAACACGGTCGGCAGCGTGGACACGCGGATCTCCACCTCCTTCTTCCCAACCCTGGTCTGGATCACGCCGTCCTGCGGGATACGTTTTTCCGCCTGGTCGATATTGGCCATAACCTTGATCCGTGACGTCACGCCGGCCTGCACCTGGCGTGGCGAGGTCAGGACCTCCCGCAACAGGCCGTCCACGCGGAAGCGCAGCCTGAGTACATCGGAGTCCGGCTCAAGGTGGATGTCGCTTGCCCCCTCGCGCACAGCCTGCGCGATCATCGTGTTGACGAATTTGACGACCGGGGCGTCCTCCGCCTTCAACTCGCCCGTGACCGAACACATTTCCCTGATCAGCGTCCTGTCGCCCTGTTCATCTAGCCATACGGGGTCCACCACAGGTTCATCGGAATGACGGGCGTTGGAGGCCCCTCGATCCTGTCCGTTGCGTTGACCATTGATGGAGTGAACGGGACGCTCTACCGGAGAGGGCAGACTGTAACATCGGTTGATCGCCTTGAGCACCGCCTGTTCCCGACCGACCACCGGCACGACCTCAAGGCCGGTGACCTGACGGACCGCATCGATGGCGAAGACGTTGAGCGGATCGACCATCGCCAGCGTCAGCACGCGCTGTTGCTTCGCGACGGGCAGCACCTGATAGAGCCGGGCCAATTGCTCAGGGACCAATTTGATGACTGTTGGTTCGATGATCACGTCGGACGGCTCAAAGGGGGCGATGCCGATCTGGGTGCCGAGCATGTTGATCATGGTCTCCTCGGTCACGAACCCCATGTTCAACAAAATAGCGCCGAGTCGGCCTCCATGCCGATGCTGGTACGCCAGGGCCTGGCTCAGTTGCTCTTCGGTCAACCGGCCGTCGGCGATCAGGAGTTCGCCGAGTTTGCGCCGTTTCAACGGGGGAGCCGTCATCGTCGTGATGGCACGGGAATCGGGGTGACCGGCGCGCATCCGCCCGCACAGCTCCCCTGAGACAAAGATAACCGCGGACGAATGATCTGTCAAAACTGGTGCCAGGAGCGGGCGGGGCGATGCCGCATCGCCCTCCTCCGAACACATCATGGGGAAACCCTTTGGGCAGGAATGGAACCCGCCTGTTGTGACGAAATCGTTGGGGTGACAGGGGGCAACGATCCCGAGGTCTTGGAGGAGAGCAGCGGGGACTCGGGCGTTTAATGCGAGAGCGACAAAGAGATCTCCAGTTTGGTGCCCATTTCCATAATGACCACTTGTGTCGGCGAAATCGACTTGATGTAGAAGTGGGTCTGCACGGTCTCGCCCTGCCGCGCCGTCATTGATTCTCCGTTGCGGGAAAGAAACGCCTGATCGTTCCCGCCGCCCCTGTCCAAATAGCCCACATAGCGAAATTGAGACAGGTCCTGTTTCGCCTTCATGGCGGCAAGCTCTTCCGGTGTCGGTGGAGGAGGCGGCGGCGGAGGCGGCGGCGGGGGCGGAGGCGGCGGAGGCTTAGGACGAAAACTGTCGACGGACACGAAGAGATCCCGCGCGACCGCAGTCGGCGGCTGCGGGCGGGCCGCCAACTGATTTTTACGAACCACCAGATCGGCCAGATCTCCAGCCTGGGCGCCCTCGATATGACGGATCGCGGCGGAGGCAGACGGTTGTCCTTTGACATACTTGAGCGGCACGCGTCGCTCCTCGGGCCAGACGCTGAAGGCATACACGACGGCGCCGACCCACAGCAGCAGCAAGCCCGACAACAACCAGGCCTTTTTGTCCACGGCTATTCGTCCCTCGCGTAGAGGCCGACCACCAATTTGGCGACGATTCCGCCGGAGCGCTTATCCTTTTCCAGAGCGATCGACTCGATGACAAACGGCTCGACCGCGCCTTCCAGCTCCGCCAACAGTCTTCGCACGCCCGCATACGGCCCGCGCGCAGTGAACTGCAGCGTGACCTTCGCCCACTTGGGACTGGCGGTCTTGGCCGGCTGAAAATTCATCTCCGGGATCAACACCCCGGCCCGTTGTCCCAGCGCCGAGATCCGACCAATGGTCTGCGGAAGCTCCTTTTTGGTAGGGAACCGCTGCGTCAACGCGTCAAGATCCCGCTTCGCATTCTGATACAGGAAGAGCTCCTGCAGCCTTCGACGGACTTCCTGGCTCTGAGCCTCCTGGGCCGACAGCGCGGTCGTCATGGGATGGATCCACCAAGCGTAGAGCCCGACCTGCAGTCCTGCCAGCACGGCGATGAAGAGCAGCGGACCCTTCAACCAAGCGGCCCACCGCCTCCAACGGCCCAAGCCGCCCAGCGCCGAGACGGGTGGCGTCTTCAACACGTCAGTAGCGGGCATGAAGTGCGAAGCTAACCGTTCCATCCGGCTGTCCTTTTTGATCCTCGAGGAAGACATCGTGAAACGGCGCCGTCTCCTGGAGTTTCCCGACGAATCCGGTGAGTCGCTCCAGCGTGAGCGCTTCGCCCCTGAGCGTCAGTGTGGCGGTGGACGGTTGCGGCTGTACGCTGACCAGCGATACGCCGGCTGGGACCGCGCGCTCCAACGTGAGGAACAGCCGGGACCAAGAAAAGAGACGTTGTTGGATCATCTGGTTCGCCACCTTGACCTGCGCTTTGAGCGCCGCGCGGCTTTCATCGGTCAGGACGATGGACTGACGGCGCATCAGCGCCTCCACCTTCTGGCGTTCCGAGGACAATTGTGCGGTTCGCGCCGTCTCCATCTCAAGCGATTGGCGGAGAGCCATCCCCACCCCGACCAATGCGGTGCCCCCCATGAGGAGCACCACCGAAAGTCCGATCAACCCCAGACGCGTCCGTTTCAGGAGCACGACGGGCTCGGAAGCGAGATTCACGGTGAAGATCATCGGGCGCAACACGTTATCCTCGGCACCCGACCGCCGCGGCCACCGCCATCGTCACCGCTCGGCGCTCGTCATCACGGTCCGTGCCCGTTGAGGATCCCTCGGCGGCGCCGGGGGGCGCCCCTTGTCGTTCATCACGGCCGGCGCCCTCAACGGAAACCCCGGCCCCGTCTTCTGAGGGGAGCCTCGTCGTCTCAACCTGGTACTCATCGCGCATTCGACCGTCCAACTCGTCAAGCGGACGATCGGTGAAGACAAAGAACCGTTCGATGGGCGGCCCCTCGCCCGCGGCAGCGGCATCGGTCAACTGCAGTGACGCGTCGATCTCCGCCAGAATGCGCGTGATCAGGTCGGCGTCGCCGTCCGCGCCGGGGAACGCCTTGATCCGGATCAAAGTCGGCCCACTCTGATCCGCCATGATGAGCGTGAAATTCCGATCAAATAAATTCATAAACAATACGCGCCGACCGGGGCCTCCCGATTGCCGGATCGCATTGATGCGTTGTTCATACAAATTGAACAGATGAAAGGCGGACAGATCCACGACCGATGGCTGAAGTCCCGCCGCCCTGGCCACGGACTCGTATTCCTCGAGGATCTCCTCCCGGATGGCGGCCACCAGCCACCGTTCCCGGCTTCCTGCGTCACCAGCCGGCAGCCGCTGGCACGCAAATCGGCATCGGCCCAGTGGATTCAGAAAGAGTTGCTCCAAGTGGTGGCGAAACAACGCCTCCTGCTCCATCCGCCTGGCGGGCAGGTGAGCTAATTCGAGAATCGCCACGCGCACGGCGGCATCCGGCAGGCTGATTGCCGTCTCGCGCCGTCGGACCGCCGGAAGGGCCGCCTTCAGGCGCTCGACCACCAGGTCAGGCCGTCGGATGTTGGATTCGAGGGGCGACGGCAGCACCGCCCCGTCGGGCAACGCCGCGACACGAGACGCCTCAAGCCGGAATCGACCCGCCGACGCCGCAATGACCGCCGTCGACACGCACCCGGCGCCGATGTAGACGCCGATTTCCGGCGCGACGGTCCACCACTGTTCCACCCATCGCGGCGCACGCGCCACCACGCGGAAGGGCATCATTTACAGCGACTCAATGAAGGTCATTCGATTGATTTCGCGAAGGGTCGTTTCCCCCTTGAGCACCTTCTCGACCCCGGCATGGCGAAGCGTGGTCATGCCCTCCGCAATGGCCTGCTTGCGCAGTTCGGAGGACGGGCGCCGGGCAAGAATCATCTCACGTATCGTGTCGCTGAGGTGGAGAAACTCTGTGATGGCCCGACGACCCTGAAACCCAGTGCCGTTGCACTCATGGCAGCCGCGCCCCTGAGACAACGTCGCCTCCTTGAGCATGGAGGGCGTCAGCCCGGCCTCTTCGGCCTGACCCCGGTCGATGGTCGCCGGTTCACGACAGGCCCGGCAGATCGCACGCACCAGTCGTTGGGCGAGAATGCAGTTCAGCGAGGATACAAAGTTGTACGGTTCGATCCCCATATTGACGAACCGTCCGATGACGTCGAAGGCATTGTTGGCGTGCACCGTCGTGAACACCAGGTGGCCCGTCAAGGCCGACTGGATTGCAATCTGCGCCGTTTCCGCATCACGGATCTCGCCCACCATGATTTTATCGGGATCGTGGCGGAGAATCGACCGCAGCCCGCGTGCGAACGTGAGCCCTTTCTTTTCGTTGACCGGGATCTGCACCACGCCGTCGAGCTGGTATTCGACCGGATCTTCGATCGTGATCAGCTTGTCCTCCCGGCTGTTGATTTCACTGATGGCGGCATAGAGCGTGGTCGTCTTTCCGCTGCCGGTCGGTCCCGTCACCAGCACCATGCCGTAGGGCTCCACGATCGCCCGGCGGAAGCGTCGAAGATCCTCGGGATTGAACCCCAGCCGGTCAAGCCGCAACTCGTTGACGCCCGCCGTGATGTACTCCTTGTCCAGGATCCGGATCACCACATCCTCGCCGAAGATGCTGGGCAGGATGGAGACGCGGAAATCGATTTTGCGTCCTTCGAGTCTGAGCTTGAACCGACCGTCCTGCGGGATCCGTTTTTCCGCGATGTCGAGGTCGGACATCACCTTGATGCGGGAAATCAGCGCCGCCAGCAGGTGCGAGTCCAGTGGGGCCATCGCGGGATAGAGCACGCCGTCGATCCGGTATTTGACCTGGACCGACCGGTCCGTCGCCTCGATGTGGATGTCGCTCGCACGCCGTTGCACCGCGTTCAACAGCATGGAGTCGACCAATCGAATGACGGGGCTGGCATCCTTGGTGATTTTTTCGACGGAAAGCACCTCGTCGCCGGTCTCATCCTCTTTGATCAGCACCGGTCCCAGATCGGCGCCCACTTTTTTGAGGACCTGGGTCGTGCTCTCGCTGCGCTTGAGCACCTCCAGGATGGCGGTCCGGGTCGACACCAGGAGCCGCACCTGCCGCTTCAATAACAGCTCCAGCTCATCGAGGGCCCGCACGTTGGTGGGGTCGCTGACAACGATCGTCACACTCCCCTCCGTGGCTGCGTACGGGACAAACGGGTAGCGATACATCAACTCAACGGGAATCCATTGATACTCCGCCGGGTTGAACCGGAACTGCTCCAGCGGCTGATAAGCGAGGCGGGCCTGGTGCGCCAGCGCACGGGCAATCTGTTCCTCGCCCAACACCCCCTGTTTGATCAGGCGTTCGCAGGCCTTCATGTCGTCGGACACCGGGGAGGCCGACGCGCCCGACTCCCCCGCCTCACCCGCCTGCGGCAGGGATGCCGTTTCCCACTGCTCACGTGTCACGAAACCCAACGCAATCAGCACGTCGCTCAACCGGCGACGTCCGACCGCGCGGCCAAGATCGGCTTCAGTCACCCGGCCCCCACTCTTTGATTCAGCCATCAATGTCCCGCAATCGTGTGAAGACCGGTTATTGAATCGTCCCGGCCAGGTAAAAGATCGGCAGATACATGGCGATCACGATGATCGCCACCAACCCGCCCATGATCAGCAGAATCGTGGGCTCGATCCAGGTCATGAGTCGGCTCAACAGGCGGTCCAGCTCGCCCTCATGAAATTCTGATACCTCGTTAAGCATGTCCGGCAGCGCACCGGCGGTTTCTCCGATCTCGATCATTTCAACCGACATGCGGGGCAGCAATTTCACCCGTCCTATCGCCTGGGCGAGGCCGCTGCCGCTCACCACGGCCTCGGTCACCTGTGCCACGCCGGTGGTGAAGATGAGGTTGGTCGAGGAGGCCTGCACCATCCGCAGCGCAGCCACCAACGGGATGCCGCTCTGCAGCGTCATCGCCAGGGTTCTCGTCATGCCGACCAGGTAATGGAGCCGCACCGCGCGGCCCAGGACGGGCACACGCAGCAGCCACCGATGCCACCAGGTGCGCGCCTGCGCCTTCCTGACGACAACCCGCATGATCACGGCCAGCAGTGCGATTCCCCCCAGGACCCAGAGCCCTTGATGGCGCACAACCTGCACAAAGGCCAGAAACACCCGTGTCAGCAGCGGAAGCTCCACCCTGGCATCTCGATAGACTTCGGCAAAGCTCGGCACGACATACAGCATCAGGAAGGTGATCACCACCAGCCCGACCGACACCAGGAAAATCGGGTAGGCCATGGCGGAGCGAACCTTCCCCTTGACCGCGGCCATCCGCCGCAAAAAGGCCAGGTGGCGTGCGATCACTTCCACCACGTGACCGGTTTGTTCGCCGGAGCGCAGCGACGCCACATACAGATCTGAAAAATATACCGGAAACCGACCCATCGCCTCCGACAACGACGCCCCGCCTTTGACCAGATCGCGCACCTGCGTCAACGCATCCCGGAATCCGGGGTGCACGGACCGGTCGATCAACAGATCGAGCGTCCGCAAAATCGGGATGCCCGCCTTGAGCAATGCGGACAGCTCTTGATTGAAAATGAGAAACTCTTGCAACCCAAACCGAGTTGACCGGCTGGTCAGCCCCGACCAATCGGTGAACCGGGGCCGGACGGAGAAAATCAGATAGCCAAGCTCCTGCAGCCGGGCGGTGGCGCGTTCCGCGCTCTCCGCTTCAATCCGCTCAACTGTGACGGTCCCATCCGCCCGTCCCACCCGACATGAATACACCGGCATCATGCGCTCCGAACCGACAGAAAATCCCATGAGTGAGTATACGAGATCGAGGAGAATCTCGCAAGCAATGGAGGGGGGGTGGCCTTCCCGACCCAGCACGCTACGCCTGTTCGCCCGGCCCTCCCCCTTGTTCCCAGCTCTCTGATCGCTCGCGAGACTTCACCTGCTCCCACAACCGGTCGAGCTCTCCCGATGTCCAGCCGCTGTCGGTCTCCGACGGCTCAAGAGGCCGGCCCTGCGCCTCGGCCAGCTGCTCCATCCGTTGAAATCGGTCAATAAAACGCTGCGTCGCCCGATGTAATGCCGATTCGGGGTCGCAACGCAGATGACGAGCCAGATTGACGGCGGCAAACAGCAAATCACCCAATTCCTCCTCTTGCCTCGAGCGGGGCTGCCCGTCGATCGCCTCGGTCAATTCCCGCCATTCCTCTTCGACTTTGGCCAGAACCGGTCTGGGCCCAGGCCAGTCGAATCCTACCCGTGCCGCCTTGGCCTGGACCTGATGCGCGCGTAACAACGCGGGCAGCGACCGCGGAACCCCTTGCACGGCAGACGTGCGCGCGCGATGGCCCGCCTCCTGGCGCTTCATCGCCTCCCATCTGGCCAGGACCCGGGCCGGGGTCGACTCCCCGACGGCGCCGGAGCCGGTCAGCGGGTTCCCCTCGGGTTCGAACACATGCGGATGACGGCGGGTCATTTTCCTGACGGTGTTCTCGACGATGTCATCGATGTCAAATTCCCCCTTCTCTGACGCAATCTGCGCGTGAAAGAGCACCTGGAACAACAGATCGCCCAGTTCCTCCTTCACAGCGTCGGACTGGCCGGACTCGATCGCCTCCAGCACCTCATGGGTCTCCTCGAGAAGGAACGGCGTCAAACTTTCGCGTGTCTGTTGCCGGTCCCACGGACACCCGCCTTCGCCGCGTAACTGCCTCATGACCTCTACCAACCGCTCAAATGCCGTGGACATGACACCCGTCCTCCCCCTTCGTCTACTCGCACGAACCGTTCGCCCGAACCCGGGGACGTGCCTCCGAATCCGCCCAACGATCCCGACCCTCGAACCACCGCACCCCTAATTGCATGACTCCGCAGGCGTACTCGCTTGCTGCATCCGTGCCGTTCTGGTCTTGATTCCCCCTCCGCCTTCGATTCAAGGTCCACAGGTGATCGGCTCTTCCATGGCTGCCATTATACCGTGTTCAAGAATGATCGCAACATCATGGAATTGCTTGCAAAGACCACGAGGCTGTGATAGGCTGATGGTGCGTGTTTTCGACTGAAATTTCAGGGACAGCGTGGGAGACACGCCATCATGGGTGATGAATCTCCGTTTACCGTTCGAGACCGTCGTCGCAGTCAAGGAGAGACCGCTTCTTCCCCACCCCCCCGTCCTTCTCCGCCGCCGGCCTCTCCTCCAGCCCCCTCATCTGCCGCCGGTCATCCCGATCAGGGACAGGCCGATCGGCGAACGGTCCTTCAGCCCGCCTCACTCTCCGAATTGATCCTCAGCCTCGGGACGTCTGCCTTCGCCGCACTGGGAGCACAGTTCCCGCTCGGAACGGAGGCCTCCGCTGGGGCCGCAGCTGACCAGCCGCCCGATCTCGATCACGCCCGCCACCTCATCGACCTGCTGGGCGTGGTGGAACAGAAAACCGCAGGCAACCTCTCTTCCGACGAACAACAACTGCTTCAGCAACTGCTCTATACCCTTCGCCTGACCTTCGTGGAGCAGAATCGTTCCGGGCCTCCTGCGCCGCCTGGAGGCGCACGGTGACGCCGGACGAACCGCCTTCGCTGTCCGACACGCCGCCTCCTCCCCTCCCCCCTGCTCCCCCTTCGCCGTCTCCTCGACGACGAGTGCTTCGATGGGTGATCGGCCTTACGGGGGTGGCCGCGCTTCTGCTGATCGGCCTTGTTGTGGCTCAAGCCCGTCTCACCCAGTTGGCCAGCCGCTCGATCCAAACCGTGTTGAGCGAGGAACTGCGCCTGCCCGTCAGCCTAGAGGGAGTGCGCATCCATTGGTTCCCTTCGGCCGTCATCCTTCAACGGATGCGGGTCGGCAGTCCCGATGCGGATCCGTCTCCGGTGTTGACGGTCAGCTCGGTCGAAGTTCGGTTCAGCCTGCTCTCGCTACTGGCCGACCATATCATCATTCAACATGTCCTCATTGACACGCCCGCGCTGGAGCTGACCCCCGATCGCGTCGCACATGTCATGCAGTCCATCCGACCCCATGAAGGGGCCGCACCCATCCTGGTCCGACAGATTTCCATTCATGACGGCACCGTCCGTTACACCGATCCGGGTTCCCAGGTTCATGCCGAAGCCGACCAGCTCAACGGCACCGCCGATTTCGGACTGGTGTTCAAACGGGCCACATTCATTCTGACCAAGGGACGCGCACGCTTGAATCGTGGCGACTGGGGCCAGGTGGTCACCTCGATGAGCGGACGGGCCAACTGGAGCCCCGACCGCCTGACGTTGCACCGGCTGAGCGTGAACGGGCCGGACAACCGCTTCTCCCTCGACGGCACGGTGGATCTCAACGCCGCGCATGCGCTCCATCTGGATGTCACGGCCTCCCTGCCGCTCAGCCAGCTCAAGCCGTGGCTGCCGGCCGATCATACCTGGGCGGGCGCGCTGGACATGGAGGCGAAAATTGCCGGACCTTGGACGGCTGGGCCGGATCCATGGCGCACCGCGGCGGCCCTCACGCTCTCCGGGCATGCGGACCTCGATCACCTGACGATTGACAGCCTGCCGATCGGCACGGCGACCGCGCTCTGGCAGTGGCATCAGGCCCGTCTGACGCTGACGCGCGTGACCGGTGCGATGCTGAATGGGACGGTCGACGGCCACGCGACCGCTTCATTCCCCCCGTCTCGACCCGCCTTCGATGCGGTGGTCGAATTCACCGGGCTGCAAGCGGGTCCCCCGTTGCGCCGGTTCGTGGCCTCCTTGTCCGATGTACCGGACGGGCGAGCAAGCGGTCGTCTGGCCGTGCGCGGGGACGGGTGGACGCTTCCCCACCTGAGCGGTGAAGGGCGGGTCACCGTCGAGGCCGATGAACCCGCTCGGCCGTCTTCCACAGCCTCACCCCCGCCTTCCCCGCTGCGCGATGCGCTGCGCCGGCTTTCCCGCATGACGGCAGATGCGCAATGGCGCGCCGACCAGCTCACCGTTCGTCGTTTCGAAGTCGTCAGCCGGCGTGATAATCAGCTGGCGGTGCAGGGCATCGTCGCCGTACACGGATCGATGGCGCTGTCCGGCTCCTGGCAAGTTACCGACCTGAGCGAACTCGGCGACTGGGCCGCCTCGGCCGGCCTCACCGGCCTGGAGGGATGGACGGGCACCTCTGCGGGCACCGCCAGCGCAACCGGGAGTTGGGATCAGCCGCGCGTGGCCGGAACAATGACCGTCCGGCAGCTCGGCCACCACGGGGAATCGATCGATGATGGGAGTGTATCCTTCGATTACAATGCCGGCACCCTCACCATACAGAATGGTCACCTTCATCAAGGCGGCGGGATCGCCGACTTCAGCGGAGCGGTGACGTTTCCGGCGAGGCGACCTCGTTCAGGGCTCCCCGGTCCTCCCTCGGCCGCTTCTGTGCGTTTTCATTCCTCCATCACCGTCGCCAACAGCGAGTTGGGACGGATCCTTCGCGTGATTGATGTGGCCGTTCCCATCGACGGACGGGCGGGCGGCACGTTCACGTTGATGGGCTCATCCTCGTCGTTCCATCTCCGAGGGCCGATCCACGTGACGGATGGCCGGCTGTTCGGACAGCCGATCGCCGGCGGCGATGCGATGATGGACCTGACCCACGACGGGATCGCCTTTCCCCGTCTGGTCCTCACCGAAGGCAAGGGGGTCCTTCACGGTTCAGGCCGGATTGGATTTGATGGCACGTATCAGACGACCGTCCGGGTGGACCGGCTGCCGCTGGAATCGCTGCGATCGATCCACGCGGCCGCACCGCTCGTCAGCGGCATCCTCTCAGGGACACTCTCCGGTTCCGGCACCTGGCAGCAGCCGCAGGCGGATTGCCGGCTGGCTCTGAGCGCACTGGCCGTCGGGACCTCAGCACTGGGCCGCGGCTCGGTCACGGCACGACTGGCCGGCGCGCAACTTGACGTCGCAGCCGCCCTGGACGATCCGCAGTTGAGCGCGGCAGGCACGGTGCAACTGCGCAACGACTACCCTGCGAGGGTGACGTGGCGCGTTGCCCAGTTCCCGATCGCCCTGCTCCTGCGGCCGTTCATTCCCGCCTGGCCCGAGCAGGTCAAGGTGACCGCTTCGACCGAGGGGGAGCTCTCCGGTCGATTTGCCGGGCCCCCCGATCTACAAGGCCGACTGGCGTTCTCCGCGCTGTCCGCGCAGATCCTTGATTATTCCATCGTCAACGATGGTCCGGTCGAGCTTGAGGTCCGAAACGGACGGATCGAGGTGCGTCGGGCTCGATTGACGGGCACGGGCACCAGCCTGTCCGTGGAGGGCAGCCTGACCCCCTTCGTGCGATATGATTTGTTCGTTCACGGCGAAGGGGACCTCTCAATTCTCCGCCTCTTCATCCCCAAGGTCTCCTACGGCAAGGGCAAGGGATACCTTGCCCTCCAGATTTCGGATCGCTGGCTTGACCCTAAGATGGCAGGCGGCCTCAGCATCCAGGACGGGTTGATCCGGCTGGAGGCGATCGACCAGTCGTTGACGATCACCTACGCCGATCTGGTGTTTGATGGACAACAACTGGTCCTGGATGAATTGCGAGGCGGCCTCGGCAAGGGCAGTATTCTCGCCTCGGGACGGATCACCTTGCGCGGCCTGCGTCCCGCGGATTACCGCATCCTCGTCGAGCTCAACAACGTGTCAATCGCCCCAATCGAAGGATTGACCGGGATGGTCGACGGCTCTCTCTGGATGCAGGGAGGACCGGCCAGCGACCAGTCGACCGGCGGCGGGCTCCATCTGCTGAAAGGCGATCTGCAGTTGCTGCGGGCCACGTATTCGAAACGATTCGACGTGAAAACGCTGCTCAGCCAACAATCCGGCTTGAACTCAATCACGCTGTCGCTCCCGTCTTTTTTGAACAGCGTGGCGCTGCAGGTGCATTTCTGGGGCCATCAGGCGATCTGGATCAGGAACAATATTGCCACGCTCCCGCTGGATATCGACCTTGAAGTTCGAGGAACCGTGGAGCATCCCGTCATCGTGGGCCGCATCTTCACCACCGGAGGAACCTTCACGTTCCAGCATACGCCGTTTCGAGTCTCGCAGGGATCGATCGATTTTCTCGACCCCAAACAGACCCGCGCCGTGATCGATCTGAAAGCCAGCGCCAGAGTCAGGGAGTACGAAATTGACCTGTCGTTGACCGGCAAGGCCGACCGGCTTGATCTGGAACTCTCATCCGATCCGGTCCTGAGCCAGTCCGACATCTTATCGGTCCTGACGGTCGGTCGCACCTCGGAAGAGGTCAGCACCGCCGGGGCCGGTAGCGTCGCCACCAGCGAGGCCGCTTCCCTGCTGGTCAACGAATTTCTTGAGGAACCCGCACAACAAATTGGAGTCGACTATTTCCAGATCGATTCGGCCGTCAATCGCTTAGGCCTCGTGACAGGGCCGCAACTGACCGTCGGCAAATCGCTGCTCGACCAACACCTGCTCCTCCTTTACTCTCGCCCCATGGATCCGACCACTCCACAGTCGTACCGGGTGGAGTATGAGTTTAATCCTCATATGTCGGTGGTGCTCGACGCGGATGACAGCCCAAGCTTCGGCGGCGACCTCAAATTCCGATTTGACTTCCGGTAGCAAGGGGCCGGGACGGGGCCGGAATGCCGTGGCGCGGGGGACGTGGTGTCGGCTGCCCTCCCTCGCCGGCCTCGCGCTGATGGTACTTGCGCAGGCCGCCATGTCGAACGCCACTTGGGCTTCCACCCCCCCTCGGGCCGACGCCGTCCCGGCCATCGACCTGGCCGCCTACGAAGGTCGGCCAATCGTGTCACTCATCGTGGATAGCCGCACGTCGTTTGACGTCAACACCCTGCTGAGGCAGTCCGGTATTAGCGTCGGCCGGCGATTTGACTCCCCGGCGATCCGGACCAGCGTGAACCGGTTGTATGAAACCGGCCTCTTTGCCGCCGTGGCCGTGGAAGCCGAATCCCGCGCCGACGGCGTCGCATTAACCTATCATGTATGGGCCAAACAGCGGATCCGGGAGTTGATCATGACGGGACGATCACTCTCATTTTCCATCAGTGGATTGCGCAAGGTGCTGCAGTTGAGCGAGGGCGAAGAGTTCAGCCATGAACAACTGCAGACCGCGCTGGCACGTCTGATCCAGTTCTACGCCAAACACGGCTATATGCAGACCCGGATCACCCCAACCGTGACCGCCCTCCCCGATCATACCGGTGTCCGAATCGTGATCACGGTCCAGGAAGGGCCACCCGCGCTGATCGGACAGGTGGCCCTGACGGGCCAACTGGGACTTCCAGAACAGGACGTTCGCAAGCGCCTCGATCTGACACCGGGCGCGCTCTACATCGGCGACGTGGGCGACCGGATCGCCGAGCTTAAGCGGCTGTACACCAAGGACAACGATTTCCTGCTCGCCGCCATCGATTCCCCCACCGTGCACTACAACCCGAATACCAATCAGGTCGATCTGACCATCAACGTGCACGCAGGCCCCCGCATCACCATCAACTTTCCCGGCAATCCCTATTGGCGGGATTCGACGCTTCGCGAACGCCTGCTGATTCAGACCGAGCGCAGCGTGGACGAGGACGTGCTGCAGGCCAGCGCCGAACGTGTCCAAAGCGCCCTGCGCGATGATGGATATCTGACGGCCGTCGTCCAGGTCCGGCGGACCGATTCATCTGATCACGAGCGGGTCGCCCTGGACTTTCAGATCGCCGCAGGGCCTCGGTTCACGGTGGGGCGCGTGACGGTCACCGGGGCGCAAGAGGATCACGTGGCGCTCTGGCGTCAATCGTTGCGGATGCGCCCCACGATGCTGGACCTTTACCATCCCCTGTTTGATCGCGTCGCATGGGAGGAGGATCAGGCTCGGGTGCACCAGTGGTACCGCGAGGAGGGTTTCCTGTCGGCCGAGGTGAACAGCCGCACACTGCTGCAGACCCGGACGGGCACGGTCGATCTGGCCTTCGAGATCCGGGAAGGCGTTCAAACCCGCATCGATCGCATCACCTTCGCCGGGAATGTCCATGTTCCCGATTCGGTCCTCCTGCAATCGATCCATGCCCGCGTCGGCCTCCCCTTCGACCCCGCGCAGGCCCGGGCCGACCGCTTGGCGTTGCTCGCCTTCTACGCCAGCAAAGGGTATCTCTCGGCAACCGTCTCCATGGACCCGCAGATGAACGCCCCCCGCACCGGTGTGGGCTTATCCTTTCTCATCTCTGAGGGTTCCCCGACCTTTGTGGGCAAGATCAACATCGAGGGCAACGAGGAGACCGACGACGTTGTCCTCCGCAGGGAACTCGTGATCCATCCCGATGACCCCTTTAACTACGAACGCATATTGCAGAGCCGACACAATCTGGCCAGATTGGGCATCTTCCAGAATATCAAAATCGAGCCGGTTGAACCCCAGGAGGTGGAGCTGTTGAGAGACCTGAAGCTGTCGGTGGTCGAGCGGCCGGCCGGTTCGGTCGAGTTCGGCGGAGGGTACGGGTCCTACGAAAAGGTTCGCGGGTTTGTTCAGATCTCGCATAAAAATCTGGCCGGCACGGGCCGCCGGATCAGCCTGCGCGTCGAGGCCGATTTCATCGAGCAGCGGGCGGTGCTCAACTATGTGGAGCCATGGGCGGCCGGGCTGCCCATCGATCTCCGGTTCACCACGTTCGCGGAGACGATGCAGGAGGTCACCTTCAAACGGGAAAGTTACGGTGGCACGATCGGCTTTGACAAGAACCTCACCGCGCAGTTGAAATTCTCGCTGTTGTACCGTTACAGCAGAGACCACTATAACATCCAGCCGGGGGCCACCTTGCCGGCGGATGAATTGGATCGCGTCAATATCGGCAGCATCATGCCCGGACTGATTCTGGACCTGCGCGACGACCCGTTCAACCCCACCCGGGGATCCATCCACAGTCTGACGTTCGAGGATGCGGCGCTGAGCCTGGGCTCCCAAATCCAATTCGTCAAGGCGACCGCGTCGAGCAGCTGGTTTTTCAGTCCCAATCCCGTCATTGTCTTCGCCCTGTCCGCGCGGGGGGGCATTGCTAAGGAGTTCGGGAACACCACGCTGATCCCCCTCGGCGAACGGTTCTACCTCGGCGGGCTCAGTACCGTCAGGGGCTACCTGCAGGATACCCTCGGGGTGCTCCGTGTCGTGAAGGATCCCAATAACCCCGGCAACGTCATGATCTCTCCCGATTCCACCATTTCCGCCAGCGGCGACCCCATCGGCGGAAACGTCATGCTCCTGACGAATGTCGAATCCCGCATTGCGCTGCCGGCTCATCTGGGGCTGGTGCTGTTCCTGGACGGGGGGAACGTCTGGACCAAACCCAACGCCGTCAATCTCGCAGAGGTGAAATTTTCAGTCGGCGTGGGGATCAGGTATAATACCCCGGTGGGGCCATTGCGTCTCGACTGGGGGTACAAACTTCGGCGCATTGACGTGTACTATACCAACGCCTCTCCCGTCATCCGCATCAATGAAAGCCCGTATGAGTTTCATTTCACGCTGGGCAATGCATTTTAGGGATTTCCGCACACCTGTCCCCGCCTCGAACGCCGGCCGGGTGCCAGCCGGCGTTCTCTTGCTGCTGACCGCAGCCACGCTTTTTCTCAGCGCGTTGACCGTCTCCCTGCTCACCCGCGCCCCCCTCCCGCCCTCCCCCAACGACCAGAGGGCTGATGCGCCGTCGTCGACTGGCCCGTCCGAGGAGCCCCCCCCTCCCCACGCACCGCCTCGTCAAACCACCGATGAACTGCTCCAGCCGCTGCCGCCGGTCGCACCCAGGCATCAACGCCTCGGCTCGCCCGTCCCGGCCTCATCGTCTCCGACGCCGCAATCCGCGCCTGCCGCGGTCAGTGCACACCCGCCTGATGCCGACAACGCAGAGGGGACCGCCGCCTATGAAGCGGGCCGCTATCACGATGCCGTCCGGGCGTTTGAACGGGCGCTCACCACACAGCCGGACAACCCCACTTTCCGCCACAACATGGCGGCCGCCACCGCGGCGCTGGGGTGGGCGGCGATCAACGATCGCGATCCCGATGAAGCCATCCGGCAGTTTCGCACGGCCATCGACTATGACCGCCGGGAGGCGAGTCTCTACGCCGGCCTTGGAGCCGCCTATCAGCTGCAACGGGATTCGCCCCATGCGATCGAAGCCTTTCGTGCGGCGGTGGCGCTCGATCCCACCCGCGTCGAGCTGTATGAGCAGCTGGCCGATCTGCTCTATCAACACAATCAGCTGGCGGACGCCATCGCGCTGTTGACGTCGGCCATGCAGCGGGTTCACGCACCAGACCGCCTCGCCCCTCTGCTGGCCAAATTAACCCGGGAGCAGTCGCTGCAAAACAGCTTTTTGCAGACCGGCACGCGCCACTTCTTGATCCAATTCGACGGAGGCGAGAATCAGGACCGCGCCTATCAGATCCTGGATCTGCTGGAGCAGGCCTATCGTGATGTCGGTCAGGCCTTCGGGGTGTTTCCTGACGAGGAGATCACGGTCATCCTCTACAGCAACGAGCAGTTCAGGGACGTGACACAGACGCCGGGCTGGACCAACGGTATTTATGACGGGAAAATCCGGCTGCCCGCCGGCGGCGGAACGCCCGACCGCGCGCTTCTGGCCAAGGTGCTCTATCACGAGTACACCCACGTCATCGTGCACGAACTGTCGGACAATCGTGCGCCGACGTGGCTGAACGAGGGACTAGCCGTCTACTTCGAGGGCTTGGCTTCCGGAAATCTTCCAGGCTCGCAAGAGAACTCCACCCGGTCGATTGCCCATCTGACGCCAGGCGCCCTCATCCCCCTGACGGCGTTGCATGGATCCTTTCTCGAATTCACATCAAATCAGGCCGCCCTCGCCTATGCCGAGAGTTTTTCCGCGACGCGATTTCTGATCGATCGCTACGGCCTGCCCCGCGTCAAGGAGTTGCTGCAACAGTTGTCGGCCAGCCATCCGTTTGATCAAACCTTCGAGACCGTGTTTTTCCTTCCGTATCATGATTTTGAACACCTCTGGCAGGCAACACTGACATCCTGATCATGGAGGGGGTGAACCTTCAATCGGACCGGTCCTGGCCAGCGTGCGTCATCGCGCGCGGCCGCCGCATCCGGCGGGCCGTCGCGGTCGCGGCCTGGTGTGCGATCGCACTGGGATGCACGGAAGCCCTGGCGGCGGAATCCGCCCGCATCACACACCTGGCGGTCAGCACGGGACGGGAGCAGGTCAGCGTCTCGGCGTCCCTGGTCCAGGGACTTCCGACCGATGCGAGAGACGATTTACAACACGGCATCAGCAAAATACTCTATTACTACGTCGTCCTCAAACGCCATGTCCCCTTCTGGATGGATGAGGAACTCGACTCGTCCACCGTCCGGTTCCGCATCTGGTACGACCTGGTCAAACGGCAATTCGTTGTCGCCAAACGGCAAGGAAACACAGAGATCCGACAGACGGCGGACCGGCTCGAAGACGTTGAACGTTTGATCTCCCATATTCAGGATGTTACAATACCGCTGACGGTTTCCTCCCAGCCGAGCAACACCTACTACTATATCAGCGTCAGAGCGGAAATGCGGTCCGCCAAACTTCCCGTCTATCTTGAATATTTTCTGTTCTTTCTCCCCGTCGCCCAGATTTCCACTCCATGGACCGATTCACCACCGCTGACCCTTGCGGCGAACGAGCCGTGAGCGAGATCCCCTTGTCTTCGCGGCCCCCCATGAAACCAGGTCGACATTCCATGCGCCCGGTCTGGATCACCGCGGTCTGCCTTCTGGCGTCGTTGACCGTTACCACCATCATCTTCTACCGGCCGGTGGAGACTTCGCTATTGCCCAGCAATATCTGGTTGCTGACCCTCATCAACGTCAACGTCATTTTGGTCGTCGTCCTGCTGTTGCTGTTGTCCCGGAACCTAGTCAAACTGTATTTTGAACGGCGCCACAGGTTGCTCGGCGCCGGGTTCCGCACCAAACTCGTCGCCGCCTTTGTCGGACTGACGTTGATTCCCACTTTTCTGCTTTTCGTCGTCGCCAGCGGTCTCATCAGCAGCAGCATTGAAAATTGGTTCGGGATCCAGGTGGAGCAGTCGCTGAAAAGCTCGCTCGACATCGCCAGATGGTACTATGACGTGACCAAAACGCGCGCGGCGAATGTGGGCCGGTTGGTGGGGCGTGAGAGCATCAAAGAAAGCCCCGATCCGTCGGCCCAAGAACGGATGCTCAAGCGGTTGATGGCCGGGCCGGTCGCCACTTCGGGCGTCACCGGCCTTTCCCTCTACACCCGCGCCGGCGCCCTTATCGCTGAAACGACCTCCGGGGAACGCACCGTCCCCCATCCGGGCAAAGTCGGACCACCGCGCCGATCAGATCCCTCCCTGCTCGGCCAGTTGCTGTCCAAGGCCGCCATGGGACGCGAGGCGGATGCCACCTACTCGGACGAAAGCGGGGATTTGCTCCGAGTGGCCATCCCGATCGACGGCGCGGGGCCGGACGCGCCGGCGGTCGCGATTGTCGATTCATTGCTGCCCAGCCGGGTCGCGGACGATCTGGATGACATCAACCGCGCCATGGAGGATTATACCCAGCTCAAATCGTTTAAAACACCGATTAAAAGCACTTATGTCGTGCTCTTCCTGGCCGTCACGCTGTTGATCGTCTTTTCAGCGACCTGGTTCGGCTTCTACATCGCCCGGGGCATCACGGGTCCTATTCAGAAACTGCTGGACGGGACCCGGGCCGTCGCCGCCGGAAACCTGGCCGTCCGTGTGGAAGGGGAATCGACCGACGAATTGAAGGAACTGGTCGATTCCTTCAACACCATGACCAACGATCTGCGACTGAGCAAAACCTCCCTCGAGGCCGTCAATCAATCGCTGCGCCGCTCCAATGTTGAATTGGAACAGCGCCGTACCTACATTGAAACCGTGCTCGAAACCATTGCCACGGGGGTCATTGCCACCGATCCCGAGGGCCGGATCACCACATTCAATCGGTCGGCCGAAATGATCCTGCAGTCAAGCGCCGACACCGTCAGGGGGCAGGCGTACGACGACGCGTTCAAACGATTCGGGCTCGAGTCCCTGGCCGCCGACCTCCGGCGGCTGATCGCCCAGAACGGCGATACGATCGAGCGAGAGCTGTCGGTCGAGATCGGCGGCGTCGCCGCCACCCTTCGCTTCAGCGTTGCGCTCCTGCGCGGCCAGGAGCGGCAGTTTATGGGGGCGGTGCTCGTCTTTGACGATCTCTCGGAATTGCTCAAAGCGCAGAAACTGGCGGCTTGGCAGGAGGTCGCCCGGCGGATCGCCCATGAAATCAAGAACCCCCTGACGCCGATCCTGCTGGCCACGGAACGTTTGCGCAAAAAATTTGTGCAACATCCCGATGAATTTGCGCGCATCTTCGATGAATCGACGCGGATCGTCATGAATGAGGTCAACACGCTCAAAACCATGGTGGATGAATTTTCCAATTTCGCCAGAATGCCCGCCCCCTCTCCCCGCCCATGCGATCTGCATGCATTGCTACAGGAGGTGGTGTTTCTGTACCGCAGCGCACATAAGGACCTCGAAATCACCGCGCAATTTGCGGACCGCCTTCCGCCCCTGCTGCTGGATCCGGCGCAGATGAAGCAGGTGTTCATGAACCTGTTTGAAAACTCCGTTGACGCCATGAGCGGTCGAGGCCGGTTGTGGCTTACCACTCGCTATACGCCGGGACAATCCACCGTCCAGATCCGCATTGATGATGAGGGCGTCGGCGTGGCTCCGGAAGATCTCGGCAAGCTCTTTCTGCCGTCCTTCTCCAAACGGCGCGGCGGCACGGGGTTGGGCTTGGCCATCGTGCACCGTATCATCACGGACCATAACGGCCAGATCGGCGTGCAACCCAACCGCCCAGCCGGGACGACCGTGACCATCACCCTCCCGGTCCCAAGCGCGGCATGACCGACACGGTTCTGATCGTGGATGACGAACCGGCGATTCTCAACACGCTGTCCGGCGTCCTGAGCGACGAAGGGTATCACGTGGTCACCGCCAACGGCGGCGCGGCGGCGCTTGAGGTGCTGCAACGTGAATCGCCGGCCATTGTCCTTCTCGACATTTGGATGCCTGGGCTCGACGGGCTGGAGACGCTGCAGCGCATCAAGCGGATGCGTCCCCACCAAACCGTGGTAATGATGTCCGGCCACGGATCGATCGAAACGGCCGTCCGCGCCACCAAACTTGGCGCCTATGATTACATCGAAAAACCGCTTTCGTCGGAAAAGGTCCTGCTCGTGCTGGGGCACGCCATCACGGAACAGCAGCTGACGGCGGAGAATCAACATCTCCGGCAGGCGATCGACGAGCGGTACGAAATCCTTGGCACGAGCCCTGCGATCCAACGGCTGCGCGAACAGATCGCGGTCGCCGGACCGTCGCTCAGCCGGGTGCTGATCTCGGGGGAAAACGGGACGGGCAAGGAACTGGCGGCGCGCGCCATTCACCAACACAGCCCCAGACGCAACCGGCCGTTCATTGAAATCAATTGCGCCGCAATCCCTGACACGCTGATCGAGAGCGAGCTCTTCGGATATGAAAAAGGGGCCTTCACCGGCGCGGCCGAGCAGAAAAAGGGACGGCTGGAACTCGCTCACGGCGGCACGCTCTTTCTGGATGAGATCGGCGACATGAGCTTGCCGACACAGGCCAAGATGCTGCGCGTGCTGGAAGAACGGGAATTTCAACGCCTCGGCGGCACCAAAACCATTCGGATGGATGCGAGGATCATCGCGGCGTCGAACAAGCTGTTGTCTGATGAAATACAGGGGGGCCGGTTTCGCGAAGATCTCTTCTACCGGCTCAACGTCATTCCCCTGACTATGCCGCCCCTCCGGGAGCGGAAGGAGGACATCCCGCTCCTGGCCCGCCATTTTATCGACCGGTTCTGCCGCGAACAAGGCGTGGCGTCCAAACAGCTAGCCGATGACGCCGTCGCCGCGCTGACCGCCTACAGATGGCCCGGCAATGTGCGGGAATTGAAAAATTACATCGAACGCATGGTGATCATGGTGCCGGAAGCCGCGCTGTCTGCGTCCCACCTGCCGTCGTTTGGCCCGGCAGCCCCCGCTGCGCCGTCCGCCGCCCCGTCAGATGACGCCATCCATCCCCTGAAACGGGCCCGCGCGCAGTTTGAGCGCGAGTACATTCTTCACGCCTTGGAGCTCAACCGGTGGAATATCAGTCGGACCGCCGAAGCGTTGGGCATCGAGCGCAGCCATTTGCACCGCAAGATCAAGGATCTGTCCATTCGGGGCACCACCGCCGGAGAGCAGCTCCCGCTCGTTGACTAATCGGCGCGGGCCTCCTGCCATTGACTATCCCCCGCACAGACACACCGTCAACTCGTCCACGGTGGCACAGAAGTAATCGGGGGCAGCCGATTGCAACAGGACGCTTGGCGCCAAGCCGTAGCCAACGGCGCAGGAACGAACTCCGAGGGCCCGCGCGGCCACGATATCGTTGACGCCGTCGCCCACCATGATAGCGCGTGCCGGAGGGATGTCGAAGTGGTCCAGCGCCCGCTTGAGCATATGAGGATCGGGCTTGAGCGGCGTCGACGGATCGCTGCCGATCACCAGCTCGAAATAGAAGCCCCCGTCCAACCCTTCCAGAATTTTCGACGTGTACTCCATCGGCTTGTTGGTGACGACCACACGTTTCCTCGAAGACAATCGCCGCAGCAACGTCGTCATGCCCGGATAGAACCGGGTCGTATCAAGCAGGTGAGTCAAGTAGTGGGTTCGAAACAGGTAAAGCGCTTCGGCATAGCGGGGGCTCCCGCTCTCCCCCAGCGTCTTGGCAATCAATTTTCTGATGCCGTCACCAACGTAGCCTGCAATCACCGTTTCAGGCAGCGGGGGCAGCCCCAAATCGGCAAACGTCAGATTGACCGCCGTGGCCAGATCGCTCTTGGTGTCGGCCAGCGTGCCATCCAGATCAAACAGCACGAGCTCCGCCCAGGCGCAGTTGATGCGGGACATCGCCACACACTATAGGGCATGCCCCATGGCATTGCAACCCGGGCCTGTGCACAGCACTCGGGACACCATGGCAACCGCGCCATGGATCTCCCCGTCGAGAATCGGACCAACGGCTCGCCTTGACTTGGCGCAGCCCTATCATTAGAATAGCGCGCCATCATCCGGCACCGTCATTGATGCCCCGTTATGGAACATCACGCCGACTGTTCGCCGCGGCTTGCCGGCGTCTGCCCGGGGGAGTCAGCAGCCCTGTACGTGCCTTCCGGTCGGTCGGGTCGCCTGACCCCGCAATACCCCGGGCCGGCCATCCGCTCTTCATCGCCCGCGGCAAGGGCAGTCATCTCTGGGATGCCGACGGCAATCGGTACATCGATTATGTGCTCTCGTGGGGACCGCTGATTCTGGGCCATGCCCACCCGGAGGTCGTGAAGGCGGTCACTGCGGCCGCCCGAAAGGGAACCAGCTACGGAGCGCCGACCGAGGCGGAGCTGGAGCTGGCCACGCTCATTCAACGCGCCATGCCGTCCATAGAAATGGTGCGCTTCGTCAATTCCGGCACGGAAGCGACCATGAGCGCGTTGCGGCTCGCCCGCGCCTATACCAAACGCGATCTGATCCTCAAATTCGATGGGTGCTATCACGGCCACGCCGACGGTCTGCTGGTCAAGGCCGGTTCCGGAGCGACGACGCTGGGCGTGCCAGACAGTCCCGGCGTCCCGAACGCCACCGCCCGACTGACCTTGCGGGCCCCCTACAATGACCTAGCGCGGGTGGACGCGCTCTTCTCGCGGCACGGCGGCGACATCGCCGCCGTGATCGTGGAGCCGATCGCCGCCAACATGGGGGTGGTGCCGCCCGCCGAGGGGTTTCTGGACGGGCTGCGCGCGCTGACCCGCCGGCACGGCGCCTTGCTGATCTTCGACGAGGTGCTCACGGGTTTCCGCGTCGCCCTAGGCGGCGCGCAGGCCCTTTATCGGCTTCAACCCGACCTGACCTGCCTGGGCAAAATCATCGGCGGCGGGTTACCCGTCGGCGCCTACGGCGGTCGGAAGGAAATTATGGAATGGATCGCGCCGGCCGGCCCGGTCTATCAAGCCGGCACCCTATCAGGCAATCCGCTCGCCATGAGGGCCGGGATGGCCACGCTGCGGCGGCTCCACACCGCCGGCTTCTACAGGGATTTGGAACGGAGAGCAGCGCGACTCTACCACGGTGTACTCGAAGCCGCCCGCGCCGCGGAGGTGCCCCTGCAACCGGCTCGGATCGGTTCGTTGATGGGCTTCTTCTTCACCGACCGTCCAGTCGTCGATTACGCGTCGGCC
>Ga0335081_10003125_pt1 | contig 26035 bp, 17 predicted proteins | sample Lox_Sample_35_FD_206713 | JGI IMG/M metagenome (GOLD analysis project Ga0335081, IMG submission 206713) | Soil microbial communities from Loxahatchee National Wildlife Refuge, Florida, United States - Lox_Sample_3.5 | ecosystem: Environmental > Terrestrial > Soil > Wetlands | place: USA...
GGTGTTTTTCTCGGCGAAAGCTCCAAAGAAGTGCGCAAAAAGCGCTCTTCGCCAAGCTGAATCTGTTCTGGGTCTGTCGCGCCGCCGCCAGAGTGCTGGGTTCTCTGCCGGATCAATTCAGCTTCCTGAGCAGGAGTCAGAGTGCTTCGAACGACATTGTCGCCGTAATAGAACGCAACCTGGCTGGCGGCTATACGAGCTACTTGTGAAGCGACGCGATCATCGATCTCGTATCCAACTACGAGATAACCTTCAAGACGATTTTCGGCAACCGGACCAAAATAAATGGGCTTCAGGAAAACCTCGTAAAGATGCTGCTCGCCGTACCACCAGTCTTCAGAGCCTTCCCCCTCCTGGAGCGTGTCCGGGAAAGCCCGTTGCGCCATATCGCGACTAAATCCCGGCGAGGCCGTGTGCAGGGCGACGATGCGTCCCGAGCGGTCGGCCAAAACAAAAAGATCGCTTCCTGCCAGGCGCCAAAGCCGCTCCGAGGCATCCTGAATCGTGGCCACGTGCTCGGTCGTCATGAGGGCGCGCAAGTCCGGTAGATCGGCCAGAAGCTCGGCCGAGTGCGTAAGCGTCAGTTCGCGTTCACGTTGAAAATTCTGAAAGGTACTAACAGAGTTGTGCAGATCCGCGAAGATTTCCTGCCGCACCTGGCGTTGAACCGTGCGTCGCACCAGCAGCAGACTGGTTGCGGTCAGCCCGGCAGAAATCAGCAGCATGGAAAGCAAGAACTTGGCCCGCATCCGAAGTCGCAGCATAGTTCTTACTTCTCCTTAAACATTGGGACCGCACCAGAGATTCGCCCGGGAACTGGCATCACCGCACGAATTTGTATCCGACTCCGTGAACCGTCCTAAAGTGCACAGGGTTCGCTGGATCTTTTTCCAACTTCTGCCTCAGCTTCAGAATGTGATTGTCCACGGTGCGCGTGGATGGATAGTTCTGATAGCCCCACACCTCATTGAGCAGTTCATCGCGCGAAATGACACGCTCCGCGTTCTGCAAGAGAAACTTCAGAGTCTTAAACTCCTGGGCGGTCAGGCCGATTGACTGACCCTCGCGCGTCACTTCCATTTTGACGCAATCCACTGTGGTCGATTCAAAGCTGAAGATATCTCCGACACTCGTGCGCAAATTGCGCCGGACAGCGGCGCGTACTCGGGCCAGCAGTTCCCGGGGACTGAAAGGTTTGGTCACGTAATCATCGGCGCCAAGCTCCAACAAAAGAACTTTATCGGAGACGTCGCTCATCGCACTTAAGACAATGATGGGCAGTGCAGGCATCCGCTGCTTGATCTCACGGCATACGTCACGACCCGACATTTCGGGCAAGCGCAAGTCCAGGACCACGGCCGAGGGTGCGGTCCTGCGAAACGCTTCAACTGCTGATTTTCCGTCAGAGCTGATCTCGACCGCGTAACCTTCAATCTCGAAGAGGCGCTTCAGCGCTTTTTGGACGGCCCGATCGTCTTCGACTACCAGGATGCGTTCTCCAGATCCCATCCGCGTTTCTGGCACTTCAACGCCGGGAATGACTTGCGCGCGCGGAAAGGCAGGCCCGCGGCTGCTTTCTGTTCGTATCATCTTTGAGTTGTCCCACTGTTCTAGGCAGTGTTTTCGCCTGGAATTTGAGCCGTCAATCAAGACTACTACCACTATTCGAAGCCTGAGCCGTCAGAGTCAATTTGTTGACAATCTTTTTACAAACCCTGACGAGCTGGTGGACGCTTAGATTCCCGGCGATTGGCGGAGGTTGCGGACTTTAATTTTGGCTTCGGGAAGGCAGGGGGTTTCCGTTTAAAAGCTAGACAGAAAAGCAATTGCTTCGACCGGCGTCACGGCTTTTTCTGCGTGGCCGCAACCGCCGTATTGTCCAACGCAAGATTCAATTCCAGGACATTCACTCGAGGCTCGCCCAGGAAACCCAGATCGCGGGACTCGGTATGCTGGCGGACAAGCTGTCGAACCATGTCCTCTGAAAGACCGCGGCTGCGCGCCACGCGCGGAACTTGAAACTCGGCGGCCGCAGGAGAAATATGAGGATCCAGTCCGGAGCCCGAGGTTGTGACTAGATCGATGGGAACCGGCTTGCCCGGATTTTCTGGCTGCAGGGCGGCAACGTCGGTTTTCACCCGATCAATCAAGCGTTGGTTCGTTGGACCCAAGTTTGAGGCATTCGAATTACTGGCATCGTAACCGTTGCCCGCGGCCGATGGCCGCGAATGAAAGTACCCGGCGCTCGAAAACGGCTGCCCGATGATGCGCGAACCTACTACTTTCCCGTTATTCACAATAAGTTGCCCGTCCGCTTTGTCTTTCATGAGCAGTTGGGCAAGTCCAGTTACGACCAGCGGATAAATTATGCCGAGAAGAACCGTAGTAACCAGCGTCATAAGCAGCGAGATGGTTAAGTTCTTTTTCATCGCGTTAGGCCATTCCAATCCGCGTGATCAACAAATCGATCAGCTTGATGCCGATAAAGGGCACGACAATTCCGCCTACGCCGTAAATCCAAAGGTTGTTGCGAAGCAATGCTGCCGCACCCATGGGACGATACTTTACGCCGCGCAGGGCCAGCGGAACCAAAGCAATGATGATGAGGGCATTGAAAATCACCGCCGAGAGCACCGCCGATTCCGGCGTCTTGAGCCGCATGATGTTGAGCGCATTCAATACCGGAAAAGTTCCGGCAAACATGGCGGGGATAATCGCGAAGTACTTGGCCACATCGTTGGCGATCGAAAACGTGGTCAGTGCGCCGCGCGTCATGAGAAGTTGTTTGCCGATTTCCACGATCTCAATCAGCTTGGTGGGGTTGGAATCCAGGTCCACCATATTGCCGGCTTCTTTTGCCGCCTGCGTGCCGGTATTCATGGCCACGCCCACGTCGGCCTGGGCGAGCGCTGGGGCATCATTCGTCCCGTCGCCGGTCATCGCGACCAGCTTGCCTTCTCGCTGCTCGCGCTTGATCAAATCCATCTTGTCTTTGGGAGCAGCTTGCGCCAGAAAGTCGTCCACTCCCGCTTCCCGCGCAATCGCCGCCGCCGTAAGGGGATTGTCGCCAGTGATCATGACCGTGCGAATGCCCATGGCGCGCAGTTGATTGAAACGCTGCCGCATTCCTCCTTTGACGATGTCCTTCAAATAAATCACGCCCAGGGCGCGACGGTTTTCGCTGACCACGAGCGGCGTGCCGCCGGAGCGCGCGATCTGCTCCACGGTTTCGCGCACATCCTTCGGAAGCCCGTCGCCATCGCCATTCGAAATGTATTTGCCAATCGCATCCGCTGCGCCTTTACGAATCTCGCGGCCGTTCATGTTGACGCCCGACATTCGCGTTTGCGCGCTGAAGGGCACGAATTGCGCTTCATGGGAGCCAAGTTCCCGGCCACGCAGCCCATATCGCTCTTTGGCCAGGACCACGATGGAACGGCCTTCGGGAGTTTCGTCCGGCAAAGAAGAAAGCTGCGCTGCATCGGCAAGCTGCGCTTCGGTCACTCCCGACGCTGGAATGAACTCCGCCGCCTGACGATTTCCCAGGGTGATGGTGCCGGTTTTGTCGAGCAGCAACGTGTTCACGTCGCCGGCAGCTTCGACCGCCCTGCCCGACATGGCCAGAACGTTGTGTTGAATCAGCCGGTCCATGCCGGCAATGCCGATCGCAGAAAGTAATCCACCGATCGTTGTAGGAATCAGGCAAACCAGCAACGACACCAGCACAAACACCGTCTGCGGTGATCCCGAATAGATGGCAAATGGCTGAAGCGTGATTACCGCGAGCAAAAAGATGATGGTGAGTCCCGCCAAGAGAATGTTCAGCGCAATTTCATTCGGTGTTTTCTGCCGTTCAGCGCCTTCGACCAACGCAATCATGCGATCCAGGAAAGTGCCGCCGGGGTTTGCCGTTATTTTCACTTTGATCTGGTCAGAGAGAACACGCGTTCCTCCGGTAACCGCGGATCGGTCGCCGCCAGCCTCGCGAATCACGGGCGCCGATTCGCCAGTGATGGCAGATTCGTCTACCGAAGCCACACCCTCAGTGATCTCGCCGTCGCTGGGAATGAATTCGCCGGCGGAAACCAATACCATGTCCCCGGCACATAGTTTTGAGCTGGCGACTTGTTCTGTTGTTCCATCGGGCAGGAGCCGATGTGCGACAGTTTCAGCCCGAGCTTTGCGCAACGTATCAGCCTGAGCTTTGCCCCGGCCCTCCGCCATGGCCTCGGCAAAGTTGGCGAACAGCACCGTGAACCACAGCCAGAGCGTGATCTGGAGATTGAAGCCAAAACCCGCTTCATGCAGCAATGCATTTCGCAACAGCAGAACGCTGGTAATCACGCTGCCTACTTCCACGACGAACATTACGGGATTCCCCATCATGTGGCGTGGATTGAGTTTGAGAAGACAATCGAGCGCCGCCCGGCGCACGATCTTCACCTCCCAAATCGCTTTCGATTTTTTCCTTCCGTCTGCCATGCGTCCTCAGAAAGTCTTGCCTGCCATCATCAACAAATGCTCAAGAATTGGCCCCAGGCTCAATGCCGGGAAAAATGTCAGTGCGCCCACGATCACAATCACGCCCACCAGGAGCACGGTGAAAAGCGGCGTCGTAACCGGAAACGTTCCCAGCGAAGGCGGGACGTATTTCTTTTTCGCGAGATTGCCGGCTACCGCCAGCATGGGAATGATCATGAAGAAACGGCCGACAAGCATCGTGATGCCGCCCGCGGTGTTGTACCAAAGCGTGTTTCCATTCAGCCCGGCGAATGCCGAGCCGTTGTTGCCGGCCTCCGACGTGAACGAATAAAGAATTTCCGTGAAGCCGTGCGGGCCGGGATTCAAAATGCTCGATGTGCCAAAACCCTGCAGAACTGAAATCGCAGTCAGCACGAGGATGATAAGCGGGAAGACCAGCACTACCAGCATCGACATCTTTACGTCATATGCTTCAATTTTCTTGCCCAGATATTCGGGCGTTCGGCCCACCATCAATCCTGCGATGAAAACCGCAAGCACCACATAGATCAGAATCCCGTACATCCCGGCGCCAACGCCGCCGAAAACCACTTCGCTGAGCATGATGTTGACCAGGGGAACCATCCCACCCAAAGGCGTGTAGGAATCATGAAAGCCATTCACCGCGCCACAGCTCGCGTCTGTGGTGACGGTCGCGAACAGAGTTGAATCGGCAATGCCAAAGCGGACTTCTTTCCCTTCCATATTTCCGCCCGGCTGGGTCAGAGATGCGTGCTGGTTAACTCCGGGCAGCAAGGGATTCCCCCTCGCCTCCGCCCAATATGCCGTCGTCACCCCAGCCAGAAACAAAACCGCCATCGCCGCCCACACTGCCCAACCGTGGGCACGCGAGCCAGTCATCCGGCCAAGGGTGTAAGTCAATCCCGCAGGAATCGCAAAAATGAAAATCAGCTCCAGGTAATTACTCGCCGGCGTGGGATTTTCAAATGGGTGAGCGCTGTTGGCGTTGAAAAAGCCGCCGCCATTCGTGCCCAATTCCTTAATGGCTTCCTGGGAAGCGGCCGGCCCCTGCGCAATCACCTGCTCGTCCACCGTGTCCATCACTTGTTTGCCGTCAGCACCGAGCACGGGTTTTCCGTCAGTGCCAACTCTCGCTACCTGGAATGGCTCGACAAGTTTCGCTTTATCATAGGGCTTGAAGTTTTGAACGACGCCCTGGGACACCAGAGCCAGTGCGCCCAACAGGCAAAGCGGCAGCAGGATCCACAACGTGGCCCGAGTCATGTCGGCCCAGAAGTTGCCGATCGTGTCTTTTTCCCGGCGGGCGATGCCGCGGATGAAGGCGATGGCCAGTGCAATGCCCACCGCCGCCGACACGAAATTGTGATATGCCAGGCCAGCCATCTGAGTGAAATAACTCATCGTGCTTTCACCCGCGTAGTTCTGCCAGTTCGTGTTGGTGGTGAAAGAAGCCGCGGTATTGAACGCCAGATGCGCGGGCGAAACCGCGCCGAACTTTTGCGGGTTCCAGGGCAACAACTGCTGCAAACGTTCGATTAAGTAGAGTGCAAGCATAGAAACGCCACTGAATAGCAGCATCGCGGTGCCGTATTCCGTCCAGCGCATTTCATGGTTCTCGTCCACTCCGGTCAGGCGATACAACAACTTCTCAACCGGCCGCGCCAACGGATCGAAGAAAGTGCGTTCGCGGCTAAAGACCCGCGCCATGTAGACGCCTAACGGCTTTGTGATCGCGAGGATCACTCCGAGATACAAGAGAATCTGAAACCATCCGTTGGCGGTCATCTCAAAACTTCTCCGGCCTCAGCAGGGCGTAAAACAGATAGATCATGACCAGCACACTCACCGCCAGCATGATGATGGATTCTGCATTCATGGCATTTCCCTCATCGGATCCGGTCGCAGAAGCGCACGTAGGCGATTGAAATTGCAAAAAACGCAATGGTGATGACGATGAAAATCAAATCTGACATATCCTTTTCCTTTGGCACTTTACGTTCCGGTCAATTCTCAAAACTTCACAAGGATAGCCATGGTGGCGCGGTCCTCGGTATGCCGAAGATCTGGCACCCATCCTGTAACCACCGACCCGGGCGCTCCCTGGTTCCCTCCCGGAGGTGTCACGCCGCCTGGCCCGCTCCAGTACGGCACGTTGGCGTGACGGTGATTGAACTCCCAGCGGAATGTAATGTATTGGCTGGGCATGTAGTCGTAGGTAGCTGACATGTCCCAGGCCTTGTAGGGATCGCCGGGATTCTCTGTGAAGTATGGCGTGCCACTCGTCGCGGTAGCGCCGTTGATTGGCGGCAACAGCACCAGATAGCGGCCGGGATTGTTGATCTTTCCCCCGCCCAGTGTGAAACCGTAGCGATCTTTCTTGAACCACCAGCGGTTGTACAGCATGAAGCCTAGAAAACTCTGCTTGTAGGCAATGATCTGGCCGGCGGAATTCTTCTGATTGGTCATGCAGTTGACGCCTTCGCCCGACTCGCAGCCGGCGTCCCCAGTGAGACTGAAGGCCATTTTGTCGAGGAAACGTTCAGGGTTATCGTAATACTTCACCTCGATGCTATTGTCCGTGTGGTAGCGGGTGCGGTTTGGAAGTCCTAGCGCGTCGGCTCCGGCTCCGTAATTGTTGGACAACAGCTCGAGCCAACCGGTTGGACGATAGAGGACCTGCCCGCCAAAGCCCAGCCTGCCGTTGTAGCGCCCATAGGATTGCCATCCATTGATAATCCAGGGTTCGATCTTCAGCTTATCTGTGGGAAAGATCTGGATCCGCATGCCCGTGAAAAACCACGGCGTGTTGGAGGATACATACGATGGTTGATAGGCCCAATTATCAAAGTTATAAAAGCTGAACAGGCCGACATACGACAGAAAAATTCCGGCATCGACGTTGACTCCATGCAGCGCATCGATGTGATAGCCGCCATAGGCCTCGTTGACATACCGGTAGGCATCGGCCAAATCCCATTGCCCGCGCGAATAGCTGGCGTCGTTGCGCGGCGTTGCCGTGGAATACAAGCCAAGCTGGCTCATCACCCGCGCCCGCACGTTGTCATAGTGAAAGTCGCCGCCGATGCCCAGGTGGGTGAGGCTGATTTCATTCGAACGAAACACTTCGCTCGAACCACTGATCGTGTCATCTTTGGGATGGTTGAAGTCGTAATGGTAGGCAACGTCGACGCGGACCTCCGGCGTAAAGAACTTCGTGTCCACGGGTATTTCTTTCGTGCGCGGGTTTCCGTTGAGCCAGGTAAAGTCGGCAAAGGCAAAGGGCTCGGTGGGCTGTGGCTTCGCCGATTCGCCTGAAAATGCAGGAACCTGCTTCGTCGCGGGCGAAAACGCCGGCTCTGAACTAACCACTTCAGTCTTCAGGTTCGTCGAATTCTCGTGTGGACTTGGGTCGTTTGCAATGGTCGAATCCGTTCGATTCCCCGGCTGCGAGGCCGCCTGGGTCTTTTCCAATTCTTCTACTTTCGCCTGCAACTTCAGGATTATCTCCCGCAGCTCTTCCACTTCCTGCGCGCTGGCAGGTTTCTCGTTCTGCGTATTTGCCGGCTTGTTGTCAGCATTCTGCTGCCCAACTGCTGAAACACCGGAAAACAAAATCATGAATGCTAATCCGAGACACGTAGATTTCATTGTCGTTCTCCAGCGCGCTTCGATTTTCCCGCTCGCGGCGTCGCGATGATGACCGTCCGATAATCGCTGCAAATCTTGTACTCCGAACCCGGCCTCAGCGCCATTCCTCGCCGCCGAGTAGATGCCCGAAAATTGATCAGTCGGTTTTGGGTTCTAGTTCGCCGCTCTTTCATAAGCGCGATGAGGACCCGTAACAGGAAGAGAACGGAAACCGCCAGAAGCATCGCAAACGCAAAAGTCACTGCGGCCACCGGTTAACCTCGAAAAACTTCCTCCGAGCAAACAAACCATTTCACCGCCTTGCCCGTAAGACTGGCGTAAGAGATTCATAAGAATTTTGTAAGGATGATTAAGGATTGGAAGACACTGCACTCACCGGCTCAAAACGACAAAAGACCCAAGGCTCGATCCGGATATAGTTGGCGCCCGCGTCGACTGCCGCGATCTTCTGCCGCAACCCGGTCAGCACGCGGAGAAAATCCGCTTGCCTTACTTCATGCTCGCCCCAACGCGTAGTCAAAGTTGTGCGCGGCGTCACGATTCGCCGTGGATGTCCAGCCAGAAAAACCAGCATGTCAAACTCCTCCGGCGTGAGTTGCAAAGGCTGGCCGCGAACGGTGGCACAGCGGGCCTGCAGGTCGATGCGAAAATCGCCCTTTTCAATGACATTGTCGTCCTGGGCGCGATGTTCTCCTGGCCAGTGCATCAATCTTCCCAGCCGTCCGGCCAGTTCTGTAATGCTTAGAACAGTCGCCATTTCAACCTCCTGCTTCAGTCTCTGTGCGGTCAGCAACCCCAGTCCGCTTCACCGGGCTTAGCGAAGTAGCTCCGATCGATCTTTCGTTCGGTGGCTGCGAGCTCCATAAGTGCCAATCGTGCTGCGGCAATCATGCGCTTGCGTTCGTTTTGCGGGGTCTGGTCCCACGATGAAACCGTTTCCGGCCTGGGCTGACAGTTGAAATCCTGAGCCAGCGCTTCCTGATAGTGGTGGAACAGCTTCGCTAATTCCTCAGCCGATACTTCCTGGATCGATGACATAGCGCTCCTTCCCTCACACAACGATTGGATACAGAAAGGCGTAAAGATCTAATAAGGACTTCGTAGAATGTTTGTAAGTTTGGCTAAAGAGCTGAGCGGGCAGACTCACTCGCCGGGTTCGAAACGATATCCCACCCAGGGATCGGTAATCAGATACTTGGGCGCGGAGGGATTGAGCTCGATCTTTTTGCGCAATTGCCCGACAAAAACCCGCAAATACTCCGGTTGTTCCGTTGCGTTCCCTCCCCACACCGCTGCCAGCAGGGCACGATGGGTCAAGACTTTGCCCTGGTGGCGCACCAGATAAAGAAGCAAGTCAAATTCTTTCGGCGTGAGATGAACTTCCCGGCCCGCCACTTTGACCGAGCGCGCCTCCAGATCGATCCGGAAATCACCCGTTTCGATCAGTTTCACGTCTTCGCCCGACGGTTTAGCCCGTCGGAGTTGCGCCCGGATTCGCGCCAGCAGTTCGTTGATGCTGAATGGTTTTGTAACGTAGTCGTCGGCGCCGGCGTCAAGCGCTTCCACCTTCGAGCGGTCCTGATTGCGCACCGAAAGCACGATGATCGGGACCTGCGAGAGTTGCCGGATGCGCCGGCAGAGTCCCACGCCATCGAGATTCGGCATGGCAAGGTCGGTAATCACGATGTGCGGCGCCCAGTCTTTCATAATCTCCAGCGCCATTTCCCCGTCATTGGCCACGCGCAAGTCGTAACCCTGCGTCGAGAGCGCCGTGCGAAGGACGCGCGTGATCTGCGCCTCGTCGTCCACCACAAGAATGTGCCGGTGCTCGCTCATTCTGAATTGCTACCGCATTTCCTGCGTCACAATGTGTACATCGACGGCCGGGGCGTCGCGCAGGAAGCGCTGGATTGCGGAAAGGTACAAATACTTTCTCCATCCTCTCGTCGCCGAGCGCCCGAACACGACCTGCGTTATGTGTTTGGCTCGCACGAATTCCGCCACGCGCACCGACACCTCACCCTGGTCCAGTCGTACTACCTTGGCCCCTACGCTCTCCGCAAAGCGAATATTGTCGGCCAGGGTTTTTTGGTTTTCGTCGCTTTCATCGACAGGGTTCTCAACGTAGACGACATAGAGCTCTCCGTTTATAGCTTGCGCCATCCGCGCTCCGCGCGCGATCAATGCCTGCGCCGCGGGATTAGAGCTGATGCACACGGCAATCCGTTCCTGCAAGGTCGGAGGCGCACCGGTCTCGACCTCAAGCGAAGCCAGGCTGTGGTCCACCGCCTGGGTCACCTGTTTCAGCGCCAACTCGCGCAAGGCGATCAGGTTCGAAGGGCGGAAAAAATTCGCCAGCGCGCGCTCCACACGATCCAGCGGATAAATATCGCCACGCCGCATGCGCGCCTGCAATGCCTGAGGAGTGAGATCAGCCAGCACGATCTCACCCGCGCGCTGGACCACCCAATCCGGGACCGTCTCCCGCACCTGCACACCGGTGAGTTGGCGGATCGTCGGCGCCAGGCTGTCGATATGTTGCACATTCATGGTCGAGATCACATCGATGCCGTTATCCAGGAGCTCAAAAACATCCTCGTAGCGCTTACGGTGTTTCGAGCCTTCGATATTGGTGTGAGCAAGTTCATCGACCAGCGCCACGCGAGGCTTGCGCGCCAGAATGGCGTCCACATCCATCTCTTCAAATGTCGTTCCTTTGTATTCCAGTTTCTTGCGCGGCACTATTTCCAGCCGGCTCGCCAGCTCCGCGGTCGGCTTTCGGCCATGAGTTTCGTACACGCCGATTACGACGTCTTCGCCACGACTGGCCCGCCGGATGCCTTCAGAAAGCATTTGATAGGTTTTCCCCACGCCGGGCGCATAACCCAGAAAAAGCTTAAAGATCGCCTTCTGCTTTTCCGGGGCTACTTCATCAAGCCATTGGTCCGGCGTCTTCGGCATGGCGACATTCTTACCGGAGCGCACGCAAAAAGTCGAATCCGGCTACAATCGTGCCCGTGAAAGGCTCGCGTTTCCAGGCTCCCTTGCGCTTCGCCGCCGTCGCCGGAATCGTCGTGGGCGTGACTTGGTTTTATCGCCATCTGGTCCATGTAAACCCGACGACGGTGGCTTTGACTTTTCTGCTGGCGGTGCTCTTGGTTTCCGCCAACTGGGGACTGCGTTACTCCATTGTGCTCGCGGTCCTGGCCACGCTGGTCTTTAATTATTTCTTCCTGCCCCCCGTCGGCACGTTCACCATCGCCGACCCTCAGAATTGGATAGCGTTGGCCGCTTTTCTCATCACCGCCGTCGTAGCCGGCCAGTTGTCGGAACGTGCGCGCCGTGAGGCGCTTAACGCGAACCAGCGGCGCCGTGACGTCGAGCGCCTTTTTGCTTTAAGCCAGCGCCTGCTTGCGACCGATAACGTCGCCGAACTGCTCAATGCCATTCCGGGCTATTTGTGCCAGGTATTTGCCGCGCGATCGGCATCGCTGTTTCTTCTCTCCACTCAGGAGACTTACCGCTCCGATCCGCGCGCGGATCTCCCGAGCACAGAACAACTCAAAGCTGTTGCCGTACGCGGCGAGCCTGTGACCGATCTGCAACACGATTTGTCGCTGTTACCCTTGCGGCTGGGAGCACGAGTCACCGGAGCGATCGGACTGGTTGGGACCAGGCTTTCCCGCGAGACTTCAGAAGCTGTCGGCGGCCTGGCTGCTATTGCCATCGAACGCGCCGGCGTCATCGAGCAGCTCGGCAAGGCTGAAGCCGCGCGCCAGAGCGAGAACCTGCGCGCCGCCTTGCTCGATTCGGTGACTCACGAATTGCGCACGCCGCTTACCGGCATTAAGGCCGCCGTCACCAGCATGCTTTCCGGATATGAATTGAATGAAACGCAAAAGAACGACCTGCTGGCGGTGATCAATGAGGAGTCCGACCGGCTGGATCGCCTGGTCAGCGAAGCCACTGAGATGTCTCAATTGGATGCGCACCAGGTTGAACTTCATCTTCAACCTGCTTCCATCTCGAACGCGATTAACGTGGCCGTCGAGCAATCACGCTCCATGCTGGCATCCCATCCTCTGGAAGTGCACGCGCCCGCAGATCTTCCGCGCACGCGGATGGATATTGAGCGAATCACTGAGGTCCTGAAACATCTGCTGGAAAATGCGGCGAAGTATTCCTCCCGCGATACTCCGATCATTATTACCGTGGAAGTTAAGGGTCGACAGTTGGTAGTGAGCGTGGCCGACCGTGGGCCGGGCATCGATGACTTTGAGCAGGGCCTTATCTTCGAGAAATTTTATCGCGGACGCGACCAGCGCTATCGCGTGCAAGGCACTGGCATGGGCTTGGCTATTGCCAAAGCTATTGTCGAAGCCCATGGCGGCACGATCGCCGTGACCAGCCAGCTAGGGCACGGTTCCGTCTTCTATTTCTCTCTTCCCTTGCAGTGAATCTTGGCGGATTAGAACTTGATGTTGCACCAGCAGGTCACAGCGCGCCTATTCCAAAGCCGCCTGAATCGTTTTCAACAGGCTCGCGCGTGTGAACGGTTTTTCCAGAAGCGCGACGCCGTCAATTGCTCCGTCGTGTTCGGCAATCAGTTCGCCGGTGAACCCTGACATGAAAACGACCCTGGTCGCCGGACGAGACTCACTCAGTCGCAACACGAGCTCGGGCCCGCTCAGCCCGCGCATTACGACGTCGGTGAGCAGTAGATCGATTTGAGCGTGATTGGATGCAGCCAGTTCGAGCGCGGACTTTCCGTTGCTCGCTTCGAGAACCTTGTAGCCCTGCTCATCCAAAAGCCGGCGCGTCAGGCTGCGCATCATGTCGTCATCTTCCACCAATAGAATCGTTCCAGTTCCACGATGCGTGGAGGCTTTCGCTTCCTCTGGGAGATCCTCGGTAATTCCGAGCTTCTCCTCCGCCGAGGGTAAATATATTTTAAAAGTCGTTCCTCGTCCCGGTTCGCTGTAGACCCGGATATGTCCACCACTTTGTTTGACAATGCCGTAGACGACGGCAAGTCCAAGGCCGGTTCCTTTGCCCGTCTCTTTGGTTGTGAAGAACGGCTCAAAAATTCGCGCTACGGTGGATTCATCCATTCCCGAGCCAGTGTCGCTGACAGAGAGGAGCACATATTTCCCCGGCGTCATGGGCCCGTGCATGCGGGCGAACGTTTCATCGAAATCGACTGCGCCGGTTTCCACGATCAACTTGCCACCTTGTGGCATAGCATCGCGCGCGTTGACAGCAAGGTTTAGGACGATCTGGTCGAGCTGGCTGGGATCAGCCTCCACCAGCGCCTGCTCCGCTCCAGGGACGATGCGAATCTCGACATCGTCCCCCATAAGCGGGCGCAGAAGCTTGTTTACTTCTCTCAGGAGTTCGTTCAAATCGAGCACCTGGGGCTGCGCGCTCCGCTTGCGGCTGAACGCGAGCAATTGGCGCGTAAGCGAAGCGCCACGGTCGGCAGCTTTCCTGATTGTGTCGACAAACTGCTGCGGCTCATCTGCCGCAATCCGGTCGCGCAACAGCTCAGTACACGCCGTAATAATACCCAGAATATTATTAAAATCATGGGCAATACCGCCGGCCAGCCGTCCAATCGCTTCCATCTTCTGCGCCTGGCGGAGCTGGCTCTCCGCCCGTTTCTGGTCGGTAATATCACGCGCGATCGTGGACGCTCCAATAATTTCGTCGCCCGCGTTTCGAATCGGAGAAACGGAAATCGACACGTTCAATTGGCGTCCATTTTTGGCCACACGGATTGATTCGAAGTGAACAACGCTCTCGCCGCGTCTGATTCTTTCCAGAATCTGTGTGATTTCGCCCTTACGGTCTTCTGGCGCAAGTTCGGCAATGTTTTTACCGATCATCTCCTGAGCTCTGTAGCCGTAGATCCGTTCGGCACCTCGGTTCCAGTGCGTAACTATGCCATCAAGATTTTTGCCGATGATCGCGTCCTGAGAGGAATCCACGATCGCGGCGAGTTGCGCCTCAGACGCGAAGATGCGCTCGTCTTTGCGGCGCTGAAGTTCTTCGTGCGTGCGTGTTAGCTCGGCCTCCATGCGCTTGTGATCGCTTACGTCGCGGATGGCGCTGAGCACAACGATGCCGCCCTCAGTTCTCAACGGACTGAGACTGATCTCGACCGGAAACTCGGAACCGTCGCGGCGCTTGCCATAAAGTTCCAGGCCAGCTCCCATCCGCCGAATGTTGGGAGCGGCCACGAATTCCTGCCGGTGATGATGGTGCTGCTGGCGGAAGCGATCCGGGACCAAGAGCTCAATTCCCTGGCCGATCAACTCGTTTCGGCGATAGCCGAACATCTGCTCTGTCTGCGGGTTTACTTGAACGATTTTCCCCTGCTGATCAACCGCCACGACGGCGTCGGGAATTGCGGCAAGAAGGTCAGGAGAAAGCAGTGTATTGACCAGTATATTTCCCGGGGACTTGGACTGACTGGAACCGGATGGCGATTGAGGCATAGAGCATTCGAAGCGGACTACAAAACTAACTTTAATACACGCTCCTGATGGCCGCAAAGAGGCATTACGGGAGGTGTGGAAGAAAGAAATGTTCCACGTGGAACACTCTTTTTCGGGAAAAACCTCTTACCACAGAGGGCACAGAGGGGCACAGAGACAAAACAAAGAAACTCAGGCTTCCTCGGGCGGCAAATCAAAGTTGACAAGGTCGCCGCGGAAGCCGCGGGTCTTCCATGCGCCGAAGGCAATACCAACCGACATCCAAATCACTCCGGCAATCTTCGCGGGACGGCTCAGATTCAACCAGAGTAAGAGGCAAATAAGAAATCCCAAAATCGGCGGCAGACAATTGCCGATCTTTTTTTCCTTTTCGCGCACGAAGTAGCGCATAAAAGCTGCTGCGTTTACTCCCATGAATGCGATCAGCGCCCCAAAGTTGAGCATTTCCGCGCCCAGCCCGTAGCTGATAATGAACGCGCCAATAAGGGCAATTGCCCCCACGAAGATGACGTTGTTGCGTGGAACGTGCCGCTTGGCATCGACCATGCCAAAGAATGATTGTGGCAGCGCTTTGCTGCGGCCCATGCCATAAAGCAGGCGGGCCGCGCCAAGTTGCGCGCCCATGCCAGAGCCAAAATTCGCTACGAGCAGAGTGAATCCGACAACCGCAAACAACGGGCCCCACGCGCGGCCGGCGACGTGAACGAACGCCGTGTCAACATCGGGGAAAGGTTGCGAGGCCGGCCAGATCAGTTGCGCGGCATACACCTCAAAAGCCGAAAGAATGCCGATCACGACGCAGGTGAGGACCGTGGCCAGCAAAATATTGCGGCGGGGATTCTCGGCCTCCTCGGAGAGCGTCGAAATTCCGTCAAAACCGATGTAAGTAAGTACAGCGATCGAAGTCCCGCCTAGCACGGCTTTGAGGTTCCACATCTGCGGATCGTAAAAAGGACGGGTAAAGAATCCGGCTTCGTCGTGCGGATGGCCAAAGACGTAACGAGCCGCGGCCACAAAAAAGATGGCAATCACCACTCCCATTCCAGCGGCCAAACCGGCATTCACGCGGGCCGAAGTCTTTACTCCCTGGAGGTTCAGTCCCGTGAAAACCAAAGCGAAGAAAACCGCCCACACCGGATATGGGACACCTGGGGCGAAAACGTGCGCCTGCTGGCTGATCCAGATAATGCAGATCATCGGGTTCAGCATGTAATCCATGACCATGCTCCAGCCCGTTACGTAGCCGAGAGCAGGATTAATCTCCTGGCCAACGTAAGTGAACGCGGACCCCGCGCTGGGATAAGCGCGGGCCATGCGGCCATAGCTGATGGCGGTAAACAACATCGCCACCATCGCGATCAAAATCGTGGTGACGACGTGGCCATGGCCGCGATCGCTCAGCACGCCGAAAACAGACATCGGCGCGACCGGTTGAATCACGATCACACCGTAGAGAATCAGGTCCCAAAGCGTGAGCGAACGTTTCAGGCGTGGAGCATAGGCAGGTGTCGGGGCGGCCGGTTCCATCTTGGCGTATTGGATTATGGCATCGCTGGAGCTGTCAATATTAAAACGATTTCGGCGGCCCTAATTAGCCACGAAGGACACTAAGGATCACTGAGGCATACCCAATCAGTTCAACGTTCGTGCGCCTCTGTGTTCTTTGGTGGTAGCCAATTTGGGACGTTCATACTGATTTCGGCGGTCCTAATTAACCACGAAGGACACTAAGTATCACGAAGGGCATACCCAATCAGTTCAAAACCTTCGTGCACCTTTGTGTCCTTTGTGGTTGCGAATTTGGGACGTTCATAAATGATTTCGGCGCGCATTTAATGTCTGCGCTGTTCTTGCGCGCTGACGCCGGTACTGAATAGTTGAAACGGTAACTTTGCGATTCGTTGCCGGATATAAATCGCGTGTTGTAGTTCAGCACGTCGTTCAAGTGCTGGTCATTCAGCGGATAGGACTTGCCCAAAGGATACGGATAGATGCCCATGGCTCGAAACGGCAATGGATCAACGGTGTCGAAATCGGCGGCGTAGAAATCCATATCTTTCTCATAGCCATTGGCGACAAAGAAATAATCGCGGGCCCAACCTTTGGGCAAGGCAGGCGATTTGGCCGGATCAAAATCGAGCGCCACTTCATCCCCTGATCCGAAAACAACCAGGCGATCGTCGAATGCGTTCAGCAATGGAAGAACGTCGCCGTAGCGCGTATAAGCGCCCCTGGGGCGCGTGTACGGGCCGGTCGGGCTGGCGTTCTCGTAAATGTATTTCACGTTGCCGGGAGGCGTGCCTTCGATCTTGAGCGGGAATCCGTGAAAGCGCAGATCGGCGCTGGTAAGCGGCACAGATGTGATCTTCGATTGCTGATCTTGCGGAGTGCGATTAATCAGAATGCTGTCCCAATAAATCTGCAAGTTGGTCGTAATGCGGATGCGACGCGTGCCTTCGGGCAGCTTTCCTGAGAGATCGGCGGTCATGGTGCGCGCACCTCCGGCGGGAAAACCGATGTCGTCGGCTACGCGAACCCACTTTCCGTTTGCATCCTGGGCTTCGACATAGAGTGCAACTGGCTCAATACCCGCCTGGTACGCCGCATACATGCTCGTTGCGCTGAAGTATTCGATTTCGCCGTGCATGAGCAGCCAGAGCGGGCCGCCGTTGTAAGGCGAGCCGAGATCGAGTTCGAGGGCATGCGTCTTGGCGAATCCCTGGAACCGTTCCAAACCGAAGTCGCCAACATAGCGATGCGCCAGCAGATCAGGAAGCAGATTGCGGTCGTGTTCGTCCCATGCCCCAGTTGGCGGCTGCGCATCGTGGCTGAAAACAACTTTGAACGGCGGAAACGGCGGATTACTGGCGAAATATTCGTTGGGAAAAACGTCAAGATCGGCTGGATGATCTATAGCCAAAAGCTTTACCTGATCGAGGTAAACGGCTTCTTCGAGCGGCTCCATGAAGCGGAAGCTGAGCTTGCCATTTTTCTCGCGGATCGCGTTGCGATCGATCTTTATATATTCGGTAGGGCGCGGAATATCGCGCTGATTGGGGCCGACCCAGTGGCCGATGACGCCGTCGCCGAGCATATCGCCGACAAGCTCATAGTTGTGGCCATTCCAGACGAAAAGCGTTGGACAGGAGCTGCCGCGACGGTCCATCTCGATGTAATTCTGCTGAGTGTTGGCAGGAACATTGATTTCATCCTGCAGAACGCCGCTCGGCCAGAGCATGCGGACGACATCGGCTTGCTTGGCCTGACCGAGGCCGACCGTGAGATAGGGCGAATTCTGCCCGAGATAGCCGTTTGAGCCGTAGATCTCAAATTTCTGGCGAATGCCGTCGGAAAAAACTTCGACCTTGGTGCCGATGGCGCTTTTGTTATCGGCGAGGCCTTTGAGATTGAGCCGCAGCCAGTTGTTTTTATTGCCGCCTTCGTTGCGCAGAAGGATCGCCGGACCGCTATTCTGCGTGATGAGCAGATCGGTCGCGCCGTCGTTATCGAAGTCGCCGGTGATGATGGCGCGGGGATCTTTGAATGGAATTTTGTCGAGGCCAACGTCAGCGGTAACGTCTTTCCAGCCATCGGGGCCAAGGTTGCGGAAGAGGCGAACTTCGCCCTTGCCGTCTGCGGTTTCTCCGGCAGCGATGAGATCGACCCAGCCATCGTTGTCGTAATCAAAGGCGGCGATGCCATAAGCGCGGACCCAGTTGGGTGCGGGCAGCTTTATTTGGTCGAAGCTTTTTGCTTGATTATTGTGCCAGAGGGACAGGCCGGGCGCTTCGTCGTTTGTGAATGCAATGTCCATCCAGCCATCGTGGTCGAAATCGAGAACTGCAATGCCGAAGGCGGGCTTTGGTATCCCATCGGTCCATGGAATGCTTCGAAAAAGACCCTCCCGAGGATTCTGGAAAACGGCGGGCGGTTTACCTGACAGAATGATGTCGACGGCGCGATCATTGTTGTAATCGCTGCCTAAAGCTGCAGGGGCGGGGTTGAGGCCAAACAACCCTATCGTGCGCGTCACTTCAGTAAAGGTTCCGTCTCCATTGTTGCGCCAGACCGAGTTTGAAACCGGGGAAAATTCCGGGTGCCTGATCTCAGAGACGATACCGCCATCGTGCAATATTTGGTGCTCATCCTCAGGGCGGCGACCCACGTAGAGATCCAAATCACCATCATGATCATAATCAATGAAAGTCAGGCCAGCATTAGGTCCGTTGCTTACAATCTTCGCCGTTTGCGTAACATCTTTGAAAGTTCCGTTTTTCTCGTTGTGTAACAGCGCGACCCGACCGAGAAAGCTAAGAACTAGGTCTGTCGCTCCGTCGTTATCGTAGTCGCCAGCCGTGCAACCCGTGGCCCTGAACTTCGGATCCAGCCCAGCGTTCTTGGTCACATCATGAAACTTACCGTTTCCGGCGTTTCGGTAGAGCGACATCCCACCGTTTGATCCATTATCCGCAACAAAAAGATCTACGAGCCCATCTCCGTCATAATCGAGAAAACACGCGCCGGGGCCAAAGCTTGGAATTACATCTCCACCCGAAGCCCGGGTCGAAGGCAACCCTGCTTCTTTCGTCACATCCACAAACTTCACCGCAATCTGCGGCGGGACTTTTTGCGGCGCGAGTGGAGATTCTTCGGCCAGCGAATATTTGCCCTGGTCTCCGTAGGCGAGGCCGATGGGATGGCCGAGTTTATCCTGCGTGATGTGCTGGAAGCGTGCGAGATGCTCACGGGCCTGGGCGGCGTCTCCGGACTGCTGGTAGGCGCGCGCGGTACCGAACTCGGCGGAGGCGTGAAGCGGATTGATCTTGAGCGCGTGCTGAAAGGCGTCGATGGCTTGAGGAAATTCTTTTCCCTGCGCGTAAGAAGCGCCGAGAAAATACCAGGCGTCGGCGTCGTTGGGATCGATTTCGGTTACGCGGCGGAAAGCATCAATGGCGCCGCGCGCGTCGGCGGAATTTTTGTAAAGCAGGCCGAGGTTGTACCAGGCGTGAGGATCGCCGGGCGCGCGCTTGATGGCCTCTTCGAGCAGCGGCTTAGCGGTCTCGAGGTGGGCGAGGTTTAGCTGCGCGATGCCCTGATTGAGGCGCGCGATTTGCAGATTGGGATCGAGCGCGGCCGCATCCTGAAAATATTTGAAAGCTTTTTCGAAAAGCTGCTGGTTCATGTAGGCCGCGCCGAGATTATTGAGGCGGGCGGCTTCTTCGGGATTTGGCGGCGTGGTTTTTTGCGGCTCGGCGGCAAAGATGGTCAGCACGGCGAGGATGCCCGCAGCTCCCGCGATCAGAAGTTTTCGATGCATGCGCGAAAGAATTTAACCACAGAGGGCACAGAGAACCACAGAGGAAAACCGAGACGTTTTCATTTTTGTTTGCCGAATGACCAGGATTTGGCAAAGGCAGCGCTGGCAATGATACCTTTGCCTTCTTCCACAGTCATGGTCTGGCCGGCGTTGACGTTTGAAAGCTTCTCGACCTGGCCACTCGGCCAGTCGATTTCAAGGGCATCAACTCTTGTTTCGCCGCCGAGGCCGAATGTGAGCACGAGCTCACTCTGCGACAAATAGCTGGAGCCACTGCGAAGCATCTGCCATTGCTGATTTTTGCCTGCCGTGACTCGCACGACGGCGCCGATGCCATCGCGATTCGATTTTGTGCCTTTGAGTTTTATGCGCAAGCTGTGGTTCATGCCGCCTTCATTATGGAAAAGCCACGCGCGTCCGCCGTTGGTGGTGATGAGAACGTCGAGCGCGCCGTCGTTATCGAGATCGGCGTAAGCAGCGCCGCGGGCAACTTTGGGCGAGGCGAAGTCGGTGCCTACCGAGTCGGTTACCTCTTGAAACTTTCCGCCGCCAAGATTGCGGAACAAATGCGGCGGCTCAGCATAGCTGACGCGCTTTTGCACGCGCTGAATCTGGTCTTCGATGTGGCCATCGGCGATGAAAATATCGGGCCAGCCGTCGTTGTCGTAATCGAAAAAGAAGCAGCCGAAGCCGAGAGTGACGAGCGTGGCGCGGCCGACATCGGAACTGGGCGCTTCGTCAACAAAAAGGCCATTGCCTTCATTGTGATAGAGCGAGAGCATCTGGTTGGCGAAATTGGAGATAATGATGCTGGCGCGGCCGGAGCGGTCATAGTCGGCGGAATCGACGCCCATGCCAGCGCGGGCGACGCCATCTTCGCTAAACGCTATACCGGCGGCAACGCCATGCTCTTCAAATGTGCCGTCGTGTTTGTTGAGGTAGAGCTTGTTGGGTTGCGTGTCGTTGGCCAAAAGAATGTCAGGCCAGCCGTCATTGTTGTAGTCGAGGATGGCGACGCCGAGATTCTTGGAAGTTGGATCGTAAAGTTTGGCTTTCTGCGTGGCATCTTCAAATTTTCCATTGCCAAGATTGTGCCAGAGGCGGACAGAAGCGCCTTTGTAGGACTCGGGCGTGCAATATGACTTGTGCGTTCCATCGATGGTGCAGAAAAGGTCGTTGGAGATTGACCACTGCACGTAATTGGCGACGATGAGATCGAGTTTGCCGTCGCGGTCGTAATCCACCCAGGCGGCGCCGGTGGAAAATTCGTTCGGGCCCCAGAGTCCGGCGGATTTGGTCACATCGGTGAAAGTGCCGTTGCCGTTGTTGTGAAACAGATGGCTCTGGCCGACGGCAGTGATGAAAAGATCGTCATAACCGTCGTTATCGTAGTCGCCGACCGCTACGCCAAGGCCGAACATCGGGATCGCGAGGCCGGCTTTTTGCGTGACGTCGGTGAAAGTTCCGTCGTGATTGTTGTGATAGAGCTTGAGAGTAGTGGGCGGGCCGGGACGGCCGGGCCAGTTTTCGCCGTTTACTAGCACGATGTCAGGCCAGCCGTCGTTGTCGTAATCAATGAAGGCGCAGCCCGGGCCCATGGTTTCGGGCAGATATTTTTTTCCAAACGCGCCGCTGTTGTGGACGAAATGAATGCCGGCTTGTGAAGTGATGTCGCGGAAGTGGATTTGTTGGGCAGGGACGCCGATGCCGGAAAGAAAGAGGATTGCAAGAGCTAGATTGCGCATTATTGCGAGGCTCCAGCGGAAATTGCTCCGCGATCTGCCGAGCTACGCTCGGCCCGGCGAACGGGGGCGTCCGCCGCTACGTGTTTCGTGGCGATATCAGAAAGCGGAACACTCACATGCTCGTGTACCGCCTGGCTCTCGTTGTTGTCTTCAGGATGAAGGCGGCGATAGGGGCCAGTGATGGTTTGTGAAGACTCATCGGCTTTAAAGCGAAGGTACCGTACCTGGTGCTCATGCGCTTCCTTCTCATCGCCTAAGCCGCTATAACAAAGCATCAGGTTGTAGTGCGCTTGAATATCTTCAGGATCGACGGCCAGGACAGACTGGAGAACTTTCACTGCTTCTGCATATTTGCGCTGGAGGAACAACGTGCGGCCGAGGTCGTTCAGCGCGACGCGGTCGCGGGGATATTGCGCCAGAACTTTGCGTAGTTCGGCAGCAGCGCCGTCATAGTTTCCGTCGCTGCGCAAAACCCTGGCGTAGAAATAATGAGCACGCGCGAGGTCGGGACTAACCTCTAAAGCTTTTTTGAGCACGACGCGGGCACGTTCCATATCGCCTTCCTGCACGGCACAGCGCCCGAGATTGACCCAGCCATCCGGATTGTTGGGATCGATCTCGGTGATTTTCTGAAAAGCAGCGACAGCGCCTTTCAGGTCGCCCTGTAAGAACAAACCGATTCCATAGTCGTTCCAGCGTTGCCAGTCGCCGGGCTCAAGTGCCACTTTCGGTTGAGGCGCAGGCGAGGAATGCGGAAGCACGGCAAGAGCAACTTCATCCTCCGCGAGCGCAACAATCGGCAGATTGGGAATCTGTTGCCGTTTGGCGGAGACGTCTTTTACCGGCATCGTGAAGGAAAACTGGCGGTCGTCGAAATCGGGTGTGAGGTCGGATTGCGGTGCGGCAGGATCAGGCATTCCTGCAAAGGCAAACTGTGTATTCCACCAGGAGAATTTGCGGTAGCACAAACGGGCGTGGAGGGTAATTTTGTTTCCAGCGTTCTCGGGAATGTGAAGACGGTAATGGACGGTGTCCGCCGCACCGGGCGGAATCAGATGAACATAGACGACGGCGCGCGTGGCCCAGGCGTTGCGCTTATTGATCGGGTTCGCGTGCGCGTCGACTTGAAGCGATCGATAAAAGTGCGCCCCTTTTTCGACCGGGCCTTTGCCATTGTCTTCGACCATGCCGCTCCAGAAAATAGTTTGCCCCTTGTCGTCGGTGCCCTTGAGTTCGAGCCACGTGTCGTAGGCATCGACTGTGCCGCCGGGGAAAAAGTGGCCGATCTTTTTTGTGCGGACAACTACGTCAACACGAACAGTATCACCGCGCCTGACCATCGGCTGCACGCGGCTGAGCGGGGCGGTGATGGGTGCTGCTTCCGTTTCCGCTGCTGGCGTAATTTTGGTCTCCGCCTCTTCGCCTACCGCAAAAGTTGTCGACAACTCTGACTGTCCCACCGATCCTGACGATGGTTCGTTGCGTTCAGGCGAGAGCGCGAAGATGTCCACGCTCAGAATATTGTTCTTCAGAAAATCTTCGGTGATCTTCAGTTGTTGCTGATCCTCGTTCGCGGTTGGTAAAGCGGTGTTGGCGGCCGGAAAGCGATGCGAATGCACCATGCCATTGATGTTGCCGAAGTCGGCGGAATGAGTGAGTGGCATGTGACAATCGGCGCATTGCTGCGGCTTAGGCGGATAATAAAACGAACGCGCTCCCTGCCCGGAGACTCCGCTCGCCTGCCAGTTGTCATACTCATTAAATCCGCGGAACCAGCGGTAATGGTTCACCGGAACGTCGAGATGGACTTTGTGGCAGGTTGAGCAAAACTCCGCCGTCTGTTCACGCATGAAGGGCTTCAGAAAAACGCGGCGGTGCGGCTCGGGGTTGAGCTTAATCAGAAAATCGTGCAGCTCGCGCAGTATTGGATTCTGCGTCGCCGCCAATTCGTGCAGCTTGGGATACTCCAAATAAAAATCCGCCTGGCCCATCGTGCTTTTGACCTTCGCGATCGAGTGGCACATCATACAGCCCAGCCCGGCTTGCGACTCAGGGCGATGGATAATCTGTTTGATTGGTGTATCCATCAAGCCGCTGTACAGCACGGCGGGATCATGGCAGCCGCCGCACCATTTCGAGGGCCGCGTGCCAACGGTGTCCTGCATGTATTCAACGGCCTTTCGGTACCACTGATTGTTGAACGAAGAAAAATGATGGGCAGAGCTGAACCACTGGTTGTAGATATCTTCGTGACAGCGCTTGCACGAGTCTGATTCCATGAAAAATTTGCTGGGGATTTTCTGCCCCCCATAAACCTGCGCCGAACTTGGAAAAAACGGGCCGCGGGGGCCGTCACCTTCGCCATTCATGCTGGCCGCGGGCATGAGAGGATTTTCGATGCGGCTGCGGTTCTGCCAGCTCGATTCGCGGACGTAGCGGGCGGCGTAGCCGAGGCCTGCGAGCAAAACCAGACAAAGGGAGACGCGCAGAATTGAACTCGCCGGACCGAAACCGAGCCAGCCTCGTTTTGCCACCAGATCGGCAAGAAGGAAGCCGACTCCGGCAAGGCAAAGAGCGATGTGTAGATATAACCAGTTCCACTCGGCGCGAGAAGTGCCGAGCTTGATGAGGATTGCACCGAAAATTCCGCCTGTGGTCAGTAGAATCCAACCGATTCGGGCAATCCAAGTCGAATGCTTAAGCAAACCAACCAGATAACCCAATAAAAGAATTACCGCAACCAGGCCGCCAAGCGCGTGCAGCAATACAACCACTGGATAGACCAGGTTGGGCTGAGGGAACGCGTAAAGATAGATCGCGGAGAGAAATAAAAAGACCAGCAGGCCGGGCAGAATGCGATGGCGAACGGAATCCCTAAACATTTGGACTGTTTGCAACGGCCGGGTCAAGCGTCGACAGCGGTGAGTGAGGTTATCTCGCGGTTGAGGATCTGCGGAATAGTATAAAGGTACTAGAACGAGACTGCTGATCGATGTGAACTAAGCCACGCGCGCCGGACCCGACGGGCCGGCAGGGGAAGTCTTCCAGGCACTTCTGGGTGGCTCTTGTTGCTCAACAATGGCGATGCCCGTGCCGTGCTTGTCTTCGCGCCAATGGATAACGCGATGGCCGGCGCTCGTTAAATACGAGAAGAGTTCGCGTCTAGAGAACCCGAAACGCGCATGCACTTCATGATATTCGAACTGAATTCGACGAATGGCGCGCAGTACAGAGACCGGAGTTGAATGGAGCACTTCCCACTCGCTGCCTTCGATGTCGATTTTGAGTAAATCGATTTGCTCGAGTTTCAATCGGTTCATCAAATCCGCGAGACTTACGGACGTCACTGTGACCACTCTCTTGTCTTCAATCTTCGCATCTGTCGGGATCAAGCGTCTCCGAGGCGATTCCGCGTCAATTGACATGATCCGCTCGCCAGACTGGGCAGTCAGCGCTAACTGTAAAGGTTCTACACGAGGTTCCAGGTTGTTTATCCACAGGTTGTGACGGAGTCTGGCAAAGGTCTCCGGGCAAGGCTCAACAGCCACGATGTGCGAATCCGGAAGTTTTCCGGCCGCCCAAATGGAAAATATTCCAACGTTCGCACCAGCATCGACGACGACCCTGCAATCGTCCCAGACGCGATAACAGCGGCGGACAAATATCTGCCAGAAAACCTTTGCTTCTGCCGGGCTGGAAACGCGAACGCGTCTCCCGTCACGGAGAGGAATGTCGAAAGGAAATTCTATGGTTCCGGCCTTGAGATAGTTCGCCAGGAGTTTGTGGGCCACCGGAGTTTGCCTGTGCGCAACCCACACTTCAGGCAAGTGAGAAAGCGAATTGAAAACCGTGGCCATGGGTGGTCTGGCCCTCGCCGCAGGTATCCTATTTTCGAAAGAGTGGGGACTATGCTCTTATGGAAGAGAGTTCCTGTCAATCCCTCCGCCGACCGAACTCAGTGGATTCGAGAAAGGTTTGGCTTTCCAGTTCACGCTATTAGAGCGGATGGGCGCAGGGTTTGAGCCCACCGTAAGGCGCTTGACCTTACTATTTCCCAAGCGGGCCGGAAGCTGGACGTTCTTCCCGGTAGCGGGCTGGTAGCAGCCGCCCGTTCGGCCCAGGCCCGATCCGCAGCCTAGCCAATCGGCGGCGGTGGCCACGCCCCGCGTAGGCTTTCAAGCTCTGCTGCGACGGCGAGTGCTGTTTCTTCCTGCCATGGTGGCGCGGCGATTTGAACTCCCAGCGGCAGACCTTCGGATGTGCGCGCCATCGGCACGACCACCGAGGGCATGCCCAGCAGGTTGAACCAGGCGCAACAACTCCAG